>Ga0172372_10000983_pt1 | contig 44141 bp, 37 predicted proteins | sample LakKiv5m_2_FD_114544 | JGI IMG/M metagenome (GOLD analysis project Ga0172372, IMG submission 114544) | Freshwater microbial communities from Kabuno Bay, South-Kivu, Congo - kab_092012_9.5m | ecosystem: Environmental > Aquatic > Freshwater > Lake | place: Democratic Republic of the Congo...
AGGGACGAGATCCTGGCGGTCACGAACACGAGGCTCAGGGTCGTGGAGCGCGACGGCGACGGGTGGGTTGCATGGGACGCCGCACGCGGCGTGGCCGACGCCGCAGTGGTCGCGGATGGGGGGAGGCTGGCGATCCTCGTGGTGAGCGCCGAGCCCGTGATCCTCGCCGTCGGAGGGCAATAGCCATGCCCTGCCTCGACGGGGCCTCATCGTGGACGATCGTGACCTTTTCGCGAGGTGGTGCTCCTTGATTTTCGAGTTCCTCGTCATCCTCGCCCTCGTCCTTCTCAACGGCGTCTTCTCCGGCGCGGAGATCGCGGTGCTGTCCCTGCGGAAGACGCGGCTCGCCGAGCTGGTCGAGGCAGGCAGCCACTCGGCGCGGGCGGTCGCCCGCCTCCGCGAGGACCCCGAGAGCTTCCTCGCGACGGTCCAGATCGGGATCACGGTCATCGGCGCGACGGCCGCGGCGTTCGGCGGGGCGTCGGTCGCGGCGGAGCTCGCGCCGCTGTTCAGCCGCGTGCCGGTGCTCGCGCCGTTCGCCGAGAACCTCGCCGTCGCGCTGGTCGTCGCCGGCGTCTCCTTCCTGTCGCTCGTGCTCGGCGAGCTGGTGCCGAAGTCGCTGGCCCTGCGCGCCGGGGAACCCTACGCGCTCCTGATCGCTCGCCCCTTGAGCGCGCTCGCGTGGGCGGGGAAGCCGGTCATCGCCGTGCTGACCGGCGCCTCCAACCTGGTGCTGCGGGCCTTCGGCGACCACACCAACTTCGTGGAGTCGAGGCTCTCGCGCGAGGAGGTCCAGCAGATCGTCGAGGAGGCGGCCAACGCGGGGTCGGTGGACGAGCATGCAGGCGAGATCGCGTCGCGCGCCCTCGACTTCAGCGGTCTGGACGCCTACACGGTGATGGTCCCGCGGTCCGAGATGGTCACCCTTCCGAAGGAGGCGGACGCCCGGGAGATCGCTCGGGTGGCGCGCAAGACCGGGCACGCGCGGGTTCCCGTCTACGACGGCGAGCCGGACAACTTCGTGGGCTTCGTCAACCTCCGCGACGTGCTCGCGGAGGCGCTCATCGGCCCCACCCTGGTCCTGGAGGCCCTGATCCATCCCGTCATCTTCGTGCCCGACACGATGCCCGCGCCCGCGCTCCTCCGGAAGCTCCAGCAGGAGCGCCGGCAGATCGCGCTCGTCACCGACGAGCAGGGCACGGTGATCGGACTCGCCACCGTCGAAGACCTCGTCGAGGAGCTCGTGGGAGAGATCTTCAGCGAGAACGACGCCCCGCGGACGACCATCGCCCGCGAATCCGACGGCTCGTGGCTCGTCTCGGGGAACGCGCCCCTTCACGAGGTCAACCGCGAGCTGTCGCTGGATCTGCCCGAGGGCGCCTTCGCGACGCTGGCCGGCCTGTGCCTCCACCTCGCGGGCGCCATCCCCGCGGTCGGGTGGGTGGGCCATGCCGAGGGTGTCGTCCTCGAGGTCGTCGACGCGACGCCGAGGCGCGTCCGAAGGGTGCGCGTGCGCCGCGCGGGATGACGCACGGCCGCGCCGTCTTCGGCCTGCTCGTCGCCGCGCTCGCGACGCGGATGGCCTGGCTGCGAGACTTCCGCGCGTCGCCGCTGTTCGACGGGCTGCTCCTGGACGAGCGCAACTACGACGCCTGGGCCCAGCGCATCGCGGGGGGCGACCTCCTCGGCGAGGGCACGTTCACGGCGAACCCGCTGGCCCCGTACGTCCTCGGGCTCCTGTACGCCCTGCTCGGACGCGACCTCCTCGTGGTCCGCCTCGTCCAGATGCTCGCCGCCACGGCGACCTGTTTCCTCGTGTACCGGCTCACCGCCAACCTCGTCGGGAGTCGAGCCGCGCTCGCCGCCCTCGCGCTCTCCGCGTTCTACGGTCCCGCGATCTTCGTGTCGGGGAACCTCGTCGCCGAGGTCTGGACGCTCCTCTTCGCCGCAGGGTCGTTGGCGCTCCTGACGCGACCGAACGCCGGTGCCATTGTCCACTGCGCCTCTGCCCTGCTCCTCGCGCTCGGTGCTCTCGGTCGCCCCAACCTGCTGCCGCTGCTCGTCCTGCTGCCCCGTGGCGCAGACGCTCGCGGTCCACTCGCTCTCGGCGCGCTGGCTCCTGGGACGCGCGGGCGCGTGGTTCCTGGGTGCCGCCTTGGTGCTCGGGCCCGTGCTCGTCCGAAACGCGACGGTCGGCGACGACGCCGTCCTCGTCACCGCGCACGGCGGCGTGAACCTGTGGATCGGGAACAACCCCGACGCCGACGGCTTCTTCAAGACGCCGGTAGGGTCCGAGCTGGCCGGGGGTCAGGACACCCTCGTGGCGTCGTCGATCGAGGTCGCGGAGGAGGCGCTGGGCCACCCCGTGTCGGCCTCCGAGGCGAGCCGATGGTGGACGCGCCGGGCTGTCGCGTTCGCGGTCGGAGATCCGCTTGCCTTCCTGCGGATCACCGCGACCAAGGCGGGGTACTTCCTCAACGCCTTCGAAGCCCCCTTGGAGAGCAACTACGACTACGCGCGGACGATCTCGCCGGCGTTGCGGTGGGGGACCGTGGGGTTCGGCGTCGTCGGCCCCCTCGCGATCGTCGGGATCTGGCTCGCCCGACGGCGGTGGCGGGCCTACGCGGTGCTGCTCGCGTTCGTGGTGGCGTACTCCGGGAGCGTGATCGCCACCTTCGTCGCCATGCGCTACCGCCTGCCCGTCGTCCTGGGGCTCCTGCCCTTCGCGGGGCTCGCCGTGAGCGAGCTCGTGGGAGTGCTCTCGGCCCGGCGATGGCGCGAGGCCGCGGGCATCGCCGCCGCCGTTACCGCGCTGACGGTGTACTTCCATCGCCCCCTCCCGGACGGGATCGTGGAGCGGAACCTGGCGTTCGTGGAGCACGGCCTCGGCGAGGTGGAGCTCGAGGCCGGGCGCGTGGACGTGGCCCTGGGTCACTTCGAGGAGGCCGTCCGGTTGTTCCCCACCCGGGGGAAGTTCTACAACAACCTCGGTCTCGCCTACCTGCGTGCCGACCGGCCCGACGAAGCCGTCGAGGCACTGGAGCGCGGCATCTCGCTTGGCATCCGCGACCGTCGCATCTACCGGAACCTCGCCAAGGCGCGCCTGGCCACCGGCGAGCCCGGCCTCGCGCTGGAAGCGTACCGGAAGGCGGCCCGGGCGAGCCCGCGGCACGCACCCACGCGCTTCGACATCGGGGTGGTGCTGGAGCGGCTGGGGCGAGGGGAGGAGGCCCGGGCGGAGTACCTCCGCGCGCGGACGCTCACCGAGGACGAGGGGCTGCGCGCGCGGATCGAGGCACGGCTCGCCGTGTTGCCGGCGCCCGGCGGTACGGGCGAGTGACGGAGGGAGCCGAAGCTCGGCGACACGGAACGGCTCTGACGGACCCGGAGAGACATCCCGAGCACCGCATCGAGATGCGCCTGCCCCCTCACTCCCCCGCGCACGCTGCCCCGACCGCTACTCGATCAACTTTGTCCGGGCTGATGCCTGTTAGCGCTGCCGAGTGCCCGGCGTGCGCCTCACGCCACCGGTGGATCGTTGGAAATCGCGCTCGCCATCCTCTGCATCACGGGCGCGATGGTCGCCGTGCTCGTCCTCCTGCTTGTCCTGGTGCGCGCGAGCAAGCCGCCGCCTTCCTACGACGATGGTGGCGTGCTGCCACCGAACCCGCCCGCACGGCAAGGTGCCGGTGGCAGGGGGCGTTTGGCCGCGACAAGTCCCACGGCGTCCAGTCGGCCGGCCCCGCCGCCTGCCGTGGCCGTCACCGGTGGGGGCTCGACGGTCACTTTCCGGATCTCCGCGTCGCCCGAGCCCCCGGCTCGGCGGGCTGGGACTCCATCGACCGCACGCTGGATCCCCGCCGGAGAGGAGGTCACCGTCGCCGGCCACCGCATCCCGGGCGGGATGCTGTACGTGGGGAGCGGGCTTCAGGCGATTGCGCCGTATCGCGACGTCGAGCCGTCCCTGATCGATCCTCGCTTGCCCGTACGGGCAGGCCCCGCGAGCGCGACCGGCGAGGGCATGGGCTACTGGCCGACCTACGCCGACATCGCGCCGGAGCACCGCGCCGGGTTCCTCCAGTGGCTCGCCGGTGGCCGCAGAGCCCCCGATGCCTACATCGGGTACGTATTCCTGTTCTTCTATGGCCTCGAACGCCGCGCGTTCCACGACCCCGCCAATGCGGCCGACCCGAGCGGCCTTCCGAGCATCGTCGCGGAGGTCGAACGCCTGCGGAGCCTCTACGGCGGGAACGGTTCCTTCGCTGGGTATGCCGCTGGTTTCCTGAACTTCTGCCGCTTCCGCTCTGGCGACGTGGGGGGGGACCTCCGCTCGGGCCTCTTCGGATGGGAAATTCCGGCCGACGTTCGGCTTCGTCTCGGGCAGTTCGCCGCCGCGAAGACTCCCCTTCCCGCCGATCTGGGGTTCGCCTGGGCGTGCAACCTGCCCTCGGCTCCGAGGCGGACGCCGGCCACGCGTTGCGAGGGGGAGTTCCGCGAGCTGTTCGCGATCCGGTACGAGCGTGAGTGCGCGCCGGGCGTCGTGTTGAAGAACCAGGGCGCCATGCTCTCGCTCGCCTACCGCCCGGCCAGCCCTGGCTTCGGTGGCGCGATCGAGCTGAAGGTGCGCGACGTGCGCGACGTGACCAAGGCCAACGAGGCCGCGGGCGAGCGCCTCGCTGCTCTCGCTGATCGCTGCGTGGAGGAGCTGGACGCCTATAGTCGCTGGCTGGGCCGCAACGCGGATGGCGACGGCCAGGCCCTTGCCGGTGTCGCCCTTCTGCCACGGGACCTCTTGCTGCGGCACGGAGCCCCGGCCCTCGCCGACCTCCGGCAGTGGCTGGGCGAGTACGTGCCGCACGACCGCCCGCTCGTCACCGGGGCGTCGGAAGTGCTCGCGCGATGGCAGCCGGGTGTCGGCCAGAAGGTGACGAAAGGCGATGCGACCGCGCTCCTGGCTCTGCTTGAAAAAATGGGCTTTGGCATGGAGCCGGACGTGCGGTTCGGTGGGCCGTCTCCGGCGCCGGCGGGCCAGATCGCCCTGTTCCGTGTCGATGCCGACTTCTCGGCACCGACCGCTGAATACTCGGGTGTCACGACCTTGCTGCGCTTCGCCGCCGCCGTGGCGGGCGCGGACGGAGTCGCGGAAGGCGAAGCGAGGTTTCTCTCGGACCACGTCAGCGCGGTGCTCGGTCTTGGGAACCCGGAGCGTCGTCGTCTCGCCGCGCACGCCGCGTGGCTCCTATCGGACCCACCGGGGCCCGCGGGGCTGAAGAAGGCCGCAGAGGCCCTCACCCCCGGTCAGCGAGCGGACGTGGGGCGGTTTCTCGTGTCCGTCGCGGGTGCCGACGGGACCGTCAGTCGCGCTGAGGTGCAGATGTTGCTCAAGGTGTTCGCCCTGCTGGGCCTGCCGGACGAGGCCGTCTACACACAGGTGCACGAGCTTGGTGGCTCGATGCCCGCCGCACGGGCGAGCGCAGCGGACCCCGTGACGGTGCGCCCCGCTGGGCCAGCGGATCAGGAGTTCGCGATCCCCGGACGGCCTGCGGGCGAGGCGGTGCCCGCGGCGGGAGCAAGCGGCGTTCAACTCGACATGGCCCGCGTGCAGGCCCAGATCGCCGAGTCCGCGCGGGTTTCTGCGGTCCTTGCCGGGATCTTCCGCGGAGAGGAGGATGTCCCGCCCCCCGCCCCAACGCCCGCAGTGACCTCAGTGGCGGGGCTCGACGCGCCTCACTCGATGATGATCGGACGCCTCCGCGACGTCGGGTCCGTCGGCCGCGCGGAGTGGGACGCCTTGTGCGTGGAACTCGGGATACTGCCCGACGGGGCCATCGACACCCTCAACGAGGCCGCGTTCGACCGAGTCGGCGATCCCCTCCTCACGGGCGACGACCCGATCCACCTCGATTCCGACGTCTACAGGAGCTTGCTGGCATGACGACGACTCCGATCCGGCCGCGAGAGCGCGATGCTGTCCTTCAGTCACTCCGAGCGGGCGTCGTGCCGCGTGCCGGGCAGCACCTGATCCAGGTCGGCCGCGCCCACGAGATCGAGGCGATGGTCAAGGACATCGAGCGGGTAGGAGACGCAGGCTCGGCGTTCCGTGTGGTCGTCGGGACCTACGGGTCAGGCAAGACCTTCTTCCTGAACGTCGTGCGCAGCGTCGCGATGGAGAAGAAGCTGGTCACGGTGCAGGCGGACCTGAACCCGGATCGTCGCCTGCACGCGACGGCAGGGCAGGCGCGGTCGCTCTACGCCGAGCTCATGCGCAGTGTGGCGACGCGCGCCAAGCCGGACGGGGGCGCACTGGCGAGCGTCGTGGAGCGGTTCGTGACCGCCGCGATCGCGGACGCGCGGTTGCGCTCGCTCAACCCCGACGCGGTGATCCGCGAACGCCTGGCGGACCTGTCGGAGATGGTGGGTGGCTACGACTTCGCGGAGGTGGTCGCCGCGTACTGGCGTGGTCACGACACCGGCGACGAGGCGCTGAAGCAGAACGCGGTGCGGTGGCTGCGGGGGGAGTTCACGACCCGTACCGACGCGCGCGCTGCGCTCGGCGTGCGAACGATCATCGACGACGCCACGTTCTACGACCACCTGAAGCTCTTCGCGCGGCTGTGCCGGCTCGCCGGCTTCGGCGGCCTGCTCGTGTGCCTCGACGAGATGGTGAACCTCTACAAGCTGGCGAACACCCAGGCCCGCACCGCCAACTACGAGCAAATCCTCCGCATCCTGAACGACAGCCTCCAGGGCGTCGCCGTCGGGATCGGGTTCGTGCTCGGCGGGACGCCGGAGTTCTTGCTCGACCCGCGGCGCGGGCTCTACAGCTACCCGGCGCTCCAGGGCCGCCTGTCCGAAAACAGCTTCGCCGCGGAAGGGATGGTCGACCTCAGCGGCCCGGTGATCCGGCTCGCGAGCCTCACCCCGGAGGACCTCTACGTGCTCCTCGGCAAGTTGCGCCACGTCTACGCGGGCGGAGACACTGCGCGCTACCTGATGCCCGATGAGGGGCTCACGGCCTTCATGGCGCACTGCCAGGGCCGGATCGGTGACGCCTACTTCCGCACGCCGCGGGCCACGATCACCAGCTTCGTGAACCTGCTCGCTGTCCTGGAGCAGAATCCCGGGGCGGCGTGGGCGAACCTGCTGGGGAGCGTCGCCATTCGTCCCGACTCCAACCCCGACCTCGAGCCGGCCGAGGGCGAGGTCGCTGGGGACGAGCGCACCGATCCGGGCCGTGATGCCGACCTTGCCTCCTTCAAGCTCTGACGGCCGCAGCGGGGGGTTCCATCGGCTGCACCGTGGCATCCAGGAATGGATGTGGGACAACGGATGGAAGTCGCTGCGGTCCGCGCAGGAGCGCGCCATCGACCCGATCATGGACGGACGCGATGTCATCATCACGGCCGCGACCGCCGGAGGCAAGACCGAGGCCGCGTTCCTGCCGGTGTTGAGTCGGGTCGCCGAGAAGCCCGGTGGGGGGATCCGGGTGTTGAACATCAGCCCCTTGCGCGCGCTGATCAACGACCAGCACCGCCGCCTCACCGATCTCGGCGCCAAGGTGGACGTGCCCGTGCATCGATGGCACGGCGACGTTCGGGAGAGCGAGAGGCGGGCGGTGCTCAAGGATCCAAGCGGGGTACTCGTCATCACGCCAGAGTCCTTGGAGGCGATGTTCGTCCTCCGTGGCACCTCCTTGCGTCGGCTGTTCGGAGCCTTGGACTTCGTCGTCATCGACGAGCTGCACGCCTTCATCGGCAGCGAGCGCGGCCAGCAACTCCGCTCGCTCCTGCACCGCGTCGAGGCCATCGCGCGCCGCAGGATCCCGCGGGTAGCGATGAGCGCGACGCTGGGGGCCGCACCGGAGGACCGCATGATCGCCGCGAGGTTCCTCCGGGCGGAAGCCGCGGAGGATGTCGTGCTCATCGACTCCCCCGCTGAGGCCGGCGAGCTTCGACTCGTCGTCCGCGGGTTTCGCGCGCCCACCGGAGACGAGGACGAGCCCGAGGATGAACTTGCCATCGCGCGCGACCTGTATGGCGCGCTGCGCGGCGCCAAGCACCTGATCTTCTGCAACCGGCGTCGCGATGTGGAGCGGTACACCGACCTCCTCCGCCGACTTTGCGAGCACGAGCGCGTGCCCGTGGAGTTCCACGCGCACCACGGGTCCCTTTCCCGAGAGCTACGCGAAGACGCGGAGCGACTGCTCAAGCAGCAGGAGCAGCCGGCGACGATCCTCTGCACGAGCACCTTGGAACTGGGCATTGACGTAGGACACGTCGAGAGCGTCGCCCAGATCGGTGCCCCGGCGTCGGTGGCGAGCCTGCGCCAGCGACTCGGTCGCTCCGGCCGTCGGGGGGGCCCGGCAATCCTCCGCGTCTACGTCTCCGAGGACGCGCTCGGCGACGACCCGGAACCCGAGGACGCGCTCCGCGCCGAGCTGGTGCAGACGATCGCCGTGGTGAACCTCCTCCTCCGGCGATGGTGCGAGCCGCCCACCGAGGGTGCGCTCCATCTGTCCACGCTCGTCCACCAGGTGCTCTCGCTCCTGGCGCAGCACGGCGGCGCGACGGCGGCGCAGGCGTTCAAGCTCCTTGTGCAGACAGGGCCGTTCGCCGGGATCGGCCCGCCGGAGTTCGCGGCGCTGCTGCGGGCGATGGGTGCGAAGGACCTCGTGAAGCAGGATCACGACGGCACCCTCGTGCTCGGCCTCACGGGCGAACGGATCGTCAACAAGTACGAGTTCTACGCCGTGTTCGTCTCGCCCGAGGAGTGGCGGCTCATGTGGGGGGGCCGCGCGTTGGGAACCATGCCGCTCGTCGATCCGCTCAGCGACGACAGCTTCGTCGTGTTCGGCGGCAAACGCTGGAAGGTCGTCGGGGTCGAGGAGGTGCGCAGGATTATCGACGTGGTGCCCTCACCGGGAGGGAAGCCGCCCCGGTTCGGCGGTTCGGGCGGTGCCGCTGTTCACGATGAGGTGCGCAAGGAGATGCTCGCGGTCTACCGAGGGTGCGAAGCGCCCGCGTTCCTCGATGGCCGTGCGCGGGAGCTTCTCGCGGAAGGCAGGGACAACTTCGCCCGCTTGGGGCTGCACCGTTCGGTGTTCGTTCCCCGCCGTGCGCACACCCAGGTCTTCGTCTGGCGCGGAGATCGGGTGCATGGGACGATCTTGCGCGCCCTCCAGCGCGACGGCGTCGCGGTGGGATCGACGCCCCTGACGCTCCAGTTCGACCACTGCGACGTGACCGCCGCAGAGGACCGGATCCGTCGCCTTCTGGACGACGGGCTGCCCGACCCGCGGGATCTCGCGGAGGGCGTGAAGGCGAAGGAGCGGAACAAGTACGATCATCTACTCCCTTACGACCTGCTGACCCTCGACTACGCGAACGAGATGCTCGATGTCCCGGGGGCGAACGCCTGGCTCGCCGAGACGCTCCGGTCCGCCGAACCGCGATGACTCGCTGTCGCGGGCGGGGCCAGGCCAACCCCATGCAGCCGGCCGCAGGCCCTTCGCCGAGGCCTCCGAGGGGGTGATGACGGCCGACGCCGTTGCTCCGGCTCGGCGATGCCGATGACGAAATTGTGGGTGTGATTCCGCGTAATCATCGGAATCGGAATCGGAATCGGCATCGGCATCGGCATCGGCATCGGCATCGGCATCGGCATCGGGGCCTGAACCGCGCCCGCGCGCCCGCGGTTCAGGCCCGCAACACCACGCCCTTGACTTTCCCACTAAGGTTAGTAATACTAACTCTCGATGCCTACCCGCCCTCGCCCGACCCCTGCTCCTCCCCGCCCCATCGTGGACTCCGCGACGCTCTTCGGGCGCTGCATCGCCATGATCCGGGCCGACCTCGGCCTCACGCAGGGCGAGTTGGCGGCCATGCTTCGCGTCTCCCGGCCGACGATCACGCACTTCGAGACCGGCCGGGCGACGCCCTCCTTCCACGTCCTCCTGCGGCTCGGGCAGCGCGTCGCCGACGCCCGCGTGGACAGCGATGCGACCGCCGTGCTCGCGCTCATGCACCTCTCGGCGCGCGCCCTGCAGGCCGATGGCATCCGCGTCCTGAACCGCCCCGTGCGGGAGGGCGACGTGATCCTCGACTTCGCCAAGATTGACCGTGTGATCGGTCGGGTCTTCGACCGGGAGTTCCGCGAGTACGTCCCCGCCAAGCTCGCCGACTTCGCCGGCGACGACCAGGAGTAGTCCCCTTTCACCCACCGAACTGGAGAATCCCATGGGCAAGTACGCATTCATCGACCGCATCTTCGGCGACACCGAGGACGAGGAGACCGAGGCCAACCACGACTTCTACGACGCCGACGATCCGGCCGAGGACGACGACGGTGACGCCGACGAAGGCGACGACGTCCCCGTCGAGGACGAAGCGATGCTCGGCGAGCTCGACAAGGAGTTCCGCAAGCTCCGCGCCCGCGTTCGCGGGTCCAGAGATCTCTCGGAGCTTCGCTCGATCCGCGCCGACCAGACGGCCGCGCTCGCCGGGGGCCTCACCCCGACCGTGCGCCTGCGAACCCTCGACATCATCGAGGCGATCGACGATCGCGTCACCGACCTCCGCGCCCGGCGCGGCCGGAGCGACTGATGTCTGCCGCCTTCGACTTCCCCGCTGAGCGCCGGATGATCGACGCTAGCGAGAACCCTCACGAGGTGCTCGACTGGATCGGAGACTACCGGCGGCACGCGCTCGTCGCCGCCGCGGACGACGACACCGAGCTGGCGAGCATGTTCGACGAGCTGATCGAGTTCGCCACCGACCACGTCATCGAGTTGAAGGCGGCGCGACTGCGTTCCCGCTCGACGGGGCGGCGGGAGCCCGCTGAGAGCGCCCGGGCGCCGACCCCGACCAAGTCGCCCTCGGCCGCGCAAGCCGCTGCCCCGGCGGCGCCCATCGCGACGGCACCGGTGCCCGATCCCGAAGAGACGCAGCGGCACGAGGCGGCTCGGCGACGTGCGGCGGAGAACGCAGCGGCACGGGCAGCCGCCGAGGAGCAGACCCGCGCCGATGACGAGGAACTGCGCCAGCTCCAGGAGCGGGCGGCGAAGGCGAAGGCCCGCCGCGATGCCGCCCTCGCGGAGACCGCCCGGATCGAGGCGGAGGCGAAGCATGTGGCCGCAGTGGCGGCGCGCGCCGCCCACGAAGAGGCGAAGCGGCGGGCGGCGAAGGAGGCGCAGGACGCCGAGCGCGCCGCCGCGACTGCCGAGGCTGCGACAAAGGCCGCGGCTGCGTCCGTGGCGCGAGCCCCTGCCAGCACCTCGCCCGCCCCGGACAACGTGCCGAAGCCGCGCCCGGCGGAGAGCCGGGTGGAGCCTCCTCCCTCTGCCGTCCCCGAGTTGACCCCGCTCGCGGCGCTGTTCCAGGAGCGCCTCGCCGAGGTGATGGCCACTCCGGATGTGCCGCCCAGCTCGCCCCACCGGCCCGTCGCCGACCCGGCCCCCGCCCCCGTCGCACCTGCCCCGCGCAGGGCGGTCGCACCGGCCCCTCCGGTGCCGCCGCCCTCGCCCGCCGATGAGCTCCCCCCGCTCACGGGCGCGGACCTGACCTCGTACCGCAACTGGCTCGCCGTGAGCCAGCGCGCCCTCGCGGCGAAGCTCGGCGTCGAGCAGAGCAGCATCTCCAAGGGCGAGGGCAAGCCCACGACCCTCCTGGCGCCGCACCTCCGGAAGGCGCTCCACCTCGCGATGCAGGAGCCGCGCGACGCGGCGAGGGGTGCGTCGTGAAGCTCGCCTCCGCCGTCGACGCCGGCACGGAGCGCAGGATCGCCCGCGCCGTCGCGCCCGTGCGCGTCGCGCTGCGCGAAGGGCGTTCGCTCCTCTGCTGCTTCGACCGCCCGGAAGGGCTCACCCGTATCGATCTCATGGGTCCGAATGGCATGACCGGCGGTAGCGACGACGGCTTCCTCGTCGCGCCGGTGCCGACGCTGCGCCTGTGGTCCCCCACCGCGACGAGCCGCCCCATCGCCATCGCCGCCGCCAACAAGGACTTCCCGGAGGCGCTCGACGCCCTCGCGCGGCGGGCCACCCCGCTCGTCGGCGACGAGCTGCCGATGCTGCTCGCGATGCTCGCCGTGGTACGCGAGGAGACCGCCGGCATCCGGTTCCGCATCCCCACGGTGGGCACCGCGGTCACCGCCTCGGGGCGCCCCTGCGTCGGCGCGTGGCCGATCGCGCTCTCGCTCGCCGACATCCAAGCCGCCGTGCTGAAAGCGGTTGCATAGGCGCCGCGCACTATGTCAAGTTCGCCCAGGACTTCGGAGCCCGCCATGCCCATCATCGGAGCCGCGTACCTGCGGTGCAGTGACCCCCGCCAGGACAAATCGATCGAACAACAGCGCGCCGAGATCCAACGCCGCGCCGCTGCGGACGGGGTGGTCATCCCGGAGGCCAACTGGTTCGTGGACGAGGGCATCAGCGGGCGCGCGGTCAAGAAGCGCCTCGCGTACCAGTCCCTGATCCGTACCGCCGAGGCTCAACGCGACGCGCGGTTCGGGCGCTCGAAGGCGCGGGCGCCGGGCATCGACCGCCTCTATGTCTGGGCGATTTCGCGCGTCGCAAGGAACATGTTCGACTGTCTGCGCGCCCTCGCGACGCTGGACGAGGCGAACATCACCGTGGTCTCGCTGACCGAGCCCGACGCTGGCGACAAGTCGTTCACCAAGTTGATTCGGCCGATCCTGGCTTGGTTGTCGGAGAGGTACAGCGAAGAACTCTCGCGCAACGTGAAGCGCGGGATGCAGTCGCAGGCCGAGCAGGGGTTCTGGCAGAACGGGCACGCCCCCTACGGCTACGAGGTCGTCGAGGGCCGACTCACGGTGACCGCGGAATCCCGGGGGGCGTTCGAGGTGGTGAAGCGGATCTACGCCGAGTACCTCGAAGGGAAGGACGGGCAGAAGCGCCTCGCCGAGAAGCTCACGCGCGAGGGCATCGAGCCGCCGACGCGTAACGTCGAACGGCAGCGGTTCGCAGGGACGTGGCTCCCGAAGCACGTCCAGCGGGTGCTCACCAACCCCACCTACCTCGGGCACATCGTCCAGAACGGCACCATCGTCGCTCGCGACGCGCACGAGCCCGCCGTCACGCAGGAGCAGTTCGACCGCGTCGCCGCCCTCCGCACGCTCAAGGACCGCTCCAAGGACGAGGGCGGCAACGGCAACCACGCGATCCACATGAGCGAGCGCGGCGTGCTCACGCCGTGGCTGCGGTGCGGCTCCTGCGGCGGCCGCATCGCCGTCACGGCTGGTGGCCACACCGGAACCGTCCGGCACTACTACTGCTGCCGCACCCGTGCGGAGAACAAGGCGCTCTGCTCCGGCCTGACGGTTCGCGTCGAGAAGCTCGACGCCGCCGTGCTCGACTTCATCCACGACGACGTGCTCACGCCAGAGAGCGTGCAGGCGCTCATCGACCAGTCGCTCACGATGCTCGCCGACCAACCCGACGAGCTGCGGGCCGAGCGCGCCCGGCTCGCCGACGACATCACCGAATTGGACCAGCGCATCCGCAAGATTGGCCTCCAGGTCGCCGACGACATCCTCACCGGCGACGACGCCAGGGCGATCAACGCCCCGCTCATGGCGCGCCGCGAAGCGCTCAAGCTCCGCCTCGCCGCGCTCCCGGAGAGGAAGGCCGTCCCCACCGCCGATCGGGTCGACCCCACGAAGTTCCGCGCCGCCATCCTCGAAGCGTGGACCGCGCGCCCTCTCGACGAGCGCCGCGAAGCGCTGGACCGCCTGGTCGAGAAGATCACCCTCTCAGACGGCGGCGCCCACGTCGACTACCGGGTGAAGGACGAGCAGATCGCGTTTCACCAGCCTGACCCCGCAGGCCCGCCGTACGCTCCGATGTCTGCCCTCGAACCGTCCGCGTCGGTCCAACCGTACGGATTTCCACCGTCAATCGCTGGTGATCCGGAATCGGTGCGCAGGCTTCAAGGGGTACACACGACCCACCCGCAGGCGCCACCCTCGCCCGCAACGTGATCGAGGACGGGGGGGTGAAGCGGCAAGCGCGGCGGGTGCGGCGGATCCACCAGGCGCGCCGGGACACACTCGTCGCCACGCTCCGGAGCCACCTGCCCGGCCTCGCCTTCGCCGTTCCGACCCGCGGGGGCTTCAGCCCCGTGCCGCCACCCAGGCGGGATCCACGGTGATCCACCCCACCGGCTCCACGGGCCCCTCCATCGTGACGCGTCCGTCGGGCTCGACCCACACCGTGAGCTCGCCCCCCTCCATCTCCACCCGCACCGGCGACCGCACGAGCCCGCGCCCCACCGCCACCGCCGCCACCGCGCACGCGCTCGACCCGCTCGAGAGCGTGTGGCCCGCGCCCCGCTCCCAGATGCGCGCGCGGACGTGGCCGTGGCCCTCCACCTCGACGAACTGCACGTTGGTGCGCCCCGGCACCGAGCCCTCGATCACCGCCCCCAGCCGCTCCCAGTCCGCCGGGATGCCGAGCACCACCGCGTGCGGGTTCCCGAGGTCCACCGGGTGGGTCACCACGCCGTCCACCAGCCGCGGCTCGGCCCGGGTGGCCACCCCCATCTCCACGCGCACCCGGAGCCCGTCCACCATGCAGCGCACCACCCCGCCGCGGGTCCACACCAGGAACTCCTCCGGCGCCCCGCGGGTGCACCACCACGCGTAGATGCGGAGCCCGTTCCCCGATTTCTCCGCCTCCGACCCGTCCGGGTTGTGGATGCGCACCCCCCGCAGCGCGCCGTCCGGGCTGCGGCACGGCTCCAGCACGCCGTCACTGCCCACGCCGGTGTTCCGGTGGCAGAGCGCACGGACCAGCCGGGGCGTGAGCGGCGGACCCTCCTCGTAAAGGAGGTAGTCGTTTCCGAGGCCGTGGGCGCGGAAGAGGCGCATGGGCTCGAATTATCCGGCCCGGCGGACTACGCGGGGGGCGTGGATCGGTTCGTTTCGCCCAGCCCGAAGGCCGCGCCGCTGGCCGCCGCGTTCGACGCGCTGGACCTCCGGGACCTCCCCGACGACCTCTGCCTCGTGCTCGGCGGCGACGGCACCATGCTGCGCGCGGTGCGCCAGTACGGGTCCACGCGGGCCTACCTGGGCGTCAACTGCGGCAACATGGGCTTCCTGATGAACGACGTGGCGGGCGAGCCCGAGGTCGTCGCGCGCCTCGTCACCGACGCGCTGCGTGCCGGCGCCTGGACCCGGTCCGCCTTCCCGCGGCTCCGGGCCACCGCCGAGCTCGCCACCGGCGCCGAGGTCGAGGACGTCGCGGTCAACGACGTCTACGTCGAGCGCACCTCCGGGCAGACCTGCTGGCTCCGCATCCACGTGGACGGCGACGCCGCGGTGGACCCGCTCGTGGCCGACGGCCTCATCGTCGCCACCCCGCTCGGCTCCACCGCCTACTCCTTCTCCGCCGGCGGCCCCGCCGCCCACCCGCGCGCCCGCGCCACCCTCCTCACCGCCATCGCGCCCCACCGCCCCCGGCTCGCCCCCGTCGTGCTCCCCCCCGGCGCCCGCGTCGACGTGGAGGTGCTCGACCCCACCGAACGCCCCGCCCGCGTGGTGGTGGACGGCCGCCAGCACGGCGACGTCCGCCACGTCCGCGTCCGCCCCGCCGACGACGACGTCACCCTCGGGTACCTGGCCGGGCACGACTTCACCGAGACCATGGTGCGGAAGATCCTGAGGGTGTGACGGGGGGGCGGACAAAGGTCGCCCTCGTGGCGGTCACTCCCCCGACCCTGGTCCGCCGGGCGGACAAAGGTCGCCCCCGTGGCGGTCACTCCCCCGACCCTGGTCCGCCGGGCGGACAAAGGTCGCCCCCGTGGCGGTCACTCCCCCGACCCTGGTCCGCCCCCGTCGCCCCCGTCGCCCCCGTCGCCCCCCTCACCCCCGCTCCACCTCGTACCACCCGTCCAGCCGGGCCCAGGCCGTGTCGCGCCGCAGCCGGCCGAGGATCGGCCCGACGTCGAGGTCGGGGGCGCGCCCGTAGACGTCCATGCCCTCCGGGGTGACCCCGAAGCTCGCGCGGGCGAACCAGGTGACGGCGTGGACGCCGGAAAGCTCCACGAAGCGCCAGCGGCTGGTGAACGCCACCAGGAGCCCGCCGCCGCGCCAGACGAAGCCCCCGCCGTCGGGCTGGTCCACGCCGCGCAGGGTGCGCACGCGACCGCGCTCGGTCCAGGTGAGCACGTCGTCCACGCGTCCGTCGGGGCGCGCGGTGTAGGTCACCGTCGGCGCCACCTTGCCCCGCCAGAAGGGCAGCGTGGTCGCGAGGATGTACCAGGTGCCGAGCGCCAGCGGGGGCATGGGGGGGCGGTATCCCGGCCGAGCGAGCGCGCGGCGCCCGGGGGTGTCCCCGCCCCCGTTCTGCCGCCGCGACTACCGTCCGCCCACGCCGCGGGCGGGGGGCTTTGACCCCCGGGGTTCCGCGCGCCATGATGCGGGGGAGGTCATCCTCCTCGATGCGCGTCCTGCTGATCCGGCCCCCCGCGAAGCACACCGTCGAAAGTGAGGTTCCCGAGGCGGTGTCCGCCGAGAACCTCTCGTACCCCCCGCTCGCGCTCATGGCGATCGCCCAGTTCCTGCGCGACCACAGCGAGCACGAGGTCTCGATCCTCGACGCGCAGCTGGACGACCTCGACTACGACGTGCTGGCCGCGCGCGTGCGCGAGCTGCGGCCCGACGTGGTGGGGGTCACCGCCTTCACGGTGCAGCTCGTGGACGTGCTGCGCACCGTGAAGACGGCGAAGGAGGCCGGCGCCCGGTACGTGGTGGTGGGCGGCCCGCACGTGTCTGACTTTCCGCGCGAGTGCGTGGCGCTCCCCGGCGTGGACGCGGTGGTGAAGGGCGAAGGGCAGAAGCCCATGAAGGACCTCTGCGACGCGTGGGCGCGCGGCGAGTCCCCCCGCGGCATCGCCGGGACGATGGCCCACCCGGACGACCCGGTGCCGGACGAGGACGTCTACTTCAGCAACAACCTCGACGACTACCCGCTCATCGACCGCACGATGGTGGACTACCGCCGCTACTACGACGTGATGGGCAAGGGCGGGATCTTCACCACCATCATCTCCTCGCGCGGCTGCCCCTACCGCTGCACCTTCTGCAACACCCCGCGTCACCGCTACCGCGTGATGACCCCGGGCCGGGTGTGCGACGAGCTCGAAGCCTGCCTGAAGCTGGGCATCGAGGAGTTCTACTTCGTCGACGACACCTTCAACATCACCAACCAGCGGGTGATCGACCTCTGCGACGAGATCCTCCGCCGCGGGCTGAAGCTGCGGTGGACGGTGCGCTTCCGCGTGAAGGGGGCCAACCGGGAGCTGCTCACCAAGATGAAGGCGGCGGGCTGTCACCGCATCCAGTTCGGCGTCGAGCAGGGCACCGAAGAGGGGCTCCTGCGGCTCAAGAAGGACGTGACGGTCCGGGAGATCGAGAGCGCCTTCAAGCTCTGCCGCGAGGTCGGCATCCACACCGTCGCCTACTTCATGATCGGCACCCCCACCGAGCGGACCCGCGACGACGTGATGGACACCATCGACTACTCCATCGCGCTCGACCCCGACTTCGTCATGTACAACGTGCTGACCCCCTTCCCCGGCACGACGCTCTACGACGAGGGCCAGCGAGACGGGGTCCTGGACGTGAACCCCTGGCTCACCTTCATGCGCGACCCGCGTGAGGACTTCAAGGCCCAGGTGTGGGACGAGCACTTCACCCGGGCCGAGCTGCGCGAGATGCTCGAGCTCGCCTATCGGCGCTTCTACTGGCGCCCCAAGTTCATCGCCCGCAACCTGACCCAGATCCGCAACCCGCAGGACTTCGCCCGCAAGGCGACCGCGGGCCTCCGCATGCTGGTGGGATGACCATGGAAGCCCAGACCGTATCGACCTCCCCGCGCCGCGCCGGCTCCACCCCCGAGGTGGACCGTCCCTTCACCGTGGTCCTGATGACCATCTACTCGGTGGAGAACGCGGGCATCCGCTACATCTCCGCCGCGCTGGAGCGCGAGGGCTACGACGTCTCGATCATCTTCCTGCGCGACTGGCGGCACAACCGGCTCGAGATGCCCTCGGAGAAGGAGATCCGCATCGCCCTGGACATCATCCGGGAGAAGCGGCCGAACCTGATCGGGCTCGGGCTCATGTCCTCCCTGGCGCCCATGGCGCGCGTGGTCACCGAGCGCCTGCGCCGCGAGTTCCCGGGCACCCCGCTGCTCTGGGGGGGCATCCACCCCACCTCCGCGCCCGAGGACTGCATCGACCACGCCGACTACCTGTGTGTCGGCGAGGGCGAACTGGCCGCCATCGACCTGTGCCGCGCGCTCGAGGCGGGCGAGGACACCACGAAGATCCCCAACATCTGGGCCAACGTGAACGGCCAGGTGCACCGGAACGCCCCCCGGCCGCTCATCAAGGACCTGGACTGGCTCCCCTACCCGGACACGAAGGACGAGAACAAGTACTACATCGAGGACGGGAAGGTCTCCATCGAGGAGCCCTGGAAGCGCACCGCCGAGTACCGCATCTACTTCTCGCGCGGCTGCCCCTACAACTGCTCCTACTGCTACGTGTCCATCCTCCGCGACGTGTACGACGAGAAGGGCAAGGCCTTCTACCGGGCCCGGTCGGTGAAGCACATCCTGGGCGAGCTGCAGCACGTCCAGAAGACCTTCCCCAAGGTGGCCCGCGTCAAGATCGACGACGACACCTCCTTCGCCTTCGGCGACGAGTGGATGGAGGAGTTCCTCCGCGAGTACCCGCAGATCGGCATCCCCTTCGAGTGCCTGCTCATCCCGCCCATGATGCGGCCGGACATGCTCAAGCGGCTCATGGCGGTGGGGCTCATCCGCGTGCAGACGGGCATCGAGTCCGGCTCCTCCAAGGAGTCCAAGGAGCTGCACAACCGTTCGCCCGGCAACAACGCCATCATGAAGTTCGCCGAGGCGAACAGGCAGATGGGCCTGGACGTGGTGTACGACATCATCATCGACAACCCGCACGCCACCGAGGAGATGAAGCTCGAGACCGCCCGCTTCCTCCTCGATCTCCCGCGCCCCTACAGCATCTACTTCTACTCCCTGAACTACTTCCCCGGCACCGCGCTGACCAAGAAGGGACTGGCCGACGGGTCGCTGCACCCCGACGAGATCGAGGGGCGCAACACCAAGGCCTGGAAGCAATTCCGCGTGTCCATGGACTGGCCCCGCTCCGACGAGGACAAGTTCTACCTGGCGATCTACTGCCTGGCATCCAAGAGCTTCGTGCCCCGATCGCTCATCGAGAAGCTGCTCGACGAGCGGGAGAAGTGGAAGAAGAACGTGGAGCCCGTCTTCTACCTGGCCTGGGCCGCCAACTACGTGCGCATGTTCAAGGTCGCCCTGGAGTACTGGCAGCGCGGCGAGCTGACCTGGTTCAAGGTCCGCCAGTACGGGGACATCCGGAAGCTCATCTCGCAGTGAGGCCGGCGCTCAGAGGGTGAGCACCACGCTGCCGCGCTTCCGACCGGAGTCGGCCACGCGGTAGGCATCGGCGATCCGGCCGAAGGGGAGCACGGTGTCGATGACGGGGCGGATGGCGCCCGCCGCGGCGAGCTGGACCACCTCCTCGAGGTAGGCCAGGGTCTCCGAGGCCGGGCCGGCGATCACCCGGTGACCCGCGGCGCGCCCGGCGAAGGCCGCGCCGAGGATGGCGGGGAGGTCGGCGAGGACGGCGAGGAGCCGCCCACCGGGGAGGAGCACGCCGGCCACTCGCGCGTACGGGGCGTTGCCGACGGTGTCCACCACCACGTCCCAACGCTCGCCCGAGGCGGCGAAGTCGGCCGTCCGGTGGTCGATCACCTGCTCGGCGCCGAGCGACCGAACCAGGTCGGCGTTGGCGGCGCTGCACACCCCGGTCACGCTCGCCCCGAGGTGCCGCGCGAGCTGCACGGCCATCGAGCCCACGTTGCCCGAAGCGCCGTTGACCAGGACCTTCTCCCCCGCCTTCACCCCGCCCACCCGGAGGTAGTGGAGCGCGGTGCAGCCGCCGAAGGGGAGCGCCACGGCCTCCTCGAAGGAGAGACCCGGCGGCTTGGCGACCACCTGGCCAGCGGCCGGCATGAGGAGGAGCTCGGCGTGGGCCCCCATCGCGGCGCCGGGGAAGGCCACCACCTCATCGCCCACCCGGAAGCGCCCCACGCCGGGACCGACCGCGTCCACGACCCCGGCGGCGTCGGTGCCCAGGACCCCTGCGCGGGGCCCTCCGAAGCCCAGGGCCGGGCCCCGCAGGAGCCCGAAGCCCCGGGGGAGGACGCCGCTGCGGACCCGCATGTCCCCGGCGGTCACCGCGACCGCGCGCACGCGGATGCGGATCTGCCCCGCGGAGGGGACGGGGTCCGGGAGCTCGCGCAGCTCCACCACCTCGGGGGGACCGTAACGGGGAACGAACGCGACCTTCATGCCGACCTCGACTCGGACTTACGGTGTATACTTACATTGTAAGGTCATCAAGGGGCGCCGTCGGGCGCTCGCGATACGAGGCCCGCCGCGGAGCCAGTCGATGAAGTCCCCGTCCCGTCTCCCCCTCACCCGCGATCGCGTGCTCGACGCCGCGCTGCGGGTCGTGGACGAGGGCGGGGTGGAGGCGCTGTCCATGCGCAGCGTCGCGGCGACCCTCGGGGTGGAGGCGATGTCGCTCTACCGCTACGTGGCGGGCAAGGACGACCTCGTCCTCGGCGTCGCCGACCGCGTGCTCGCCGAGATCGAGGTGCCCCCACCCGGCACCCCGTGGCGCGAGGCGCTGCGCCGCCGGGCCTGGTCGGCGCGCGAGGTGTTCCTGCGTCGCCCGTCCGCCGCGCTGGTGATGGAGTCCTGCGCCACCATGACGCCCGCCCGGCTCGCCTATGCCGACGCCGTGGTGGGTCGACTGATGGCGGACGGCTTCGACGCCACGCTCGCCTACCGGGCGTTCCTCCTGCTCGACTCCTATGTGTACGGCTGGGTCGTGCAGGAGCTCAGCTGGCCCGCTCCGGCCGGGGACGCCACGGTGCCGGCGCAGGTGGAGGTCCCCCCCGAGCGTTACCCCCACTTCGCGCGCGTGATGGCCGAAGTGATGGGCTCGGTGGGCGAACGCGGGCTCGCCGCCGCCTACGCCGCGGAGTTCGACTACGGCCTCGAGCTCGTGCTGGACGCGCTCGCCGCGCGTCGGGACGCTCTGCCCGGCCGCTGACGCCGCACCCCGGCCACGACGGCCAGGGCCCCGAGCCCGATCGCCCCCGCCGACCCGCTCCCGGTGGCGCAGCCGCACCCGGGATCGTCCGCGGGCTCCTTGTCGTCGTCGGCGGCGGCGGTGTCGTCCGCGTCAGGGACCTCGCCCGTGTCGGTGGAGGCGGTGTCGGTGGAGGCCGTGTCGGTGGACGCGGTGTCGGTCGGGTCGGTGCCCGTGGACGGCGCGCCCCAGGGGTACGCGAGGCCGAGGTCGGTGTGGAGGACCAGCTCGTCGGCCAGGGCCTGCAGGGTGGCGGCGTCCTTCTCCGGGAGCGTTTCCGGCGCGGGCAGCCCCACCGGGCTCTCGCCGGTGAGGGTGGCGTAGAACACGCACGCGGCGAGCCAGCTCCCCAGGGGGGACGGGTGGGAGCCGTCGACGTTGTAGAGGTTGGAGAAGAGGGTCCCGTCGTCCTCGGGCACGAGCCCCTCGGAGAGGACGCGGTCGTAGACCGCCTCCCACGCCCAACCCACCGGCGCCACCCACACCGGCCGCGCCTCGGTGGACCAGGTGGACTGGTAGGTGAGGTACCCGTCCGCGAGGGCGTCCTGCATGGTGCGGAAGTCGGGGTAGAGGTCCGGGTTGTCGGCGTCGCCCAGGCGGCGCCCCCAGGTCATGAACAGCACCGTGTCGGCGCCCTGCAGCTCGGCGAGGTCGTCCAGGGCTCCGCCGGCGGCCAGCGAGTCGCGCCAGTCCTCGTTCGTGCGCGGGAACCCCGGGATCTGGCTCTGCTCCTGCAGGATCACCCACGTCCAGGGCTCGCCGGGATCCGAGAGCGCCTCTTCCCAGGGCGAGCCGGCCGTCTCCGCCTGGTCCAGGTGGGCGACGAAGGTGTAGCCGCCCTCGGCGAGCCGGGTCGCCGCGGCCGGGTGCCCCCCGTCCACCAGGGCGTCGGCGAGGAGGCGGTCCAGGTCGTTGTAGAAGGTGTAGGAGTTGCCGAGCAGGAGGAGCTGGAGCATCGGCGCATGGTAGCGCCGCTACCGCCGAGCCGCCCAGCGCCCCAGGCCTTCGATGTTGGCGCGGAGCACGGTCTTGGCCGCGGCGCCGGCGCCGGTGGTGAGGGCCTTGAACTTCAGGAAGCCGACGTCCTCGCGGCGGGGCGCGCTCCCCAGCGCGTAGCCGAGCAGCCCGGGGGCCGCGAGCCAGAGGCCGTGGCTGTAGTCGCTGCGGAACCCGTCCTTGGGGTTGAGCGCGCTGGTCTCGGGGGTGAGGATGGACCACCCGGCACACTGGTAGCCGCGGTGCTCGCCGAGCCGCTCGAGCACCAGCTCGTGCTGCACCGAGCCCAGCACCGGCAGGTCGATGCGCTGGTAGAAGCGGACCTTGGCGGGCGGGACGAAGCGCGGGTCGCGGACGGAGCGGCACACGGCGCAGTGCTCGAGGTTGCCGACGTAGTGGTCCACGTCCATGACCGCGTCGATCGCCTTGGCGGGATCGAGCCCCGGGATGGGGAGGAGCCCGAAGCCCTCCTCGGTCGGCCGGCCCCCGTGGGGCCAGGAGGAGACGAAGAAGCCGGTGGGCGGGGTGGCGGGCAGCCGCGCGAGCACGCGGCCGAGGAAGTCGGGGAGCTCCATGGGTCCTCCAGAAATGCCCTGTTAGCCTGCAGCGCACGGACGAGCGGGGGTCGGCCCCGCGCCGAGGAGCCGATGAACCCCACGATCTACGCCACCCGCGCCGAGCTCTACGACGCCATCTACGCCTGGAAGGACTACCGGGCCGAGGTCGTCCGCCTGGCGGAGCTGCTCGGCGGCCTCGGCGTCCGCCCCGGCTCGCGCGTGCTGGAGGCGGCCTGCGGCACGGGGAACCACCTCACCCACCTGCGCCACATCTACACCGTCGCCGGCTTCGACCTGAACGCGCCCATGGTGGAGCGCGCCCGGGTCAAGCTCCCCGGGGTGCCCCTCTGGGTCGGGGACATGGCCGAGCCGCAGTCGACCGGCGCACCCTACGACGCGCTCCTGTGCCTCTTCTCCTCCATCGGCTACCTCCAGGACGAGGCGACCCTGCGCCGGGCGGCCCACGCCTTCGCCGCGGTGGTCGCTCCCGGCGGCGCGCTGGTGGTGGAGCCCTGGCTCGCCCCCGAGGCGTGGCTCCTGGACCGGCCCTTCCTGACCCTCCACGACAAGCCCGAGCTGCGTCTCGCGCGCATGAACACCTCGGGGCGCGAGGGCGACCACGCGGTCATGGACATGCACTGGCTGGTCGGCATCCCCGGCCGCCCCGTCGAGCACTTCGTGGAGCACCACCGCCTCTGGCTCTGCCCGCGCGACCGCATGCGCGCGGCCTTCGAGGACGCCGGCTTCGACACCCGCTTCGACCCCGACGGGCTCATGAAGGACCGCGGGCTCTTCCTGGCCCGCCGGCGCTGATCCGCCCTCCGGCTCCGCCCTTCACTGCCACGGGAACATCGACGGCACCGCCACCCGCTCGCCGATCGCCGGCGGGACCCAGGGCGCGGTCGCGAAGCCGTCGGGGGCCCGCCAGAGCAGGCTCGGGTCGTCGGCGGGCACGTCGAACTGCACGTCCCACTCGACCGGGAAGCCGTCGGCGGTCACTTCCCGCACGGTGACGGCGGCGGCGCCCGAGCGCGACGTCTCCCCGACCTCGAAGGGCTTGGCCCGACAGAGCCGCTCACCGACCACGCGGAACGCACCCCCCTCCACCCGGACCCGCACCGTCCGGGCGTCCATCCGCTCCACGGTCATCGGCTGGCCCATCGGGGCGAGCAGCACCAGCGACGCGGGCCCGGCCCGACCGTCGAAGCCGCGGATCATGGCGACGTAGGCGGTGAACACCTCCATGCCGCGGAGGAGCACGACGTGCTGGTCCGCAACCTCGGGCCGGTCCGGGGCGACGTCGGCGGTCGCGTTCGCCGCGCCCAGGAGCGCCGGGGCGCCCAGCGCCTGCCCGAACAGCATGACCGCCGCGATGGGCCCGTGCAGGACGAGGGCGGCTCGCCGCGCCAGGCCGGCGCTCCCGGCGACGGCGACGACCCCGAGCACCCCCGCGACGCCCAGCCCGGCCACGCCGACCACGCGGGTCATCGGGAACGCCGCCGACGGAGGCAGCAGCGCGACGCCGGCGAGCACGAGGCCCTGCAGCACCCGGGGATCGGCCCTCACGCCGCCTACGACCGCGGTGACGAAGGCGGCGGTGAGCACGAGGAGGACGAAGCCGACGGCCCGCTCGACGTCCAGCGGGAGGAACATCCACAGGTCCGCGGGGGCGTTCAGCCACGCCGCGGCGCCGAGCACCCCGAGCCGGTGCGGCAAGGCGGTGAGCCACGCCAGGGGCTCTCGCACCGGGTCCAGGTAGAGCCCCGAGCCGTGCATGCCGAAGCCGAGCCCGGCCCAGAGCGCTGCCCACGCCACCCCCACCAGCCCCACCGGGAGCCAGCGGGCCACGCGGGCCCGGGGCGAGCCCCCACGCCCGAGCTCGAGCGCGGCGAACACGAAGAAGGCCGCCGTGCCGGCCTCGGCCGAGGCGAGCGCCGCGGCGGTCCAGGCGGCGGTCAGGAGCGCAGCCCGTGGGCGCCCCTCGATCGCGGCGAGGTGGCTCCTCGCCGCCAGGGTGACGAACAGCATCGCGAGCAGCGCGTTGCGGTTGGCCATCCATCCGGCGGGCAGCGCGTGGGACTCGTCGACCGCGAACAGCAGCGTGGCCACGGCGGCGGCGCGCCCGGGCCCGAGCCAGGCGCGGAAGAAGGCGCCCGCGGCGAGGAGGACCGCGGCGAACCACCCGAGGCTCTGGAGGTGATGCAGGGCGGGGTGGTTCCCGATCACCACCCAGTCGAAGAGGTGGGTCAGTCCGGTGAGGGGACGGAAGAAGCCGCCCTGGATGTCCGCCTGGGTCCACCACGGGAGCACGCCCATCTGGCGCAGCTCGTCGAGCCGGGCCCGGTCGGCGGGGAAGAACTCGAAGAGCCCGACGACCTTCCCGTACCGGGGCACGAACGCGTACGGGGACCCCGGGTCGAGGATGGTCCGATGCAGCCAGTCGTCAGCCCCGATGCCGGCCCCGAGCGCCGGGGACGCGAGCAGCACGCCGAGCAGGGCCGCGAAGAGCGGAAGCCGCGGGTGGTCGAGCAGGCGGTCGAGCGAGGGGGGCCACACGGGTTTCAGCGGCTCCCGCCCGTCCACCGAGAGCAACGGCGCCGGCGCGCGGCGAGGAGGAGGAGCCCGGCGGGTGCGAGGCCGGTGGCCACCGCGGCCCCCGGGGTGGCGCAGCCGCAGCCGGCGCGGTCCTTGGGCGTGCCGGTGTCGTCCGGGCCGGCGGAGTCGTTCGGGGACGTCCCCGAGTCGGTCGGGCCGGTGTCCTCCGGGGCGTCGGCGGGGATCACCGCCCCGCGGATCACCACCTCCACGTCCTGCCCGTCGGTGGGCGCCCGCCCGTTCACGAGCCAGAGGTTCATGTGGACCGGCATGGCCGCGGTCGCGTCGGGGACATGGGCCGCGGTGGTGGTGTAGTCGCCGAACACCCAGGAGCTGTCGGGCGGCTCGGGGTAGTGGCCGTGCCAGCTGCGGAAGTGGACCCCGCCCGGCTGCCAGTCGAACTGGTGGGTGGTGTAGCTGCCGGAGAGGGTGGGGGCGGCGCTCCACTGGCTGTCCGCGTCGGGGGGCTGGACGGTGTACCAGAGGGTGTCGCCCGCGGGCGCGCCCCACTTCGCGAGCTCGATGTCGATCTCGTGGGTGTCGTCCTGGTAGGTGAAGAGGCCGAGGACCACGTTCGGATCGTACGCGTCGAAGCGGCTGTCCACGTAGAAGGTGTGGGGGCCGAAGGTGGTGGGGTCGTCGAGCCAGACCTCGGTGCACGCCCAGGTGCCGTCCGCGGTGGCCCGGATGGTGAGGTGCAGCGCCCCGTCCGCGTCCACCCAGACCGCGTCGGCGGCGTCGGACCAGTGATTGGGGCCCGGACCGCCCGTCCCGCCGCGCACGTTCCAGGTGCGGTCGGCGAACTCGACGGTGGTGGCCAGGGCGAAGGCGACGAGCGGGAGCATGGCCCAGCCTACTCCGCCGCCGCGCGGCCGATGACCCGACGTCTCGTCGAGCCGCAACGCGGTCCGCGGGGAAGGGGCCGCCGGGGCCGGTTCAGCGGCTCCCGACCGTGAGCGGCACGTCCACCCCGACGCCGCCGCGCAGCACCCGGAGCGAGAGGGTGCCCCCCGCGCCCACGCGGTCCAGCTCGGCCAGGAGACCGTCCAGGCGCGAAAGCACCCGCCCGTCCACCGAGAGCAGCACGTCCCCCACCATCACCCCGGCCGCCTCGGCGGCCTGCCCGGGGGCGACCGCGTGGACGAGGAGCCCGACGGACTGCCCGGCGGCGGCGGCGTGGGTCGCGCCGATGCGGACCGGGTGGGTGCCGATGCCCAGGTAGGGGCGGGGCACGCGGCCGTGGGCGACGAGCGCCTCCACCACGCGGCGCACGGTGGCGGCGGGCACGACCACCGCGCGGCGACCGAACACCGTGTTGAGGCCGACGAACGCGCCGTCGGCGTCCACGCAGGCCGAGCCGGAGAAGCCGGGCCAGGGGCCGAGCTGGGTGTAGATGGCCCACTCGGAGCGGTCGCCCGGGTCGTCCTCGTCGAGCCCGGTCACGACCGACAGCGAGGTGCGGAGCGGGCCGGGGCGGGCCACCGCGAAGACGAGGTGCCCGGGGTTCGGGGGCGGGACGGGCGACCAGCCGGGGCCGGCCTCGCCCGCGCCGTCGAGCCGGAGCACGGCGAGGTCAGTCCCCTGGTCACGGCCCACCAGGGTGGCGGCCACCGTGCGACCGTCGGGCAGCCCGACGGTGAGGTCGGAGTCGCGGTGGAGGGTGTGGGCCGCGGTCACCACGAGGTCGGCGGACCAGCGCACCCCGCTGGAGGGGAAGCGGCGGCGACCGTCGACCCGGACCACGCCGGAGGCGGCGGTGGCGACGACGGCGGCGAAGGCATCGGAGAGGGCGCGGGCGTTCATGGATTCCTCGAGCTGCGAGGAAGCTACGCCCGCTGGACCCGGGGCGAAATCGCCCGTTCGGCTAGGTGGGGGTGCCCGTTCGGGGGATCGGCGGCTACCCCTTCGTCGCCACCACCATCAGGTAGACCGGGAGCGGCGGGGGCGGCTCGCCCGGTGCGCCCGTGCCCAGCCGCCACCGGAACTTCCCGTCGGACTCGCGGGTGAGAAGCCCGTTGCGGGGGTCGAAGTCCGCCTCGAGCACCTCCTCCAGGTGGTCCAGCCGCAGCCCGGCCCCCAGGGCCGCGTTGACGGTCTCCCCCACGCTGTGCGCCCAGCTCACCGACACCGTGGCCGGCAGCTCCCGACCGGGCGCGGCGTAGGTGCCGACCTCGTCGAAGGCGCGGGGACCGTCGCCCGCGTAGGGGAAGTCCACCACCAGCGGCTCCACGGTGGCGGGCATGCAGAAGAGGGGGTGGAGGTCCACCAGGGCGAGCCGCCCACCGGGCTTGAGCGCGCTCGCCACCGAGCGCATCCAGGGGCCCAGGTCGGCGTGCCAGGTGAGCACGCCGATGGTCGCCCACACGAGGTCGAAGCGGCCGTGCAGGGCGGCGGGGAGCGCGGTGGCGTCCGAGGCGACGAGCTCGAGGCCGACCCCGCAGCGCGAGGCCAGCTCGCGGGCTCCGTCGAGCGCGGCGGTGGAGAAGTCCACGCCCGTGACCCGCGCGCCCCGGCGGGCGAGGGTGATGCTGTCCAGGGCGAGGTGGCACTGGAGGTGCAGCACCTCGCGACCGACCACTCCGCCCGGGGCGGCCAGCGCGAGGAGCCGCTCCTCCACGGCGCCGAAGGAGCTCCCCCCCGCCACGATCGGAGCGGGGTCGTAGTAGCCCTCGGTGGCGGCCCGGTGAGCGACGGCGGCGCCCTCCCACCACGCCTGGTTGGCGGCGCGGGGGTCGGCGGGGACGGGGATGACCGGCACGACGGGCTCCGAGGCTCGCCCCGCCTATCCGGCCACGCACCACGCGTAGGCGGAGGCGCGCTTGGGCAGCGCGCGGGTGGCCCCGGTGTCCGACGCGGACGGCCCCAGCGCCACGGTGAGCGCGCTGCTGCGCCCCCTGTTGGTGCTGGTCCAGAAGCTGCGGTCCGAGGTCTGGCCGTTGGGGAAGAAGTCCTCGTGGAGGGTGGGCACCTGCTGGGCGAGCACGGCGTAGGCGGTCAGCTCCGTCGCGGTGGGGAGGCGCCAGTCGGTGCGTCCCCCGTAGCTGAGCCCGTCGCACACCACCAGCGCCCGGGTCTGCGCGCCCGGCTCGCCCTGGCCGCAGTCGGCGCTCGTGTCGCCGGAACCGGCCTTGAGCCGCGCCGGGCAACGGGCCCACACCAGCCCGGTGGGGTTCTCGAGCACCGCGTCCGTGGAGCCGTCCTCCCGGTACTCGGGCTCGTGCACGAGGCGCACGAAGTTGTCCCCGTCGTTGTTGTCCCAGTAGGTCACCCCGTCGATGGTGGCGTACACCGCGTACTCGATGTTCAGCGCTGACCCGTACACGTCCTGGGTGACGCCGTACATGTTCTCCCAGGTGCTCCAGGCGCCGTCGTTGATGAGCGTGCCGGCGGGGTCGAAGTCCACCCCCCACTGCTCGTAGCCATCCCCCAGGTCGGACTCGTACCAGGCGTCCGCCCAGTAGACCGACACCCAGTCGTCGTCCGTCCACACGATGCCCACCTGCTTGTCGTACCCCAGGTTCTCCACCGCGATGTCCACCCAGAAGCCCCAGTCCTGGTAGTAGAGCCCGTCGGCGGCGACCTCGGGGAAGCCGTCCGGGTCGGACCAGATGTTGTCGTTGGCTTGGTCCACCACGCCATCCCAGGCGGAGGCGGCGGACACGAGGGCGAAGACGAGCATGGGGGCTCCGGGGCGCGGACCGACTCTACCACGGGTAAGCGGGTAGTGTCTCCAATCAGAGTCACGCCTTCTTCGCGGGCTCCGGTAGCGCCCGCGCGCAGGCACGCGCCAGGGCACGCGCGTCGGCGTCCCCCTGGGCCAGATCGGGCCGACGCGGGAGCAGGACCCGGGCGAAGCGGGCCTGCGCCCCCGCCACGTCCTTCACCAGGCCGAAGAGCACCCGGGCGCGGGGCACGAGGTCCGGCGCGTCGAGCATCCCCTCCAGGCGCCGCAGCACCTCGGCGGCGGCGGCCTCACCCCCGGCGGCGACCATGGACTTCGCCCCCTGCCGGGCCGCGAGCTCGGGCCGGACCTCGAGCCAACCCACCAGCGCGGCGAGCGAGGGTCCGCCCAGGTTCTTCACCGCCTCGATGCACACCAGCGGGTGCCAGCCTTCCTCGTAGGCCTGCAGGAGCGGGCTTTGCGCCCGCCAGTCGCCCGTCGCGCCGAGCGCCCAGGCGGCCGACTTCGCCGCGGCATCGTCGGTGGCGCGCCCCCCGAGGAGCTCGAGGAACACCTCGGCAGACTCGAGGTCGAGGAGCGCGGCCAGCGCCTCGGCGGCGGCGTTGCGGACCCGGTCGGTGGGATCGCCGGCGTGGGCGGCCCGGAGCGCCGGGAGACCTTCCAGGTCGCCGCGGGCGGCGATCTCCCGGGCGGCGAGCACCCGATCCTCGGCGCGAGGGGCCATGAGCAGCGCGCCGCGCAAGCCGGGGTCCGGCGCCGCGCGAGCCGGCACGAGGCGGGCGGCGACGGCCCGGAGCCCCGCCACCAGGCCGGTCGCGGCGGGGTGGCGGGCGCGGAGCCGGGCTGCCCAGGCGGCGAGCCCGACGTCCTCGCCACGCGCCTGCGCGTCGAGGAGGCCCAGGGCCTCGGCGCTCCCCACCGCGTCGAGCACCCGCAGGGCGGTGAGCCGCGCCACCCGGGAGCTCGTGGCGAGCGGTTCGGCCAGCACCCGCCGGGCCGCGGCGAGGCCTTCGGCGGGACGGGCGGCGAAGGCACGGGCCACGAAGGGCGACGCGGAGCTGTCGGCCCACACCGGGTAGACCTGCGCCGCGAGCTCCTCGGCGGGGACGGCGCGGTACCAGGCGTCCAGGAGCACCGCGGCCCGCCACCGGTCCAGCGCCCCCGCCCCCAGCCGGCGGGCCACCTCGTCCGGCGGGGGAGACTCGGACACGGCGGGGACACGCACGCTCTCGAAGGTGGGGACGGACACCAGCGCGGCACGGTCCACCGGGACGGCGCCGGCCAGGCGCACGAGCGCGATGCCGGTGACCTGGTGGACCTTCACGAGCTCGTCCAGGCGCCCGCGCGGGTCGGCCAGCTCGGCCGCCGCGGCCACCACCGCCCCGGGCTTCTCGAGCCCGAGATCCCGGAGCCGCTGCGCCACGGGCGCCGCCGTTCGCGGGGTGAACCCGGCCACCCCGTTCGCCACCGCCTGCGCCAGCTCCTCGCGCACCTCTCCCAGCGCGACCGCGGCGGGAGAGAGCCCCGCCGCCCGGGCCACGTCCACCCACCGGGTGCGTGCGCCGGTGGCGGCCCGCCGGCGCCCGCGCAGCGCCGCCGGATCCACCCCGGAGAGCGGGCGCAGGGCGAGCCCCTCGGGACCGTCCACCACCACGGCCAGGGGCCAGAGGGTGGGGAGCGCGCCGTCCAGCCCCAGGTCGCCCACCACCGCGCGCAGGCGGACGTCGCGCAGCGACTCGGCGAGGCGACGGGCCAGGCCGGGGTCGTCGGGGAGGAACACCGCGGCCCCCTGCTCGTCCACGAGCTGCAGGCGGGCCCGGCCGGCGAGCACCGTGTCCGCGGCGACCACCACGGGGAGGAGGTCCGGCGCGAACAGATCGCGTCGGCGTTCCTGCAGGCGGCCGAGCGCCTCCCCCACTCGCGGGAGCGCGACGGAGCGGAGCCGCTCCAGGTCCGCCGGGCTCGTGCCCCCCACTTCGCCGGGATCGTCGAGGTCCAGCCGGGCGGGCGCGAAGCCGGGGAAGCGGCTCCCCCGCGCGCCCCGGAGCACGAGCCCGCCCCAGCTGCGCTTGGGCTCGGTCCGCCGGGCGATCGCGGTGGGGAGGATCTGCTTCTCGCACCAGCTCTCGCCCGACCGGAGGTCCACGAAGCGGGACTCCACGATGCGGAAGTCGTCCGCCGTCACGGTGGAGGTCCAGGCCACCTCGACGAGGTCCAGCCCCTCCACCGGCACACGGTCCTTCTTGGTCCACGACTTCCCGATCAGCTCCTCGACGTAGCGGTCCTCCAGCGTCTCCCCGGCGAGGTGACGCTGTACGCGCCGCGCGGCGAGCAGGAGGTCCGAGACCCGGTCGGTCCACGCCACCGGGTCCACCTCCTCCCCGTCCCCCGCCTTCTCCAGCATCGCGGCCAGCTCCCGCACCCGGGCCGAGAGGCGGCGGAGCCGGTTCGCCCGCAGCGGTTCGGCCAGGGCCGCCACGTGCGCGGCGCGGTCCCCGGCCCGGGCCCCGAGGCCCACCGTGCCGAGGTCCGCCGCCAGCTCCAGGGCCTGCTCGACCCCCTTGGCGAGGAGCGCCTCGCCGTCCACCTTCCCGCGCTTGACCGCGGCGGCGCGCGCCGGGGCGTCGGGCTGGGCGGGGGCGTCGGACACCGCGAAGGCCTCGGGCTGGGACGCCCAGGCCACCAGGAGGGCGGCGGCGTGCTTGCAGAAGGGTCGGCTCCGGGCCGCCATGCAGGTGCACCGCCCGCGCTCCAGCTTCGAGAGGGTGACGCTCACCTTGTAGGGGCTCGCCCCCGACCCGGCCGCGTCCGCGTAGAGGCGGTCCTCGAAGCGGGCCAGGTGCGCGAGGCCCCCCGACTGGAAGCAGGCGGCCCCCTTGGCCAGCTCGCCCCCATCGCTCACGATGGCGCGCAGCTGCGGCAGGCCAAGGCGGATCGGTTCGGCCACTCAGCCCTCCCTGGCGGCGGCGATGACACCCGCCGGGTCCTGGCCCTTCATGATGCGCTCCATCACCTGGACCAGGAGCCGCGGCGTACACCCGAAGGCCGGAACACCCAGGGCCTGCACGCGGGCCGCCAGCGCGTGATCGAAGGCGGGCCGGCCCCCACCCGCGAGCGCGAGGAGCGTCATCACCTTCACCTTGGCCTCCACCAGCTCGTGCAGCCGCACCAGGAGCCCGTCCGCGTCGCCCCCCTCGTAGAGGTCGGTGACCAGGACGAAGATGGTCTTCTCGGGCCGCTCCACGCAGTTCGCGGCCGCCCAGCTCACCGCGCGGTGGATGTCCGTGCCGCCGCCCAACTGCGCGGCGAAGAGCACCTCCACCGGGTCCGCCAGCACCGGGGTGAGGTCCACCACCTCGGTGTCGAACACCACGAGGCGGGTGCGCAGCACGTCCAGCGAGGCGAAGATCGCGGCCATCACCGAGCTGTACACCACGCTCTCCGCCATGGAGCCGGACTGGTCCACCACCAGCACCACGTCCCACTCGTGCCGACGGCGTTGGTTGGCCCGGAAGTGGAAGCGCTCCGGCACCAGGCGGCGCCGCTCGGCGTCCCACCCCTTCAGGTTGCGCCGGATCGTCTTCTCCCAGTCCAGGTTCTTCGCCAGCTTCAGCGGACTCGTGCTCGACCGCCGCACCGCGCCGTGCAGCGAGGTCCGCACCTCCGCCTCGAGCTGACGCCGCAGCCCGTCCACCACCTCGCGGATCACCTCGCGCGCGAGCTCCTTGGCCGTGTCGGGCACGAGCCCGCGGGCCGACATCAGCGTGGTGACCAGCTCGACGTTCTTCTCCAGGTAGGGGAGGGTCTCGGGCTCGAAGAGGAGCCGGGTCAGCCCCTTGCGCTCGATGGCGTCCTTCTGGACCAGCGCCACCGTGTCGGCCGCGAAGAGGTCCCGGACCAGGGCCAGCCACTTCGGGACGTAGGCGCCCCCACCCTTCCCCATCCGCTGGTCGCCGTAGACGAACTCCAGGGCCTGGTCCAGCTCCCCCTCCTGGCCGTGCAGCCCGAAGGGGTCCGCCCCCAACGACGCCAGCCCGCCCAGGCCCAGCCCGGCGTCCACGTCCTCCGCGCCGGCGCCCAGCGCGAGCCGCCAGCGGAGCAGCGCGGCCTGGTCCTCGGGGGAGAGCGGCATGGGGCAGGTGACGTATCGCGGCGGTACACTCCCCCGGACCCCGGAGCCCGCGTGCCCCTCCTCCTCCTCCTCGCCGCCTGCGGCTCCGACCCCAAGGACGACTCGGGCGTCCCCACCGCGACCGACACCGCCACCGACTCCACCTCCACCCCCACCGCCTCCATGCTGGCCACGGTGGACGGCGAGGTCACCTGGACGGTGGACTTCGGACCCGACAGTGAGGCCGCCGGCCTCACCGACTGCGCCTACACCCGGCACTACACCGGCTCCGCGGACGACTCGGCCCCCTGGCTCTGCCCCGCCTGCGACGAGGTCTTCGTGGTGGACGTCGAGTTCACGGCCGGCCTGGACGACTGCTACGCCTCCGTCTCCTCCACTGCGCCGCTCGAGGTCGAGTACCTGGGCTACGGCGGCGGGGTGTGGTACCGCGGCTCCGGGAGCTGGCTCACCGAGCGCGGCCCCGCCGAGGTGGACGGCGACACGCTCACCGTCTCCCAGGAGGTCTCGCCGGAGGAGTCCGGCGGCGACTACTCCTTCGCCATCGCCGGCGCGCTGACCCTGGGCGAGACCGAAGGGGACCCGCTCCACGGCTACGTCGCCCCCGAGACCTACGCCTGCGGCTGGCCCAAGGCGGACCCGGCCCCCTACGAGGGCGACTACGTCGGCGTTCCCGGGGCCATGCTGCCCGACGGGGTGTTCCACGACGTCTGCGAGGAGCCCGTGCGGCTGCACGACTTCGCCGGGAGCTGGCTCGTGGTGGACATCTCGGCCATGGACTGCCCGCCGTGCCAGGACGCGGCCGAGACGGAGGAGGCCTTCGTCGAGGAGATGGCCGCGGCCGGCATCCCGGTCAAGGTGATCACGCTTCTGGCCCCGTCGCTCTCCGACAGCGCCGGCACACCCACCCAGCGCGAGCTGCAGGACTGGATCGACAGCTTCGGCCTCACGAGCCCGGTGCTGGCGGACCGGGTGTGGGGCCTCTCCGTGGTGGGCCAGCAGATCCCCGACGACTTCGGGTACCCGACCATGGTGGTGGTGGACCCGCAGCTGACCATCGTGGACGTCCAGGTGGGCTTCGGCTCCTGGACGGAGTTCGCCGAGCTCATCCAGGGGGCGGCCGAGTGAGCGGGACGCCGCACCCCCGAGCCCGGTGAGTCGCGCCGCCCGCGCCCGCGCCGGCGCGCGTCAGCTCGCCCGGGCGGGGGCCTTCGTGGGGGTGAACCTCGCGATCATCCCCCCGTTCGTGACCCGCCTGCGGTGGACCTCCCGCACCGGAGCGGAGCGCGAGGCCCTGCGCGACCGGTGGGTGCGGGCCTGGGCCGGCGCCCAGCTGCGGGCCTTCGGCATCCGCGTGGGCGTGGAGGGGGAGCTGCCGGGGGCCGGGGGCGGCCGCCTGCTGGTCGCGAACCACCGTTCGGCCATCGACATCGGCGTGCTCCTCCACGTGGCGGGCGGCACGATGATGGCGCGCCACGACCTCGCCGACTGGCCGCTCGTGGGGCCGGGGGCTCGCGCGGCGGACACCCTCTTCGTGGACCGGGACCAGGCCCAGAGCGGCGCGCTCGCGCTGCGCGCCCTGCAGCGCCGGCTCGCGGAGGGCTCGACCGTCACCGTCTTCCCCGAGGGCACGACCTACGACGGCGACGAGGTCCGGCCCTTCCATCGCGGCGCTTTCGTCTCCGCCGCGCTGGCCCGCGCGGAGATCCTGCCCGTCGGTCTGGCCTACGCGACCGGCGCCCCCGTCGCCTTCGTCCAGCCGAGCTTCCGGGAGCACCTCGCGGAGGTGGCCGGCGGCCCGGGCTTCCGCGTGGTGGCGGCGGTGGGGGAGCCCCTCCGGGCGGCGGCGGGCGAACGCCCGGCCGAGCTCGCCGAGCGCGCCCGCGGGGTGGTGCAGGCCCTGGTGGAGCGGGCGCGAGAGGCCGTGGACGGAGACGGGCGCCGCCCCGACTCGGGCTGAGCGGACCGCGGACCGCCGCCGCTCAGCGCACGGGATCGGCCAGGAGCACGGGCGCTGGCCGACGGTGCGGCCAGGTGGGCCCGGGCGGGGGCGGGATCTGCGCGCGCAGCATGGGCGTGGGTGCCCTGCGTCGCGCGACCTCGAGCTGCAGGCTCTCGAAGCCGCGCGCCATGGCCCAGTGGTGGTTGGCGGAGAAGACCGGCTTCATGACCCAGGAGAGCGCACGCAGCACGGGCTTCTCGGCGCGGATGCGCCAGTCGTAGGTGACCTCCACGCGCTCGCCGAGCTCGCGGAAGGTCCACACCCCGCGGCCCACGAAGTCGCCCTCCGCCTCCAGAGTCCACCCGTGGGGCTTGCGCGACTCGACGGTGCGGAAACGCCAGCGCAGCGTGTAGGGGAGCCAGCCCTTGGTGTGGAGGTCGACCACCTTCCCCACCCCGCCCGGCCCGCCCGGCTCGACGACCTGCACCCCCAGGTACACGGAGGGCCACCAGTCGGGGAGGCGCTCGGCGTCGCCGAGGATGTCGTTGACCTCGTCGAGCGAGGCGTCGAGGACCCAGCGGGTCAGGAACGCGTAGGAGTTGCCGGCCATACCCCTGTACGATTCGCCGGAGCGCTCGGATCGCCGGCGCGACCGGATCGGCGCGGCCCCGGAGACGGTCGGTTAGGCCGAGGAGGATGATCGAACCCGCCCTCGGCTACACCCCGGCGATCGACCCCTCCGCCTGGGTGCACCCCTCGGCGGTGGTCTGCGGCGACGTCACCCTGGGCGCGCGGGTCAGCGTATGGCCCACCGTCGTGCTCCGGGGGGACCAGGGGGCGGTGGTCATCGGGGACGAGACGAACCTCCAGGACGGGGTCATCGCGCACGCCACGCGCGAGGTCTCCACGGTCCGCATCGGCGCCCGCGTCACGGTGGGGCACCGCGCGGTCCTCCACGGCTGCATCGTGGGGGACGACTGCCTGGTGGGCATGGGCAGCATCGTGCTCGACAACGCCGTGGTCGAGCCCTGGTGCATCATCGGCGCCGGAGCGGTGGTGTCGGTGGGGGCACGGATCCCGACCGGCTCGCTGGTCCTGGGGGTGCCGGGGCGCGTGGTCCGCGCGCTCACCGAGAAGGACTTCGCCCGCATCCGGCACGGGTGCGCCGAGTACCTGCGGCTCCTCGAGTCGGTTCGGGCGGCCGCGCCGCCCCAGGGCGCCTGATGGACAACAAGGTGGCGATCGGCATCGGCGTGGGCGCGCTCCTCGTCGGGATGCCGTCGACGGCGACGGCGAGTACGCCGAGTACCGCGCGACGCGCGACCGGCCCGCCCACGCCGTCACCGCCCCGGACGTGTATTGACCCGAGCGCGACCGCGACATCTGTTGACGGATGACGCGGGCCCTCCGCGCGTCTAAAGTACGTGAAGCACCGTCCGATGCGACGGTGCTGACGCAGAACGTCCTCCTCCCGCTCTTTCACCCCTCCCGCGACCGGTCGACGGGGTGGGAGCTTCCGCCCCGCGGACGGTCGCCCTCCCTTGGAGCCGTCCATGCCGTCCGCGTCGCCACGTCCCTCCGGCATCCTGGGCATGATCGCCCAGCTGCAGGACATCGAGCGTTACCGCGAGCAGCACTGGGAAGGCTCGTTCGCGGACTACCTGGAGATCGTCCGGCAGAAGCCCGACGTCACCCGCAACGCCTACCAGCGCCTGTACGACATGGTGATGTCCTTCGGGACGGAGTCGTACACCGAGTACAAGAAGCCGATCATCCGCTACAAGTTCTTCGACGACCCCATCGACGGGGGGAAGGACGCGGTCTTCGGCATCGACGTGCACCTGATGAAGCTGGTGAACGTGCTCAAGTCCGCCGCGCTCGGCCTCGGCCCGGAGCGCCGCGTGATCCTCCTGCACGGGCCGGTGGGCTCGGCGAAGTCCTCCATCGTCCGCCTCTTCAAGAAGGGGCTGGAGTGGTACTCGCGGCAGCCGGAGGGGGCCATCTACACCTTCTCCTGGCACCTCCCCTCCGGTGAGGTGGTCCACTCCCCGCTCAACGAGGAGCCGCTCCGGCTCCTCCCCATCGAGCTGCGCACCCAGGCGCTGGAGGAGCTCAACCGCTCCACCGCCGGCCAGTCCCGCTACGCCATCGCGGTGGAAGGCGACCTGGACCCTGTGTCCCGCTACCTGTACCGGGAGGGCATGAAGGAGTGTGGCGGCGACTGGACCCGGCTCATCGAGCGGGTGCGGGTGCGGCGCCTCCTGCTCTCCGAGAAGGACCGGGTGGGCATCGGCACCTTCCAGCCCAAGGACGAGAAGAACCAGGACTCGACCGAGCTCACCGGCGACATCAACTACCGGAAGATCGCGGAGCTGGGCACGGACTCGGACCCCCGCGCCTTCAACTTCGACGGCGAGTTCTGCGTCGCCAACCGCGGCATCATCGAGTTCGTGGAGATGCTCAAGCTGGACGTGGCCTTCCTCTACGACCTGCTCTCGGCCTCCCAGGAGCACGTGATCAAGCCGAAGAAGTTCGCCCAGACCATGATCGACGAGATCATCATCGGCCACACCAACGAACCGGAGTACCGCAAGCTGCAGTCCAACGAGTTCATGGAGGCCCTGCGCGACCGCACCATCAAGATCGACATCCCCTACATCACCAAGTGGACGGAGGAGTCGCGCATCTACAAGCGGGACTTCAACAAGCACCGCGTGCACAAGCACATCGCGCCCCACACGATGGAGATGGCGGCGATGTGGGCGGTCCTCTCCCGGCTGGAGGACCCCAAGAAGGCCAACCTCTCGCTGCTCCAGAAGCTCAAGCTCTACGACGGGCGCACCCTCCCCGGCTACACCGAGGACAACGTCAAGGAGCTGCGCAAGACCGCGGTCCGCGAGGGCATGGAGGGGGTGTCTCCCCGCTACGTGCAGGACAAGATCTCCAACGCGATGGTCCGTGACACGGGCGTGCCCTCGATCAACGCCTTCATGGTCCTCAACGAGCTGGAGGGCGGGCTGAAGAACCACTCGCTCATCAACGACGAGGAGAAGAAGAAGCGGTACCGCGACCTCATCGGGCTGGTGAAGAAGGAGTACGAGGACATCGTGAAGAACGAGGTGCAGAAGGCCATCGCCGCCGACGACGGGGCGATCGCCCGGCTCTGCGCCAACTACATCGACAGCGTGAAGGCCTTCACCCAGAAGGAGCGCGTCAAGAACCCCTTCACCGGCGGCTACGAGGACCCGGACGAGCGGCTGATGCGCTCGATCGAGGAGAAGATCGACATCCCCATCTCCCGGAAGGAGGACTTCCGCCGCGAGCTGATGAACTACATCGGCGCGCTGGCCCTGGACGGGAAGCAGTTCAACTACAAGATGAACGAGCGGCTCTACCGGGCGCTCGAGCTGAAGCTCTTCGAAGACCAGAAGGACACCATCAAGCTCACCTCTCTCGTGTCCCAGGTGGTGGACCCCGAGACCCAGGCCAAGATCGACATCGTCAAGCAGCGGCTGATCACCCAGTTCGGCTACGACGAATACTCGGCGACCGACGTGCTGAACTACGTCGCGTCCATCTTCGCTCGGGGAGACGCCAAGGAGCAGGTGTGATCCTCAACATCGAGAACGACCTCAACCGCTTCCGCCAGATCGTGAAGGGCAGGGTCCGCAAGGACCTGAAGCGGTACATGTCTTCCGGCGAGATGATCGGGAAGCAGGGGGACAAGTACGTGTCCATCCCCCTGCCCGAGATCAACATCCCCCGCCTGCGCTTCGGCAAGAACCAGGGGGGCGTGGGGCAGGGCGAAGGGGAGGAAGGCGAGAAGGTGGACGGGGCCGGACAGGGCGAGGCCGGCGACGGCGAGGGCGAGCACCTCCTGGAGGCCGAGCTCACCCTGGAGGAGCTGGCCGAGATCCTGAGCGAGGAGCTGTCGCTCCCGCGCATCGAGCCCAAGGGCAAGAAGCACATCAGCTCCGTCCGCGACAAGTACACCGGCATCGCCCGCACCGGCCCCCGCTCGCTCCGCCACACCCGTCGCACCTTCCGCGAGGCGCTCAAGCGGCAGGTCTCGGGTGGCACCTACGACCCCCAACGCCCGGTGCTGATCCCCCACAAGGAGGACATGCGGTACCGGTCGTGGAAGTCCAAGACCGAGCCGCAGTCGGCCGCCGCGATCTTCTACGTGATGGACGTGTCCGGCTCCATGGGGAAGGAGCAGAAGGAGATCGTCCGGCTCGAGGCCTTCTGGATCGACACGTGGCTGCGCTCCAACTACAAGCAACTGGAGACCCGGTACGTGATCCACGACGCCGTGGCGCGCGAGGTGGACCGTGACACCTTCTTCCGCACCCGCGAGTCGGGTGGCACGCTCATCTCCTCCGCCTACCAACTCGTGGAGAAGCTCATCGGCGAGAACTTCCCCGTGGACGAGTGGAACATCTACGTGTTCCAGTTCTCCGACGGTGACAACTGGTCCTCGGCGGACACGCGCACCTGCATGGACCTGCTCCGGGACAAGCTCCTCCCCTCGGTGAACCTGTTCTGCTACGGGCAGGTGGACAGCGAGTACGGCTCCGGCCAGTTCTACAACGACCTGAAGGCCACGTGGTCCGAGGACGAGCGGGTGGTGCTCTCGCGCATCCCCGACCGCGACGGGATCATGGCCTCGATTCGAGACTTCCTCGGGAAGGGACGCTGATGGTGGAGACCTGGTTCAAGCGCAGCCGCCGCGACCTCCCCACCGAGTTGGAGGAGGAGCGGGTCCGCATCAAGGAGCTGGCGAGCTCCCACGGACTCGACTTCTTCGACACCATCTTCGAGATGTGCGACTACGACGAGATCAACATGATCGCCGCCTACGGCGGCTTCCCCACCCGCTACCCGCACTGGCGTTGGGGCATGGAATACCTGCAGATGCAGAAGGGGTACGAGTACGGGCTCCAGAAGATCTACGAGCTGGTGATCAACACCAACCCCTCCTACGCCTACCTGCTGGACAACAACGCCTTCGTGGACCAGAAGCTGGTGATGGCCCACGTGTTCGGTCACGTCGACTTCTTCAAGAACAACGCCTGGTTCCGGCACACCAACCGGAAGATGCTGGACCAGATGGCCAACCACGCCGCGCGCGTGCGCCGGATCATGGACAAGGTGGGCGAGGAGCCCACGGAGGAGTTCCTCGACGTCTGCCTCTCCGTGGACAACCTCATCGACCCCTTCCGCGACCACATCCGGCGCGACCGGGTGGAGTACACCGAGGAGGAGCCCACCCCCATCTCGCGCAAGCTGCGGGCCCTGCCCCACATGGACGCCTACATCAACCCTCCCTCGGTGATCGAGGAGGAGGCACGGAAGCTCGCCGCCGCCGACGCCGCGCGCGCGCGTCGCTTCCCGGACGAGCCGATCCGCGACGTGCTCGGCTTCGTCCTGGAGCACGGTCGGCTGAACCGCTGGCAGTCGGACGTCCTCGGGATCGTCCGCGACGAGGCCTACTACTTCGCCCCCCAGGGTCAGACGAAGGTGATGAACGAGGGCTGGGCCAGCTACTGGCACACCAAGCTCATGACCGAGTCCCTCCTCACCGACGCGGAGGTGGTGGACTACGCGGACCACCACTCGGGCACGGTGGCGATGCGGCCCGGACAGCTCAACCCGTACAAGATCGGGCTCGAGCTGTACCGTGACATCGAACGGCGTTGGGACCGGGGCCAGTTCGGGAAGGACTGGCTCGAGTGCGACGACGCGACCGCCCGCCGGGACTGGTATCGCCCCACCAACGAGGGTCGCGCCAAGTTGTTCGAGGTGCGGAAGACCCACAACGACGTCACGTTCGTGGACACCTTCCTCACCGAGGAGTTCTGCCGACGGGTGGGGCTCTTCACCTACGAGTACGACAAGCGCTCCGGGGAGTACCTGCTCGACAGCCGCGAGTTCGCGGACGTGAAGGCCAAGCTGCTCTTCATGCTCTCCACCCGAGGCCAGCCGGCCATCGTGGTGACCGACGGCAACCACGCCAACCGCGGCGAGCTGGAGCTGACCCACCTCCACGAGGAGGCGGACATCCAGCTGGACTGGGCCTCGCAGGCGCTGGGGAACCTGGCGAAGCTGTGGGGGCGCCCGGTCCACCTGCGCACCCGCGTGGAAGACAAGGACGCGCTGCTCCACCACGACGGCGACCACTTCACCTACGAGGGGCCCAAGGTCAGCGGAGGGAAGAAGTGAGCCTGGGCCGGCAGCTCGACGCCGGGCTCGGACCGGGCACGATCCGCACCGAGCGGGACGGCTCCACCGTGGAGGTGGAGGTGGAGGACGTGGACCGGCTCGGTGCGCGCGTCCGCACCGTGCGCGTGACCGGCGCCCACCGGCTCCCGGTGGAGGAGCACGCCGCGCGCCTGCCCGACGCGCTGCGGGTCCTCCCCGGCCGAATCGTGCCGGTGGAGGTCTCCCCCAGCCTGGGGGGTGCGGTGCTCCGTACCGCCCCCGAGGACCTGAGGGACCGGGAGTTCTACGAGGTCCGGACCGACGGCGGAAGCGTGGAGGTCGAGCGCCGCCAGCTCACCGACACGGGCCGCGAGCCGGCGCCGTTCACCTTGACCCGGGAGCAGCTGCGGCGCCTGGTGGACGACCTGGGGGGGAGCTTCGGGGGGGCCTGACGCAGGCCGCCCTCCTTGAAGGGATCGCAGGCGGGGGCTACCCCCCCGGATGCCCTTCGATCCCGACGCCCCCGCCAGCGGCGATCAGCTCTTCGGCCTCCCCTGCACCCCCGAGGACGCGCGCGTGGTCGTCGTGCCCGTGCCCTGGGAGGCCACCACCAGCTACCGCCGCGGCACCCGCGCGGCGCCCCGCACGGTTCACCGCGCGTCCTTCCAGGTGGACCTGCACGACCTGGAGCTGGGCGACCCCTGGCACGCCGGCTTCGCGCTCGCGGACGAAGACCCGGACTTCGCCGACTGGGACGCCGCCGCCGAGGCGGACGCGCTGCGGGTGATCGCGGCCGGGGGCGACGCGGACGCCGCCGGGGTGGCCGAAGCGGTGGCGCGGGTGAACGTGCTCTCCGAGCGGGTCAACGTCCGCGTGTACACGCACGTGCGCGCGATCCTGGAGCGGGGGGCGGTGCCCGGGGTCCTCGGGGGCGACCACTCGGTCCCCTTCGGCGCGATCCGGGCCGTGGCCGAGAAGCACCCCGGCGTCGGGATCCTCCACGTCGACGCCCACGCCGATCTGCGCGACGCCTACGAGGGCTTCACCTGGTCGCACGCCAGCATCTTCCACAACGTGCTGTCCCGTCTCCCCGGGGTGGCCCGGGTGGTGCAGGTCGGGCTCCGGGACGTGGGCGCCGGCGAGGTGGCCTTCGCCCGCGCCCAGGGGGAGCGGGTGCGCTGGTTCAGCGACCTGGACCTCGCCCACCGCGCCCACGCCGGGGAGCCCTGGCGCACCACCGTGGCCGAGATCGTGGACGCCCTCCCGGACGAGGTCTACGTCTCCTTCGACGTGGACGGGCTCGACCCGGCGCTCTGCCCCGGCACGGGGACGCCCGTCCCCGGCGGGCTCGGGTGGCGCGAGGCGGTGGCGCTGCTCTCCGAGGTGGGTCGGCGGCGGCGCGTCGTCGGCTTCGACCTCAACGAGGTCGGCCCCGGCGAGTGGGACGCGATCGTCGGCGCCCGACTGCTCTACAAGCTCTGCGCCTGGGCGGCGCGGGTCCCGGCGCCCCGGTCCTGACGCGGGGGCGGCGCCCCCGGTCGATCCGGCCGGGTACCCCGGTCACCGCGGGTCTGGGCGGTGCCCTCGCGCCCCCCGCCCGTCCCGGCCCGGCGCGAGGTCGGCTCGGCGAAGCCCTGGATCCCGGTGTCCGACTCGGGATCGTGGTCGAGCGGCGGATCGCTGGGGACCTCGAACTCCCCGCCCGGATCCAGGCCGGTGGAGGCCGAGCTCGAGGTCTCGCCGCCCCCTCGGAAGTACTCGAAGGTCATCGTGACGCGCAGCGAGGGGGCCTCGTCGCCCTCGGGGAGCGAGCCGCGGGTGAGCGCCGGCGCCCCCGCGCCGCGTGAGCCGCGACTGGCGACCGGGTCGGAACCCTCCGCGCCGGGCGACCAGGACCACGGGGTCGCCGACCGGCTGGACCGGGCCGAGGCTTCGATGGCGAGCGGGTCCGCGGGCTCGGCGCCCCGGCGGCGGGCGGTCGGTGCCACCCGGGTGCCGGCGGGCCCGGCCGAGGAGGTGTCCGGGCGCGCGGTGGGGCGGCCGCGGGAGTCGAGCGCCGCGCTCCCGGGGGCGGCCTCGATCCAACGGGGACCGCTCTCCCGGGCCACCCGTCCGGGGGCCGACGCGGAGGCCGGGCCCGAGGGGGCGTTCTCCGGGCTCTCCAGGTCCGCGGCCTCTCCGGGGAGCTCCGTCCCGGAGCGCTCCCGCCGTTCGGACTCCCCCGGGGCCGCGCCCATCGGCATCGCGAGCGCCGCCACCGCGGCGCTGACGCCGACGGCGAGGAGCGCGAGCAGACGCAGCGCGGCCATGGGGCTCCTGGAGGTCAGCCTTGAGGATGCACCTTTTGCGTCAGCTCCGCAACGAAAAAGCCCTCTCCCCCACCGTCCACCGGCCAGAGCGTCTCCGAGCGTACGACCTCGCCCTCGGCCTCCGCCACGCGCTCGTTCTCACGCAGGGTGAGCGCGCAGGTTGCGTAGACCACCCGATCGGAGAGCTGGAACGCGCTTCGGAGCAGGCGGCGCTGCACGTCCACGGGCCAGACGAGCTTCCAGCGGTTCTCGGGGTGGCGACGCAGCACGCCGGTGCCCGAGCACGGAGCGTCCACCAGCACGAGGTCGTACCGTCCCCGGGGGGGCCCCACCTCCACGCGGAGCCCGGCCCGCCCGGCGCGACGCTGCAGCTCCGCCAGCGCCCGCGGCCGGGTGTCCCAGGCCTGGACCCGGGCGCCCAGCGCCGCCAGGGCGAGCGACTTCCCCCCGGCGCCGGCGCACAGGTCCAGCACGCGGGCGCCCTCCCCGGG
>Ga0172372_10000985_pt1 | contig 44121 bp, 60 predicted proteins | sample LakKiv5m_2_FD_114544 | JGI IMG/M metagenome (GOLD analysis project Ga0172372, IMG submission 114544) | Freshwater microbial communities from Kabuno Bay, South-Kivu, Congo - kab_092012_9.5m | ecosystem: Environmental > Aquatic > Freshwater > Lake | place: Democratic Republic of the Congo...
AGCTATAAGTGCAATCCCATCAACTGTTTGAGTACCTGAAAGAGTAATGTTTCCGTTTGATGCAGCTTTGACTGAGTTCTTCCATGAAAGTCCAGCTAAGTTACCATCAACATAGTTCTTGTTGACTGCATCAGTTCCACTAACAGGTGCATCAGTCAATGAAATATGATGTCCAGTTGGAATGACAATATTTCCTGTCATTGAACCACCAGACTTTGGAAGTGCTGCATCACCTATATCATAAGCACTTTTGACTGCAGTAGAAGTAGCACCTAAAGATGAACTTGTTGTTGAGATGCTATCAGAAAGTTGAACGATACCTTCTTGTGAAGTAGAACCACTTGGAACTGATACACTTTGTATTCCTGTCACGTGACCATTAGCATCAAATGTCAAGTCTTGAACAAAAGTAACACCTGAGTTATTTGCAGACGTGGCACCGGCTACTGACGGGTGAGATGTCAAGTAAGTATTAGTATCTAAACCCCATGTATCTGCAGCAGTTTTTGTTAGGATACCACTTGTACCTGATAAACCTGCAATTGAGCTTAGGTCCCCATCAAGAGGTTGTGCATCTGTGATACCATAACCAGATAATGTTGTTGGTTTACCAGTTAGCGAAGCGAAAGTTGGAGTAGATGCAGCAATAGCATTATCAGTTTCGGTTTTAGTATAAGCATTTGTGATACCATACCCAGATAATGTTGTTGGAGTTCCGTATAATGCATCCCAAGAAGCTGCAACAGGTTCAATTGGTGTCCATGATGTTCCAACAGGGTCCCAGTAATAGAACCCAATAGGACTTCCACTAATCGGCGAAGTAGCATAGAAGATTTGATAATCTTCTGGAGCTAATGGCCATGAAGTACCAACTGCTAACTTACCTGCAACTGCATTCAACTCTGCTTCAGTAGCATAAGCAGTTGTATCTAATGTCCATGTGTTGGCAGCCGTCTTTTTGAGTAATCCAGTCGTTCCAACTAATGAAGCAATAGCCACTAAATCAGCATCCATTTCAGCGGATGCTATCTTTACCCATGTTCCATTAGTGCCATCAGTTGCAGAACAGTAGTGAAGTCCAATATCACCAGATGTCAAGTAAAATATCTCACCGATGTCAGGTGGATTAGTTGGCCCAATTGGGAAAGCAGCTCCATTAGCGACTACTGGATTAGTAATCTGAGAGCCTTCTAATAAGTGTAATCCGTCTATCTTCATGTGATTGGTCCTTTATATGAATGTAATAAAAGTGGGAATGTAGTAATTTGAGAACTGTAGCTATTTATCAATTACTATGATTGGAAACATTGCTTTTTGATAATTGAACAATGTTTTTCTTATGTGGAGGAAATACTAAAAAATGATGTTTTTATGTCATTTATGTGGAACAAAAAACTGACGGACTAAGGGTATATATATTATTCAGAAATGTCCTCCTTGTAGATGATTATGTAGATTGTCTCTCATTTATCATTTGACTAGATGCTTAGCATCTAGTCAAAGCCATCATTATCATTTATTAGTTCTCAATTTTCTAGTCTATGTTTTTCTAAGTAGTTGATTTTATTACTGTTTTTATTATTCATTTGTGTTCTAAGTTATTGATTTTATTACTGTTTTTGAAATACATAGATTTCCATGATAAACTAGACAGCAATTTTTATGCATTTTGAAGAAAAATGTGATATAATGTACAAATATACAATATAAGGAGATAGACATCATATGATATTCACTTCATCTAAAGTTCAAGACATAAGACAAACATTCATTGACTTGTTTAGAAATAAAGAAACAGTCATTGATAGAACCGGAGCACAAGTTGTAGAAATAGTAAATGCAAGTTTTATTGCAAACGAAGATACTATTTTTGGAACTGCTAATGATGATTGGAATGAACGAGAATTGGAATGGTATCTTTCTCGTTCAAGAAATGTAAATGATATCCCTCCACCAATTCCAAAGATTTGGTTATCAGTAGCAGATGAAAATGGATTTATCAATAGCAATTATGGTTGGTGTATCTTTTCATTTGAGAACGGAAATCAGTTCAATCGATGCTATAATGCATTAGCGAAAAATCCTGATACTCGTCAAGCTATCATGATTTACAATAGACCATCAATGCATAATGATGCTGTTGAGAATGGAAGACAGGATTTTATGTGTTGTATGAATGTCCAATACTTTATTAGAAACAATGAACTGATATCAATTGTCAATTTTAGAAGCAATGATGCGGTTTTTGGGTATAAAGGAGATTTGTTTTGGAACAAGTATGTAACGGATAGATTGTATAATCAATTACTTATCAATTATCCGTTACTACAAAAAGGTCCAATCATTTGGAATGCTGCATCATTGCATGTTTATTCAAGACACTTTCATTTGATTGAAAAAGAGTTGAAAGAAACTATTATTCGAAATGCAAAAGCTATTCGAAATATGACAACTTGTTTTATGGAAGAAAACAATTCTACTAATTGAATTGTTTCAAAACTTTATCTAAATCTTCAAAGAACTTTTGAGTATTCACGGGAGATTTGATACCTGCTAACTTGCATTGTTGTTCAGTAATAATAGCTCTGTCTAAATCTTCGATTGTCTCCATTTTATATCTGGGTTCAGTTTCATTAGATTTTTGATATTCTTCGAAAGTTTGTGCTAGTATAGTACTTAGTATTTTTCTAATTTTTGGCGTGATATTTTTCCAAGCATTATTACTCCCGTCTTGTTTTTTCAGTTTTTTTACTAATTGTTTTATTGTTTCCCAATCTTTCCAACTCTCAATTCCAAATTTTTCTAATGGATTGATTTGTGGTTTTTCTTCCCATCCGTTATCTTCAGAACCTTTATCTTCAGAACCTTTATCTCTAGGAAGTTTTATTTTAGAACCTTTTTCTTTAGAACCTTTTTCTTCCTCTTCAGGTTTTAGTAATGGCTCATCATTACTTTTTCCTTCTTCCTCTCCCGGTTTTGGAGTATCATCATTATCTTTTTTGTTATCCTCTTCTTTAGGAGTTGGAGTTGTTTCTTCATCTTTTAGAACTTTACTTAGCAATTCACTTATCTTACGACTATGTTTTTCTCCAAACTTGATAACGAGATGGTCTTCAACAAACTCTTTGAATTTTTCTGGAGTTTTTGGACGACCTTCTTCTGACCATGCTTTATGTAACGAATCCACAGTAATCTTGCGACCTATAAAAGGAATTCCTTCATTTAGAATATCATCTTCAAGATCGATGTCTATTGTACCTTCTGTGAGCGCATCAACTTGAGCTTTAGATAGCGATGATAAATCTTTACCCTGAAAAGAACGTAATGCCATATTGCTTACTTGCTTTAGAGTTTTTTTGGTAAGTCCTTTTAGTATTACATTCAAATTGATAGTATCTTCTAATGATACTGCTGAATAAACTCCTTGGTTCCATATAAAAATTTTGCTTTCAGATTTATTTGCTCGTTCTAACGCATCACCAAATTTGCAATTATTTTTATCGACATTATGATGAGGTCTAGTAAAAATTGTAAATACCCGAAATAAAAAACGTACATTTGGTTCAAGAGCTGTACTTATTTTTTGTTGTGCATATGAATCAGCTTTTTTGATAATAAGTTTTATAAGTTCTTTATTATCATTTACTATGTCAATGATCAATTTATCTTTATTTGCGTTAGCCCAATGTTGTAGATATGTCGTCTTAGTTCCATCGTTGACGGTTTTTTCATATATTATCTGTCTAACTTGTTGGTGATCAAGAAACGAATTGACATAATCTCCAAAATCTTTAGCTTTGAACTTACCATGTCCTTTATCAATAAAAGCAGACATTTCACTTACAATTTTTACTAAAATAGCTTGAACTAATACAAATTCCGTTCCAAATTGATGCCAATGAGAAATATAAGGTTTTAGATCTAACGAATATTCTTTATTTGTAGGAGAATGATAAGCATCTTTTATATTCTTCGAAAAAAGACCATTATCATGTTGATATTCATCTTCTTTGCTAAAGTATTCTCTAACACTTTTTTTCAAATCTTCATATTTTTTTACTGATGTTCTTTCGGCATCTTCTTTATCTGCATCATCATGAGCTTTATCCATTTCATTACGTTTCTTTCTGTCTTCATTTCGTTCCTTATCAAATTCTTCAGCTCTTTCGTCAGTAGTTTTATCCCCACCAAAAGCTTTCTTATTGAGCTTGAACAGTTCATCGTTTTGTCGAATGCCCAATTCGATTTTTTTGAATAAGTCAATGATTTGCTCATCAGTATAATTGGAAGTAGCTTCATTCAAAACAAAGTTTTGAATTCCTGCAAGTTTTGCTATAGTGTTAGTTGAAAACATTATGTATTGTGTCCGTGTATATGTTGTCATATGAAAGTCATACCATTATTTATACATTTTACATTGACAACGTAATGTGTTATAATGAACTTTATCGAACATAGGACCAATATACTTGCAAATGACAGACGACCATACTCTAAAGTACGAACAACCAATTCTTGACTCGTTCAAGAAGTTAGGCAAGAACCCCCGTGGGCATCAACTTGCGGACATTCATTACATCATAGAAGCATATCTTGACAGAGGTAAGTCTAAGGTCATCTTATCAGCTCCTACAGGTAGTGGTAAGTCTATCATTGGTGCTGTTGTTGCTGATGTCTTACATACATTGCAGGGTGAGGTTGGTGAAGAAGGTTCGTTCATCCTAATGGGAACAAACATACTTGCTACTCAATATGCAGAAACCTTTGATGGAGTAAGAGACTTTTTGCAGGTTAAGGGTTCAGGGAACTATCAATGTAATGCACTTTCGACATTCATTGAACCGGTATTTGCGGATAGTTGCTGTGAAGGCGATATGCGAAGGTCTAAAGAAGCTGACTTAGCTCAAATCGTTTCAAAGTATTGTGGCAAGTGTGAGTTTGCATACATCAAAAAAGCTAAGCATAAAGCAAGACACCTCATCACTAACTATTCATACTTCTTTGTTGATAGACTTTACACGTTTCAACATGCTCATCGAACCATTACTGTATGGGATGAAGCTCATACTGTCAATGATGCTTTTGCTGAACATTGTGCGGTGTTTGTATCTGACAAGAGATTGACACAAATAGCAGAAGAAATCGGAACTAATCTTAACATTACTGACTTAGGAGTCTTTACATTTCTGAAAAAGTTCAAAGCTGATATTGCTTCAAATTCGATTGACGAAAGTAACTATATGACATATCTTCAAAAGCTCCTTACCTTCTATAAGAATGTGGAAGATATTGCAAAGACAATGGCTAAGTCTTACCTTTCATCTGACCTAAAGCTGTACTCTAAACTTTCTAAACTTGGAAAGAAGTATGGAGATATGGCTTGTAAGATAGGCGATTTGATGACCTATAACTATGAACATATTCTTGAAGTCAAACCGAAAGAGAAGGAGCTAATTGTCAAACCAATCTTTGTTGGTGAAATGTTTCAACAACTTGTCAATTCAAAGTACCAGCTCTTTATGTCTGCTACTGTATCAGGACCACTATTGATTGATACATTGGGTCTCAATCCTGCTGAAGTGGAGTTTATCAAGCTACCTCCTTACTTCCCTGTTGATAATAAGAAGATGGTCTTTCTGAATATTGACAAGTTCAACTATCTTTCAATGAAAGACCCTAAAGTTCAAACTAAAATTGTCAATGCATGTGTGAAGTTGTCTAATAGACATATTGACGAAGGAGAAAGTGGCATTATTTTGACACCTAGTTTTGATGTAACTGAAATGGTCTCTGACAAGTTACGTAAAGATGTAAAGCTCTTTCAACATGAGCGTGGAACTAAACTTGCCCCACTTGTTGAAAAGTTCAAGAAATGCGACGAACCTTCAGTACTTATCTCACCTTCAATGTTTGAAGGTTTATCGCTTGATGATGACTTATCACGGTTTCAAATTTTCATCAAATGTCCATATGCATCATTAGGTGAAAAGCGAGTGAAGTATATTGCAGATAGACATCCTCAACTGTATCAACTTCAAACGATACTTCGTATCATTCAAGGAGCAGGTCGTTCAGTTAGAAGTGAAGAAGACTATGCGACCACTTACATGCTCGACGGATTTTTGTCCCAAATTTGGAAAAGTTACCTGAATGAATGGAAAGATGAGTTTAGTGTAAGCTATCAGACACTTATCTGAAATCATTTCATAAAATGAAACAACTAGTTTTTGCGGAATTCATCCAAAATTCTTACAAAGTATTGATTTTGTTGATAAATACACTTGAGGTTGTAGTATAATATAATCTCGTGATCAACACTAATGTTGAAATGATGTTCTGAATGTACCAATGTTTCAGGACATGTTATCTAAAACTGGCCCATAAGGCTAAGAAACCTAACACTAAGAGAGAGAAAACCATGAAAGACAAAATCATATCAAAGTTCAAAGAGCTTAGCTCTGGTGAGCGATTGTATGCCGGGACGATTATTCCAATTTACATCTCCTGGACCATCTACATCATGATTGGCGTTCCAATTTTGATGCCATAAAACATACCCCCAATAACAAGATGCTATTTACTTGAGCTGTAGAACATGATATAATATACCTATTACATATACAGCTCAAGTAAAGGTACATTCATATGTCAAAATTACCATCATCATATACTCATCTAATCTGTGAGGGTATAGATGGATTGGGTAAGAGTACTCTTATTCAAGAAATCAAAAATCAAAGTGGTTTCTTTCATTACATTCATTATGAAAAACCACAACATCTAAAGTACTATAATGACAATTTAGCTGCTTATCAAATTGACAGTTTTCAATATGGTTTCGAATTGCTTGAACAGACAAAAGTTTCATTTATCTTTGATAGGTTCCACCTCGGGGAATGTGTTTATGCTCAACGTTATCGAAACTATCCTGGAGATTATGTCTTTAGTATGGAACGAGATTATGATGTACATGATTGGAACCATGTCAAGCTAATACTTTTAGTCACTTCTAATTGGTCTCATATACAAGATGATGGCCAATCATTTGACTTCAATGCTAAAGAAAAAGAACAAGAAGACTTCATACATGCAATTCAGACTTCTATTTTTGCAAAACGACAGATTATAGACATCTGTCACAAGAATGGAACTCGCAAAACTCCCGTTGAACTTTTAGAGGAAATATCATAATATGTCTATTCAATCCGTTGATACAAAGACCAAAATCCCCGAACAACTTTATGTAACCCTAAAGTATGATCAGGCAGCTCCAGATGAACCGTTAGGATTTATGTCACCCTACGAACCGGGTAATGCAGGGTTTATCAAACGTCGTCAAACTCAGCTTGAGTGGGCTTATACTAAAGCTTATAATCATACTAAGTATCGAAATGTTGATTGGTATTGCTCTAAGATATACACATGGGACAATGACCCGAATGCTTGTAAGTTGCTCTTTCAACAAAACGATGAAAGTAATGACATAACTTTTTGGCACTGGGTAGAAGACCCTTCTTTGCCACGATTGACACCTGAACCACATTGGGGTAGTCACACATCAGTTCAAACTGAAGATGGTCTTATTCCAAACTGCTCACTTCAACCAGCTCCAACAACGTCTAAGTATCTTCCAAAGATACTTGACAATGTTCCACAAAGTGGCTTTCAATTCACTAAAGAAGTAAGAAGAACTTATTGGGGTGGAGGAAATGTAGTCTGGCGAGTTCTTGACCCTCGAGGATTTCAACTTGAAATCAGTTCTGCCAATCTTGCACGTATCATTGATTGTTCAGTGATAAAAGAAGGAACTATTCTTGATGAATGTGTATGGGGAAGAAGTGGTGCAGCAAATGTTCTATTGCCAATATCTTCAGACATTTACCAAAATGCAAAACAAAATACTATTCGAAAAGCAACTGACAAAAAGATATCTCTAAAAGATGTTCAATTAGGTGATATTGTCAAACTGAGTAATAGTGATGTTGATGTCAATGGGGAATATAAGTATTATGGAAAGTTCAATGTTATCACTACTAATACTTATTATTCTGTGGCTTCTTATAGAAGTAATAGACACGAAAATGAAGGGATAATGGTGGGATATGAAAATACAAATATATATGAACCCCAAGCTCCCATATTTGAAAGATATGTGTTTGAACGAGTTGATAATCTTTCGTCAAATAAAGAAAGAATTGCTTTTATTTCTCAACCAAAGATACATTCTATTGTTAAGAGAATGGATGTCCCCGCGGACAAAAACGTTATACTCAATAGCCTAAATTCTTTTGTAAAAGCTGGTTATTTTGAACAGGAGAAATACAATAATAGAACTCTTGGGTATAACCATGTTGCTGGATTTTCTATTTCAAAAGTAAATGACATCAAATACGATTATTCAAAACCTATAGATTTTGATATTGTAGATTACCATTATGGAAATAAAACTAAAACTTTTCAATCACATATTGTCAGAAAAGATGGAATACTCTATATTAGTGTTATGACTGATGGAATAATAGCAGTTATTCCGTGTACTATCAACAATAATAAAATAGAATTTGAAACAAAAGTAACAAGAACTAGTTATCGCGGAAACATGAAAGAATTTATATTCTATAAATTGGATGATAGTTTTTATTCTGGAAATAGTGAATGGTTCTATTTAGATATTATCATAAACAATCAATTTTCTATTACACAAAATCTAATACATCTAAATCAATTCTAAATATACATGAATAAAGACAATCTATACTTTTGTAGTGATGCACACTATTTCCACCATAATATCATCAAATACTGTAATAGACCATTTGATAATGTTGAAGAAATGAATGAGGTCATGATAAACAATTGGAATGCAAAAATCAAACCACAAGATATCGTGTTTTTCTTGGGCGATTTTGCATTTGCTCCACAAGATAAAATAAAAGCTATACTTGAACAATTGAACGGTAATCTTCATTTATGTCGGGGTAATCATGACAAACCATTGAATAGTTTGCATCATTACTTTACATCAGTATTTGATTTGAAAACTATTTCTATTCAGGATGAAGATGCAGTTGGGCAAATTCAGTTTATTCAAATGTGTCATTATCCAATGTTGAGCTGGGATAGAATACATTATGGGTCGTGGATGCTACATGGTCATACTCATGGCAATATCAAATTTGACCCTAAGTTCAGACGAATTGATGTAGGAGTTGATAATTGGAATTTTTCTCCAGTTTCATATAATGAGATAAAAGAATATCTAAATACAAATTATAAAGGAAAATGATAAATAGTAAATCATAAACTTTTACTATACATAAGTGGCTACCTAAAATGCTAACATTTGCATCATTTTTACAAGAAGACAAAATACCAAAATCATTTCTAATAGAAGGCGGAAACGTTCAAATTGATGGACAGGCTGCTCAACATATCAATTTAGCAGACCATGATAGAGACATTGTATCTGAAGTTATCATGAAATCATTAGTTGAGTTCAACCAATCATTCAAAGAAGATACTGGTCTTTACATTTGGAAACCTTCAGTTCTAAAAGACGGTAAGATTTTCTCTGGTTCTACTAAACACTTTTTTGATAGTCGCATTCAAACATCAGATTTTGTCAAACATAAGAAGACTATTGGTGACATTGATTTGATGGTTGATGAAAACTTGAAACCTCAACTACGAGAATTTGTGTCTGCCCATAAAGGTGATACTTTTGGAACTCTTGAACTAATCGGTTCTCAACCATCAGGAGACCAAACCATTACTCTTTGGAAGTTAGAACCAATGGGTATCAACATTCAGATTGACTTAGAGTTTGTAGAGTTTGCAAAAGATGAACCGACTGAATGGTCTGAGTTCTCACACTCCGCATCTTTTGATGATATGGAGATTGGCATCAAGGGGGCCTTCCATAAATTGCTCCTTACTTCTTTGATGGGTCATAAGAAAGCTGATGCTATACTCCAAATGAAGACTAAGCAAAAAGACATCAAGGCCGGAACTCATGCACTATCTATCAAAGGATTACGTAAGAAGTTTGAAAAGATTGGCGAACATGATGGAAAGAACATTGTCAAAGAAACCGGGTCAAAAGAATGGAACCGCAACTTCTATGATATCTTGAAAGAAATCTTTGGTAAGGAAGCTTCTGCCGAAGAAGTCAAAATGTTCTGGTCTTATACAGGGATGCTAAAGCTAATCAAGAAGAATATGCCAAAAGATGATATGAAGAAGGTGTTTGACGAGTTTCTTGAAAGATTGTTTGGGGAAGAAGCTCAAGGATTGTATCGTGGTGACCCTAATCGTGATTTAGATGAAAAGATGGTTGCTGTGAAATATGCTAAGGAAAAGTTGAACCTTGACTTAGATGAACATAAACTTGAAAGAATGCAGAAGTCTTTTTACGAAAAGTATAAGTAAAAATGAGGATCTCTTTCAAACAATATCTTGGAGAGATGACCCATGTCGATCCTAATGTTTCGTCTAAGATGCTATATGATTATCTTGAAGACATTGAACCATTGATTGTTCATGGTGGTGGAGTAACTCATATTGGAGATATTGGAGATTTTGACCTGTGTCATGTAAAGTATAATGCATATGAAGTATATGCACTACGAAAAGATGATGAAGTAGCATGTGTATTCAAATGTCGATTTAGAACTTTGCCTAAAGTTGGGCAAGTTCTATATGTATATGTTATGGTCACTAAGTCCACTTTTCAAAAGAAAAGTTTATCTGCAAAAATGATAAACTTTTTCAACACACGAGAACTTTGGCATGTTGTTATTGATGACCTTATATCTCCGGCGAATAAAGCCAACTTAGAGAAAATTGCTAAAGATGAACACTCTTCTGTAGGTTGGATAAATGTAAAAACGGGTGAGATTGATGCTTTTGCAAATACTGACGGGAAGTATAAGTTTAGATTTCATGAACCTGATACTAATTGGAATATCATCTTTCAAAAAAGATATAAAACATTAGACGAAGAACTTGATAGAAGTTTAGAATGGTATTCACGTTATAAGAAGAAAAACAATACTTCAGAAATAAGAATGATTATAGGATATGACAATATAGCACCGGGAACTGACTGACAATGACATATACATCTTTTAGACAATACTTATTACAGGAAGAAAGTGATATTGCAAAAACAAAACGCAAAGGCATAATACATTTACAGGATATGAAACCTGTTGAAGCTCTTCAGTTTTTACGAAACATCAAAGATGAATTGAAGGGGAAACTTGATAACATTCCGGTTACCTTGAAAGTTGATGGAGGTTCGTTACGTTTTGGAAAAGACAAGCACGGTCACTTCTTTTTAGAGACAGGTAATAGTGGTCCTATTCAACATCACAAAGCATTCTCAACCTTTACTAAGAACAAAGGTGGTTCTGAAGTAATGATTGAACGAGCTGTGCATTATGATGACATCTATGAGCATTTGGAGAAGAGTGACTTATGGAAAGACATGCCAGACGACACTAAAGTCTCTTGTGAAATCTTATATAATCCCATGGCAGAAGAAGCCGAAGATGAACACTTGAAGTTCGTGTCAATCAAGTATGACAAACAAAAGTTAGGAAAGCTGATGACACTTATTCCTATTACTGCATCAGTAAGTTCAAGTGGCGAAGAGCATGTCTCTAAAGAAGAAGTCATTAGTGATTTACTTAAGAAGACGAATGCTGACATACGAGTTGTCTCGCCAAAACTTGGTCATCTGAAGTTGGAAGTAAGTGCGTTGCTTAGCCCATTGTCATTGATAGGTGAAGATGGGGAGCAAGTGTTGAAGTCACTCAAGCATGCTGATAAACCTCTCAAACAAGAGTATCAAACAATTCTCAATGCAATCAAAAGTGACCTTGCTGATGTTATCATGAAGCATCCTATCAAAGGGCGAGATGTCTTAGGTAAAGACATTGAAGGTTACGTCATAGATGTTGGAGGAAAGTTGTTCAAAGTCACAACTCCTTCTTTCAAACAGGCCAAACGTGATGAAAGATTGTCAAGACTAAATGAAATCTCTTTAGTTTTACAAGTAACAGATATGAGTGATGACATAAGTTTTATTCCAAATTTATCAAATGATTTTAGAACATTGTTGTTAGGAGAAGACTCGGCTCAACCTTTACCAGAACCTTCTAAAATCGAATTAGATAAAATCAAAAAAGACACTAGTGTTCTGTATGGAACTATGAACCAAATAGAAATATATGTAAGTGGAGTATATCAAGGTTATCATACATTTGTTATCTTCGATGAAAATACAGAAGAGCCTTTGTCATTTGTTGTTTTACAAACTGAACCGGTCATTATCAATGGTGAAGAAAGAACAAAAGAAGTTAGAAGTTGGACTAAGCCATCGCAACGTGGGAAAGGTTATGCAACGTCAATTTATCAATTTCTAATCAAAAAACTTGAACTAAAATTGATTTGTGATGATATGTTATCAGATGATGCAGTTCAAATGTATAAGCAGTTTATTTCAAAACGAAAGTTTGATAACATTACCTTTTACAATGAAAAAACTAAAAGTGTTCAACAAGAAGAACCAGAAGATTTATGGGTTATGCCTAATGTCTGGCGAATTCTTATTGAAGGTTTTGGCACAATTGGAAGCCCAAAACCGTTATATGGAAAGCCTGGTCCAGGTCGATTAGGTGAGACTTGCTATAACAATGAAGGGCTTTATTGAACAACTGTGAAGTAGGTAACATTTTTAGCTATTTACAAGTTCATTGTCTCAGTTTACAATAGTTCCATAAATTGATACGGGATAAAGACGATGAACAAAATCTTAGCAATATCTGAAGTCATTCCTATTATACAAAATGGAAAAGTTGGCTTTCGTGATACTATTTTGACTAAGTCAGGTATCAAAGTAAAGCTTTCGAGTTCTTTGGTTCGAATTGCAAAATTGAACCAACCTCTTGAATGTTCAATATGTGGATGTATTGGCACATACATGATGCAGGGTATCAATAATCATGAAGATGGACATCATAAAGATGATAGCTGGAAAATCATGTCATGGAACAAAGAACGTAACAGACCAACTTTTTTGACTATTGACCATATTATTCCTAAACATTTTGGTGGAACTTTAGTTCCACAAAATTGTCGCATTGCATGTCACTTTTGTAATTCTCAACGCGGAACTGATATGAACAATGTTGAAGTTCCTGAAAACGTTCCAATATATCATCAAGCATATTCACTAACACCTGCTCTTGAATTCATTCGCAACAAATTGCAGAATGTCATAACTATTACAAAAAACCAATTCAAAAAAGTCAAAGAAGTTGTAAGAGATTATCTTACAGGTAAAAGTCAAAGTTATAGGCGGGCAACAAACAAAAATCACTTTAGAGAAGCTATCAAAAGAGGTTTAGCTAAAGTAGGCATCATGAACCTTTCTGGTTCTATCATTGACACTATCGTTGAAGCTGGAGTTATCACACTATGAACCTATCAACTATCCAAGGTATTATTGACTATGAAGTAAAAACTGGACTTCGCAAACCAATCAAGTATGTATATGATGCAATGCGAGCAATGAATGAAGTGTCTGTTGCAAATGGTGGAGAACCTCTAACACCTGAGCAAGATATTCGGTTTAGCCAGTTTATGGAAGAGGTTGTTGAAAATCAACGAGAAAAAGACCTCATCTATGTATCCCACTTCTTTCATCAAGCTTACATAACATTGTTCATTACCATTCAAGTATTGCAAGAAGTTCCTTCTCCTGCAAGTGTTGAAGAAGTTCAGAAAGTCTATAAAGCGTTGACACGTTTAGGTTATAGTGACTTGTTATCAAACGGGTTAGATGAAAAAGTTTTTGAAACCTACTTAAGAGGAACTGTATGAAAAATTGGTCAATTAGAAATATACTTACTGGTAATGAAAACATGCGAAGTCTTGCTTATGCGGTAAAGAACCATCCGCTTTCATTCATTATCAAGCAGTATGAATTCGCTAAACTTGTTGAGTATTGGAAGTTCAAGAATGAGCTCAAAGAGATGTGGATTTATCGAAACACTAATCATCTTACTGCATTTCAAGTTGGTGCTCAATTGGACTTGACTGAGTTTGAGAATGAGCGGTTCTTGTTGAAAAGTGGTGGAGCTGTCAAATGGTTACAAGATGCAGGGTTTATTGAACTCCATGATACTTTCAAAGTACATCTTCTACAGGATAATATGGCTGACTTTACAACATATCTTCATCCTGAGCTCAACATTGTCATTCGGGTTGTTCTGAGTGAAACTCTAGCAAATATCTTATTTGCTAAAAAAGTTGTTAGTGCAACAAAAGAACAGGATGTTGGTCGTCGACGTGAAGTATTCATGGCAGTTGTTACTGAGTTATGTAAAGCTCAGGAAGATGAGAAAACTGTTAAGCAGTTATCATAATTGGCTATTTACAAGTCTGTGAAGTGTTGATACAATAGACCCATATTCAAACAAACGAGGATTACGACGATGACATCAATCACAGAACAATATGCAGAAATCAAAACCCGCCATGTCAAATACTTGGATGAACTGAAAATTGTTGATGCAAATTTGGTTCGTATTCGTCCATTACTTGAAGCTGAAAAATCCTTCAATAAAGGAAATGGAACAAAAATCAATTTTGTCAAAGAAGAGTTCCGAGTTGCTAAAGATGAACAACTTCGTTTGTATGGTATCTTGAAAAAAATCAATGAAGAACTTCGTGCATTACGTCCTGCTAATAACGCAGCAAAGTATGGTAAAGTTGCTTCAACTTCTGTTCGCAAACCTCGTCAAGAAGGTGGTACTTCTGCAAAAGCAGAAGAAAGACGTTTAGCTAAAGAGGCAAAAGCGGCCGCTAAAGAAGCAGCTAAGGTTGCCGCAAAGGTTGCCAAAGAAGCAAAACGTGAAGCAGATAAAGCTGCTCGTGATGCTCGTCGGGAAGCAAGACGCGAAGAACTTGAGTTCCAAAATAAACCTGCTTGTGGGTATAACATTCCTCTTTTGACTGATGTTGAAAGAAGTGGTTCTAAAATCATGAACAAAGTTTTTGCTATGACTGCTAAACAATAATATCACAATTCTTAATTAGGATACACTCAAATGACTTACTATGTCAAATTTACCGGTTTTGGACCTGATAATAAAACCCCAAAAACTGAAGAAAATCCTAATCCGTGCGATAAGAGTATTCTTTGGACACTTTTATATGAACGTGATAATCCAACTAAAGTATTAGCAAGTGGGTGGGTTAGTAATGAAAGAATGGGGTTGAACGAAATTGATAAGGAAGAAGAATTCCCGGTTACTATGAATGACACGTATTACAAGGAGCATAGGAATGGTGGTCGCACTAATACCCGTCAATATGCTTCTCCTGAAGATTACTGGAATGACCCGGTTGTAAAAGATTTGGTACAACGTAAGTATCGTGAAGGAATAGAGTTTAGCTTTACGCATCATGGTGATCCGGACCGAATGGACAAAATCTATATCTTTCGTGTAAAGACACAAGTATGTGAATTGAGTGAAGCATTATATGATTTTGAGGATAAGAGGTATGCTCCTCCTCAAGAATGGTATAACCAAGTTCATGAAAGAAAGATTGAAGAACTTGGAACTAAAGAAGTATTCAGTTCTGCTGAAGAAACTTTTGAAGCTCTTCGTACGTCTGAAGATTTATTTGGCGACAGATACTTTCCTGTCGCCAAAGCTCCAAAAGAACATGCAGAACTTTTAGTTGATGAATGTCATGCATTCAAAGGATGTTCTCAACCATTATTCGATGATAAGTTTGTGTATGTAGGTATTCGTAGCAAACCTTCTGAAATTGGAAGTATTGAAGACATCTTTGCTATACCAGGTGGAACAATTTTGAAACAAACTGAATGGGATTGGTAACTCTAATATGGTAACAACTGAACAACGATTACATGCTCTATTACATGGTCTTGGTCTTTCTAATGAAAGTATTAATCGGGTAAAGCTTTATAATGCCGAACAAATCAGAGAGGTTGGCCTTGCAATTAGTAAAGGACAATCATACAATGTTTCACTAAATCGTCAAATGAACGTACAGGTAGAACTTATTCATGACAACTGAACTTTATTTTGAAAAACTTGTTGCTTTGCTTGAAGGTATAGGCTTTGATGATAAACAGCTATTCAAGGCTCTTCAACATTGTTCGTTAGAACAGTTTTCGCAAATTGGAAAATCACTAAATGTTTTTGAGTTTATTAACATTGGAATTGAAGATGATATTGAAGAACCTGATTATGGTGAAGCTTATGGGAGTTATTCTGTAAAAACTCCTTGCGAAGAAATTGATGATACTCTTGTTCGTTATCCCGAAGAAGGTTCAGGAGAAGAACCTAAATGGGTCAGGATTTCTGAAATCATTGTTCCTGATGAGTATTCAAAAGAACAACTTCTATTAGCTTTCAAATATGTTCATGACATTAGAACACTTGATACTGACATCTTGGCAGTCAATACCCTTGCTCATATGTATCAAGTTCCTGATAGGATAACAGTCAATCCTAATCATAATTTCGAGTAACAATTGATAACCAGTTATCACTTTTGACCGTTTACATCTGCTTCACTTAGAGTATAATAGACACATATTCAAACAAACACACGAGAAGAACTTTATTATGTTGAACATTTACTTAGGTTGTGCTACTGTTATTTTTTTATTCTTGACCATTATATGGAGTTCAAGAACATGGTTGAATACCTTTATAAAACTTATCTTATTTATTATGACCGGGTTTAGTATCTTTTTGTTGCTCCAAAATCTGGGCTATATTATCAAAGTGTAAATAGTTTATTGTATTCAATACCTTATATCAAATATGACAAAACATATAGCACAGACATATCAAGTTTTATGTTTACATTTATCAAAATGATATCTTTTCATATTTGTTGCACGTCCAATCATTCCACAATGTGGACATAATAATTGTTGTTGAGATTTTTTAGATTTATGTACTGATCTTCCTTTCCTATATCCTTCTGGAATGGGAAGATCAGTACGAATTCTAAAATTTGAAATTTCATTAGTTATCCAAATCGTTCCGTAGCATGGGTTATTTTCACCAAGTTTTTTCTCAATCATTTTTTCAATTGAGCTTGGAGAATGTTTTTTACCATAAAAGTGATTTTTATTTGTTGAATAATAATGTCTTAAGCTGTCATTCATCTTTTTTCTTATGATCGGATCTTTAGATGGATTATTATCTAAAAAGAAGGTGTTTGAGCATTTTCCATTAGTTCCGTTTTTTATTCTTGTAGCATTTGCTTTTTGTCGACGAAGTTCTCTATATGTTAGACCTGAAATAGGTTCTATTGTATCTAGTTTAGCTAAAAGTTTGATTGCTGCATTTTGAAAAATAGTAAGACCGTTGGGCTGAATTTGTCTTTTTGTTTCGTTACCTCGAGCTCGAGCAGCTTCACTTATTGCGGGCCAACTACATTTATTGAACGTAGTTGGCCAATTTAGAATTTTTGTAATAACTCGAGACTCCCAAGCTCTGGCAGTTTCTGAGTTTTTGAAAGTTTTACGGATTTCATATGAAAAACTTTCAGGTCCGTCAGATTTTACTAATTGTAAAATCTCTTTTGATGAAGTAAAATAGGTATTCCATAAAGTTGAAGGATGACAGTTTTTTGCATATCTCACTCCATAATACCATCTGCCAGACGGTATGTGTGTAACTCTATAGGTAAAAGGAATGTGATTTTCCGAATGATAAATATGACTGGTCATTTATTTTATTTACATTTATAAAAATTTATGATATTATAACACATTATATAAAAATTATTTATTTTATGACAAAACACATAGCACAGACATATCAAGTTCTTGATGAGATATCACATGTTCGAAAAAGAACTGGGATGTATGCAGGTTCTACTTCTTTTCAAACATCAAAAGAATGGGTATATGACCCTGATGATAAGAAGATGGTTCAACGCCAAATCACTTACATTCCGGCATTTGTCAAGATCTTCTCTGAAATACTTGACAATGCAATTGACGAAGCTAAGAGAGCACCCGAAGTTCTTGATACTATCAAAGTCGAATTTCGTAATGATGGTTACATTTCAGTTCATGATAATGGTCGTGGCATTCCAGTTGAAGTTCATCCTGATACTGGTTTATACGTTGCTGAAACCATCTTCTCTAACTTGCGAGCTGGGTCAAACTTCAATGATGATGAAGACCAATCACTCATCGGAACTAATGGTGTTGGTTCGACCATAACTAACATATTAAGTTCTGAGTTCAAGATTGAAAGCTGTGATGGTCAAAAGCTATTTCGTATGGAGTTCTGGGACGGGTTACGTGAAAAGTCTGAACCAAAGATATCATCAAACAGTAAGAACCATACAAAGATTACATTCAAACCTGACTATGAGTTCTTTCAACTAAAGAACGGGTTGGATGAAGACCATAAGTTGAAGCTAATCAAGAAAGTTGTTGATGCGGCAGCTAACAACATCGGTGTGAAGTTCTATGTCAATGGCGAACGTATCGTTATGCGAAGCTTTGCTGATTACATTGCTATGTATGATGATCAGTATGTCTTTGAAAGTACTGATGATTGGAAGGTTGGCATATCTGCATCTGATGGGTTTGACCAAATCAGTTTCATCAATTCAGTAGAAACTTATCAAGGTGGCACCCATATTGATTACATCATGTGGCAGATTGTTGATAAGCTCAAAGAATACTTCAAGAAGAAGCACAAAGTAGATGTCAAACCTGGTGATGTCAAAGCTCATATGCGAGTGTATATCTCAGGCAATGTCAATCGACCCAAGTTCAGTTCTCAAACAAAAGAAAACTTGATATCTCCAGTAAGTGAATGGAAAACATCATATCGAGTATCTGACAAATTCATCAAGCAATTGACACAGTCACCTATCATCCAATCAGTTTTGGACTGGGTTGAAGCGAAAGAAAAAGCTAATGAATTGGCTGAACTTCGTAAGATGAATAAGGATGCCAATAAAGGTGACCCTCGCAAAGTTCCAAAGTTCTCTGATGCGAATGAGCGTAAAGAAAGACATCTTTGCGAGTTGTATCTTGCTGAAGGGGACTCAGCTCGAACTTCTATTCAAGCAGCTCGAGGTAAGAACCCTTACATAGGTTCATTCTCACTTCGTGGTAAGCCACTCAATGTCATGGATGCCGACAATAAAGACATTGTCAATAATGCAGAAATCAAGAACATTATGACTATCACCGGTCTTGAGATAGGTAAGAAAGTCGAGTCACTCGAAGAGCTTAGGTTTGGGAAGATTGTCACTATGACTGATGAAGACTTGGATGGTATGCATATTACGTCACTTCTTCACAACTTCTTTGCTCGCTTTTGGCCAGAACTATTTGAGCTTGGTGCAATCTATAGACTTAGAACCCCGTTATACATTGTCAGTGTCACAGGTGCTAAGAAGACTGATGAACCACTTGAGTTCTTTACTGATGAAGATTACAAGGCATGGGCCTCTTCCGGTATCAAGCATAAGTTCGAATACTTCAAAGGTTTAGGAACATTCGAGAGTGCTCAGTTCAAGAAGATTATTGACAATCGTGAAAAGTACTTGGTTAGGATTTCGGCATTACAAAATGAAGATGTTGAAGGGTTGAACCTGGCCTTTTCAAATCGTGAAGCAGATAACAGAAAGGAATGGTTGATGAGTGCCAGCTATTTTCATTCATATGATTAGGTGATATAATAGATAAATGTTTAGTAAATTTGACTTATCATCTAGAAGCACCAATGAACATAAATGGTTCTTGCATTATTGTAAGTTATGTTTGCGAGCAAAAGAGCGAACACCTACTAATGAATTATTAGAATGGGGAGAAAAACATCACGTTTTTCCTGTATGTATGGGTGGTAGTAATGAACCGAGTAATATGGTGTTGCTATCTCCAGAAGAACATTATGTAGCTCATAAGTTATTGGCCAAAACATTTTTGGATATTCATTCGTTAGTTTTGGGGGCTAAGATGATGACAGTTTGTTATGATGAACGACGAGCAAACAACAAAATGGTTGGTTGGCTTCGAAGAAGATATCGTGTAGCCGCATCTGAAACTCTAAAAGGCCGAACAAAAGAAACACATGAACATGTAGCAAGAACTGCAAACGCTCTTAGAGGTCGTTCTGCTGAAACTCATCCATATATTGCCGAACAAGCAAATAAGAAACGAGGTCGAACTAAAGAAAATCATCCTGGTGTTGCAATAATGGCCGCAAAGAAACGAGGTCGAACTAAAGAAACATGTCCAGGTTTAGCTGCAATGTCAATTGCTCTAACAGGTCGAACCAAAGAAACTCACCCAGGAGTTGCAAAAATGGCTGATGCTATAAGAGGTCGTAATAAAGATAATGACCCGGGCATGGCTGCAATGGCTGCAACTCTAACTGGAAGAAGAAAAGAAACTGATGAAGGACTAATGATAAGCTCGCAAAAACAGAACATTCTTCCGGAACATTTACGTAAAGAAGTAATTGATAAAAAGCTTTCAGGTGAAACCGCAAAAGAAATACAAGATTGGTTGGCAACCCTATCATATCAAATGGCAACAAGTACTATTTATGGATTAGTACGACGTGAAACTCGTCGTCAAAATCAATTTACTACTGGATAATTATGACATCATATTTACTTTCATCTACAACAAATAATGAGCTCTCATGTAAAGAGTTCATTGATACTAAACTAAAGCTTTTCTCTGCACATTCAAATGTACGCGGTATCCCCTTTTTAGGGGATGGGTTCAAGCAATCACATCGTAAAGCTATCTATGGATTGATGTGTCGTGGTGAGAATGCTGATAAAGATACGGTTGAACGATTAGCTGCAAGATGTTGCAGTGACACGGATTCGCATCACGGAGCCAGTTCTATGGAAGGAACTTTAGTCACACTTGGTCAAAGGTTCATAGGGTCTAACAACATGCCACTTGTTGAAGGCTTTGGTCAGTTTGGCAATAGACTTTCTCGTAAGTCAGCTTCTGCTCGGTATATCAAAGCAAAGCTTTCTTCAAACTTTCGCAAAATCTTTCGCAAAGAAGATGACCTCATCCTTCAACATCACTACTCAAATGGGGATAAGATAGAGCCTCTATACTTCATTCCAATACTTCCGGTGTGTTTGCTCAATGGTGCTGATGGTATAGGTACTGGTCACTCTACATACATCCTTGGCTACAATCCAAATGACCTCAAGTCTGCTATTCAACAAGTTCTAAAGGGCAAGAGTAAGCTCAAACATGGAACTCTCAAACCTTGGTATGATGGGTACAAAGGTACTATTGAACGAGATGCAACGACCAATCAAGTAGAGATTAGAGGTGTTTATCAAGAGGAAGGTAACCTATCTATTCGTATTACTGAACTTCCAGTTGGGGTTCAAGATGAACATTATGAAGCACATCTTCATAAGCTCATTGATAAGGAAATCATTCGAAACTTTGTCAATCAATCTGATGAAGATGGATTTGACTATCTTATTACTGCTCCACGTTCAACTATTTCAAAAGACCCAGAAGAGCTAATGAAACTCTTCAAACTTGTAGTCAAAGAAACTGAGAACTTGACCTTATGGGATACTAATGGGGCTCTTCGTCGATTTGATTATGTAGAGCAAATCATTGAAGAATTTGTTGAATGGCGATTAGAACGTTATGAAGATAGACGTCAGGCTCTAATCAAATTGACTGAAGAAGAAATCTTGTGGTTGGATGAACGTATTCGGTTCATCAGTTTCTACTTAGTAAATACAGATAAGTTCCGCAATACCGGTAAGAAAGATTTATTAGAGCTATTAGCTTCTAATGAATTTGTTGAACCTGAACGATTACTTGGATTGAGTATTTGGTATTTGACCAAAGATAAGATTGAAGAACTTGAAAAAGAACTTGAAGCAAAACTGAACTATCTCGAAAGCTTGCAGGGTGATACTCCAGTTGCAATGTATTCGAGAGAAATCGCAGATTTGAAACTATAAAGGTAATAACATGGCATCACTTAGTAAAGAACAAATAGCCGGAATTGGAGAAGGAATACTTACACCAAAATTAGCAAATCGGTTTCGAGTTAAGTTTAGAGATTATTCTTTGAAACTTTCCGGTTTAGAACTTGATAGATTACAATCACAAATCATTCATGTTCAGGGGTTCAATGCATTTCCTAAAGGAAATGATGTAATTTCAATTACATTTGAAGATGATTATGCGGGTATTCTTGATAGCATTTTGACGAGAATTAATTGTCTTGAAATTTTTCTTGATATTGAAGTTGAATTACTTGATGTCAATAATAACATTATGACAAAAGTTGCTTTTGGTACATGCTTAGCAGAGTGTGACATGTATTCAGGATTATCTTATGGCCCAATTGAAAACAATTCATCAATAAGTGAGTTATCAAATCGCCTTCCTGATTATGATATAGCATTAGCAGAAAAAAGTGAATGGTATCAATTAGCTTATAAGTGGTTATCTTCAATTCGTCTTTCAAGTAGAAGTGTTCAGACATCAAAAGCTTTCCCATCTACAGTGAATAGAATAGTTTCTTTTCGAAAGATATGAGTAACATTCAACAAGAACCTAAACTCCCATTTGACCAATGGTTTGAAGATAATGACGCAAGTATCATTGATGCCGATGCTTATCAATGTGCTAAAGCTGCTTGGTATGCGGCTCTTCGTTGGGTAGCTGAAGAACAACCTGTGACTGCATGGAAGCATGAAACTGATGAACGTCTCATAAGTAATAAAACAAGAAACAACCCACTCTTCGCCGCAACTCGCAAAGAGTTCATTATCCCTCTATTTGAACACCCGCATCATGCAACCAAAATTCGAAGAAATCTTGAAGAATAAGCTTGAGGAAGAATGTCCTGAAGTTCTTGATATTCTTAATGGGCCACATGGTGATTGGCATTTGACTGATGCTAAAGAGTTGTTCATTCAAGTAACTATAGCTTTACAAGAAGCTTATAAGTTAGGTAGATTACATGAAAAGACAAGATGTGCAGAAGTGTTAGACTATTACAAGATGCTTGATGCTTCCGACATTATACGTGATATGACACTAAATGACTAATCCTAAGATTGATGAACATTTACACACATTAGAATTATCTCGTGGTGCTTCGGTATCAGACATCGTATTAGCTTATAGAAAACTTGCATTCAAATTTCATCCAGATAGAAAAGGCGGTTCAACTGAAAAGTTCAAGAAGATGAAAGCTGCCTTTGAGTGGTTAGAAACAAATTATGAAAAAGAACTTTCGTTAGAACAAGCTACTGCTAATGTAATAAAGAAAGAAGAACCTGTCATGTGGTCTTCTTTTAGTGATAAGCCAAATCCTAACGATGTTAGAACATCGTCTTCTCAACAGTTTTATTTTCGAAAGCCTTATGTATATCCGTCAAATGTTCCAAAGTGGAATGGGGCAACAACTCTTGATAATGATTGGGAAGTGACAAAGTATGAACAAAATGGTGAATTAGATAGACAAATGGTTGGGAACTTTGGAGATTGGAATATGCCATCATCACCACAAGCAGTAAAGAAAGATGAAGAGAAAAAGACATCATCTAACTTTTGGTCAAACTATAAGATATAATGAATAGACAGCAAGCGTTTCAACATTTGGGTATTCCGTCAACTGCATCTGAAGCAGAAGTAAAGAAAGCTTATAGGAAGTTAGCGGCTAAACATCATCCTGATAAAGGGGGTAATGAGACCGATTTCAAACGCATAAAGGAAGCATATGAACGAATAACATCACCTGAAAAGTTCCAAGACCAACGAACTTATGCTAATGCAGGAATGAATAACGCAGATGTTATGGAAGAGTTCTTACGACGATACAATAGTGGAACAACTCATAAAGGTCCATTTGATGGCTTCTTTCGAGATCAACATCAACGAACAACCACTCAATCACGGTTATTCAATGGGAAAGTAGATATAAAGTTGGAAGATGCGTTCAAAGGAACCACTTATCCATTTACTATTCCTGGGTGTGTTAGCTCAAATGTATCGATAGAACCTGGAATTAGACCAGGTTCTAAAATCCAAGTCCATGCAAAAAGCAGTACTGATGATACTATTCATGTTGCAATCATTGAAGTATCACTTTTGCAACACTCGACATTCGAACTTGACGGTAATGACTTACGTATGTCTATTACAAGACCTTTACTTGACTTCTATACTGGAGCTACATTAGCAATTCCAAGTATTGAAGGGATTTCCATGCAAGTCAAGCTTCCCCCCAATTCGCAACCTAATACGATCTTACGACTAAAAGGTAAGGGTTACAATAGCAATCAATCTAGAGGCAACTTATATGTGACCGTAAAAGTAGAACTTCCAAAACTCTCTGAAAATCAACTTGAAAAACTGAAGGAAATACTCATATGAATACAGAACTAACTAAAGAAATTCTTAATGCCATCGAAACAAACTTACCTACTATTGCTGCCAGTAGGTTGAAAGACATTCTTACTAAAGCTGAAGAAAATACTGTTTTACTTGAAGAGCTTGAAACTAAATTAGCAAGCACTCAAAAGTATAACACTCAACTCATGGAAGAAAATCAGAGATTGAAGGATAAAGTTCGTAGTTACGAAAAAACGATAGATGAAACGAATGAACTAAAAGAAGAACTTCAAAAACAACTTGCAACACTTGAAGTTGATAAAATGAAGATCCAACTTGATGCAGCTAATGCACGAGTAATGGTTGTTGAAAACTTGGTGGGTAAAGTTTTTGGACATCCACAAGTAACTATTGGTAAAAGCTGCAGTCAATCTGGTCCAACCGGATACATATCAAATACTGAAACAATTTGTACCACACAATCAAAAGTGTGATATAATACAATTTTATTGATGATCACTTTACGAAGAGGAATACATTATATGAACAATTAAAATAGGAGTAATACTTAATATGAGCACTAATCACTACCAAGATATCTTAGATTTCCATAACAAATTTGGAGTTCCACTTGCACCAACTCATACTTTACTTGAAGGTGAAGCTTTAGAGTATCGACTGAACTTCTTACAAGAAGAACTTGATGAGTTACGAAAAGCTCATGACGAAGGTAATCTTGATGATGCAGTGGATGCGTTGATAGACCTTGAAGTTGTTCTTTTAGGTACAGCTCAATTTATGGGTATTTCACCTGAAGCTTACGAAGAACATTGGGAAGAAGTTCATATAGCAAACATGGCGAAAGAACGTTGTACAGATCCATCTCAATCAAAACGTGGTACTGCTTTAGATATCCGCAAGCCTGCTGGGTGGGAAGCTCCTAATCATACTCCAATCATTGAAAAGTATGTCAAATGAAGAACAAACTTTGCGTTCGAAATTGACGAGCAATATGATGTCTAATTATATCCTTTATGGAGATGAATTTTCCATAAAGGAGTAAGTATAAGTTCTATTATATCCAAGCATTTCAAAAATATTACATCACAAATTCTAAAAGAACCTTTTCAATACGAGGTACAAGCAATGTCACCGATTCCTTATACACCTGACGATAATGAGGAAGATAGAGTTCAACCTATTTCAGGTTTTACACCTTCTATTCCTTGGCCTGATCCAACTCCAGAACAATTGCAAACGTTATGGTTCAATCGTATCTGGGACGCAATCAAAACGTGGGACATCAACGTCCCGGAAGCATATGAAGGCTATTGCGGAGCAACAGGCAATCATGTTGTTCATATCCTAAATGCTATTACCGCCAACGGTGGTAATAGAAAATATTTCGATGAACATGAGCAGTGGAAATGAAGTCTAAGTATATCCGCTTTGAAAAGATGAAGTGTTCAACGACAAGATGGTATGAGGTGTCGTTGAACTCTGGAAATTTGGATGATGACTATAACACTAAACCTTACTTCATCATGAGAGGGTTTGACTATGTTCTTGAAATCAAGCTTCCGTTTCTGTCGTCAGTTCTTACTCCGGTAAAAGATAAAGACTATTCATGGGATTATGAAAAGAGCTACGGGATTTCGCTGTTTGAAGACCACCTGAACATTCGTTATGGATTACAAACTGATAACTCAAAAACTGAGCAAAGGTTTGGGATGACATTACCATGGCTTGATTATGATAATGTCCGGATTACTTTGCTCAATCTTGACTACACCCCATTTGCAGAATTAGCCAATTCGTCATATCCTGTACGGGAAAAACTCGAAGAACTTGTACCTAAGATGATTTACACTTTTACCGATGTAGATGCAACTGAAGGTTCAACTACAGTTCATCTTGAAGAACGAGAATGGCGAGTGGGAAGACATTGGGCTTGGAAATGGCTGCGACTTTTTAAGAAGCCAATGATACATCGATACATTGAATGCAATTTTGCGCAAGAAACCGGTCGAGAAAAAGGTTCATGGAAAGGTGGAACATGCTCGCTCCATAAACCAATGGAAAAACTACAAACTCCTCTTGATTGCTTCAAAGAATGGGCCAAGAAAGAGGGTCTAACAAACGTTCAAAGGATACAATAACACATGACATATGTAATGAAGCAATATGACGAAGCACTTCTTGACATTTATGCAAATGGATGGGAAATGCCAGTTGAAAGAACAGGTAAAGGATGTCGAGCAAAGTTAGGACTAACCACTCGATTTGATATTAGCAAACAATTTCCAGTTTTGTCATATAGAAAGATGGCTTGGAAATCTTTTGTAAAAGAAGTCTTATGGTATATCACTGGAAGTGACAACATTCATGACCTTGAAAAGACTGGATGTAATGTTTGGACTCCATGGATAAATGATGATTTTACTCAATCACGAATGTTCAATCAAGGTTCAATCGGTTATGGATATGGACCTAACCTAATTCACTTTGGGGCTGAGTTTAGTAAAATACATCCATTACGTGGTGGAACTAATCAACTGGATTATGTTATCAACACTCTTCGTTCAAACCCAAACTCGCGTCAAGCAATGTTTGTTCTCTGGCGACCTGATAGAATGAACAATGTGTTACTACCACCTTGTCATTTTGCATATCATTTCATGGTGTCTCCAAATATGGATGGAGAAATGAAAGTGTTGAACTGTGAGTTGTTTCAACGCTCGGCAGATTATTCAATCGGAGTTCCGGCGAATGTCTTCATGGCTTCGATCTTTACCTATCTAATAGCTCAACAATTGGACATGGTTCCAGGAGAGCTTATTCATTCAGCTTCACATTGTCATATCTATCATAATGCATTAGATGCAACTAAAGAATATCTTGATAGAACTGAAACATTGATTGCTCATGAGTCCCCTGTCATGGTGATAAATAAACGTGATAGTATCTATGACTATAGTATTGATGACTTTACATTAGAAGGATATCAATACTATGACAAAATCAACTTTCCTATTGCAGTATAATGAACAAAACACAATCACACCTTACTAATGCTATACTCAATTCAATAGTTCGAAAAATTGATTATTGGCTCAATCAACTAAATGGTAATAATGATGAACCTATAGTGTTTTTCGAAGGAGAACATTTCATATGGGACATTACTGATACTTTACAAATCCCAGGTCTAGCTATCAACCATCCAAGTCAAATTGTCAAAATCTGGTGGTCTCATGATGAAGGTGAAAAAGAAGCTCAATTCTTTTCTAACTTGCATTTTTCTGCCGAAGAAAACTTATCGTTCTATATTGAACTTGAACAACTTATTCTCAATGATGTTCTTCAACTTGAACAGGAGTTAGAACAACAAATTAGAAGTTCATTCAACACTCTTCCTAAACAATAAAGTCCTTTTATAGAGGGGAATAATGTTATTCCCCTCTATCATATTTTTCTAATACTTATTTTTGAATTTATCATAAATAGTTGTTATATGTGTTATACAGCTAAATAGTGATTATTACTAAAACATTTCTATCAAAAATGCGTATTACTTTCAAAGATTATCTTTTATTAGAAACACAACTTGATACTTCTGAGCTTATTGAAAAGACTGCTCGGTCAGGAGATTATGATGGAAGTTGGCGAACCTATATATTGAAACATCTTATCAAAAACAATAAACCGTTAGAACTAAAAAATGGCGATACAATTGTCATAGATAAAGAAAGTTCTATTGTGAAACATATGTTATCACTAATTCCTGATAAAGATGAAAAGATAATAGGAACTGCATCGGAAGAACTGAAATCGTTTTTCAAAAAAGAAAAACCGTTTATTGATAAAGATACTGGTGAAGCATACAAATTGTCTGACATCAAAAAATCTTCAGAGTTTGGTGGTGGAAGTAAAGGTAGTGGTGGCGGATCTGCTGATACTGAAAAGAATGAGAGTTTACAGTGCGTGGCTCTCGCATTAAGATCCAAGAAAAATAAAGATATAAATGAAGAAGATTTCAACGAAGAAGATATCAAAAAAGTTGAACCTAAATTCGATATTTCATTTACTTATAGCAATCAACATGAATTAGTAGATGAATTACTTTCAAACGAAACTTGGACTAAAGTTTATATAAGTACAGCTAATTCAATTGCTGATTTTGGATTTGATCATAAACCTAATTTTTATAGAGGTAACTCCTGGGTTAAGTCATTATACGATTTAGCTAAAAAACTAGATAAAGAAAATCCTGATGGTCCAATTTTTAAAAATTATAATAAATGGAACCCTTCGGATATTTGGATAGTAAAGAACAATATTGAAGTACCATCACATTTATCATCATTACTGGAATTAAATAATTGGCTAATTGATAAATTTAAAGAACGTGATGTGATTGGTGTTTCTTTGAAAAAGACTACTAATGCATCTTGTAAAGAAGTCAATTTAGATAATACTATCAATGAACTTGCAAATATTGATGCTATCAAATTTCTGATAGAGTCCAAAAATATTATTTTTAGAGCTAAAGATGCATACATACAATTTGATGAAGATAAAATGCAACTTAGAACCGATCAAAAAGATAAAGTGGTCAATATCCAAGGAGAAATAAAAGGTAAAGATGCGTCACACGGTAAAATAGGTTTTGGTGGAATTCAAAAGATACTCAAAAATCTTGATTTACCTCAATTAGATACCGCTACTGAACTAAAATCTTTGATTGATAATTCTACTTTAGATAAGAAAATTAGATATTCTAAAGTAATTCCAAAAATAATTCAATATGTTAAAACTATATCAAATCATTATTCTGCTGATGAAATAGAACATCAATTCTTAACAAGTGAAAATACTGTTAGCGATGGTTGGGTTATGTCAAAACTACAAGCTATCCAACTTATAAGTATCTTAGTCAAAGAAACAAAATCTAAACAAATCGATTTTGTATTAGCAGCAATGACAACAGCTGCAAGTAAATCTGATTTATCATCAGTATATGTCAAAGTAAGTTAAAATTATAGGGATTAGAATTATGCCAAATGCAGTAGTCAAAAAGTTTGCAAAAAAAGCAGGGAAGTCTGAAGCTGAAGTAGAAAAACTTTGGAAAGATACTGAAGAAGAAGTCAAAGATAAGTTCAAATACAAAACTTCTGCTTATTGGGCTTATGTGAATAAAACAGTCCAACATAAGTTAGGATTAGTAAAAGAACAGATGTCATTTAGTGAATACTTATCTTTACTCGGTGAACAAAAACAAGAACCTTTTGTTGCAGGTCAAATAGTCAAATTATGTAAAGTACTAAAAGATATTCCTAATGCAACAATTGGAGAAACTTTTTCTATTATTGATGTTGATAATGAAACAGGCGATATTAAAATAGCTAACTCATTTGGTCCAGAATACCAAGATACTTATTTCAAAAAAGATTACTTTACACACAACCTATAGAGGCAAAAGATAAATAATGAAAAAAGAAGCATCTAACGATTTCGCATCAAAGTCAATTCGTAAAGATTTTTCTACGACGAAAAAGAAAGGAAATAAAGATCATACAATGTTTGAAGATAAACGACCAAGTTCTGATCCATATAAGAAACCGAAGACAAACTTCAAACACTATCTTGAAGATCATTTAGATGATGAAGAAGACGAATTTTAGAATACAATTATAAAGGGAGAAAGCTTGATATGTTAGTCGTTCCAATAAAAGGAGATATCATAACGACAGAAGATGACAACGAATTCACTGTTGCTGGCTTCACAAACTTCAAAAATAAAGGGCCTGCAGTATATGTTCAAAGCAGTTCATCTGATGCTTCTGATACAAAATCAACTTTACCCATTTACTTTTTTGACATCAAGAATTTGAATGGTATTAAAGTGGAGTTCAATAACACTTCCAAAGTATTGAATGCATTGGGTATGCTAAAGAGAAAACTTCACCTGCCCCAAAAGGATGACTACATCTTTATTACTTCTAGTGACGACGATGATAATGAAGACGAGAAAGAAACTAAAGTCAAAGTAAAAGAACTGAAGCTACATAACAAGAGCATTGGTCTTTCACGTGGTTTAGTCGTTCTTAGCGATGACGGAGTAGTGTATTCCCTCGGAAGTATAAATAGGATAAAGCGGTCTCACGGTGATAGCTTTTTTGACAAAAGTCAATTCCTGAAACTTTACAAAGACTATCTTGGATACAATGGCAAACCTAAATAATGACAATTTTTTTGCTCAGCTAAAGGTATTCTCATTTGAAGATTTGCTTGGTAAAGAAGTCAAAAAACCAGTTGTTGAAGAAATAGTAAAACCACAAGAGCCACCGAAGAAGAAACAAATTCAGTTCCAACGTCCAGTCATTCAACGTAAGAAAAGCCAAGAGCCTCAAATTTCTATTGACATAGGTTCTTTAGTTGAAGCTGCGGAAGTCAAACTGAATGTTCCTAAACAAAAGTCTAAACAAAGTATTACAATAGAACAACCAACAGTCAAAATAGTCAAAGAACAATCTTCTTCTTCACTATTTAGACTTTCCAAAACAAAAATAGTAGAGAGATAATAAACATATATGAGATCTTATAGTGATAATACCATTTCAAAAGAACAGTTTGAAGCCATTGAGAAAATAGCACTCTCAACATATGGTAATCAGGACTTTGTCAAACATAAAGCAAAACAGGCTTGGATAATGTCATTACTTGCAATATGCATAAGTGCAGTTACATTGGGTTTAGTCTTAGCTTCCATTATCGTCATATAACATTATGTCAAGTCAATCAGATTTCTTACAACGAAATTCTTTTTCAGCAGAAGATCTACAAAAGCTCAAACAAATTATGTCATATCGAACATATGAGTTCGATAGAAAGGTAGAAGATGCAGTCATTGAGGGTTCGGCTCTTAATCGACGTCAAGAACTAAAACGTCAAGCTTATGATGATTTTAGGGAACGTCTAAACGGAATGTGTGACGAATAGTCAAATCTGATAACCAGTTATCACTTTTAGCTATTTACATCTACTTCACTTAGAGTATAATAGATCCATATTCTGATGAAACTAAAAAGGTGATCAAAATGAACGCACAACAATTACTTGAATTCCTACTTGCTGCTGCCAATGCTGGTGTCAATCTTCGTGAGTTTGAAGTATTGACACGTTCTACTACATACGATGGATTAGGACAAGGTGAAGACCATGAAACCTATCCTGAAAATGTAGAACTTGATAATGACTACTTGGTTCTTGGGTAAGAATGATAGTTGTAGGTTTACGTTTCCCATATGAAGGAACCAAAGTTACAAATGAAAAGACTGGTGATAGTATTGTTGTTCAAAAAACTTACTCACGGTCTTGTCATAAACAAAAAGAACTAGCAATCAAGATACTTCGTTCTCGTCAATGGGCACGAGAAAATGGTTATGGACCATCAGATGAAATAGTTGCAAACTATGAAAATCCAGACGATGACTCATTCCCGCATCACCAACCAGATTACCGAGATAAACCCTTACCATAATGAACTATCCAATCATTACTCATATCGATGAGCTGCGTGAAAAAGTTGAACATCTTCTTGAAATCCGTTTTGCCAAACAAGACAATGATATGGAAGTTGTATGCTACATGATTTCCGATAAAGATACTTTCTCTGGTCCTTCTGCTCTTTGGGCACGTGAATGTCGCGGGATTACATTTGATGCAAAAGGCAAGTTAGTTGTTCGAAGCATGGAAAAGTTTTTCAATGTTGGAGAGCGAGAAGATACTCAAGAGCATCTTTTGCCTTGGGATAAAGTCATTCGTAAGATGCTGAAGGTCGATGGTTCCATGATTACTCCAGTCCTTGTCGACGGAGCTCTCACATTCAAGTCTAAGAAGTCCTTTGAAAGTACTGTTGCTCAACTTGCATGTCGAATGGCAACCGTCAATGATCGTACTTTTAGCATGGAAATGATCAATCAAGGTTTTACGCCAACCTTTGAATTGACTTCTCCGTTGCAACGTATTGTTATCAAGTATCAAACGACTTCATTGACACTTTTACATGTTCGTGAGAATTCAACTGGTCGATATCTTGATAGACAATCATTAGTCAAACTTGCTGACCAATTTGACATTCAACTTGTAGATGACTACCCATTTGTTTCATGGGAAGTAGATAAAGCATACTTATCAACCGTCGAAGGCATTGAAGGTTATGTCTATCAGTTTGAAGGCGGGATGATGGTCAAAGCTAAGTCTAATTGGTACTTGCAACGACATCATTGTATGACGGCTCTTACATATCGCAATGTCGCTGAACTTGTTGTTGCTGAAGGTATTGATGACTTGAAATCAAGTATTGCGGAAATGGATGAACCTGGATTACTTGAAAAAGTTGAACACATCGAACATGAAATCAAACGTCAAGTATCAGAAATGGCTGACTTTGTTGAAACTATCATCAGAACTGAAGGTCATCTTGAACGTAAAGAGTTTGCAATGAAGTTCAAGTCAATTCCTGGCTTTGGTTTGTTGATGAAAGCTTATGAAGGAAAAGAACCAAACTATTTGGAGTATTACTCTAAACATCACCTAAAAGATGATTGGGAAGTGTTATCTCTATAACAGTTTTGAGAATTTGTTATTTACAAGTCATGAGAATATAGATAAAATATTCATATAGTATAAAATAATCAAACGAGGAGAAGTATCATGACACACGTTGCTGTATTTTTGATAGGTTATACATTATTAGTTTTAGGTAATTACTATTTTGAAAATGCGTATTGTACATCATCGTACAAACGAGAAATTTTTCAAATTTTTCATCCTTTACCCTTAATTATGTTGGCCCCATTTTCATTTTTTTGTATAGTATTAGGATATACGACATTCGTCATTCATTATGATCTAAATAGACTTGATCCTTTATTTGAATTCTATCATCGAGCACCATTATTGCTAATTGGATTATTTTCACTAGCAATCTTAGTTCCAAAAAAAATCGGTATAGGATTAGAACTGATAAACTTTTTACTATGGGGTTTCTGTTTCATAACCTTAAGTATATCTTTCCTAGTAGGTGGTGGTCCTAATATTTTTATGATAGGCTTCAATCATTTATTTGGTACCGAAACTCTTGATATAATTTCACAAGCAAGACAAATAGAACATCTTTGTATCACAGATGATTTCTACGGTTCAATATACAATTCAGGTGTAGGAGCTATGAAGCTGTTAGCAGGGTTTATATTCATTCAATATGTTTTCTTGTTGAATGGCACCAACCGCGAAGAACATACAGAAAATGTTCTTGGATCAATTATTATGATTATTGGCTTTTATACCGGTCTTTATTTTATACTGGGATTTTTATCTTATTTGATAGGAAGACCGGTTTGGCGAGTATTTGATTAGTCTTCTAATGATAAGCTAGCATCATCAAGATTTTTGACATAGTTGTCTAGCTTATCAAGATAACCATTATTACGAACAGTTTTCCAAGCTAAGTTTTCTACACTATATTCTGAACCTTTCTCAAGACCGCTCTGACGTAATCGTTTGATGCGGTCTTTCAGTATTTGAATGCTATCACGGTCTGTTACTTTATCATCGATAGCAGCATCAATTTGATCCATCAATTCTCCTGCTTTAGACTTTACTGAGATATCATCAAATGACGGTGGAACTAGTTCTGCATTATTAGATGGATGTTTGATCCACTTATTCTTTCTTAGACTGTAGATACCAGCAGCAACAAGGTTATCTCCTTCAGGTTGAGCATATAGTTCAACAGGATATCCATGTATTTTGATATTATGGTCCTTATTCCACAAATTCTTTTTTGCTTTGAAACAATCTTCAATAAAACTACCTGGACAATCTGGGCATGCATTCTTTTCATTGACAATCAGATGCAAATCAATATCTGAAAGTTTTGAGTAATTGAATGAACAGTTTGAACCAGTGATAATGATATCTGATACTGAAGATGAAGGAATAGAAAGAAACTCAATGAACTCTTGAGCTATTCTTTCTAATGCTTCTGATACTCGCTGACTAAGTTTGTTCTGTTCCCATAACTTTGGGTTCAATGTATCATGATATTCAAGATGAGTTTTGATTTTAGCATAATCTTGCTTTTCATAAAGATACTGTTTGAATGATGTTCCCACTTTTCAAATTCTCCACACATATACATATATTGTTGTCTATTTATACTATATTCTTAGTTTAGAAATAAGAAACTTCATTTGTATTCAATTTTGCTTGAATAAGTTGATCAAGTTTTTCAATACCCTGAACAAACACTTTAGCACCAACATTTCCTTTACTGTGTAAGAACTCCCATCTATCATATAAGATGTTCTTTTGTGTGATCAATTCATCTAATGCCAATTCAGGCCATTGATCTTCAGGGACAATTGACTTATTTTCTTGTGTAGTATCTAGTATTTCATTCATGTGTGTCTATTTATGTAATGCTTATGTAATTATTTATAATGCTATGTTATGTGTGTAACTACATAATCATCTACAAGGAGGACATTTCTGAATAATATATATACCCTTAGTCTGTCAGTTTTTGTTTCCACATAAATGACATAAAAACATCATATTTTAGTATTTCCTCCACATAAGAAAAACATTGTTCAATTGAATTTTTTCATTTTTCTTCAAAACATCATTTTTCATCAAAAATTCTCGGCTAATCAGTCACGGAAAAATAACATTTCAAAAAATAGTAATAAAATCAACTGCTTAGAACACAAATGAATAATAAAAACTGTAATAAAATCAACTGCTTAGAAAAAGACTAACTTCTAGTCAAGTCTTCAAACATGAACAGTTTACATCTATCAGAAAGTAGAGTATAATGATCAACATCAAACAATCATAATAGGAATAAAGGAACATATATGTCTTCTAAAAATACATCTTCAAGCGTAGCAATTTTTAAACTTGACAATGGTGACGAAATCATTGGCGAATGGGAGTTTGAAACGAATGATGTTTCAGTATGTATAACTTATAAAGTCAAACGACCGTTGAAAGTCACTATTGTTCGAGACCCGTCAACCGGACAACCAGGTAAAGCATTGATGGATTGGATTATCTTAGCTCCTGAAATTGAAGAAGTTCATCTGTATAGTTCAAAACTTTTATGTTATCCAATTCAAGCAACACGAGAACTAGCTGATGTCTGGTTACAACAAACATCAGGACTGATTTTGACAACTGGTCAATTGAACGGATAAATGAAATGTCTCCGGGCGACAGATGTCCTTTATGTGGTCGGGAATTAGGTAATGAACTTATCGAACAGCATCATCTAATTCCTAAGACATTCAAAGGAAAAGAACTAGTTGATTTGCATAAAGTATGTCATAGGATGATACATGCAACTTTCTCAGAAAGAGAACTTCAAAAGTATTATCATACAATTGAACGAATTTTGACAGATGAAAAAGTACAACGATTTGTAGAATGGGTAAAGAATAAACCACTAAACTTTTACCTTAGTATTGATGAAACATCACAACGTAAAGAAAAACGTAGGAGGAAATGAAATGCCAATTCTTAGACCGATTTTGACTTTGGTAAGAAACGATGATCGACGATTTTATGATGAGGATAGACTTTACTGGGCATGGAAAGTAGTTCAAATCAATAATATAGAAGTTAGCTCAAAACGTCGAGACATATTTGTCAATAATACTTTTGATAGCATAGGTTATAGCCATCGTGGTGCAAAATGGATATATGATTACAAAAAAGAAAATCTTGATGGAAGTGTTGAAATATCTAATATAGGTTTCAAATACCATATCTTTCAAAAAGAGCTAAAAACATTATGTACTTTCTTGAACAACAAACAACAAAAAACAGAGGACATAACCCATATGAAGAAAGATCATCTAGAATTGAAAGTTGGAAGTACGTATAAAACTCAAAACGGTGCAAAAGTAAAAATCGTTGCATTTGAACCTATTGGTAATTTTGCCAAACACCCAACTTATGTTGGTCTTATGGTTCGTGATACAAACGATGGGTCAACATATAGATGTAATGATAAAGGTGAAGCGTTATCACAGGGTGGGCATGAACACTATAACTTGATTAGTGAAATAAAAGAGTTGATGGTTCATACTTATGTATGGTTTGATGGTGATGATAGATATCAAACGATACTATATGGACCCAATCCATGTATACCAGAGTGTTTATCAAAATTACTTGATAAACAATTTCAATCATCAGAACTTGCAAATTTGGTAAAGTGGTTTCAATTTACTAATGTCATTACTTTGTAATGCCTTCATTTGAAGATATTCATAATCAAGCAGCAAAAGATAATGCTTCATATGCAATTTTTTGCTGCTTGAGATTAGTTCTATTGAATGATTATCTGGTAAGTCATTCAAATCTTATCATGAACTATATCATGAATATGTCAAATGATGAAGAGTATTTCATCTTTCTACAGATACTCAAACAGTTACATTCTGAAAAGATATTAGACATTGCTGACATTATTCCCTTCATTGATGATCATTTGAACTTCTATAAATAATTGTACATGATAGCACACGATGTAGTTATCATGTACAAACTTCTGACTATAAGATTAGTAGAAGTTAATTTTTACACACACAATAACATTCTTGCTTATGTATAAGGAGAAACACTATGTCTAATATCAATGCACCTATTCGTGCTATTCCTTCTAACTTTTCAAAACAATTGTCACAATACCTTGTAGGTTTTGATGATATCTTTGATACTTTTGAAAAAGTGATCAGCAAATCTGTCAATACCTCTCCAGGTTTTCCTCCACGTAATGTCATAAGATTTGATGAAAATCATTTCGAAATACAATATGCTGTTGCTGGATATGGAAAGGAAGATCTTACTGTCAAAGTTGAACGTGAGAATTTGCTAGTGATAGAAGGTTCAAAAGTAAATAGGACTGAAATTGACCCAAGCTATTACCTTCATAAAGGTATTGCTTTCCGTGATTTCAGAAATGAAATCACTATTCCAGAAGGTTCTGAAGTTTCATCACAATTGATCAATGGACTTTTGATAATTGATATCAAAAAACCAGTCAAACTTGAACCAGAACCAAAGCTAATTGCAATTAGTTAGTACGCAACATCCAAAAACTCTGGAGTAGGGGAATAAACCCTACTCCAATCTTTTACCTCCCTCCTACATATGACATACAACGTAATAGACGTAATCAAAGACGAGCTAAAAGGAACGGCTGATAAACTGTCTAAAGATGAACAAAGGCTCAGACTAGAGATATGTGAAACGTGTGAGCATCGAACTAAACTTTCCCGCCAATGTTTGCTTTGTGGGTGCTTTCTTGACCTCAAAACGAAATACCGAAGTTCTGAATGCGGAGCAAATAAGTGGCCATTTTGATAACCAGTTATCACTTTTGACCGTTTACATTTGAACAAGTTCTAGTTACAATAGATTCACAAGTTGAAAATCTAATATGAGGAGAATATGAAACAAATAATTTGTGTAGTTGTATGGCTTGTGACTTTAGCCATTATGGGTGTATCTTATGTTGAGTACTTTCTGTAATGCAGACTTTTCTTTCTGAACCATCATTTAGCGCAGTTGCTTATATGACCCGCAAAGGTGATCATACGGATTACAACTGATAACTCCATAACAGTTTTTGTGCTTGGTTGCTATTTACAAGCACAAAAACTGTGAGTATAATAGACTCATATTCTAGAAAACATGTGAGGAGTTATAAAGATGAGTACTTCAAAACTAAAAGTTGGTGATAAAGTATCATTCAAAGTAAATGGTGTCGATCATTATGGTTTTAGTAAAGGAATAGTTGTAGGCTTTACTAAATGTAAAGTAAGAGTTATGTATATGTATGCAGGTTTTGAGCATCGTAAGGTTCTTTTTGAACGTAACTTGACACTAATATGAGTACTATCAAAGTTTTAGCAAGACGTAGAACTCGTGAACAACTTCGCAATGATCCAAAACGTTTCTTTGAAACAATGGATGGTCGAACCTTTGATTTTGTTGGACATTTTAGAAGTAGCAATATTGATGAATATGTCAATGAACAGTTATACATAATCAAGTATAGAGGTGTTCATCATTCAGATAAATGGCCAATGGAACTTTATCCTGTCCCACTTGCAGATTTAGTAAATAGAAGATATCCTAGACATGTTTCTTGGGTTGGAAAAAGTCGTTATGTAGTTTATGAGGTAGTAAAGTAAAATGGACATCAATTTAGTAGAAGAGTTTATCAGACCTGTTGGTGGTTATAGTTTTTCTGCTTCTGAAACTTATTCGTCAGACGTCTTTTCATTTAGAACTGGTAAAGCAATATCAGTTCTTGAGATAAAGTATGCAGAGCAATTCAACATTATGCTCTATGGTGAATATCAAGTATCCACTGATGATGAATGCTGGGACATTGTATGGAAGTTTCGAAGACATCAACTTTCTACTATTATGAAAACTATTATTGACGAAGCTACCTCATCAGGAGCACGAAACGGCAAACTTTCACTTCAGCTTCAACTCCAAACTTTGTTAGGTTTATAATGACAACTACTTCTAGAGGTATATGCCGAATGGGGAGTTTTGATAACTCCCACTTTCTCAAAGCTCATTGCTCTTGTTTAGATGATGATCATGTTCATACATTGAACATGGATTTGGACGAAGAACTTGACCTTGTAGATTTGGTCATGTATCATAAAGCATTCACTCCGTATAAAGACAACTTTCATTGTAAAGGTTTTCGACAACATCTTGAGTATTGGTATAAAGATAAAGTCCAACGGTTCAAGTGGATCATGTCTATTCTCTTCCGCGGTTACATTGAAGTAGAAGCTTCTTTTGAGTTTCATGGTGTTGAACAAATCAATGACTATTTGACAGCTCTTGCAAACAGTCGTGACCAGCTTCTTTACAATCAGAAAATGCGAACTGCTTCACATTCTGACCATTTACAAGTCAATGAAACTGGTGTAGAATAAATCAAAAGTTACGGGGTAAGACGTCATGGGCACTAACTTTTATGTGGATGACTGTCCAAGGTTTCATTCAACTAAGAAGCATCGAGTTCATATCGGCAAAAATTCGGGTGGATGGGAGTTTGGTTTCAAAGCTTGGTCAAGAGACTCATATAAGTTTCCTAAAGAAATCCGAAGCTGGAAACAGTGGAAAGAACATATCCTGTCAATCGGTTATGTATTTGATGAGTATGATAACATTTTGGATGCTGAAGAGTTTATTGCGTATGTTGAACGATCAAGAGTTCCGTATCGTCATATGTTCACGTATGACATGATTACTCCAACTAATCATTATGACTATTGTAAGATACATCACCCCTCCGAAGTAACACCAGAACACGGTTGGAAAGATGAAGAAGGTTGGTCATTTTCCGCACGGGAGTTTTCATAAAATGATAAAGATAGAACAATACAAAATCTTTCATCCAAAATACGGGTTATATTCTAAAGGTGGAATGTATGCTCATCTAAGTGCAACTTATTGGTGGTCTAAGAAAGGTAAACTTTGGACTTCAGCTGGAGCTCTCCGACGACATCTATTCCAATACTGTTCAGAAAATGGTTATAGGACACAGAATAACATTCCTGAAGAGTGGGAAGTTCATATGTATGCCACTAATGATCAGACAGGTCAAGTAGAACTTATAGTCTTCAATGCAAAAAAGTTTTATGACAAAACCCATTTACAATAAGAACCAAGTGTTGTATAATAAAACTACATTTGAACCTATTTCACTTTTTATATCTAACAAGAAGAAAGCCGCGATGAATGATAAAGCACCAGTAAAACCACTCTTTAGCCCAGTTCAACCTATCAAAACTTCAACATTTGTTGAAGACCAGATAGCGAATAATCCTTATGTCCTCAATAAAGGCGTAAAGACTAATCAAGAACTGACTCCTCTACAATCTTCTGGTCAAAACACCGGTGGTAAAGCTCTGTTCAATCCTGTCTCTCCAAAAGCAATAGCTGAAACGGGTGCATCTTCTCAACGTGTCGTCAATTTGCTTTCTACTTTTGACAGCTCAACCGGTATCCTTGATTTTGGTAAGGATGTCATGGCAACTATTTCTGCCAAAAGTGATCAAATGTTAGCAGAAGTAAAAGATGCTGATGTTGATTTTGTCGAGTCTCAGATGCGAAGTATTTTGACTATGGCAAAATCATTACATCTAACCAAACCAGGTCAAGATAAAAGTAAGGAAGGTTGGCTAACCGGTCTAATATCAAAAGCAAAAGAACAGTTTATCGATACAAAAGAACAAATGTTATCTGAGTTCAATAATGTATCAACTCAAATGGATCGTGTGATTGGTGAAGTTGAACAAGCAAATCTTCGTATCATTGACAAGGTCAAAAGTCTTCAGGTGATGTATCAGTCAAATCTTCAAGACTACAAAAACTTGGAAGCTCTAATCAATGATGCAACCGAAGCATATGAAATCAAAGTGAAAGAGTACGAAAAGCTAAAAGCTGCAGTCACTGATGCTCTTTCAGCTCAAAGTCTTCAACGTATGGGAAGTAATCTTGATAGACTTGATAAGAAGATCTCGAATATGAAAAGCTTTCAATTGATGTGCTTGCAGGATGCTCCTAACCTGGCTCAAATGGAAGATAATGCGGTGACATTACTTGAAAAGTTTGATACGATCAAAACAATGACTATCCCACTTTGGAAGAAGCAAATCAAAATGTTTATCGATGGGCAAGAACTCAATCGTGCTGCCAAACTTGCATCGGCTGTGGATGATGCAAACAATTCAATGATTACTGCAAATTCTCATGCTAATAAGCAAAATGCAATTGAAACGACTAAGTTGAACCAACGTGGTATTGTTGATATGGCAACTGCTGAACAAGTTCATGAAAACTTACTTGCTACTCTGGAAGAAGTATCAAACATCAATGAAGCAGGTCGTCAACAACGTATTGAAAACTCTAATCGCATGGATGAAATGAAACGACTATATGCATCTATTGCATCGGGCCAAACATCTGTCACCGAAGCACGTAATAAAGTGTTACCACCTTGGCCAATGACTTCATAAGTCTCAATTTACTTTCAGACAAATTGCGTTTATAATAGACATATACATTCAAACAAGTCAGAGAGAATTACTAAGATGAAAGTAAAATTGTCTGGAAAGCAATACAAAGAGTTCATGTTTGATGAAGCTTATTGGAGTTTCGGCGAGCTCTGGTTTGAAGAAAGTGTCATTACAGTCAATGGAGTAATAGATGATGAAATTGATACTTCTTGGGTCAAAAATACTGACGTTATTGAAATTGCTGACGGGTTTATAAATTGCGATGATACAGAACACCCAATGTATGGTAAAAACTTTGCCTCTTTTGTCAAAGGTTGGTTGAAAAAACAACAAAACCTTCAACTTGTTATCGAACTTCCAAAAGAGCTTGAAGCAGAATTGAAATCTTGGGTAAAGAACCATAAATGCAAAATCCTGAATTAGTAAAACGTCCAATACCTCCTCTTTGTAGAATTATTAGAGAAGGTAGTGTAAAATTTTGTCCAAAATGTGGTAGTTCAATAAAGACATCATTTTGGATCAGAAAAGAACTTGGGTGCATTCAGCCTGAGTGTAGTAATTTTTATAAACATAAAACATAAAGGTATAATACATATGGCAATCGATATAAATAAACGCGTTGAAAGAGTTGGGATTGTTCTAGAAAAACGTAAGATGAACAATATCCCATGTCAGGTAAAGTTATGCATTGACAAATCTGGTTCAATGCAAGATTTGTATAGCGATGGAACTGTTCAAGATGTTGTTGAACGCGTTCTTGCAATCTCCCTCAAAGTTGATCAGGATGGAACTGTCGATGTATTCGCCTTTCATTCAAGTACAAAAGAAGTCAAATCGGTAACATTACCATTGATGGAAAACTATGTCAAGAAAGAAATCGAAGACAAAGTTGGTTGGGGTGGTACTTCATATGCTCCTGCATTCAAAGCAATCGTTGATAGTTCAAAAGGTAAGAAAGTTTTGTTCGGTTTTGGTGCAAAACCTGCTGATCCTACACTAGCTATCTTCATCACTGATGGCGAAAATGATGATGCTCGTGAAGCAGAAAAAATCATCAAAGAATCCCAAAGCGAAAACATTTACTGGTTGTTGATGGGTATCGGCCGTGCAAACTTTAACTTCATTCAACGTCTTGGTGACGATTATCCGAATGCTGGTTTTGTTCCTATTGCTAACATTAAAGACATTGATGACGATGATCTTTATTCTGCTATGCTCAACGAAGAACTTGCTGCTTGGTTTCAAAAGTTCAAAAAATGAACAATAAGCAATTAGAACTATTGGCTGCAAGCATATCAACCGGAATACTTGCTTATATGCTTGCAACATTATTTGGTGGATCACTGATGACACTTGTTATCAGTATTGTGTTAGGTCTTACAGTGAGAACAAAGTTTTTTGCAGTTGGAGTTGCATCATTAGCATTATGGATGATACTGTTCAAGCTAATTGGTGTTATAATGTCATTTCTATTGATTGGTTGTATAATTGGTAGTTTGGTTTATTTTGATTTTTTTAATAAAAGAAAGGTATGATGATATGATAAAATATTTTGGTAGTTCGTTTTTGGTCGCTGGCGTTGGGTTAGCATTAGCTCAGTTGATTGGCGGGTTTCAGGCTCTTTGGATTGCTTTTGTTCTGTCAATCCTTGAAGTAAGTTTATCGTTTGATAACGCAGTAGTCAATGCACAAGTTCTCAAGGATATGGATGCGGTATGGCGACATCGCTTTATTACTTGGGGTATGGCAATTGCAGTATTCGGAATGCGAATGGTATTCCCTCTCGTGATTGTTTCCATAGCTCTTGGTATCAATCCGCTTGCATCGTTTATGTTAGCTCTCAATGATCCGGAGCAGTATTCTCATGCACTTGAAAGTGTTCATACTGCAGTCATGGGTTTCGGGCAATCATTTCTGATGATGGTCGCGTTGAAGTTCTTTATTGACGATGAAAAGGAAATTCATTGGTTGAAAAAAGTTGAAATGAAATTGACATTCTTGGGAAAAATTGAAGCAGTGCAAATAGCATTAGCACTGTTTATCAGTTTACTTACAACAAAAATAATTTCTTATACTACTTCAGATATTGACGCTACTTCATTTTTAGTTGCAAGTATTTGGGGTCTAATTACTTTTGTATTAGTTGATGGAATGGAAGCATTTATTGGTATTGAAGAAGGAGAAATTACTTCTAATATGGTTCGATCTGGTTTATCTGCTTTTATTTATTTGGAAGTTCTAGATGCATCATTCAGTTTTGATGGAGTTCTTGGAGCACTAGCGTTGACAAACAACATCTTTATTATGGCTATAGGATTAGGAATAGGTGCAATGTTTGTGCGAAGCCTTACTCTACTTTCAGTTGATAAAGGTACAATTGATCAATATCGTTATCTTGAACATGGTGCGTTTTGGGCAATCTTTGGATTGGCCGTAATAATGAATGTAAACACTTTTTATGAAATATCAGAAACTGTTACTGGTTTGATAGGAGCTATATTTATAGGAGCTTCGTTAATAAGCTCCTATAAAGAACAGAAAGCTATTATGGTGTAGAAC
>Ga0172372_10000986_pt1 | contig 44018 bp, 41 predicted proteins | sample LakKiv5m_2_FD_114544 | JGI IMG/M metagenome (GOLD analysis project Ga0172372, IMG submission 114544) | Freshwater microbial communities from Kabuno Bay, South-Kivu, Congo - kab_092012_9.5m | ecosystem: Environmental > Aquatic > Freshwater > Lake | place: Democratic Republic of the Congo...
CACGTCAACAATGCCACCTATCTTGAACTTTATGAACAGGCCCGTTGGGAATTCATCACTAAAAATGGTTACGGTCTTGATCGCATTCATCAATTGCAACTGGGCCCGGTATTGCTTGAGGCCCATTTGTTTTTTCGGCGTGAGTTGGTGAATCGGGAAATCATCACCATTAAATCTCGCTCCACAGGCGTGAAAGGGCGGCTCATGATGGGCCTAGAGCAAATCATGGAAAAATCCAACGGTGAATTGGCCTCAAAATTGGATATTACAGTTGGTTTATTTGATATGAAAAAACGTAAATTAATTGAGCCTACGCCTGAATGGCTCGCGGCCATTGGTGAGATTTCGGTGCAAGAAAATTAGATGGTGTTAATGTTTTTAAAAAAGCGCAAGTAAACTTCATCGGAACTAAGAAGCAATTCTTCTTTAAGTTCGATCTCCATTTCTTTTAGATTGCGCAAAAAAACGTCATAGCTATAGGCCGAAAAAAACTCTCGCGCAGTGGGAGCGAAGCTCAAGTGCCAACGCTCCGGTGCCACACCGCCGCGATCTTGGTTGTAAGGCCACGCAAAGGTACCTGGTACCTTTTTAGTTAGGTAAGTCTCGAGCCAATCATAGAAGGGCGCAAAAATTCCTCCCTGTTCAACTTCTTCGGGCACCAGTTGTACTTGGTAATCCGCAGTAGGGAAGGCGTTTTTATCGACAATATCAAAATCAGTGCCCCAATGATGGCGACTGGTTCCCGGAAGCGCCGACCAGCGCAGAATGGCATTCATCAAGTGATGAGCGCTGACGTCATTGGGTGAAATGATATTGCTTTGGTCGTCGAGAATGGGCCGCTCTCCGCGCGCCTTTTTATTCCAAATATCGAGTTGGCGCTGGTGACCGCGAAAACAAGAAACGACCAAGGGCTCATGGCCTTCTTCGCGCGCCGCTTTTTGCAATTCGAGCAAGGGAGTCACCATAGAAGGGTGGCAGAGAAAACCAAGCCGAGGATCATTGATAAGATGATCCTCCACTCGTCCCGTGAGTTGTTCAAAAGAAATGGACTTACTGACCTTTGACATTGGCCCCATCCTTTGGAGCATCACCAGATTGTTGTCCGGCCTCCATGGCCTTTAATTCTTCCGCTGTTCCAAAGAGCCGCGGAAGTGCACTCGTGTTGTAGCGATTGGAGATAACCTGCCAAATCGAAGCAGAATCATTTTTTACAATATCATTATCTTTGAAGTTATATTTCTTATCCATAAATTCATCCATGACCTGGCCTTCATTGGAGGCCCCTCGACCACCACCTGTATCAAATTCAAAATTCATTCCCTTGTTCGCATCAGCTCCGGCCTTTTTCATATCGCCACCTTGAAGCGTATATTTCTTTAGGCCAGTCTTATCAATGGCATTTTTAAGGCCATCACCACCAGGCCTTCCAGCGTCGGCCAGGCCAGAGGGCGAAACGTTACCTGTCGTTAAATTTTGCAAAGCTTTTTGCGGAACCATCGCTTGAATTTGTTTGGCCAACGCTTTGCCACTAAGATCCATGGGGCCAAGTTTGGCGGCCCTTCGTTGGTCATTGAGTTTTCTCAGTAGGCCATTAATGGCCGCTTTTTGTCTTGCCGCTCTTGCTTTTAAATCTCCAGCGTTTAGATTTCCTCCATTGCTTCCATTGGCCAAAGAATGCATTGAAGCAAGAGTGTTACTGGCACCAACTCCCGCACCGATATTGCCGAGGCTTGTTGCTGTAACAGGCACACTGTAACAAGCATTTTTGCCAGATTTTTTATCCACAAACTTTTTACATTTACATTCAGCATCGTATTGCCGATTGACTGTCATACAACCCATGGGGTCTTCACCTGTTCTAATATCTTGGCTATTGGGATTTACAAAAAAGTTGCCTTCGCGAGAGGCCCATAGCGCTTTACAGGTATCAGAATTTGTCCGATTAGGATTTTTCTTGCCATTATCAAGGTAGCAATAGCAATCAGGTTCGGCCAAATTTTCTCGGCCGTTAGGGCAGTACGCTTGCACTGATGCCAAAAACTGATCGCGCACTTGTTCCGCCTTTTTCTGATTTTCTGACGCTAAATCAGCTTCAGCGGTGGTGAAGCCATAGAGGGCAAAATGCAGGCCCATACTGATAAGTCCAATGACCAAAATACCAGGAGTCGACGTAATGGCCCGGGTTATTGTCCCATACCCTGCCAGAGCTGCAATCCCTAAGACGAGCAGTCCTGCGGCCGCACCAATGATCATACTATAAAAAGAAACATTACCTTGGGCCCCCTTCCATCCACTATTCTCCTTAAGGACTGTTCCATTTTCCGCGCAGGCCTTACTAATCAAGAGCTCATCAATACTAAAATTTTGAGATGAATAAGTTTTGGGATTAATTTGGAAAAAATCTTCCAGTTGCTTAAATTCTGTTAAAGAGAGAGAGCGGTCCTCGCCTTGTTCCCAATGGCGTTTTTCCATATCGTTGACAATTTTCCCCACAGCTTCTCGGTCGTAAGCGGTATTGGGATCAAAATATTGGGTTGAATCAAGGAAAAAATTGGCAATACTTTTTTTATAAGTTGGATTGAGACGATCTTTTTTATCGAGCTTGGGGCCGTTATTGTTACTGACAGTACACTTTGTCATCGTTGGAACAACTAATTCAAAAATGGCCACCACAGCAGCTAACCCAAAGGCGATGGCCGCGATAAGGTAGGGGGTTTTTTTAGCTTCTGAAACTTCTTTGATAGTTTTTTGTTCTTCCACCAATAAATCAAAGGCAATTTTTTGCGCCTCAAATGGGTTGGCTTTTGCTTGGTTTCCTAATGCTGATCCCTGTTCTTCGGCACTGCCACCAGAGTCAACTGTATTTTGCGTTACTGGATTTGAACCACCGGTAAAGCTACCGACGACTTCTGCCGGTCCGCTGCCGCTTGAGGTACCGCTGTAGGTTTCAACGTATTTGGCATATTTTGTATAAAAATCGCGCAATTTATTTTCTAGAAAGAAATAAAAATAGACTTCAGAGCCAAGCGATACAACTGCCGCTCCAGCAAAAATGTATTTTGAAATACAGCTGCCACTGTCCGATTTCGTTGACAAAAAACTAATAACAACTGCTAGAGTTGCCACACCTGAAATAAATCCTTGCAACCCTTGGGTAATGCCATGGAAGACATTAAATACGCCGCTTGATCCTTCTAGATCACCGAGAGCAGCCGCATTATCTTCAAAACATTTGCGGCGATCTTCATCTGACATTTCGGCACTTTTACAGCGCAGAAATTCATCGCGAGCGCCTTCTTTTTCTTGAGTATTCACACAACGGCATAGATCATTACTCCAAGTAAAACCCTTGGATGCTTGCTCAGTACATTTATTTTTCTGCTCGGCAACATCAGGTCCACTGCAACTGTCGGCAGCTTCCACTCTTGGGGTATGGATAATGGCCAGATTTATGGCCGCGATCAGGGCCAAATTAAGCGCCAATTGCGCTAAGCATTTTTTTAAGAGGCCACATTTTTTTGTATTCATAGTCTGACTCACCTAAATCTTTGAAATCTAACTATATTTTGCCATTGGTAGGCGGTCGGTGCACCCGGTATTACTTGCTTACCCGCGGGGAAGCGGTTAGGATGCGGCAATTTATTGAAACTCCGTACCCTAGAAGACAAAGGTCACCTTTGCTCCTTGGGATTCATGTGCCCTATTTTTGGGGCAATTTTAGACAAAAGGTCTATTTATGATTGGTGCTTTTAAATCTCTGATTAAATCTCTAGCTCATTTGGCTGCCACATTTTCCCTTCTTTTGGCCTTCTCTTGGGAGTTAAAAGCTGAGTCTCTTCCTCAAAAAATCCTCGACATCCATACTGGCGATGTCGTGGTTCTTTCACTTAATTGCTCCCTTTGCCGCGTGATAGAAAATGAAACGAGTTCACCTTATTCCCACTCAGCGGTTATCATCCGCAATGGCGAGGGTGAATACTTTTACGCCCAGGCATTGGGCGCTAAATCCAATTTAAAACCACTCGCTGACTTGCAAAAAGTTATTCGACCAGGTGGAGTAGTGCATGTTTTTAGAAACAAGGAGCTAGCACGTTTGGCCGAGAGAAACCCTGAGGATTACCGAAAATTTGAGACCAGATTTAGAGAGAGTTTTACTACAAAATTCTCCAATGTGGCCTTTGACCAAGAATTTTTGTGGGACAATTTGGGTTTTGACGGGCAAGAAAAAATGTATTGCTCAGAATTTGTAGCAAAAATGTTGAACGTATTTTTGAAAGATAAAATTAAACCGGCCCCCATGGATTTCTCGCGCAACTGGGATATCTGGCAAACCTATTTTAGGGGTGCTGTACCTCAGGGACAACTGGGACTTTCTCCTGCCGATCTCGCGAGATCTCCCGCCTTTTTCTTTGTCCAGTCGCTAGAATAATTTTCGCGTCATGACCTGCTCTCTAGGCCAGTAACCAGGGTAGGAGAACCAGGGTGACAATATGGGGCCACCAGGCCTGCCACCCGCCGGGCAAATCAACCACCGACCATACTCCTAAATCTAAAGTAAATTCCTTGGGAATTTTCACCGGCCCTTGCGCGGACTTCTCCACAGAGTCCTGCACAGATTCCTGCCCTGGTGCCAAAAGGGCACCGTCTGGGCGACGGCCTGATTCAAAATTGGGGTCAATTTGGTTCCAACTCAATATTATTTGCCTCTAACTTATCATTTCCTCGTCCTATTTTTGTCCAACTAATGAGATCAAAAATTCAACGCAGTTTAGAGAAGCAATAAGGAGGCCAAAAATGCCGATGGGAACCTAGGAAAAAAGTCGGGTACTGGGGGGCAAAATTTTCCTCATCAAATCTCAGATTGGACCCGAAAAGGGGAAAGCTTTTACTTGGTTTTTTATCTTTGGCGTGTCTTAGGCGCAAAGGAAAAGTTTCTCTATGAAAAGTTCTATCTTAACAAAATTGCTCCTTATGATGATGATGGCCCTTATTCTTCAAGGTTGTGGGGGCACAAGTGCTAATAAGAGCGATGCGACTGTCGTTGATGCCAATACCAATAATGACGAGGAAGTGAATAAAGAACTTTATTCCATGGGCACCAATCAAGAATCACCTTTGGAAGGTAAGGAAGAGGAGACGCCAACACCCATTGGAGGCGATGAAAATTTAACTTCCAATACTGATAATGCAGAAATTCAAAATGAAATAATAACCGAAGTCCCGAGAAAGGAGGCCCAAGTAGAAAATTCACCTTCGGGAGATTTGGATACAGCAGACCTAAGTGTGTATAGAGTTCAAGACAACCGCGAAACGCTCATGCTTATTTCTTTTAAAATTTATGGCGACTACACACGATGGAAAGAATTGGCGCTTTTAAATCGGGATATGTTTGATGATCGCTACATAGTGAAAAAAGGAATGATGCTAAAGTTTCGCATGCCGGATTCCCCGTTCGAGTGGGAGAAAAATGGCGATCCCTATCTTGTAACTCGCGGTGATACTTTGACTAAAATTTCTGAAAAGGTATATCACACCTTTCGCCGCTGGAAGAAAATCTTCGAAAACAACCGCCCTCTGATTCGTGATCCCAATCGTATCTTTGCGGGGTTTACTATTTATACTCCTGATTTGGCCCAAGAAACCAGGCCGGCCAAAAAAAAGAACACAAATAAATCTCAAGGCGTAGAACAGGCGAAGCAGGATCAGAGCACCAATCAGGAAACTACGGCGCTTTAATCATTAAACGTGTAAGTCAACTTGAGTAGAGTTCGCTTGGATAGAGTTCAATTGACCAGCGAGATGGAGTTGGTCCAATTGATTGTCCATTGCTTCCTTTAAATCCGGCGAAGTTGTTTCCTCCACGGGATTACAATGAACGATGCGAGAAAATGGACTCATGTCTTTATTCCAAATGAAATTAAATAATACCCAAGTCCAGCTCTTGCAGCTTTTGAGGGGTTCATAAAATTCAGGGGCCAATTTTTTTAATTTTGGCAAATTGTTCCAAGGAATATTCATCAAATCATGGTGCTCATTGTGAAAGCCCATATTAAATGTCACGAGATTTAAGGGCCCATAATAAGAATAAGTTTCCTGGCCAGGCCTGGTCACATAGTGCTCTTGGATCCAGCGGCCACCGAGTGGATGAAGACCAAGTCCAAAGAAGGTACTAAAAGCGAGATAAATTAAACTGCTCCATCCTAAAAAGGCCACGATGGCAATGTTCACCAATGCCACGACGATGATGTTGGTCACAATCCAACTATTCCATAATTTTACTGAATGCATTTTGGAAGGTCTGACTGCCTGAGAAAACATAAAAAAAGTGATCCATAAAAATTTGCGCCAGCGACTATTGCCTATCCACTGAGCTTCGCGCATTTCAGTCACGTCTGGATCTAGCTCGATATCTCCCAGGTGGCGATGGTGGTACATGTGATATTTTCTAAAGGCGAGGGCACTGGGAATGGTAAGCGGAAGATCACACAAGAGACCCATAATTTTGTTGGGCCAACGGCCTTTAAAAATTAAATTGTGGCAACACTCATGAATCAAAACATAGAGAGCATGTTGTATAAAAGCGCCAAACAGATAAGATGACAAAAGAATTCCCCACCAAGGAAGGGCCGAAGCGTAGGAGGCCACCACGAACTGTCCACCAACGAGCATGGCAATAATTAAACTTGTCCAAGGGTTTGGTTTGGAGAGTTCTTCAATTTGTTTTCCATATTTTTTAATAAGCTGGCGGCGCCGTTCAAGGTGAAAACTTGGTTGGCTCGTCCAGGAATAATTCAAATTAGAATCCATGCGCCAAGGTCCTATGGGTTGAATAGATCTCACAAAATTATTGTTAAATTAGCTGTCTAAATTGATCTTTTTATCTCTCTGTGTCAAGCATTTCTCGATAGTTATCAACGTGCTTGTTTGATTGGTTTTGTAAGGCATTAAAATAATTAGGGAAAAAATTTAACTATCCGGCACATATTTCCGATGAACCACTAGACGAAACCGAAGGCAAGGCGGCCTTTGGTGAGAGGCTTCAGACAAGGTTGTTTGAAGGTTCATTTCAAGGAAGAAGGAATGCGGGTTTCAACCAACGCAGGTTCATTAACCGCCCAGCGAGTAGTGGGCAACGTAAAGAGAGAGCAAGAGAAAGCTCTATCGCGCCTTTCTTCCGGCAATCGCATTTATGAGGCCGCCCAAGATCCTGCGGGCCTGGCCATTTCAGAAAAAATGCGCGCTCATATCGGTTCCATGTATCAAGCAGAAAGAAACAGTCAGGAAGCAGTGAGTATGTTCCAAGTGGGTGAAGGTGCTCTTTCAACCATTCATGAACTTTCAACCAGACTTAGAGAACTTGCCATCCAGTCCGCCAACGATACCTTGGGCGACGGGGACCGCCTCAATGCCGAAAAGGAATTTCAATCAGTAAAGACGGAAATTTCGCGTATTAGCGCCGCCACCAACTACAATGGGAAATACCTGTTAAACGGAGATGGTTCGAATTATCAAATTCAAGCAGGTATTCATAATAATCAGCACGAGCAACTCAACTATGACATGAATCGCATTCTATCCAAATCTAATCTTTTTGGCGGTGGCAGTACTTCGATTACCACCAAAGAAGGCGCTCAGGATGCCATTACCAGCATTGCCGGAATGGTGGAAAGTATTTCATCTAGCCGTGCCGAAATTGGGGCCCTGACCAATCGAATTGAAAGTAGTATCAATAACAACATAGTTGCGAGAGAAAATTTATCTTCTTCTCGCTCCAAAATCCGCGATGCCGACGTCGCCGCAGAAGCGGCCAATAATGCCAAGGCCAATATTGTTAAAGAATCAGGAATCATGGCCTTGAATTCCATTAATGCCACTCCTAATTTGGTTTTACGCTTAGTCAGTTAATCAGAAATTTACTAATTCATTTTTCGAAAGTGCGCCAACATTTCTAGATGTGGTGTATGGGGAAATTGATCGACTAGCTTTAATTCGGAAATTTGATATCCTTGAGACAGAAAAAATCTCCAATCGCTGATAGCCGTCTCCTTTTCGCATCCGACGTAGAGAATTTCTTTTATTCGATTAAATTGTTTAAAAAGTGTTTTTTTCTTTGTAAGGCCTGTTCTTGGTGGGTCAAAAAGTGCGTAGTCGACTTGGCCTATGTCTTCAGACAATTTTTTTATGCTTGGGCCAGAGTTGAGGTCGGCGCCTTGCCAATGCACAGGGTTTTTAACTTTATCAATCTTATTTTCATAGCTCTTGAGTTTGAAATTAAATTCCACTTCTGCTGCTCTCGATATTTCGACGCCGTATATTTGGAGAAGGGGATTGGACGCCATGGGAAATGTAAGGTTTCCGCTTCCCGCGTAAAAGTCGACGGCGACGCCACTACTCCAGCTTTGTGCTTTCTTAGTAATCCACTGTTGCATAAAAAAGTTGGCCTCATTCATGGCCTGTTTAAAAGGTCTGCGGCGATTCATTTGGATGTCATTCGCTGAATTTAATTCATCATCAATTTCAAAAAAGTTGTAATGAAATCCTTCTCCTGGTTTCCAATCGTCCCGTGGAAAAGTCTGGCGGAATTGTTTATACAGAGTGCGCGCCTTTTCATTGAGCACCATACAATCTTGAATATCGACAATGTGCTGAGTCCCTTCGTGCAGGTAACCAACCTTGCGACCATCTGTTTTGAATTGGCCGCGGGTGCGAATGCCCGACGGAGAATTCTCATGCAGGGGAGGAAAGGTCATAACATCGCCGATGATTGGCCCCAATTGGGTAAGGCCTTGACGCTGGAGTGCGTATAAGAATTTTTGTTTTTTTTGCTGAACCTGCTCCTGATATTGAATAAAGGACCATGGGCAACCAGAGCATTGATCAAATCCTAATCCTGAATGAGGACAAGGGCGCGTAAGGCGGTGGGTGGAAGGAAGCACAATTTCTTTTAAATTAAGTTTTTGGAATGGGCCGCGCCGAGCACTTTCATTTTCAGGAAGGGTTGCCAGAACTACTTCGCCCGGCCAAGTTCCGGCAATCGAGACCTTTTGTCCGGTGTGGGCAATTTTACCAAAGCCGTGCCCTTGGTTACTCAGCCCCTCAATTTTGACCTCAAATATTTCCTTACTCACAACAAAAACTTCCTTTTGGACGGCCCTTAACTAATATTCTGGACTGCCTTTGGCAATCACTGTTCTTGCCTAATTTCTGTAAGTTATAGACTAAAATGGCCCCACCCCCAATAGGAACTTGTAGAGACTTTAGACGATCGAGTGGGGGGTAAGTAAAAATTTCGGCCTTAGTGGCAACGTCCATGGGCAAGGGCCTAAAATCAAAAGGAAATTAATGAGGATGAACTTTAAAGGGGTTTGTGAGGGTTCTATGATTAAGAAAAATGACTTGGTTAAAAAATTTATGAGCGGACTATTTGGGTCGCTTGGCATTTTCATGGTGGTGGTCTCACCACTGGCACAGGCCCAAATTGATGATCTACCGATTGAAGATATTCCTAGACCGGGTGGCTCAGCCGAAGTTACTCGAATTGTTGATCGCGCCATTCGCGAGCACCGTGAGATGATGGATCGTTTAAAGGAACAGCGTCGAAATTGGTTTGAGTCCAAGTCCATGCCAGGTCATACAATCGAAGTCATTGATAATGGGCCTGAGCTTTTCACCAAGCGTTTAGAGAGTATTCGCAGTGCCACTGAAAGTATTTATCTAAGTACCTTTATATTTGATAGTGATGAAACATCGACAAAGATTGCCAAGGCCTTATGTAAGAAAGCGTCTCAAGGTATAGACGTGAGAATCATGGTCGATAGTTTCGGTTCAAAAAACTTTTACAACAATTATGCTGAAAGAATGCGCAACTGTGGTGCCGGCGTAATTCTCTTCAATCCTCCGCATTGGGGATTAAATAAAATTGCCTACGTTATTCATGAAAAATTATTAATTATCGATGGTAAAACAATTCACCTCGGTGGCAATGGCATTCAAAACGCTTACCATCATGTTCAACCAGCGCATAAATTCTTTCACGATATAGATATTAAAATACAAGGGCCAGCCGCTTGCTGGTTTCAAAAGAAACTTATTGAAAATTATAAATTGGCAAGGATGTGGGATTCACCAGCGGATGTCATGGGAAGTGGCGGTCGCAGTGCTCAGTATGAAGATTTCTTGTTTGGGGCACGCACCTATAGCGATTGCCGCGAACAAACATTTGGAGATGCAAAAGTTTTTCCAGTGTATAGCAACCCACTTTTTACCAAAACAAAACCAATTTTTAATTCTTATGTAGATGCATTTTTGGCCTCTGAAAAGGAAATCCGTCTTTATGCACCTTATTTTGTGCCCCATGATGGATTTATTGCCGCTTTATTGTGGGCGAGAGGTAATAATATGAAGGTGACCGTTATCACAAATTCCATTGAATCCAATGATGAAGGAACAGGCGTTCTCGTGGCCATGGTTTATCGTATCGGTAAAGTTTTTAAGTCCGGAGTCGATATTCGACTTTGGAAAGGCCCAATGACCATGCATCGCAAGTCGGGAATTTACGACAACAAATGGGCCTATGTTGGTTCAGATAACTTGGACTCCCGAGGTCATCATTATAGTTCTGAGTCGATTGCCTTTAGCAATGATCCTGCTTTTGTCGCTCGAATCAATCAAGAATTTGAAGATGATTTAAAGAACACGGAGCCATTAACAAAACAGTACATGCAACGAATTCTAGAAACTCAATCTGGCTTCAAGCGTTGGATCATTCAAAAATTGTTGCTTGATTATTTCTAGAAATTTTGGCCAATAGCACATAGACAAATCTCTAAATCGTGGCATCATTTCTCTTATGAGTTATGAATTTAAAAATGATGCCAGCGTTCTTCGTCCCATTTATGAGAAAAGCTTTGGAAAGATGCTCGACACGGGATTTCGTTTTCATTCACCTCTTTTCGAAAATGATCCCAACGGGGCCCACCATCAATGGTCGCTCAACAGTATTTTTCAAAAGGTAAAAAAGAATGAGGATATAAACGCACCGGCTAAAAAAATACTCGAAGTTGGTTCAGGTCCGATCTCATTTTTTGAAAGCATGTTTCAGCAATTTCCTGAGATTAGAAAAAAAATGCACGTCACGGCCATTGATTACGTTGCCCCGATGATAAAATTTGCTCAAGACCATAACAACCTTGATGACTCCATCCAATACATGGAAGCAGATGCCACAAAACTAATCGAGCGATTTTCTCCTTCAAAATTTGACACCATTTTAGATGCCCACCTGATTCACTGTCTGACTAATGAAACGGAACGCCAAAATTACGTCAAAAGTTGGAAGTCGTTATTGAGTGATGGCGGCGAAGTGTATATTGAATGCGGTTGTAGTCACGCTCGTTTTGATACAACCAGGGACGATTATTTTTTCTTGAAAGATGATGGAATTCTTTTACAGCAAATGTCAGGACATCCTGTGGCCGTTCGTTGGGTTCCAACCTTTGTTCAATTTCAAAAGCTTCTGCTTGAATCAGGTCTTTCTTTATTGGAATGTGAGTTAAAAAAAGATTGGCGCTTGGTTCTTGATCATAAGAGAGATGATATTTTAGATATGGATCCCATGGTCGCGCGCGCCCGCTTGGAAAATAAAAAATAAGCGTAAAAAAATAATTAAATTAAAATGATATTTGCCGATTTAGTTTTTCGGCATCGACGTTTGTTGGGATGGCCTTGCCAGTCCAAGTGACAATTTTATACGAAGTCTCAGTACTTTTTTTACTATGGAGATCGACGTCGATAATGGCGTTGTAACCTTGGTGGACGGCCAAAAAGGCAAGGCGTAAAACCGCATCCTGGCGATCCCTTGAGTCCACAGTAATAGGCAGGGCCTCTCTCCCCATTAAGCGCGTTTCTTTGGTTTGTGATTTACTGAAAACAAAAACATCTTTGGCCTTTTCCATCGTCTCTTCATATTGACTTATGACTGGCTGAACTTTTTGTTCAAAGCAGGCAGCACAATAGGCATCATGGGAAAGAACTTCTGGCAGACTGGCAAAATAAGAAAACTCATTCTCATCAACAAAGTGAGCGCAGCTTTTGCAGCTATGGCCTTGGCATAGACCACAAGTATAGGGCGCTTTTGTTTTAAAACAGCAGTTACAAGCATTCATGGGCGCCTTGTAACATTTAAATTGCGCAATGCAAAGTCAGACATTGGCCCTTAACAGGTACCCAGAATTTTTCGATATTACAGAGGGTTAGCTAGCTTTGGGGATTTTAATAAAAGAGATACTTGGGATTTTGCGCAATAAATTTTTGGCCTGTCTATCACTGAGTTGGGCCAGGGCCTGGGACAGTCGTTTTTTCTTTTTTGGATCAAGTGAAAGGAAATCGTGGGAATCAAAAGGTAAATGAAGGAAGGATAAAAATTCGGGCCAAAATTTTTTTTCCAGGAATCCCAATGCCACATAGCTATTTTTTGATTGGCACTGATAAATTCCATAGCCTAAATAAAGCCCAGAATGGGGGCCAGGATTTTCAGTATTTTTAAAAGGCAAAAGGGATAGTTTGACTTTATTTTCAAAATCAACGTTAAACCATTTTGAAAAATTATGGGCGCGATTTTCATTTATCAAATGCAAAGCTTCGATCGCCAATTGATGAGCAAAGAGAATTCCGGCCCAAGGTAGCGAGGGCCCTGGAATTGAATGCATAAGGTTTTGTCCTGCGGCCTTTGACAGTGACGACAAATGCCATTTCAAAATTCCAAGTTCGGCCTGCAAGTTTAAATCATGCAAAGACTGGGTATTTTTATTTTTTGATTTTGAGGAGGTATGGCGCGCTGTAAGGTTTAAAACTATTGTCGGGCCTGTCTTACCTGGACCTGATTTTAACTTTAGAAATTCCTGCACAAAGGCGGGCCAACTACATACCGCCAAATCGGCCTTTTTCCACCAACCAAAAAATTGCTTCAAGTGTTTCGGATTATTCCAGCTCAGTGTTATAGTTTTTTTGCCACTGTTAAGTTCTTGATACCAATTTTGAAAAGTTTGACTTCCAGCTCTCTTGTGCGAAAAAGGATCAGGTAATTCTAACCATTCAATGCGCACGATTTTCACTTTTCGCCCCTGAGACAAAGCTCCAAGCAAATAAGTACAATAGGGGCCTGGCAATCGAAGGGAGCAATCCAATATGATCATTAGGCTTGCTGTGGTGTAAGGGCCGTTACAAATTCTTTAAGTGTTTTTCCCTGCATTTCGCAATTTTGAAAATTGCAAATTTGCCAAGGCTGATTCTCACCTTTGGCCTCTGGCCCGTAGTCGATAACAAATCGGCTTAAAAAATAATTAATGATGCCGAGAAATTCCGGCTCGTCTTTCCAATTCTGCGGAACTTTTACGACCCTAAAGGCGTCATTAGGGTAAGTTAATGCGCGCAAAGCTTCCCCACAGGCAAACGGATTTCGAAGCGTTTCTTGGGTTAAGTCTTCTTTTAGTTGGTCGGCCAGGGCCAGCCATTCATTATTTAAATTGAGGACAGCGCCTCTACGCAAGAGTAATTGCATGGTGGCCTTGGGAGATTTATAAGAAGAATCAAAACCATAGCACGCCTGATTCGGCCCAGTGGCCCATGGGCCAGAGTCACCAGAAACAGGTCGCATTTTAAATTCTAAAATATCGTCTTTCTTTTCAAGAAAGGTTTCTAAAATAAAAGTCATTGTTTCATTAAAATTTATTTTAAAAACTTCAGTGGCCGAGAGTTCATAGAGTCGCAGCATGGTTTCTGCAAAGAAAACGTAGTCTTCAAAGTAGCACAACTCTGTTCCAAGTGTGGTGGAGTGACGAAGGCGCATCGCCTCGTTAGGATTTTTACTGACCAGAAAAGTTTGGTACATCCCTTCGATCAGGCCTTTAATGAGTTGTCCTCCTTTTTCTTTTATTGGGAGGACGGGGCAATATTGAACCACATCGACCAGCGCCGACATGGTAAGGAAATTCCACGAGGCCAGGCCTTTATTGTCCGTCAGTGGTGGAATGCGATTTTTGCGCGATTGCCACAATGCCGTTCGGGCCTTTCTAATTAAATTCCAAATCTCAGGGGTGTAAATTTCAACTCTGTCTTCATCTGTCAGGGTGCGAGGAAACCGCACGACATTTAAAGCATGTTCAAAATTTCCTCCTGGGGTGATGGAGAAAAGTTGCTTTACTTTATCTTGTTTTTCAATGAGCTCTTCATCATCACTATTAGCGAGAGCATCTTCAAACTCTTCCATGGTGTAGCAGTAGTACAATCCTTCGACGCCTTCGCTGTCCGCATCTTGGGCCGCCATGAGATGCCCTGGCCCGGCCAGCATTTCTTTTTCAAGATAATCAAGAGTGTTCATCAGCGTATCAAAGATTAGTGGGGAAGGGGCCAAGGAACCCAACTTGGCCAATACTCGCAACAAGCCGGCTTGGTCGTAGAGCATTTTTTCAAAATGCGGGACGGTGAAATGTTCGTCGGTGCTATATCGATGCATGCCACCTCTCACGTGGTCAATCATTCCACCTTCAACCATTTTGACTAAAGAATTAATGATGAATTTAGATTCTTCATCAGAAAGCATCCCTTCCAATATCTGTTCTACCGCCCATTCATAATAACTATGGTGAGGGAATTTAGGGGCCTTGCCATAACTCCCGTGTTCTAAATCCTTTATTTTTACCAAGGCGCCTGTAATCGCCATTGGATGGGGAAAATGGCCTTGATATTTTATTTTCTGATTGCGATCAAGGGGACCTTGTTGAATGGCCGCGACTGCTTTCTCGGCATTTTCATCAACCACGGACCTTTGTTCTTTGAAGGCCCTTAGCAATTCAGAGGTGAGCTCTTTAAATGAAGGTGCCCCTTCCCGCCCGGTTTTAGGAAAATAGGTTCCCACAAAAAATGGTCTTTGATCGGGGAGTAGGAAGGCCGATAGCGGCCAACCACCGCGGCCTAAAAATAACTGACAAGCATCTTGGTAATAGCGATCGACGTCGGGAAATTCTTCGCGGTCAACTTTTATACAAATAAAATTATCGTTTAAAAATTTAGCCGTTTCCGCATCCTCAAATGATTCATGCGCCATTACGTGGCACCAATGACATGTTGAATACCCAATAGAAAGAAAGATTGGCCTTTGCATGGTTTTGGCCAATTGAAGTGTGTCCGCGGACCAGGGCTGCCAAGCGACCGGATTGGAGGCATGTTGCTTAAGATAGGCAGAAGCCTGTTGCTCAAGGATGTTGCGAAGCATTGATCACCTACGAGGGAAAAAATTATTGGTTCGTGAATTGTAGCAGTTAGCCGCGTGGTTCTGCACTTTTTTCATGGTGTAGGCAGATTTAATTTGGGATAACGCAGCAAGCCATTTACAAACGGTGCCCACAGGGATACAGCCCCAGGACTATGTTATGGCGTAAGAAAACAATGCACAAAGCCAATAAACCCAACGGCCAGTTTAAGCTGTGGGGTTTTATTTTTGGGCTGGCCATCTCTTTTGGTCCGAAGCAACCGGATCTTAATCTTCCATTCTATTCTTGGCCCAATGTCGTAGACGAAACTTTAGACCTGTCCGAATTAGAAGAAAATAAAAGTATCTCAGAGCTGCATATTAAACCAAAAGACTGGGAAGCAGCTCCTCCTCTCTATGTCGCAAAGGTCTGCTGGAAGGAGAGTCAGGCATTCCCAACTTGGCGTACGATGGAATGGCGACCTACGGATTTGGCCAACGCTCTTTTAAAGACCTTCCCAAAAAAGGCCGCGATTAGAGGAAAAAAACCTCTCAATTTGGCCCTTCCCTATGCTGAAAAATATTGTCTCGATCCTCTGTGGATGACTTCACTCATGTTTGTTGAAAGTAGTTTTATTCTCGATGCAGTAAGCAAGAAAAAAGCGCGAGGCCCTTTGCAAATGCTAAAAGAAACGGCTTTCGTTGTTGGTAAGCAATGGAAGGGTATCAAAGACACTGCCCATATTATTCAACTTTTAAAAACACCTGAGACGAATATTGAAATGGGGCACTTTTACTTTAGGAAGCTACTTACTATGTTCCGTGGAAATTACGCCCACGCAACTGTTGCTTATAACATGGGGCCGCAATGGGTAAAAAATCAATTAGCTAAAGGCCATTACTCGGGATTTGAACATAATTATTTTAAGAAGGTGGAAGCGCAACATCAGAGATTGTTGGCGCTCATGGTTGATTGGGCCAAAAAGCAACCGCCCATGTACATGCAAAGTTTAGTGGTAAACAAGCAGCCAAATTTTGATATTAAAAAGCAAAGAATGAACATTGCCAAAGGTCATGCTATGGGATTGGCCTCTTTTATGATTAATTATTGGCGCTGGACCAGCTTTGATGGAAATTACTTTCCTGCACATCCATTTATTGGGCCTGTAGTGGCGCACGCCGGGGCAATTTTGCCATTTTCAAAAGACCTCTAATTCCCTAAAATAAAGTGTTGCCAAATTTTCAGATCACCTAAAGGCATTCTTTGAAAAAACCAGCGCTTGTTATTGCCATTGATGGACCGGGAGGAAGTGGTAAATCCACTCTTGCGAGAAAAGTCGCCCTTAAATTGAATATTCTCTATATCGATACTGGGGCGATGTATCGTGGTCTTGCCTTAGCTGCTGGCCAAAGCCAAATTCCCTTTCAAGAAGGAAGCGCGCTGAGCACCTGGTTAAACCAACTGCAATTGCAATATGGGCCATCGGCTGAAAAATTAATTCAAATTAACGGTGAGAATTTTACAAAGCTCATTCGCGATCATCAAGTTTCTACCTTGGCTTCTCAATTTTCACAGCTGCCTTCAGTTCGTAAGTATTTAGTCGAATTCCAACGCCGTTTAGGCGAAGTTCAGTTTTGTGTGATGGAAGGAAGAGATATCGGAACGGTTGTTTTTCCCGAGGCCTTTTGCAAAATTTTTCTAACCGCCAACCTACAAATTCGTGCTCAACGTCGCATGGAAGAATTAAAGGCGAAAGGACAAACAGGTTTATCCTATGAACAAGTTGTGCAAGATGTTCAGATGAGGGATCAAAGAGATATGGAGAGAAAAGAAGCACCGCTAATACAGGCCAAGGACGCTGTATTGCTCGATACAAGTGCTCTCTCCATCTTTCAGGTTGAGGATAAAATCATTGAGATTGCCAAAAAGAAGGCCCAAGAACTGGGCCTTAAATTATAAATTGGAGAATCATGCGCATTGCGATTAATCGTACAGATGCTCTAGGCGACACTTTACTTACGATGCCTATGGCCCTCGCAATTAAAAATAAATATCCAGAAGCAAAAATTTATTTAGTCACCAATCGGGCAAACAAAGAACTGCTTAAAAATAACAATTATCTGGATGATATTTTTGTCGTTAATCCAGCAGACTCTGTTTTTAAACGTCTATGGTTGCTTCGAAAAGAATTTAAAAAATGGCAAACAACCCATTATTTCTATTTTGGTGGCAAAAATTGGCCTAGCTTAAGTGCCCTTTTGGCGGGTGTTCCTTGGCGTGGCGGTTTAAAAAGTCGTTGGCCGACTTTTTTCTTATTAAATAAAGGTATTCGTCAGTCGAGAAGGTTGGTCGTTGCCCATGAGGCCGAATACAATTTGGCCCTGGTGAAAGATTTGGGGATCGATTGGACACAACTACCAAAACAAATGTGGCGCGAAAATATAATCGCAACAACAATTGAGGAAGATGAACAGGCCCGCCAATTAATTCTTCAAAAATATCAGCTGGACATCAATCAAGATTTTATTTTATGCCACCCTGGAATGACAGGTCATACTCTGAACTGGCCTGCCAAAAACTATGCCCGTCTGCTTGAACGTCTTCAGGAAGCATTACTTTCGGACGCTAACTCAGCTTCTTGGAATTTTGTCGTCGGTCACGGCAGCAATGATCAAGTTTGGATTAATTCGATTAAAGATTTTTTCAAGACGCATAAATTGCAAAAGCCCATTATTTATTTTGATGGCCAAGAAAACGGTCTACGGAATTATATGTCCCTGATAAAAAAGGCAGGCTTATTTATAGGGCCTTCTACCGGACCTACCCATATCGCTTCACTCTTGGGCCGACCAGTGGTCACCTTGTTTTCTCCCATTAAAGTTCAATCGGCCCGTCGATGGCGCCCTTTGGAGCTACGCAATGAACAAGTTAAAGTCATTGTTCCAGACGTCATTTGCGGGGAATCCCATTCTTGTGCAGGGCAAGCATGCCCTTATTATGAGTGTATGTCCAAAGTTGAAGTCAACGACGTGGTTAAAACCTGTGTAGATCAAATTCAAAAAATCAAATAGGGGTTTAGGATTTTTTTGCCCTTTCCTGACCTTATTGGAAACCTTAAAATAGACAGCATTTACTCATTGTAGAAAAGGTATTTATGCAAAAAATTCCAAGCAAGATGTCCCTTCATAGAATGCAACAAATATTGGAGAAAATGCCTTCAATTGATCCTATTCTGGTCATTGGAGACGTGGGAATTGATAAGTATACTCTTGGTGAAGTCAGTCGAATATCACCTGAGGCCCCAGTTCCAGTTGTCGAAGTTACCAAAGAATGGACTAAGCTGGGCTTGGCCAGCAATATTTCTCACAACCTACAAACGGTCAATGTTAGATCGACCATTTGTGGTGTCATTGGCAATGATACTAATGGTGATTTGTTTGAAAGGTTATTGGAGGAAAGTAAGTTGTCGACATGGGGGCTTGTGCGCGATTCATCAAGACCTACAACTTTCAAAGAGCGGGTCACAACACCAATTCAGCAAGTTTGTAGAATTGATTACGAGAAAACGACACCCATCGAAGCAGAACTAGAGCTGAAGCTCATGGAGCGCATTCGTGAATTTTCTTCTGGGCACGGGGCCATTATATTGGAAGATTATGCGAAAGGTACCTTAACTTCAAAACTAGTGGCCGAGATTATTCAGGACGGGCACAAGAAGGGCAAAAAAATCTTTGTTGATCCTTATCGCACTAAACCTGCCGATACCTATCGCAATTGCGATTTGTTTAAACCCAATTTGGCAGAGGGAAAAATGTTGGCAAAATCTCTCGGGATGCACGACGGACATTGGAGTGATATCACTCAATTATTTATTGATCGGCTAAATATTGCCATGGTGGCCATGACCCTAGGCCCTGAAGGTATGATTATTCAAGAAAAGGGGAAGGCCCCTGTTCATGTACCAACTGCGGCCACAGAAGTTTTCGATGTCTCTGGTGCAGGTGACACAACCATTAGTCTCTTAACTGCAAGTATGGCGGCAGGTGCGACTCTTGAGGAAGCTGCGATTATTGGCAATTGTGCTGCGGGTGTAGTCGTCGGTAAAAAGGGTACTGCGACAGTTGATCAGCAAGAATTAATTGAATTCTTTACTAATAAATTTAATCCAGCAAAATGAGCCAACCTCACAATCCTCAACCGGTCTTATTCTTCCTAAGCATTTTGTATAACAAAACTCATCATCAAGAGAAGAGTTTGGTGCAATGGATACAAAATGAACTAGGCCAGAATATAGGAGAATTTGGCATTTTCACCTCTGAATTATGCCCCATGAAGCGCTATTATTCCCATGAAATGGGAGATGAAGAAGACCTAGAGAGATTTTTTCTTTATTCACTTCGGCCACAAAGCAGGGAATTGTTAATTGAATTCAAACTTAAATGTATTGAGTTGGAAAAAAAAGTGTCCAAAGAAAACCAAAGAACCGTCAACTTGGATGTGGGGTTTGTGTCCCTCGAAAACTTAGTCCTTGCGACGGGGAAAATGTTTACCCACCGGGTATATTTAGGCTCTGGTGTTTGTGCCGATTTAACTTTGATTTATCAAAAAGATGAATTTCAAGAATTGCCATGGACTTATCCTGATTATGGGAGTCGGCCCGTAAGAGAATTCTTTGCCTGGCTGCGTAAAATATTGCATGTTCGACTGACCCAAATGGACGATTCTAAAGACGTTTAAGGAAATTTAAATCCGATTAAACCACTGTCCAAGCATGGCCTCCAGCGGCCATTTTATGCTATAAATTGCTGCTTCTCTCTAACCATGTCGTCTAATTTATTGAAGGAGAACCTGTATGGGTTCCATCGAACAAAAATTGAGTCTATCGTTCAGCGAATTTGAAAAGTCCCTTGCGGAAGCCAAGGACAGGGCCTTAATACTTAATTTGAAGGCCAATATTTTAGGAAAGACCGGCCCTATTTCTGAAGTCATGGCAGGAATGAAAAACTATTCCGTCGAAGAAAAAAAGATAATCGGTCCTCTGGTAAATAGTTACAAAGAAAAAATCCAAATGCTTTGTGATGATGGTTTGAATCGTATAGAGATCGAAGAAATAAATTCTAACTTGGCCAAAAATAAAATAGATCTTTCTTTGCGCGCAAGTATTTACCAAAAGGAACAGAGGAGTGGCGGCCATCATCCCGTTTGGACCATTCAAAGAGAAATTGAAGATGTTTTTTTGAGCATGGGATTTAATATCATCGATGGCCCTCATATCGAAGACGAGTATCATAATTTTGAGGCCCTCAATATTCCTGCAGATCACCCTGCACGCGACATGCAGGATACTTTTTGGTTCGAAACAGTCGCCAAGTTTGGCCCTTACCGCCATCTCCTTCGCACCCACACTTCAACAATTCAGGTTCGGGGCATGAAGGCACAAAAACCACCATTTCGCTTTATCGCTCCAGGAAAGGTCTTTCGTTGCGAAAGAACTGATGCCTCCCACGAGATGGTTTTCCATCAATTAGAAGGGATGCTCGTCGATCGCAATGTTTCCGTTGCAAACCTGATCTACTTTATGAAGACACTTTTATCAGAAATATTTAAAAAGGAAGTAGAAGTTAGATTGCGTCCAGGATTTTTCCCTTTTGTTGAGCCTGGTTTTGAACTCGATATCAAATGCTTAATTTGCAAAGGGACAGGATGTTCGGTGTGCAAACATGTTGGGTGGGTTGAGCTACTCCCTTGCGGCATGGTTCATCCTAACGTTTTAAAGCATGGCAACATTGATACAAATGAATATAACGGATTCGCCTTTGGTCTTGGCCTCGATAGGTTGGTGATGATGAAATATGCCATTGAGGACATCAGACATATTCATGGAGCTGATCTTAGATTTATTGAACAATTTAAATTGTATTAAAACAGCGTTAAGGAATTTATATGCATATTTCTCTCAATTGGATTCGCGATTTCGTTGACCTTCCTCCGGTTGCAACCAAAGAAGAGCAGAAGACCGTTGCCACTAGATTTACCATGGCCACTGCTGAAGTGGAGGAAGTGATTTCATCTCAAGAATATTTAAATCGAGTTGTTGTCGCTGAAATAACCAATATTGAAAGGCATCCAGGAGCCGATAAGTTAAATCTTGTGAGCTTTAATTATGGGCCAGGAAAAACTCACCGAGTTGTCTGTGGGGCTCAAAATGTAAAAGTTGGTTTAAAAGTTCCGTATGCACCTCTCAATACAACCTTGCCAGGAAATTTTACCCTCACTCCAAAAAACATTCGTGGTGTTGTTTCTGAAGGGATGTTGTGTTCAGGAGAAGAACTTGAAATTCCATCGACGGTAGATGGGTTGTTGGAGCTGGACGGCAAGGCGATCGTCGGGGCTCCAATGGCAAGTTATCTTGGTAAAAAGCAAGATGTCATTCTTGTTGTTGATAACAAAAGCTTAACTCATAGACCGGATCTTTGGGGGCATTATGGCATGGCCAGGGAATTTGCAGCGGCCTTTTTAAAGCCACTAAAATCGCCCTTTACCGATTTATGGATGACCCAAATTCAAAAAAACATTCCAAGTGGGCCAGTGAGCGATAACTTTGTAAAAGTTAAGGTTGATTCAGAATCATCCTGCTTAGGATATTACGGTCTAACTCTAAAAGCTGTGAAAGTTGGGCCTTCACCAAAGTGGATGATTGAAAGATTAGAATCTGTGGGTCTTCGTTCAATTAATAATATTGTCGATATTTCAAATTATGTAATGCTTGAATTGGGCGTCCCTCTCCATATTTTTGATCGAAAAAAGATAATAGGAAATCAAGTTAACATAAAAAGATCCGGGGTAAATCAAAAGTTTAAAACTCTGGATGAAGTGGAAAGGGAGTTGTCTTCTTCTGACACTGTTATCTGCGACTCAGAACAATCCCTCGTCTTGGCCGGGATCATGGGGGGACTGAATAGTGGGGTTGATGATTCCACCAATGAAATTTTTATTGAGGTTGCGAATTGGAAGGCCAGTGAAGTTAGAAAAACTTCTGTACGTTTGGGATTAAGAACAGAATCTTCTCAACGGTATGAGAAGTCTCTAGATTCCGCATTGTTAAAAAGAACATTATTGAGAACTTTAGAATTGGTTTTGCAATTAAATCCTGAGGCCAAAGTGTTAGCTCCAATCCAATATGATGGGCCAGAATTGCATAAAAATAAGTTACTCGTAATCCAGACAAGTGTACTTAGTATTGAAAAACAATTGGGTGTAGTTGTCGGTGAAGAAAAAATTGTGGATATATTTAGGAGTTTAGATTTTGTTGTGCAAAAAGGTGCAGCGGGCCTTGAGGTAACAATCCCTAGCTATAGGGCAACTAAAGATATTGGATGTGAGGCCGATTTAGTGGAAGAAATTGGGCGTATTATTGGATACGACAATATACCGGCTAAAGCTCCACTGTTGAATGTGGCCCCAGCTAGATTGACGCCAATGCAGGCAGCGACAAGAAAAATCAGAGATCATTTAGTTTTAAGTGAGTCCTGTTTCGAAGTTATGACCTACCCAATGATAGGGAAAGATCTCCTCAAAAAATCTTTTATCACCGAAGATTGTTTGGAGCTAGTAAATGCCTTAAGCCAAGAGCATTCACTCATGAGGCCTAATTTATTGGCGTCCCTTTTAGAGGCAACTAGCACCAATACAAAAAATTATGAAAATGGCAGATTATTTGAATTGGGAAGAATTTATAATAAGGGTCAAGAATCAAAGACTTTTGTAAGTGAAAAACATGTACTGGGAATGGTGTATTTTTCGAAGGAGAAGACACCCTTTTTAGACCTATCAAATTCTTTGGAAAGATTGCTATCCAATTTAAACTTGGCCTTTGATTTTAGACAGCCGAATGAAAAATTCCCCTCGTCTTTACTTCCAACAAAATGGCGTGGAATTCACCCTTATGAACATCGCGATTTAATGATTATGGGTAAGGTGATGGGAACCGTAATTTCGATTCATCCTCTGGTATTAAGGGAATTTAAGATTAGATGCCAAGTATCCATGGCCTTTTTAGATTTGGGCCTTTTTGAGAGGGAATTGCCCAAAGAAAAAAATAAATATAAACCTTTGGCCAAATTTCCCGATAGCACTTTTGATTTCACAGTAACCATTGAAGGTGAAAAAGAGGCGGGGCAAATTTTGGACATTGTAAATAAGCTCAAGATGAATGAAATTGTCTCTGTGGCGATAGTTGATGTTTATAGTCAGTCACCGAATGTGAGATCAATCACCGCTAGAGTTGAGTTCTTAGATCGGGAAAAGACCTTAACCTCCAAATTTCTCAAAATGGCCGAAGAAAAAATTGTGGCAGAGCTTGAGCGAAATGGTTTTCCTCTGAAAAAGTAATTAAAAAATATTTTGAATTTATCTAAATTTACTTTAGTAAATGACTTAAATTCCCGAAAGGAAAGGGAAGATTTGACATGCTTTAGTTGCATGGAAAATTCTTTTGGGAATTTATGTCTGATCCAAAAAAGAAAATGGACAAGACTTCGGTTGAGCAAAAACCGAAATTGAGCTTCATTAAGGGAAGTCAATCTCCTCTAATGGGTGAACACGTCAAAAAATTATCCACAATAAACCCAGAAGAATTTGAAGTCGTAGAACAATTTGAATATGACCAAGTGGATTTTAAGCAATCAGAAAAAATAAAACAAGGTGAAGAATTTACCCGTATCAGAGTGGTTAAGAAAAATGACGAAGTTTTAGGTGTCACAGAGGAAGAAGTTAAGGAAATTATAGCTGATAAAAAACATGATATTAAAAAGATCATTATTGAGCAGGTGAGACATAAAGCAGGTGATAGATTCTCTCTGATCGTCAGTGAGAAAAAATTAGGCAATTCTGAAAAATCGCAAAATCCATCGACGAATAAAAATGATTCGGCAGAGTTGCCAGTTTTAAAATTAAGAGAAATTGGTGGCGATGCTTCAAAAGTAACAAGTAGAGATTTAGCGATCCACTCTAAAGATGAATTAGCGACCATTGATTATAGAATTAATCAATGGTTCTATGAAGAAACTGTATCAAGTGAAGTCCCAGATGCAAACAATGACAATAATCGCGAAGAAAATCGCACACTCGCCCACGGAACAAGTCATGATCTTGTTCCAAAAGACCAGTACATTTATAAGAAGCAGATACTTGTCAAAAAGGCCAATCGAAAAAGTAGCAAGTATTTTTACCAAGTAAAAAATCATATCGATCTTTTCAATGTCGGACAGAAATTTATGGACGACTATAAAAATGGGATACGACATTTTGCAATTTATGGGGAAAAATTGCAGGAAGATAGAGAGAAAACAATCTTTGGACTCTATGCTTTTTTCAATTATGAAAGTGAAAATAAAGTAACCATTTTTACAAATAATATGGATGGGGCATTTTATTATAGGCAAATCGACGATTTTAAATTGGAAAAAAGATTTTTAAATGATGAAGGTCTCTGTATTAATGTGTATACCTCAGATAATTTAGAGGTCATCGAATTTGGATCCCTCTTAAAGATAATGAAAGAGTTGAAAAATACCACGTTGGAAGAATTTTTTGAAACTCATTTGGAAAATAGTAAGCTGATTTTTTGGGATCTGCCAGATATCGAGACAATGAATAAGGATAGGGAATTATTTTTTCCAGTGATTCGTCAAATAGAAAATGTGTCAATCCTGGTAGCAGAGAATAAAAGCAAGACGGCAAATCTCCTTGATACTCTAAGTTATTTTAAAAAATATGGAGTGCCTATAAAAGGTCTGCTCATGGCCAAAGTCAGAGAGGAAGAAAAGGGTCATGATTTATCCTCTCTTTTAGATAAAGTAAAAAAGGCCTTAGAAATAATTGATCCAAGAAATAAGTTTGCTAAGAATACTAAGAAGGATAAGGAAGATAAGGAAGATAAAAAAAATACAAATAATGGGAAAGTTGCTTAAAAATGGGTGAATTGAAACGTAAAACAAACATTGATTCGGAGCTAGCTGATCTATTAGATCAGGTCGGCGTAACGCTTCCGAAAGAAGGTGACTCTTCTAAAGAGTCATTGGATGGGAATGTTTTACGCATCAAAGGCAAGGCAAAACAAAATCCAGAAGCTCGCGATGGTGAAAGGAAGCGTGGTCTTTCTCCGTATTTTTATAAAGTAGCAAACCACCATGAACTTTTTAGAATTGGGACGAGCTACTTCCAAGATTTTAAAAAAGGTGTTAAGTCTTTTGCTATTTCTTCAACAGGATATCAAGCTTCGCAGCAGAGAACCATTTTGGGGCTCGCCAGCTTTTTTGACCATCAAGAAGAATTAAGAATTGCCATTATCTCAGATAACCTATTTTTGGGTTCATTTAAGGATTTGGTTCAGGCATCAAAGACGACTGAACTCCATATCGATGCGAGTAAGTCTCCACTTGAGGTTCATAGTTTTTACCAGCATTTTGAATTTATTGATTTAAACCTAATTGTGGAACAAGGGACTGACCCAGAAGTTAATTATGACGAATTTCTAGATGCTTTCATTGACTCCTTTGACGTTATCTTTTGGGATGTACCAGAGCTATTTAAAATTCAAAATGAGAAGGAAATATTTTTCCCGATCGTTATGAGATATGAAAGCTTGTCGATCATTGTCGCCAAAAAGAATACTGGGCAGGAAGAACTCGAAAAAGTTAGGTCCTTCTTTATGGGTTACGGAATTAACCTAAAGGGACTACTTCTAGATACAATTAAAGAGGTCGCTGAAGAAAAAAGTGACAATTCTAAGTCGGCGGCGCCAGAAGGAACTGGTAGTGGTACTTCTGTTGGAAACAAAGATAAAATAAATAAACCGTGGTGGCGGAGGTGGTTCAGATGAAAAAGCTGAATATCATCCTCGATGAAACCACGATCATTAACTTTCCATTTTTGTGGAAATTGGTGCGACGTTACTATTTGATACCAATTTTAACACCACTATTTGTTTTTGTTGTTTCGGCCTATTTTTACTATTCTCAGAACGTAATCTATTCAACGAGCGTGGGTTTTAGAAGTGTTGCTGATGAGGCCGATTCACCGACCTCTGCCATGGCCAAGTTATTAGGAGAAAAAACTAATGGACTATCTCCACAAGAGGTAATTGGGATTGCTAAGTCACCTGACTTTTTTGATCGTGTGAGTCGTCAACTGGTTGTTAATCCTAAATTTCAGTTTATGAATTTTAATAGCATTACTGTCAAAGGCCAAATACCTGTTACAGCAATGTTTCAGCATTGTAAAATGGATATTGATTGCACAAGAATCGCACTCAGCAAAGTTATCCCACAGTTTGTCTCGATCAACCAAGATGAAACAGTTGATTCAAAATTTCACGTGGTTGTAAAAACATTAGATCCCTTTACGTCTTCTACATTGCTTAATATTGTCCGTGAAGTAATTGTTGAAGAAAGGATAATGACCACTAAGCATTTTCTAAACGGTCAAAAGAAAATTTCTGAAGATATTCTAAGAAAGAAAAAATTGGAGCTCGATGATACTAATTATATGACTTTAGGTGAGGATATAAAATCAGTTGGCCATGAATTAGAGAATTTACAAACAATTATGATCGTTTTAAGCCGGAAGTATGAAGAGAAAAAATATGAACTTAGTAAATATGAAATTACCTTAAACCAGACAGAGGAATCTTTGAAGTCTGGTAAAAATGATGAAGAGAGGGACTATTTTGTTCAAAGAGAGTCTCTTCGAAGCAGAATTAAGCAGATCACTCAAGACATCAACACGATGGAAATTAACAAGGAAGGTACTTCCGCAGAGGGGGCTGAAATATTGGCCCAACTTAGAGCTGAGCTTCAAATTAAAAAGGCAGATTTAGGAAAGTTTAAAGCATTGCCGAGGGCGATTGCGAGCTCTGATCAGTTTGTTGAAAATAAAGAAAAGGCATCAAGTTTTACTGAGTTTGATTTGAATGTTATTAAACGTGAATTCAATAAAATCAAAAAGGAATATGATGAGACTGTTGCAAAGAAGGAAGAACTCTTTGCTAAAAAAATTGAACTAGATAAAAAGATGGATGAGTTAAGACCCCAATTCGAGTATTTGAAGCTTTTAGAAGGAAAGGTAATTCAATTGCAGCTGTTGGATAGCACAGTTCTTTCTGACCTCGTGTTCGAAAAGAATGACAGTGGAATTTCGCGATTTAAGCGGGCAACCAAAGAAAAAATTGGTTTATATTCAATTTTCCTTATTGTTTTCCTTATGTTCATCGGTCTATTGCTTTGTTACTTATTAGACAGAAGAATTTATGATGAATATGAACTAAGAAAAAACTTTGAGGATTTGGCCATCATTGGAAATACCCCCGACTTTAGTTAAATTTTACCCCAAAAATAGCCTATTCGAATTGCAAAGACATATTGTTCATTGTCATCTTTGATGTACCTCGGACCAATATGGATAAACCATCGACGGCTTAAAAAGGCCACATAAACAAAGTCGGCCTTCCTTACCTCTCTGGTTCTCCAAGTATCTAGACCGGCTCCATCAGTGAGATGGTATAAACTACCCCCGAATCCACCGGCCAAAACAAAGGACCCAAAGGGAGTGTGGGTATTAAATTGGAGATTACTAAAGGCCATAAGTCTCGAAATATGGATGTCAGGCATAGTTACAATTTCGCCATATTCATTTTGGTAAGTTTGTAAAGTTCCATAAGAGTTACGGTCGTAGTGTATGGATGGAGTGATGCGAATGTTAAAATTCCATTTCGGTAAGCTATGTGGGTTCTGGACATTTTTTATTGAAAAAGACACATCCTTCAATCTTTCACGATTAGCATAATTGACATCATTAAATTTTGCCTTGTCAGATGTATATTTTAAATTTGCCGTCCCGCTATTCATCAAAGAACAACTAGTCGTTAAAAAGCTAAAAAAACAAATAATCGAAAATGATTTTAGCGGAGGTAATTTAATTTGTTTAAAATGCACTGTCTTTTCCAAATTATGAGAGAATTCGTTTTACTTAGTGGGCTCGCTATTAACAACCTTGTCAGAACTATTCGCACTATGGCAACAATTGAAGCCTAAGGCCATCCAAAACCAATACATAAATGATTCTGGATTATAGGGAAGACCAATAGCGGCCCAATTCCCAATTATTATAATGATCCCCGAGATTGCACATATAGTGACGACAGGAAGTTCATTATATTGCTTTTCACTATTTTTAATAAACATGATGATGGCCTTATAGCTTAAAAAGATTGGCAGGCCTATCACCACGAAACAATAGAAAATCATTCCAATACCAAAATCAATCGCAAGTGCGATAAAAAGATTGTCCCAACCAAAGGATTCTTTAGAGCCAAATATTGGATCTTCTGAAATTTCAGATTTGGCGATCCCTGATGCTGCTCCAGTTCGGCTTGGTCCAAGTCCTAAGGGGGCGTTGGAAATTTTTAAAATTATCTGATTAATGCCTACATCCCAGGTAGCCCTATGATCGCCTAATTTAAAATCCTCAGTAAAAATACTATAGCGATCGATGGCATTTTGTAGATCGAGTCCGCTCGTTAACTTTTCACCAATCCCACCTAAATTTAGAAACGATACCACAATTAAAATAAGCAAAACGTTGGTGGCGATGGCAAGCCCTCTTACTTTAGAAACGAATGTTAATCCAACAATTGAAATGAGAACAATAGCGATATGTTTAACCATGCCCGAGCGAACTTGACATAAAAAGATGGTATACCAGCTAAGGGCAATAGTTATAAATTTAACTATGTTTGGAAGCTTTCCGCGCCAATTTGGAAGTAAAATAACTCCTACAGTTAACCAAAGGTAGCTTGATATCGCACCCGGGAGGAAACTCGTTCCAAAAGGTCGGAAAAGATGGGCGATAAAAGCATCTCCTTTCATCGTTTGGGAGTAATAACTTGCTATCGAAATTAATCCCCCTTCTCGTTCAGACATTTGGAACCAGGATAGAATGCACTCTGCAAAGGTTAATGCAATTGCGATTAATTGTAGATTTTTTAAATCGTTCTCATCCTCTTTAAATTGGTTAAGAAGCAAGGACAAGAAAAATAAAAATGGGAATATGTATACTTTGCTTGCTGCAAGGACATTAAAGAATCCAACATTATTTATGTTAAAAAGTTGGATTCCGTACCAAGTAAAATGTAAATAAATTGCGGCGACAAAAAAATTAGGTAATTTATTGGAGATAATTTTTTTGTGGGTTGCAAAGCTTTTGAGAATTGCTAAACCACAAATGGCATCAAATATAATTCTCATGACTGGATTGTAATTCCAGACGACACGTCCTTGGCCTTCAATAAAAAGTAAGTAGAAAATTGGGACGATGGATTTATTGAGAGGTAAAGTCAATGTGTAATAAGCAACGAAAAAAAGTTCTAGAATATAAAACCACATGATCGCTGGGCTTTTAAGGAAGTTTAAAGCAAAATGAATTGTCGCCAGCATTACAATAATTTGAACATGTTTAGATTTTCGGTCGGTTTTTAGAAAAAAGGGAACGGCCTCAGATGGTTTAGGAGAAAGTGGGTTAGGGATTTGTCGGGCCTCTAAATCATCATTTGTCATCTTTTCCATTCTAAATGCCCGTGCTTATTAATACAAAATTTAAGCGAGGATGGAGTTCTTTACCTCGATTTTTTATAAAACAACTAATGATAACATAAGAATATAGGATTTATTTAGATGAAGAGACTTGTTATTTCACTTTCATGCTGGACACTTTTAACCCAATCGCTAGTAAGTTGCGCTAGCAAAAAAGAATTGCATCAGATGCCGAACCAAGAAATTCAACCTATTGTAACGGAGCAAAGCCCCAGTGCCCCTTCAAGCGTTGAGTCTGAACCTGGACAGGGAAAAAATACAGAGAAGGATGGAGATTATAATATTCGAGATCTAGTTTTACCTTCCGAATTACAATCCTTAGTGAAAACAGTGGGGTCCATTTATTATAATCCCGCAGTTAAGAGTCGGGTATTGATCCCCGTTCACTTCTGGGGATCCGTCGCTAAGGCCGGGCTACACTTTGTCCCCATAGAAACAAATCTTATCAATGGACTATCAATGGCCGGTGGACCAACCAATGAGGCCCTAATGAGCAAAGTAAAACTTACTAGAAAGGTCAATAACGAGATGGTTGAAGAAAATTTTGACCTAACTGATGGTGGTGACTTCAAGGCCTTTGATTTTAAATTAAAACCTGGCGATACAATATATATAAAGAGAGATGAATTTAATATAAATAGAGCGTGGTACACATCTTTATTTGGCGTGGTTGCAACGATCTTATCGAGTGTTTTGCTGTACCGCCAAGTTGAAAAATCTAACGGTCGATAAATTCTTTACAACTTTTAATTAAAATGGCCGCTGTATTTTTCCAGTTTAGATGGGATAGGATTTTGATTCTTTCTTCTCTTCGCTCAAGTTTTGTTTGACGATCAAGGATAAGAGGAGACGGAATGGTAAAATCATTAGGTGATTCATAGAGAAAAATGCCTGGTAAATTCTTTAAAGTTTCGGCAGCACCTACTTGATAGGATGTAATATGGACATCCAAACCCATCATTGCAGCTTCTAGTATCACTAGCCCAAATGGTTCATAGTAGGTCGGAAAAAGAAACTGGTCTGCAAGGGAGTAAAATAGAGGAAGTTCTTTGGTGTGTTCAATCCAAGCAACATTTTCTGGAAATATTAATTTTGTACCGATTTCAGATTTCCCGATGGCGACTAACTGACAATCGGGTTGAGTTTTAATTTTTTCCAGTATAACCATTAATCCCTTTCGTTCAAATGCTCCAACAAATAGCATGATAGGTTTTTTTGGATCAATTTTTTTAATCGCGGGGTACCTCGAAACGAGAGCTGTATGAGTCTCGATTCGATCTAATTCAGTAGGCTTGTATTTATCTAAATTTATCCCTGAGTATGCCATTACGGTGTTTTTACTATTTCGATTAAATTTTTTAATCAAATCCTCTTGGATAAAATTACTGAGGCAAAAGCAAAGAATATTTTTTTGGGAATAAACAAACTTTTCTTGTAGTTCAAAGAGCCAATATAAAAATTTTTTGTAGATTAGTTTTACAGTGCCGAATTTTTGAATTTTAAAATAGGTATCCTTCCATTGATAGTGAAGAAATTGAACATTGATGATATTGGCCATTAGATTGGCCATTCCGATACTTATTTTGTAGTCAGATTTTTTGGTAAAGAATACTGTGTGGAAAGCGCTGAGAAAGTGGAACCAAATCATTTTTAGTATAAATGGATTTAAACCATTTCCCGGAAAAGTAATTAAATTTAGTTTGCCCCGAAATTGGGGAAATAATTTTTCCAAATTTGATCCATTAAAACAGACGACAGTTAAACTCTGTACTTCGTTTTGAGGCAAATTTGCGAGAGTCTCAATCATGGCATTGCTATGACCGACCTCGGGAACAAAATCGTGCACATAAACAAAAAAACGTTTCATGGTCTAATTATGTTATCACTGAAATAGAATGTGACTTACAATAGTTAGTATAAAACTAAAAAAAAGCCATTCCGATAGTATAAGTCAGGTATGGGGCAAGCAGAGAAAATATATTAGTTATGTCTAAGATTCTTATTATTGGACCTAAGTATCGACCTATCAACGATGGGTTATCCGACCATACTTATTACTTACATCAGTGTTGGAAAAAGGAATTTCCAGGTGATGAAGTAATCGTGCTTACTTCGAAAGTAACAATGGTCGCTGACGAATCGCCGGATATTTTAAGAATTATGGAGGGATGGTCCATAAAAAGCCTTCCGTTTTTCCTAGGGACCGTTGCTCAGCTAAAACCAGATAAAATTGTTATTCAATACGTGGCGCAAATGTATGGGAGAGCTGGGCTCAATTTTACTTTGCCTCTGTTTTTTCTAGGTTTGAAAATCAACTCGAGTGCAAAAATTTATCTACTCGCACATGAGCTACACCATCCATTTGGGCCAAAGATAAAGGACTATTTCCTTGGATTTTCCCACTTCTTTTTAATTTCCACTCTCGGATTGATGTCGGATCATTTATTTACCACGACTGAGAGATTTAAAAAAAGTTTATCTCGCTTCATACTTGGAGTGCGGCAGGTTGATATATTGGCCGTCGGTCCAAATGTAACCCCAAATTTCCCAATTTCGGAGCAAGAATTAAAATTACCCAGCTTAAATGATAGAGCAGTTGAAATTTTATTATTTGGGAGTGTTCATCCATCTCGTGAATATCCCAAAGTTTTGCGGCAATTGACCAAGATTTATTATAAGGATTCCAATTTATTTAGGTTAACTGTGGTTGGCCCTACTAAAGAGGAATGTCAAAAAATGATAAGCGATGTCACTGGATGTAAAGAATTATTACAAAATTCCAAGTTTTACAAAAATGTGGCAGAAGCCGATCTTGTCCCCCTATTTTTAAAGAGTGATTTAAATCTGTGCTATTTTATCGATGGTATATCAACTCGTAGAGGCTCATTTGTAACTCCTTTATGGTTTGGCCTACCATGCCTTTCTACAATTTCAAAATTTACAGATAGTATTTTAAAAATTAGTCCAAGTATTGATCTTACACCAGTACCCCAATTCTTGGAGCAAATGGAAGGAAAAATTAGATTATATAAAACAAAGACACCCGATGAGGTCCTTAAGCTAAGACAAGAGGCCCGCCGATTTGCTCTTGAACATTTTGATTGGCGAAAAATCGTAAATACCTTGGCCAAATAAAAATGGGGCCAGAATTCTGACCCCACTTTTTATTTCATTGGACTTTAACTAGGCTAAGTAAAGCCTTATTCAACAGTTAAAAGATCGCTTCTAGATGATACTTCGTTCATGCCTTTTTGTAAGTTTAACAACTGGCGTGTACTTTGTTTCGATTGTAAAAATGTTAAAGCACCTTTCCCTTTGCTTTGAACGCTTTTTTGGCCAGAAGATAATGCTAAACCTTGAGTTTTTGGTTTATTGATTAAGTCGTTAAGTATCTGGCTATTGATAACACTACTTAGGTCTACAAAAAGTCCAAGACCAGAGTCTCCAGGGGTTTGTGAAGTAAATACACCAGCACTACCCAATACACCTTTAATGTTAAACCCTAAGAATACATTGGCTCCGCCAACATAATCCGATAGGGCATCGAATTCCTTAATGGCAGCTGCGAAACCAAGTAATACTGTTTTGCTGTCAAAAGCAAAATATATTTTAGTATTGGTATTCGGTATCAGGATTTCAATTATTGGCACAGATCCAGTTCCGCCAATAGGAATAGCGGCTCCATTGGGTAGAGTTGGATTGCTTCCTCCCTGTAGTTTTGCAACATCCGAGAGATTTAAAGACAGCTTAACCTCATTGTATCCAGGAGTAAGGGTTGGAAGAAAACTAATTTCTCCATACGTCATACCACCAGCACGAGGATCCCTAATTGGAATGGTGATTGAGGTAAAGCTAAAGTTGCCGAACATAAAACTAGCGCTAAGAGAGATCCAAATGTCATCATCTTTCACTGATGATTGAAGAACAATATCTTTCACAATTTGGTTTTGACTTCCTTTTCCGCATCCCACAGCTAACGTTAATGATGCTGCAAGTACTAATGAAGAGAGAAGTACAGTTCTGATCCTTTGAGTGGTCCCAATTAACAAGTTCATAAAATTCCTTTTGAGCAACATGCTCTACAGGGCAAAGTCCATTACTTACTACAAATTAAAACAGCAGAAAACGTACGGCGTAATGTCCTTCGATAAACAAATTCTCATTTCAATTTCATTTTGACTTTCGAGAGAGTGGACCTTGTATCGGCTTAGATTGAGACAGCTGAAATTATCATACTTGACAAAAATAATCCAGATAAAAATGGGAAAATAATTTATGCCAAATATAATTGGCACTTGCTTATTATGGGTCCAAATAGGCGACAACTTGATTTGGCATTTTTAAAATATTATTACAGTTTTCATTAGTGTTTTTGCCCGTTTTTTCCGAGGAGAGTCTGTAGGGAATTCGTTTTGAAACGATACAGGTTCGGCATTGGAAAAAATTTTAATTCATTTTAATTCTTTGATAATTGCCTTGGTTTCCATGGCCTCGGCCATTTTATGTTTTGTTCTCTATAGGTATTCATTAAAAGTGAAAGATAAGGGTGGTGGAATATTCTATATTCCCGCACGAAAAAGCACCACCGATGCTGTGCAATTTGGTGGCGTGCCCTTAGCACTAGCGATCATCACTTCATGGTTATTTTTTGGACAGTTTGGACCAAGTTTTATGGGTCTCCATAAAAGTATAGCGAGTATTCTTTTCTTTGCTATCGCTCCAGGCATGATTATTACTCTTTATGGATATTTGGATGATAAATATGAGCTTCGTCCTATAATTAAATTATTTGCACAATTTCTGGCCATAAACTTATTTGCGATTTTTGTTTCAAGATATCTGCTTCCAACATTCAGTACCATTAGTTTTTTAGTTGTTTCATTCTTTGGCCTTGCCGCAGTTAATGGACAAAATTTACTTGATGGATTGGACACCATCACAGTGAAGGTAGCTTCGATAAGCCTACTTCAATTTGTCTTTTTAGGGCTTTTTTATAATATTGAAAGCGTCACCACAATTTCAATAGTTTGTTTAATTCCGCTGTTTGTTTTTTATTTTTACAATCGTGAGCCTGCAAAAATACATTTAGGGGAGGTCGGCGGAGCCTTTATTGGCTTTACCCTTGTGGTGTTAGCGTGTATTTTTCATCGAGAAATGATTATGGTCGAACACCCTGACAAAAGACTTCAGATATTTTTCCAAAGCCTATTGCCAATTTCCCTACCTGTAATTGAGCTCGGGGTTTCCTTTCTTCGGCGTCTTCTGAATAGTAAAAGTCCGTTTCAAGGGGATCGTTTTCACCTCCATCATATTTTAAAAAACTATAAGAAGTTAACTGCAACCCAAGCATCAAATTTTATATCTGTTTTTTACCTTTTTGTTTCTGGTTTTTGTTCTTTTATTGCTGTGAATGTCAATGCGATTTTGGGAGCTTTTTTGGCCTACACAAGTATTACTCTTATGAATTTTTATCTTGGAAAGGATTATTGGTTTAGTAAAGAAACGTTGGATTTATCCGCCAGATCAATATTTCAGTTCATAAGAAAAAAAGATGTCATGATTATAGAAACAAGCATTATTGATGAATTTAAAATTACAATCGTCGAAGAGGAACCAAAAAGGTCTGGTGGTGGTGAATCAAACCTTGATAGTGAATTAAATAATCTATCAAAAAAAGACAAAAATACAGGCTCCTAAGATTCCTGAATAAAGACTCCTGAATAAAATAAAAAAAATATTTCCGTCTTTGGTCAGCATCCATTAGACTAATATGTATAATATTCAAATATTTCGGGAGCTAACATTAGCTTGGTTGCCTCTAGTAAAGAAAAAATACTTTTAACGACTCCTGATTACCCACCTAAGCTTGGTGGATTAAGTACCTTTACTCTCAATCTTGAAAAAGTTTTGAGAGGATTAGATATCTCCTACGATTTATTTTTTTGGAAAGGCCTTAAAGAATTAATACATATACCTAAAGATTTAGATCAGTACAGCGCTGTTGTGAATGTCCACTTTTTGCCTTCATTATTTCTGCCTGGGAACTCCTCAAATTGTATTAATTTTTTTCACGGGAGTGAAATTTTATTTTTCTCTCCAGCTCTTGTTAAAAACTTAGTGAAAAAAGTAATGAGACCTTGGATTGTAAATAGTTTAGAGGCTTCAAAAAAAAATATTTTCATTTCTGAGTTTACGCTCAACAAACTCACAAGTTACGGGTATCAAGTAAATTATAATAGAGATCAAATTATTCATAATGGAATTGAGACCCAAGATTTTCATATGCAGCAGTTACTTTTGAATCAGAGTGGCTGGTCTTTTTGTTGTATCGCTCGCGATGTACCCCATAAAAATATTCAAGGAGCATTTGACTTTGTAAGTTTGTTTTCTAAAGAATTTAACGGCTCAGTGAAGTTTTATGTAACAACCGAACGCCAGTTTACAAATATTCCAACGAATCTTGAGATCATTAATCTCAAGGGAGCAAGTGACCTTGAAATTCGGGAAATCTACAAAAAATGTCATTTTAATTTGTTATTTAGTTTAGACCATTCAAAACAAGGTTTTTTTGAAGGCTTTGGCTTAACTCCGTTAGAGGCCGGAAGAATAGGCACTCCAAGCTTGGTATTTCCTTCAGGTGGTCTTTGTGAAAACGTTCATACAGGCATTAACGGGTTTCTTTGTGATGGCCCTAGCGATTTTAAAAGAATTATTTTTCAACTTAAAAATATGACTAGTGAAGACTATTTAAAGCTTAGGGATTCTACTTTTCATCATACCTCTAAAAACCATTCATTAGATATTTATAAGAGGGTATTTGAAGATCTGCTTAAAAGCAAAAATAACCCCGATGGACATCACTCATGAAGGTCTCCATTTTTTTTAATACTCCACGCCTTGGTGGCGCTGAAAGGTCAATGGGCCACCAAATTTCTTTAATGCCTGAATTTTTTGAAGTGACTATTTTTGTTCCATTTTTTGAATCGGAGCAGGAAGCGACCACATTAAAAATCTTCCTTCAAAATTGCAGCAAGCATTTTTCAAAAAAAGTACTAATACATTTTTTCCCTTATCCAGATGCACTTTATCATGTCTCTCGTTTTGGCGACCTTCGAAAAATAAGTGAGGTTTTAATTGGATTTCAAGAATTACAATTAGAGTTAGGAAAATTGAATTTGGAACAATATGATATTTTGTGGTGCAATGGTAATAAAATTGCCTTTCCTGTTCTTCATTTTCTTGATCGAAGAAAATGGAAGAAAAAGTTTGTTTGGCATTTTCGAGATTATCCAGAACAAAGCGGTTTGTTCAAACTAATCTGGAAAGTTTTTAAGCGCACCCAGCAGAACCTTCATCTTGTGGGAAATTCAAACTCAGTATGCTTGGCACTTCAGGAGCTTCAAAGCAAGCGACCAATTCATCGACTTTATAATCCTTTGGGTGAGAACCTTAAATTTAGAGCTTGGCAGAATAAAAAGGAATATACTCTCGGTTTTGTTTCCATGTTGGCCCCTTGGAAGGGGCTCCATCTGGCCCTTCAGTACTGTGATGAGCAGTGGGAATCGCTTAATAAATTAGGTTTTTCAAAAATAAAAATATTTGGCGCGAGCATCTATCATACCAAGGGTGCTCACACGGATTACATTAAGGTTATTGAAAAATTTGTTCATCGCTTACGGCCCTATTTTCAAATAGAATTCGAGGAGCATGCAGGACCGCAACAGATTTTCGAGCAAATTGATGTATTATTCCACTCGGCTATTCGCCCAGAGCCCTTTGGTAGGGTTATTATGGAAGCACACTGGTCAGGAGTTCCAACGATAACATTTGGCCTTGGGGGGGCCAAAGAGTTGGTTGTTGATTCCAAGATGATATTGCATAAATACCATTCTCTCGAGTTGGTTCAGTGTTTAGAGAAATTAGTTTCAGATTGCATTGCAACAGAAAACCTCCAGCAGCTCAATAGGGGGCGCGCACTGGAAATTGAGGGACTGGCAGCAAAAGACATGAAATTTCTTCTACAAAAATTAAATCTCCCTTAAAATAAAGCTAATCATTTTGTTTCTTACCAAAAGGAGTTGGTCATGAGCAATCCAACAAGAAATGCTAATGGCATACAAGAATCTGCTACCGATGAAAATATTTCACCTAATCCCACCCATGAAAAATATGAAGCACCTGAAATTGTGACTGAAGATTTAATGACTTTTGGTGCCCTCTGCAACGGTACGACTAAGGGTGGTAGAAAGGCCACAACTGCTGCACCCAATTTTTGTAATGCAAGTAGATTACTTTCATAATTAGTTTATGAGGGCCTTGAAATGACAAATCAAATTTCTTCAAGCGAGTTTCGTTCTAGAATTCACCAATTTTCCAACCAGGCCTTAATGGCAGAGAAGATCCATGCAGTAGAAAACTTAGGAGCAGGATTTTTTTCCCAACAGGGACTGATTCAAGGAAAGGAAAGTCCTGAACAATTTTGTTTTAATTTTCACGGGCTCAATATTGTTTTCTATTATTTTGACGAGCGTCTGGCCAATTTTTTTCATAACGATTTCGGCAAGAAGATTGGGGGACAATTTTCTAACCCAAGCTCTTCAAAATTGGGTCCCGACTTAAGTTTTTTTATTACTCTTGATGGAAATGACGCCAATCAAGGACAGTTTTCCAATGAAATAAATCCTGATTGTCTCGTGTTTGAATCATTTGGCCTCGAATTGGCAATTCAAAGGGACTTTATCGGTAAGGACGATCTACGGGGGCATGTTTATTTGCTGGTTCATGAAGAATTAGAAGATGGTATTTATAATGCCCTAAGGTGGTCTGTGCCGAGACGTTTATTGGATAAAAGGGCACTCCTTCTTCATTCTTCTTGCGTTGTTGATCACGATAATCGTGCTTGTCTATTTTTGGGCCACTCAGGTGCAGGAAAAACCACTGTCGCTTCTTTTGCAGGAACAAGAAAAGTTCTTGGGGATGACATGAATGTTGTACGTTTTGAAAACGGCCATATTTATGCCTATGCCGCCAATCTTGGCGGTGCAATTCAATCTGAGTTTTCTGGGAATGGATTTTTAGTGAAAGGTGTTTACTGGTTACAGAAATCTGCTGTTTCTCAAGTAATTCCGTTGGCGCCTGGACAACTAACTCAAAAATTACTGGTGAGCGCGGCCAATATATTTGTTGGTGATCATAAAATGGAACCACTTCCCTTAGTTATGAATCTAATTGGTCCCATGGCCAATTCGCTAAATGGATATATTTTAAATTTTAAAAAAGATGAGGAGTTTTGGAATGCAATTCAATAATACCGATCGCTTTCAACGTTGTGATCTTCCCTGGCAAGAAATTGAAGGGAGAATTTTAATTCTAAGCCCCGAGCGCCAAAAGGCCCACGATCTTAATCGCTCAGCAGGACATATTTGGAAAATTCTATCAGAAACAAAATCCTTGGAAGATATAGTCATTCAAATGAACGACATTTATGGAGTTGGCACGAAACAATTAACCACAGATGTTTGCCGTTGCCTTGATTCAATGGGCCGCGAAGGTTTGGTCGCGCGAGGCTAGAGGATAAAATGGAAGTTTTAAATCGCTTTCGCAATTTAGCAACTAATAAGGCCATTCCCTTACAGGCGTCACTCGAATTGACCTACCGGTGCAACGAACGGTGCACTCATTGTTATATCGATAAATTTTGGGACGATCCTTCCAAAGTACTTTCAAAAGATGATTGGTTTACCATTTTAGATAAATTGAGAGGAGCAGGCTCTCTCTACCTTATTTTAATGGGGGGAGAGGCCATGCTGAATCCCTACTTTTGGGATATCCTTGAGTATGCTTCACAAATAGGCTTCCATGCTTCCATGATAACGAATGGTTTAAAAATTCAAACAGTTGAAGTTGCCGAGCAACTTAAAAGAAAGGGTTTGAAAGTGGCGACTGTATCCTTATATTCCATGGATCCAAATATTCATGATTCGATGACCACCATTTCCGGCAGTCATAAAAAAACCTTGAGGGCGATTGAATTACTTCGCCAAGCTGGGATTGAGGTGGGAGTCAATTGCCTCTTAACAGAAAGGAATATTGAGGGATATTTTGAAGTCGTTGATTGGTGTATTGCCAATAATATTCAATGCAAAGAAGATACTAATATTACCGCTAAGTTTAACGGTGATAAGGCGCCCACATTTTTACGTGCAACAAGCGACCAATTGATTAATTATTACCGAGAAAGGGCCCGAAGATGGCCGAACAGTCGGCCCACCCCTCAAGAAGAGCAATTTAATGATTATGCTTGCAACATTGCAAAGGGCAAATGTGCAGTCAATCCTTATGGGGATTTACTTGGTTGCATTGAAATTAGAAAACCATTGGGCAGCCTACTTCATCACGATTTCGAAACTCTCTGGCAAGGATTGGAAGCTAAAAAATGGCGATCAATAAAGCTTAAAGATATAAAAGGGCTTGAAGGTCATGCCGTATTAAACTCAAGCCACGATGGTTGCTCTCATTTTTGCGAGCATTGTCTTGGCATGGCCTTGCATGAAAGTGGCGATCCCTTGGTCGCAACTCAAGAATCTTTGCGACTTGCGAACATAAAAAAGCAAATTTTCCTTGAGGGGCAGGATAATAAAGGGAATTCTAGCGGTCATTCATGAATACCTCTAGTGGGTCACAGATTAGCTCCTTCACCACTTCTTTTCAGGGAAAAAGCATGTCGCCATTTCTTAAGAGTGGCGATACTTTAGAAATCAAACCTATTTCTCCTTCAACTAAATTGTTTCCGGGACAAATTGTTCTATTCTATTTGGGAGGGGAATTAACAGCTCATCGATTAATTTCCATTAATGCCGATCCCAGTGGTCATCCCGCTCAGGTGACCTGCAAAGGTGACTACTCCTGTACCACCGAAAGTTTAGAAATAAATCGTATTTTTGGAACGTTAGAAGCGAGGACTAGAACAGGCCTTTGGGGGAGAGCATGCGGATATAAGGATAAATATATCGCAAAGACCTCTGAACCCAGTTCTCCTTTGGAGCGAATGATTTATCAAATTTATATTAAGGCTTCGCTTCTAAGACTCTCGCCTTTTAGAATTGTGCGGCGTTTTGGCCTAGCTTTGATGCAACTGATTGTATGGAGTGGTTACAGACTTTGATCTAAAAAACTTTTTATGAATATTGTATAGGTCAATCGCCACACGTATCATCTGTCTGCTGACCTTTAATTTACTTCCGGCGATATCATGCCACTCAGACACAGGATATTCTATTACTCGATGGTTTCTTAATGAGAGAAGAATTTCCACATCAAATATCCAACGTGAAATAAAGGGCTGACCAAAGGCCTGGTGAATGACTTCACGCTTGAACAATTTAGCGCCACATTGAGTGTCATAACTCTCTACTTGAAACAGGTAAGCAATGGCCGTTGCAAACAATCGACCAAAGAAATGCCTTTTTTTCGTGCGCGTGATTTTTCCGCCTAATCTGAAAACTCGACTTCCCCAGATCGCTGCAACATTATTATAGAAATTTTCATAGCGTAAAAATTTACCAACTTCGACGAGGGGGGTGGCCAAGTCAGCATCCCAAAAACCGGCCCAGCGTATTCCACTAAAAAATTCTTGATCAATAAAATGCATCATGCCTCTTCTTACGGCTTCCGCTTTTCCCTGGTTCTTTTCTAAACGCAGTAAATGGATTCGTCCGCTCAAATGAGGTCTGATTATTTCACTTGTTTGATCCGTGCTACCATCATCGACAAATATATAAAAAATATGGGGATCGGCCTTAATAAAATGATTCATGTTCAGTCTATTGGCTTCATTAAAGCAAGGGATGATGAGGCAAACCTTTTCATTAAGTTGCATAAATAGATTTCCTAATGGGAGCTGAGAGAATTTTTCCTAATTTTACTCAGGGACCATTGTGCTATATAAAGAAGGCCCTCGGCCAGCGTATCCTTAACCAATATTTTCATGGTTAAGTATCGCCACTGCCTTTGCTTTGGATTCGTAAGAAAATCTTCCGTTAAAATCTGCCTAAGTAGAGAATTTTTTATTCTTGAGCCAAGTTTTTTTGCACTAGCAAGCTGCTCCAATAAAACAAATCGCTCTTTAAAAACTTGGTTTAATGCTATGGCAACTGCCGTCACTGAGCTTGCCAGCTTTTGCTGTTTAACTAATTTATTAAAAAGTCCTAAATCCAAACCTGGTGTCTTTTTCAAGAATAAATAAATATCCATGAGCCACATTATTTTTAGCAAGGTGTGCTGGTAAGCATAATGAAATATTAAATAGAGTAACTCAAGTTCAGGCGGCAGTACTTTTAGGTTTGTCCATCGAGCGCGATTTTTAGTTCCAGGAAAACCCTCTTCACTATAGATCAGACAGGAATTATTTATCTGTTGCTGCAATAGTATTTGTGCGTCATATGAATGATTTTTAGGAAAAAGGAAAAAATGAATTTCTAATGTGAGGTTTTCGAATTCCTTGGGGGCAGACCATGATTCCTTATGCTCATTAGCTTCCCATTTATCTTCTTTTATAACTAGGAACCCTTGCTTTATTAGCTCAGCTTTAAAATGCCGTTGATAAAAATCATAATCGATAAAAATATCAATATCAGAAAAAGCACGGCTACCTTGATCTGGATAAAAACGCGTGACTAGACCTGCACCCTTTAAAAGGATGGCCACATTTTTTTCACTAGCAGATGCAGCGTTTCGCAAAAGGAAATCAAGATAGTTAAAAAATCGAATAGCCACCTCGGTGCGATGATTTTGAATCATCCATTCTTTGGCCAAGGTTAAATTTGAAATTTGATTTGTACTATTAGAAAATTTTTGTTCTCTTTCAAGAGCGAAGAGCAGCCCGCCTAACTTTTGCTCCCTCAGTGTTGGATTGGTATTTCTTTGGCAAAAGGCCAGGATTGCTTGATGACTACATTGCCCATCATCTCCATTCATAGATCCTTCTCTGAGCGTTCACTTTCCTTCTTGCGTGCAACTCGTTGGAGTGCTTTGGTAAAAAGAAGCCACTTTTCAAACTCTTTGGTATTTTCAAAGGCCAGAGAAAATCCTGCTTCATATTTTTCCTGATTTTTATCCTCCAAACCTTTTTGCCAAGCAAATCTGAGTATCATATTAAAACTTTGATCCTTCATCTTTAGAGTTGCGCGCCGGCCGTCAAAATCTTTAATATCGAATTCACTTGCAATCTTAATGCCTGTTAGGCCTGCTTCTAAAAGTTTAATCGGACGGAAATTTTGATCGACGTCAAAATTAATTTGCAGATGCGCTACAGAGTAGCGTGCAAATAATCTACCTTCATTCTCCTCCTGACCAAATTGGAGGGGACGCTCGCTGCGAATTCTATTCAGACTTTGCGATAATTTTTGCTCATCAAATTCCTGAGAAATCGGACCAAATAGTAAGAAGCTTTTGTGACTTCTATTCCACTCGATAATTCCTACGAGATTCCCATCACTCAGATTGTAGAGTTGATTTATAGATTCATTGGAAATGACTTTTGATTTGATAAGAAGAGTCCTCATTATACAAGGTAACTCATAAAGAGAAACTTCTTGGCCTTGACTAAATTGATGACCATGATTCTCAATACATTTGGCCATATCATAATTTATTTTTTTTATTTCGAAGTAGGCCCAAGGTGTTTTGCCTATCGCTCCATGAAAATCCTTATTCATGCTAATTCCTTAGAATTACTAACTTATTATCATTATACCTGCTTTTTAAAATTGGGTGATAGGAGAATTAAAAGCCGACAAAAAAAATATTTTTTTTCTCTTGACCGGACGACCACACGCCTTTATTATCCGCGAACATCATTTCGATATGAGTTTCCCTTTATACTCTTTGGAATTAAAGACGAGGGAAAAATCCTGAACGAAATAGTGCGCTCTTTAAAAATTTAAATATGTAAAATTTCAAATGCTTCCTCGGAAGTATTTGTCGATGAGAAGAGATCAAGAAAGTAGGCTCGGCGTAACAGACGGCAAGAGTTGGTGAAGCTGTTTTTGTTGACACCAATAATTGTTACCGAGCGCTTATAGCGATCACCGCAAGGTGAAACTATGAGAGCGTCTGCCCGTCA
>Ga0172372_10000987_pt1 | contig 44009 bp, 36 predicted proteins | sample LakKiv5m_2_FD_114544 | JGI IMG/M metagenome (GOLD analysis project Ga0172372, IMG submission 114544) | Freshwater microbial communities from Kabuno Bay, South-Kivu, Congo - kab_092012_9.5m | ecosystem: Environmental > Aquatic > Freshwater > Lake | place: Democratic Republic of the Congo...
ACAAGAAGATGTTTTATTTGCATCTTAAAGAAACGGAATATCGCTTCAATCATCGCCATGGTAATTTATACCTCGATTTGCTTAAAATACTCCGTAACAACCCTCTTTAACTTCCTAAGCCCCAACATTATTAAGCCTGGCGGTAATTTTGAGTATGGCCATCACCGGTTGCGGTGGGGGCGGTGGCAGTGACAGCAATACGGCAGCATCTTCAAATCCATCTGCACCCGCTCCTGTTACACCGACTCCACCTGGTTCAACACACGATGCCACACCTGTCACTGCTAGCTTGATGAATGACATTCGCTTTGCAGATCTGGCCACCGAATTTAGTGCTCAGTCTTTTGGTCTGGACAGCTGGAATCCGAAAGCGATGGTGATACATCAGGATATTTTGTATGTGGCCAATGACAGCGCCGAGGCAAGCATTTTGCGTTATGATCTGAAAGCCAAGCGAGTCTTGAGTTCGATCCATGCCCAGAATATTTCTGGCATTGGTCGGCTGTGGAATCGGCTGTTCGATTTGAGTGTGCATAACGACCGCTTATATGCGGCTTCTTATTCTTCTAACCGGGTCGATGTCTTTGATTTAGGCTCAGGCGAACCGCAATTTCTGATGTCGTTGGGAACCGGCAGTTGGTCGGGTGATCAGCACAATACCGTGGTGGTGTATCCTATGTCGGTGGCAGCAAATGATCAATATGTATTTGCCACAGATACGCCTAGCCGGTTAATGTCTGGAAGCAAAGTGAGATTAGTAGCGCCAATCATCTAAGAGCCAAAAAATATGCGCGCTTGTCCTTGCCGAACTGTGGTTATAACTGTAGTGCGCGTTTGGAAGCTGTCGGTAATTTGCTGTATGCCAGTTTTAATAATGGCATGAGCTATGTATATGACCTGACTCATCTTGAAGAAGGTGCAACCAACGTGGCGGCGACACGGCAGGAAAATGTGGGAACACGGGTATTTCATGCCGCGGATGACCAGCGTTTTTATGCAGTCCATACTTCAGGCCGGATCGACAGTTCAGCTTTACCCAATGCGCAAAATCTACAGAATATTTTTCCAGCCGCAGAAGAAAGTTTTTATAAATATCGTACGACAGGGACAAGTACCGATCAGCAACTGGCCGGTGCCTTAGATATTCAGGTTAGTCAGGAACGTTTATTCAGCCTGTTTAATGGCAAAATTGTCATGATGCCGCTTAAACGTTTGCAGCAGTTCCAGTCCAATACTGCTGCCACGGTCACGGCACTCAAGCAGCAGCAGGCACAAAGCCGCAGTTATGTGCTGCAAGATGGGGAAAGCTGGGAAACCCTGACCAATGAAAACCTGCGCCATTTTTATATGGATAAGATTTTATCGGCAAATTTACAGCATCAGCTTCTGGCCCTGCAAAGCTATAGTGCGTCACCGGTCCGTGATCTGGAAATTCACGCCAGACTGAAAGATACCGAGCAATGGTTTGTATTGGCCCGTTTGGACCATCTGGATGCTTTTAGCCAGGTCAAACTCAAACTGAATATCAATGAAAATATGCATTTCCCATTGCTGGAGGGCACTGGTTCGGTTCAGCTAAGAAATTTAGGCCACTTCCAGCAGTTACCGGCAGATTTACTCGAGTTAAAAATTAGTTCTGCAACCGATCCGCATGTACAAAAGCTCATGAGTTTAAAGCCGAAATGGAAAATTCATTTTGGCAACTTTGCCCCTGAAACGCATGGCAATTGGGGCAAAATTACTCCAGCCTATGCGCGTGAATGGGTGATTATGATTACCAATTTTGCCTATCTGGTGAATAGCCCCGAGTTTAAACACATCTGGTTTAACCATAAAGCGGTCATGGGGCATGACTTCTTTGGTAACAAGGGCCAAGTAGTGGGAGATGGCGGTTACTTTACTGCGGCAGAGTATCAAAAATATTATGATGAGATTATGAACCGTGGCAAAGTGACGCTCGGGGTGACCACTGTGGGTGGTGGTCTAGGCGGACGAAATGTGCTGGGGGCGATACCTGGCTGTTTTATGCGCATTATTTTAATACCAGTATTGGCATTGTGGGCCATGAGTTCGGCCATCACTGGGGCAGTCACGACAGCGCCTGGGCCAAAGGCGGCTACGGTTTACAGGAAATTAATCAGCAATTGCATCAATATTTACAGCGTAAACAGCGCTTGCCGTATATGGGACCCAGAGCTGAATAAATTCCACTTAACGCCACGGGCTGAGCTCTATAACGGGGTTGCAGAAAATATGCGCCGACTACGTCCGGATTCACATGTGAATCATCTGGAGCGCTATTTTGCGGCCAATCCATTGCCAGAAACCAATCAGCCTTAAATTCTGATTTTCCTGCCATCCAGTTGAAACTGTACCCGCTGGATGGAAGCACCATTGAGGACGTCACAACAGACGAACTTTGAATTTCACAGCACATACAGATCATCAACAAAACTTTCATCAGACTTTTTTATGATCTGTTTATAGTAAGATGTCGAGCTTCAACTTGACGCAGTTACACTTTGATTGGCTTAACAATAAACAGAAATGTCGGCTAGGCATCTACATCTGGTATCGGACTTTATAAAAAAGGAAAAAATCAATGAATCAAACCGCGGGGCTGGATCAGCTCAAACAATACAACCTGATCACCTATATTCTGTATATCGCCGGCTTTTTTGTCGGTGTTACGCCAATTATTGCCATTATCATGAATTATTTGAAACGTGCGGAAATGCGCGGCACCTGGCTGGAAAGTCATGTGAACTGGCAAATCAAAACCTTTTGGGTGACGCTGATTGCCTATCTGGTCGGTGCGGTTCTGACCACCATTCTGATTGGTTTTATTGTGCTGCTATTGGCTTTTATCTGGCATATCTACCGTTTGGTGAAAGGCCTGATGGCACTGAACAGTAACCAGCCGGTATCATAAATAGACTGGACTTGAAGTTGATGCTTTAAAACGCACGTCCCTGTAGCCCGCCAGTATGGATCAGTAAAATTTTCTGGTCCGGCCCAATTTTATCTTGATCAATCAGATCAAAGATGCCGCGCAGCATTTTGCCAGTATAAACCTGCTCCAGCGGAATATTATAGCGCTGCTCAAATGCTTGAATAAACTGGATTAATTCGAGTGTGGTTTTGGCATAACCGCCACAGCAGTAATCCTCCAGTATGCGCCAGTTGCGTTTGGTCGTGAGCTGCGCGACCTCATGAGTTAAAAAATCACCTTTTAAGGCCGAAACCCCTAGCAATTGCTGATGTTGCTGGCTGGCCTCAATCAACCCGGCAAGCGTGCCACCCGTACCGACGGCACAGCAGATCAGGTCAAATTGCGCATCTTCCGTTGTCAGAATTTCCCGGCAGCCTTGAACCGCCAGCGCATTGGTGCCACCTTCCGGAATCAGATAAAAATCGGGATATTGCTGTTGCAGACGCTGCAAAAAATCGGGCTGATCTTTCTGGCGATAGGCATTGCGTGAGATAAATTCCAGCTGCATACCAAATTGCTGCGCCGTGGCCAAGGTCGGGTTGAAAGGACGCTGCGCCAGCTCTTCACCGCGAATCATGCCTAAGCTCTGAAAACCAAACTGGTGTGCGGCAAAAGCGGTTGCAGCAATATGATTGGAATAAGCCCCGCCAAAGGTCAGGACTTTTTCAAATCCCTGTTGCCGGGCGGCCAGCAGGTTGTATTTCAGTTTAAAAAACTTGTTGCCCGAAATCTGCGGATGAATCAGATCCAGCCGCTTGATGCTGATGCGCTGGTGGCGATATTCAATGTGCTGATCAGGCACTTGCTGGGCAATAGAATCAAACATAGACAGAACGGAACGTTTTTGACAATTCTAACTGAAAACGGGGCACGGCCATCAATGATGGCTAAATAATCTTTCACGATAAAAGCTGGATCAGGCTTGCATAAAAAAAGTAACTGTGTAAAAAATAAACGGATAGACCTTGCAGAAAGGGAGAATAATGATGAAAAGAATCATCTTCCTGCTAATTTTAATCCAGGGCGCTTTACTGACAGCCTGTGATCCGACCAGAGATTTAAACCAGCCCAAAACGGAAGAAACACGCAGCATGATTATTGGCGGTGTGCCGGTGCATGATCAGGATTATCTGCTGCCCAAGCAAGAATCGAGTGTGATGCCAGAACAGGCTGATTCATCACAGATTCATTAATATTGTATTTAATTGATGATCTTGAAAAGCGCTCAGGCCTAATGGCACTTGAGCGCTTTTTTATGGCAAGTAAATTTCAGCGGATTGATTAAAATACGGAGTGAATTTTATAAGGTCAGGGTGCATATCTATAGTGAAAAATATCGTGAAAATCAAAACAACTGGTAAAAAATAGGAAGATATTCAAAGCACTTGCTTGTAAAATGCCGGCAGATCATTGTATTGGATAGGACTGTGGAATCCGTTTTTATTTTGGGATCAATTGCGCTGGCATTGATGTTGGGGGCCATGAGTCCGGGGCCAACATCAATTTATGTGGCGAAAAACTCGATTGCGATTTCACGTCAGCATGGTCTGTTTACCGCGCTGGGCACCGGTTTGGGCGCAGCCATCTTTGGTTTGTTTGCGGTGCTGGGCTTACAGGCCTTTTTACTGGCTGTGCCATCGGCCTATTTGGCCTTAAAAATTTGTGGCGGTTTATACCTGCTGTGGCTGGCATTTAAAATTATTAAACATGCCAAAGACCCGATTCAGGCTGATCATGCTGCTGGTACGCAAATGTCTTTACGCCGTGCTTTTATGACTGGTCTGATTACCCAATTGTCAAATCCTAAAATTGCCATTGTGCTGGCCAGTATTTTTACCGCGCTATTACCCAAAGAGATTCCACTGTATTTTTATTTTGTCCTGCCTATTCTGTGTTTCTTTATTGATGCCGGCTGGTGTTCCTTGCTGGCGGTGGCGCTATCGGCGGAAAAATCACGCGCAGTCTATTTAAAGTTTAAAAAAGTGTTTGATCGTGCGGCCGGTGTGGTGATGACGCTATTAGGTTTAAAACTGATTTTTGGTATGAAATAGATGGCTTAAATTGTGTTGATCGACATATCTCAAAAAGCCTCCGTTTTGTCGGAGGCTTTTTTATCTTAGAACATATTTTCTTCAGAATTGGCGGAAATCCGGTGAATGGATAAATCTGCACCATTAAATTCTTCTTCCTGACTTAAACGAATCCCCATCAGCAGTTTTAGCACGCCGTAAATCAGAAAACCACCCGCCAGCGCAATCAGAATTGCCAGCACGGTGCCGAACAGCTGGGAGATCAAGGATACGCCCCCCATACCACCGAGCCATTGTTGCCCAAAGATACCGACTGCCAGTCCGCCAAAAGCACCACATACGCCATGCAGTGGCCAGACGCCGAGTACATCATCAATCTTGAGTTTATTCTGGGTATAGGTGAAGAGTTTAACAAACATAATCCCGGCGATGCCGCCGATCACAAAGGCACCGAGTGGATGTACTACATCGGAGCCGGCGCAGATGGCCACCAGACCGGCAAGCGGACCATTATGTAAAAAGCCCGGGTCATCTTTGCCTGCAATTTTGGCGGCAATTGTGCCTCCAACCATCGCCATTAAAGAATTGATCGCCACCAGTCCTGAAATGGCATCCAGACGCTGGGCGCTCATGACATTAAAACCAAACCAGCCGACAATTAAAATCCAGGAACCCAAAGCCAAAAAAGGAATAGACGAGGGCGGATGCGCACTGATGCGACCATCTTTTTTATAGCGCCCATAACGCGCGCCCAGCAGAATCACCGCGGCCAGCGCAATCCAGCCCCCCATGGCATGTACCACCACCGAACCGGCAAAATCATGGAAACTGGCACCAAAGCTGTGTGCTAGCCAGAGTTGCAGACCAAAGTTGCCATTCCAGATCATCCCTTCAAAAAATGGATAAATCAGCGCCACCAGAAATAAGGTCGCCAAGGCCTGCGAACGCATTTTGGCCCGTTCAGCAATGCCTCCTGAAATGATCGCTGGAATGGCCGCAGCAAAGGTCAACAGGAAAAAACAGCGCATCAGGTTATAGCCATGATCGGCCGCCAGAGTGGTCGAGCTATGGAAAAAATGCTGGCCATAGGCAATGTAATAGCCCACCAGAAAATAGGCCACCGCAGAAATGGCAAAGTCTGTGAGAATCTTGCTTAAGGCATTGACCTGATTTTTATGTCGAACGGTGCCGAGCTCTAAAAATGCAAATCCGGCATGCATGGCCAGCACCAGCACTGCACCAAGAAGGAGAAATAATAAGTCGATATTTGGCATTGTGCGTTCCAATTGAGTGCACGGGATCACGAAAAGAAACTCAGTATATCGAGACGAATAGATTGTAAAAGAGGGGCAGACTGCGAAAATTTTGATGAAGAATTTCGTGAAATGAATAAGCCTCGATATAAAGCACAATGCGATTTTTTGCACCAAATCAAGTCTTTTTTAAACGCTGTAAAACTCAATATTTTTGGCTATTTTTGAAAGATTTAAATTGATTGATACAAAGGTGTGAAGCAACTTGTATGTTTACGGTGCATCTTTAAACAGGCTGGACTGTTTAGAAAATTTTAAAAATTAAGTCAAAAATTGCTGCGAGGGCTGATGCGGTTTCGTGTAGGAACAGAAAAAACGAAAAAAGATGGCCAAAGAGTATTGGGTTTAAAACAAAAGAACCCCATCAGCGGGGTTCTGTTTATAAAAGTGACTTAGCTAAAAGAGAACTGAATTAATCAGTAAAATGTACTGGAATCCATTGATAGCTTTTGCCATCTTTTGAATAAATATGGCCGATGCCCGGGAACGGTAAATGTGCGGCCGCAATAGTCTGACCGTCTTTGGCATATTCAGCAAAATGCTTTAAGCGAGTTTCGACTGCTGCTTTCGGGTCAATATCAAACTCAATGGCGGTTTCAGGTTTATCAAACTGAATGGTATGCGAATGCACAATATCGCCAATAAACACCAGTTCCTGCTGCTCATGCTTTAATTTAAAACTGTAATGTCCCGGTGTATGCCCGAATGACGGCTTAAACTCGACACCACCAAAGGCCAGAGCTTTATCGGAGAAGACTTTAATCTTTTTGGATTTTTCATAAGGTGCTAAAGCCGCTTTGATTTTTTCCACCGTACCCAAAAAGCCAGCCTGTTTATCTTTGGGCAGTTTTTTCACGGTATTGGGATTGAGCCAGAAATCATATTCGGTTTTGGCAATATGCAAGGTCGCATTGGGATAATTGGCTACACCGTTGTTAGAAATCCCACAGACATGATCGGGGTGTAAATGTGTCAGAAAGACACCATTCACTTGTTCTGGCTGATGGCCTGAGGCTTTTAAATTGTTATAGATTGAACCTAAGTGATCGCCAAAACAGCTGGCTGCACCGCTATCGACCAGATAAAGCTGACTACTGGTATTCACCAGAAAGGCATTGACGGAGGTCTGGATACCTTTGGCTTGATCGGCATAGTATTTTTTTAGAATCTCGCTGACTTCCTGATCTGCCGCACCTTTAAATTGTGAGCGGTTGAGATAGTTGGTGCCATCGAGCAGGGCGGTAATTTGATAAGGCCCAAACTGATGTTGATAATAGCCCGCGACCTGTTTTTGTTGGGGGGTGGTTGGTTCAGCGGCTTGGGTGGTGAGGGCTGCGGTGATTAGGGCTAGAGCGAGAAGGATTGGTTTTAAAGTTTTCATAGGTTTCTTATAAGTTGATTAAATGTTTTTATATGATATTAGATTCTAACTAGGAGATTTAAGTTTTGTTTTTTGTCTATTGATCTTTTGAGTCAGATTTCTCTGACAACGTGGACAATCTTCAAATAGATTCTCTTTTAAAATATAATAGCAAGGTAGTAGAACATTAATTTTATTACCTAATTTATTAATTATTATCTTTTCATAAATCATTGTGTTTTCATCATATTTTAGAATGGGATCTAATTCTAGTTTTTCAGGATTATAAATTTTAACAAGGTTGTCTGAGTGTATATTAAAAAGTATAAAATTTTCATCATAAAATTGTGTATTAATGACTGAGTTGTATATTTTTTCTAAATTTTCACTTTTAATAGTTTTTAAATATTGATAATCGTCTCCTTTGTGTTTATCACAAGTCATTAATTCATGATGTTCACCAAACATGAATTTGAAAGAAATATTGGTATTAAAGTCGATATTACCTATATTATAGTAGTCAGATAATTTAAATGTAAATGTTCTAGTATTTTGTAGTAGATATAATAATATTGAGTGAAAATGGAACAAGTGATCATCATGATTTGGATTGCAAAAGTACGTTAATTCTTCATTTTGGCAAGAACTAATGTGGTCAGTAAGGAAATAATTGTATGAATCCTTATGTTGTAGAATAAAATGACCATGATCTAGAATAAATATAGCATTAGGTACTAAGTCAAGAGAATATTTGTTTTTTAAAGAATTTATAGATTCTGTTAATTTTTCATTATCTAAATCTGTGGTATAGAAAAATATAATTCCAAATCCTTCATTAGATATATTAGCTTCTTTTTCACTTCTATTTTTTCTTAGTCTTTTATATGAAGCAATATTTTCAAAAGCAGATTCTAATTCTGTTTGAGTTACTTTTGATTTAATTTGAATTGTACCGTAAGTATTTTCAACTGGATGAACTTCAAGTGTATTTCCTCTTTTCATTAATAAAATTCTTTCTTCGTGGTTAGAAAAAAGAATGTCCAATTCTCTTGAATAATTGCCATTAGTATCTGCAACTCTACAACTTATTTCACTAATAAGAAATTTAGGAGGTAATAAACCGGCATTTAATAAGTGTTTACGTAAAATTTCTTCTCTATGAGTACCTAAGTCTCTTGTATGTTTTATATTCTTTGAGCGGTTATAACTATTCATTAAATCTTTTTGGGAAATTGACAACTCATGACCTAGCCCTTGAAATTCAGTTTTTTTTAATTTTAAAGTCCTTACAGTCTCGGTCTTATCGACGAGAAATTGAAGTGCATTTGAATTGCTCATAAGATTCCAATAATATTAAGCATGCTTTTATTAACAATTATTATTTTATCAAATAAAAGCCCCTACATCAGTAGAGGCTTTTTTATCTTTCGTCTTAAACCTTAAGACACTTTATCACCCGGTTTAGCACCAGTTTCAGGTGAAATCACCCAACCACCGTTGCCATTGCCCGCAGCGAGTACCATACCGTTTGAAATACCAAAACGCATCTTACGTGGTGCAAGGTTTGCCACCATCACCACCAATTTGCCTTTTAAGTCTTCAGGTTGGTAGAACTCACGAATACCGCTAAATACGTTACGTGGTTCAGCTTCACCCACATTTAAAGTGAGTTGAAGAAGTTTATCGGAACCCTCAACCGTTGCAGCTTCAAGAACTTCCGCTACACGTAGGTCAACTTTCATAAAATCATCAATATTAATGATTTCAGCTTCACCGACTTTAGGCTCAGGCTTTTTCTCAGCTGCTTTTTTCTCTTTTTTCTTTTCCGCTTTTGGCGCTTCCGCAGGCGCAGCTAAAGAATCTTTAGATGCATCGACCATTGCTGCGACTGCTTTCGGGTCAACACGTTGCATGAGCGGTTGGAACAATGCAATTTCATGACCAACTAATACAGTTTTACGTGATGCAAAGTCAAAGCTGTCAAGTTGTAAGAACGCTTGAACCTGTTCAGCCAAAGTTGGCAATACAGGCGCCAAGTAAACTGCCAATTGACGGAACAGGTTGATCCCGACAGAACACACGTCATGCACTTGCTGTTCTTCGCCTTCAATTTTCGCAAGCGCCCAAGGCTTTTTCTCGTCGATATACTGGTTGGCTTTATCCGCCAGCGCCATGATTTCACGAATCGCTGTTGAGAATTCACGTGCTTCGTATGCTTGCGCGATTGAATCACCGGCATCAATAAAGCTTTGCACCAATTCAGGCTCGGCACAGGTTGCGCTTAACTTGTTATCAAATTTGGTGTTGATGAATTTGGCACAACGGCTGGCGATGTTCACCACTTTACCAACAAGATCAGAATTCACCTTTTGAACGAAGTCATCAAGGTTCAAGTCAGAATCTTCAACTTTGTCAGACAGTTTAGACGCGAAGTAATAACGCAGATATTCCGGATTCAAGTGCTGTAAATAGGTTTCCGCTTTAATAAAGGTACCGCGAGATTTCGACATCTTCTGGCCGTTTACAGTCAAGAAACCGTTTACAAATAAACCGGTTGGGGTACGGTAATTGGCACCTTCCAGCATTGCCGGCCAGAACAGTGCGTGGAAATAGACAATATCTTTACCAATGAAGTGATAGACCTCATTGTTAGAATCTTTTTTCCAGTAATCATCAAAGTTCAGGTCTGGACGTTTGGTTTTGATGTAATTTTCAAAGCTCGACATATAGCCAATAGGTGCATCCACCCAAACGTAGAAATATTTGTTTGGTGCATCCGGAATTTCAAAGCCGAAGTAAGGTGCATCACGGGAGATGTCCCAATCGTTCAGGCCATTGTCAAACCATTCATCTAACTTGTTGGCAATTGATACCGGCAAACGGCCTTCATCACGGGTCCATTTTTGCAGGTATTCACCAAAGTTTGGCAATTTAAAGAAGTAGTGATCCGATGATTTCTCAACTGGTGTAGCACCGCTTAACGTCGATTTTGGATTTAACAGTTCAGTGGCGTTATAAGTGGTTCCGCAGACTTCACATGAGTCGCCGTACTGATCTTCGGCTTTACATTTCGGGCAGGTGCCTTTAATGAAACGGTCCGACAGGAACATGCCTTTTTCCGGGTCGAACAGTTGTGTCACAGGACGAACAGCAATATTGCCGGCATCACGGTTCTTGATATAAATTTCTTGCGCGCGTGCCTTGTTGGTGTCGCTATGGGTGGAATCATAATGATCAAAATCGACCTTAAAGCCGGCAAAGTCACGCATATGTTCGGCCTGAACATTGGCAATCTGCTGTTCCGGTGAAATACCGTTGGCTTCAGCACGTAGCATGATGGCGGTACCGTGAGCATCATCCGCACAGACATAAGTCACTTCATGGCCCATTGCACGCATGGCACGAACCCAGATATCTGCCTGGATATAACCGAGTAAGTGGCCCATATGGATTGGACCATTGGCGTATGGAAGGGCGTTGGTGACTAAAATTTTACGCACGGATTAACTCTCTCATTCGTATTCATTATGCAATGTCCGCGATTTTACCTTAGATGATGCAGGCTTGCACAAGGGAATCGGTGAATTCTTTTCAGGACCGGATAAAATCTGCATTTCTGTGCCGAAAAAACAGAAAAAACCAAGTCTTTGACTAAGATTTATAATTCCTGTGGCTGCACTGGCTTAACCTTCGTTTAAATACCCGTTAAACTAGGGCATTCGGTTGTATATCCAGATTTGGAGTAACTTTATGTCGTGGCTTTCTTCACTAAAATCGGTCTTTGCTCCTGCACAGGAGGTGAAAGAGGAAGAAATCCAGAAGGTACTGCAAAACTATGTACTTCCTGCTTCCCAAAACGCACTCAAAGAGCGTATTTCTCAGGTCAATGTACAGGGGCAAATCCTGCAATTAACCATCAATACCTATCCGGAAGAAAAACAGTATTTGCAGCAGATTCATGATGAACTGGCCGATGCACTCGAGCAATGCGGCATCAAGGAATTGAACCTGCATGTGGTGCAGCAAAAAACCGGGGCGAAAAAAGAGGGCGGCTGTGGTCATCACCATGCCGAAGGAGAAAGCTGTTCCAGCAAACCACAAGCTGCAGCAAAATCCAATCTGCCACCTGTGGTCGATGCTTCTGCAAGTCCAGATGCGCTCAAGCAAGCCAATGCCAACTATCAACCCCAGCAAGAAGAAGCGCCAATTCAAAAAGCTGCACCGCAGCAGCGTGATGTGCCAAAACATCCACGTATTCAAAACGTAATTCTGGTGTCGTCCGGTAAAGGCGGGGTTGGAAAATCAACTACTACTGTCAATCTGGCCTTGGCGATGCAACAGCTGGGCCTAAAAGTAGGCGTGCTAGATGCCGATATTTATGGCCCGAGTATTCCAACCATGCTCGGCAATGCCGGCCAAACCCCGATGATTGAAGCCGAGCATTTTGTACCGCTAGATGCCTATGGGATGGCGGTGCTGTCGATTGGCCATTTAACCGGTGATCACAATACCCCGGTGGCTTGGCGTGGACCAAAAGCCACGGGCGCCCTGATGCAGTTATTCAATCAGACCTTGTGGCCAGATTTAGATGTGCTGGTGATTGATATGCCGCCGGGAACCGGGGATATCCAGTTAACCCTGGCGCAGCGTATTCCGGTCACGGGTGCCGTAATTGTCACTACACCACAAAACGTAGCCTTAATGGATGCCACCAAAGGCATTGAGTTGTTTAACCGTGTACAGATTCCGGTGATGGGCGTGATTGAAAATATGTCGACGCACATCTGTTCTAACTGTGGTTTTGAAGAGCAGATTTTTGGAACCGGTGGTGGTGATCAACTGGCCGAGCAATACGATATTCCATTACTGGGCCGTTTGCCGCTGAATGTGCAGATTCGTGAAAATGCCGATGCCGGTAAACCGTCTGTGATTGCCGAAGATGATGCAGCCGACAGCTATCGGGAAATTGCCCAGAAAATCATGGATAAATTGCCAAAAGCAGACAAAGACCAGAATCGGATTTTCTAGTTCTGTAATGTAGTGAATAGAAAAAAGCCCAATCTTCAGATTGGGCTTTTTGTTTTAGGCAGATGATAAACCGGATGGCGTCGATTTTTGCTTTCTGGCTTGCAGCACATTAACGGTCACTGCAATCACCACCATGATGGTACCGGCAATATCGGTATAGGTTTCCGGAATAATCATCATTAAGGCACCCACCCCCATGAAAATTCGCCAGAACCAGTTTAAACTAGTTTTGAAATAGCCCTCGACCGCAGCGCCCAAGGCTAGAATCCCAATAACCGAAGTCACGGTAATGCTGACAATGGTGGTCCAGGCCGGGAAGGCAAATTCACGCGCATTAACGGCCACATTGGTGGTATCAATCATCAGCATGGCCGGGTTATATACAAACAGGAACGGCACAATAAAACCGGCCAGTGACAGTTTCAGTGCCTGAAAACCGGTCCGCATCGGGTCGCCGCCAGCAATCCCGGCACCGGCAAAGGCGGCCAGCGCCACTGGCGGGGTGATATTGGCAAACAGACCAAAATAGAACACAAACATGTGCGCCACTAGAGTCGGAATATCAAAATGGGCCAAAGCCGGCGCAGCCATGGTCGCGGTAATGATATAGGCCGGAATCGAAGGCAGGCCCATGCCCAGAATCATGGAGGCCAGCATGGTAAAGAATAGGGTCAGGAACAGGCTGCCCGCACCAATACTCATAATGGATGAAGTCATGACAGTACCAAAACTGGTCAGGCTGACCACCCCAATAATAATTCCGACCACAGCACAGGCCGCCATCACAGATAAAGACTGCCGGGCACCATCGGCCAGGGCATCCAGAATTTCCCGAATCCCCATGCGGGTGGATTTTCTAAAGGCTGCCACAATAACCGTAAGTACAATGGTATACACCGCGGCATAACTGACCGGAATTGACTGGAACAGGAAAAACACCAGTGCCACAATCGGAATCAGCAAATGCCCGCGTTCTTTCAGCACTTCTTTAACCCGGGGCAAATCTGCTTTGGGTACCCCTTTTAGGTTGTCTTTCCCGGCACGAAAATGGACTTGGGCCATCACGCCTAAATAATACAACAGCGCCGGCAGAGTCGCGGCTAGGGCGATGGTGCCATAACTGACGCCGGTGGTTTCCGCCATAATAAAGGCACTGGCGCCCATCACTGGCGGTAAAATCTGTCCGCCGACCGAAGCACTGGCCTCTACCGCACCGGCAAAATTTTTGTGATAACCAATCTTTTTCATCAGCGGGATGGTAAAGGAACCGGTACCGACCACATTGGCCACTGCCGTACCATTAATACTGCCCATAAAGCCACTGGAAATAACCGCCACCTTGGCCGGGCCACCCTGTTTATGCCCGGCCAGGGCCATGGCCAGATCATTAAATAATTTGCCCATCCCCGATTTGGCCAGAAAAGCGCCAAATAAAATAAACAGGAAAATGAAAGTTACCGATGCGCCAATCGCCGATGAATACAGGCCTTCGGTTTTTAGATACATCTGTCCGAAAATATCACTCACGGTATAAGGCCGGGTCAGTAGCCGTTCCGGCATCCAGTTAAAATGACTGATAAAAGGATAAGCCAGAAAAATCAGCCCGAGAATTGGCAGCATCCAGCCCATCACCCGTCGTGCTGCTTCGACCACCAGTACCACGGTCATAATCGAAAACACAATATCCAGCACATTGGGAATCCCGCCGCGGGTGGTCATAATGGCCTGATATTCTTTCCATAAATATAAAAATGAAGCGAGAGAGGCGAGGGCCAGAATCCAGTCGAACCAGGCCACATGCTGGCGGGAACTGGACTGCCGTGCCGGATAAAGCAAAAATACCAGCACCAGACCAATGGCCACGTGCGCCGAGCGTTGTAGCAGCTCTGGAAGCGGGTTAAAGGTAATAAACAGATGAAACAGCGAATAGCTGATGGCAATCGCGGCAATAAACCAGCTGACCGATTTGCTGCGAGGCTGACGCGTGACCGATTCCCGGTCAAATTTTTCCAGCAGGGCCTGCTGTTCTTTTTCATCCAGCTGTTCAATGGTTACTTTTTCTTGTTGTGTCATACGCAGTCTCCTTGACCCCACCATTTCCAGAACGGTCGTTGCTGTACCGAAAAATGAACCACCGTGTAATCAGGAAAATCTTCGGCAATGGGCCAGCGTTTCTGATTGATCTGGAGCTGTCCTTGCATACGGCGTGAAATGGTCCAATGTAATTCTTTTAAACGATGATTGACCTGCATACGCACTTGGCCATTGGCTTGGCGCAGCACAGGATAATGATCCGGTGTACCGGCACCAAATGACACCAGGTCGGTATGCGTTAAAATAAAATGCTGATCTTCACGCTGATAATGTTCCTGCCAGCGGGTTTTTTCTACCGAATGTTGCCACTGCAACTGAAACTGTTGCGGGCGAATCACACAGCTGGTGTTAGGACCTTTGTGACTCTCTTCAATCTTGACCAGGGTATAACTTTGCGGAAACCACAGGCCGAGCAGAATGATCAGTATCAATAGAAAAAGTGCAGCCCAAACTGCACTTTTATAGCTGAACATTAAGGTGCTGCCACCTCATCATAATAACGTTTCGCCCCCGGATGCAGCGGTGCAACCAGGCCTTGCTGGGCTTTTTCCAGAGTAATATCGGTAGCAGCCTGATGGGCATTGGCCAAATTGCCTAAATTGTCAAAGAAGGTTTTGGTCAGCTTATACACATCATCTTCAGACAGGTCGGAACGTACCACCAAGGCATTCATAATGGCCGCGGTCTGCACATCTTCTGCATTGCCATACGTGCCTTTTGGAATCACCATTGGCAGGAAGTAAGACTGGTTCTGGGCAATCTGTTTGACCTTGTCTGCATTAATACTTACCAGTTGCAGATCAAAACTCTGCTGTAGTTCCATCAATGATGAATTTGGAATACCACTGGTCAGGAAGGCCGCATCCAGTTTGCCACCTTTTAAGGCATCGGCAGCTTCGGCATAGCCCAAGTAATCGACTTTGACATCGTCATAGCTAATCCCAAAACCATTCAGCAGGGTACGCGCATTAACTTCCACCCCGGAGTTTTGTGCACCCACGGCAATACGTTTGCCTTTTAAATCTTCAATAGAGCGAATCCCGGATTTTTTTGAAGCCACAATCTGCACATAGTTAGGATATAAAGCCGCAATTTGCTGCACATTGCCAATTTTATCTTTAAAGCTGCCTGTGCCCTGAATGGCTTCGGTCAGACTATCACTCATCACAAAAGCCATTTCGACTTTATTCTGTTTTAGCAGGTTCAGGTTTTCAACCGAGGCGCCGGTGGTCTGGGTTTTGGAGTTAACGCCGTAGGTTTTATTATACAGTTCAGCCAGGCTGGTTCCGATCACGTTATAGGGACCGGAGGCACCACCCGTGGCAATACTGACAAAACGGGTTTGCAGTTTGTCGGCAGCAGCGGCGCTGCTTTGTGGATTGGCCTGGGTGTTGTTCTGGCCTGGATCATTGGAACAAGCACTTACACCAGCTAAGGCCAGCGTCAGTAAGGTCAGTTGCGTCCATTTTTTCATTGACTTCTCCTGTGATTATTATCGTCATCCATTGTTGAAATATTGAAAGATTTCAAACTAAAAGCTGGTTCTGGTTATTCTGATTAAGGCAGCTTGTTGAGTTAAAAATTAACCGAATAATTTGAACTTGAACAGTTTTTTTACGCATTTATACAATTGGGGGAGGGTAAAAATGGACTTAAAACCCTTGATTCATTGAAGATGAACGGCCCAGTTTTGATGACTGTTATATATTCTTTAATATGTTTTTAAGTTTATGATAATTAATAATAAATATATTGTAATGGACTGTGTTTTTAGTTGAGAAATTTCTCTGTTTTGCTGCACAATGAGGCCAGTTACAATTTATTTTTTGCCTATGCCTTGCAACTCCTTTACATTTGCAGCATTCGCGTATGAGGCTGGCTATGATTTCATGGTTTTTTATTGGTTTGGTGATCACCATCTTGTTGACACCTGGCCCAACCAACACCTTACTGGCCTCTTCCGGAATTCAGGTCGGCATCCGTAAATCTTTTCATTTAATTCCCGCCGAAGCCTTTGGTTATCTGATTTCCATTACCCTGTGGGGCATGCTAATCGGGCAGGTGTCGAGCCAGTTACCGTTATTGCCCACTGTGCTCAAACTGTTTAGTGCGGTTTATATCATTTATCTGGCTATCAAGTTGTGGCGTACTGCCAATGTCGAACAGCAGTTTCAGCAGCCGACCATTCGCGCGCGTGAACTGTTTGTGGCTACTTTACTAAATCCGAAGGCCTTGCTGTTTGCTTCTGCAATTTTTCCGGCCATCGCCTGGACCAGTGCAGCACATTATGTGGCACATATTCTGATCTTTCTGATCTTGATTATTCCCATTGCATTTTTCTGGACCCTGATTGGTTCCTTTTTAGCCAGTAATAAAATCTGCTGGCTCAATCCGGCCAACTTGCAAAAGACCGCGTCCTTGCTGTTGTTTAGTTTTTCAATTCCTCTAAGTTATTCGGCGCTTTTAAGACTTTAAACGCCCCATCTGCAGCAGGCAGAAAAGTCGACTTCATGCCTGCTTATTTCCATTGGTGCCGATTTCAGTTAAAGTACAGCGCAGTAAAACATTCGCTTTTGGATAGAAATAAATGGCAATTAAGTCTGATCGTTGGATTCGCGAAATGAGCGAAAAACACGGCATGATTGAACCGTATGCACATAATCAGGTTCGATTTGATGAAAATGGCAACAAACTGATTTCCTATGGCGTTTCAAGTTATGGTTATGACGTCCGTTGTGCACGTGAATTTAAAGTATTCACTAATGTCCATTCTGCTATTGTTGATCCAAAAAACTTTGATGAAAAAAGCTTTATTGATATTGAATCGGATGTCTGCATTATTCCACCAAACTCGTTTGCCTTGGCGCGTACAGTTGAATATTTCCGTATCCCACGTAATGTTTTAACCGTGTGTCTGGGCAAATCGACCTATGCGCGCTGCGGTATTATTGTCAATGTCACGCCACTCGAACCAGAGTGGGAAGGGCATGTGACCTTGGAATTCTCTAATACCACCAACCTGCCTGCACGTATTTACGCGGGTGAAGGCGTTGCACAGATGCTGTTCTTTGAATCAGATGAAGTGTGTGAAACCTCCTATAAAGATCGTGGTGGTAAATATCAGGGCCAAACCGGGGTAACCTTACCGAAAGCCTGATAGTGGAAACTTAAAATAAAAACAAGCGAGCCGTTGTGCTCGCTTGTTTTTTCTCCAATTCATTCATCGGAAAAACGGGCTTTTTGGCCCGTATTTTTTTGCAATTGATAAATTATTACGCATAATGAACAACAATTATGACTTGGTAATCGCATGTTTTTAAGGATAAAAACACATAAATAAATAGCCAAGTTCTGGATAAATAAAAGAATGATGCGGAGCATCTGGGAATAGGATGGTCGAGATGACTGAATATGGAATTGGCCTAAATTTTAGAAAAAGTTGCTTAGCTGCCTTGGTCGGGATGTTGCTAAGTTCTCCTGCATATGCTTTACAGAATCTATCCGATGAACATCTGGCAAATACCACAGGTGAAGGGATTGCCTTGCTTCCTGAAAATTTCAAAATGGTATTTCAGCGCCCAAATGATGTGTCTGCGGCATCAAGTTATACCCGTAATCTCGATAATCCGGAACAATATGACACCGGTTTTATTCGCATTATTCCGGTAGGTGAAAATTACGATAATTTAACCCTCAGTCAGACTGATGCTGCCAATCAGAGAACCAAAGCGGATATTTTTATTTATGGTCTGGCGCTCTCTGAAACCAATAACAATATAAACCAACGCTATAGTAATCAGGGGTTTGATTGGGGCAGTGCTGCGAATCCCTGGTTATTTCGCGCTGGTACAGACGAAAATATCCGTCAATTTGAGAGTACGAATGCAGCGACCGATATCAGTTATATTTCTTTAGAAGCTCCTTTGGCCAAAGTGGATGCTGATGATCAGGACAATAATATTAAACTTGGGCTTTGGTTAGATGCTTTTTCACGCAGCTGGAACTCAAGTAACAAGGTGGACCCGATTACGGGGGCACCTGTCACGACCAATGCGGCCAATGATCCTGACTTATTAAAAAATCAGCGAATTCGTTTGCAATTGGTGGCCAATGGTCTAAGTCTAAGTGGTTCACAGGTTCGGTTGTTTCAAACCATGCCTTCTACCAATGCGGTAGAAAGTCAGACTTTAGGTATGGCCAGTCTTATCCGTCTGAATACCAATGATAATCCTGAAGCTCTAATTTATGAAAATACCCAGGCCAATAAAGAACTGCTCAATGCCAGAGGCTTGCGTATAAGTACAGCAACCCTCAATGATGGTACCGCGGTTACGCCTGCACTCGACCGTTCTTTAGCCCCAATTTTCCATGCTGAAGAAGGTTTGTATTTGTATAGCCCCAACATCAATTTAGTGCTCGGCAATATGCACCAACCGTTTATTTTGGGATCGGAAGGCCAGAATATTATTTTAGAAGTGACCCGTATACCGAATGTCCCTGAAATTTATAAACAGATTTATACCTATTATGCCGATATTGATGGCGATAACACCGAGATCAACCCTGCTGACTATAAAGGCTCAACCTGTAATGTTGCTTATTGTGGCTCTAATATTTCCCAAGTACTTTCAGGGGCAGGAACCACCAACTACCAGGGAACCAATGCAACACATAGCAGTATTTCAATTGGTAGCGTGACACGTGATCCGACCACGAATCTGTTAAAAGCCAACACTGCGAGTAATTCTACCGGTGTGGTATTTAGAAGTCCCCATGCAACTACAGCACCTGTAAACTTGGGCTCGGTGGCAATTGATGGTGTGCTGATCCAGCACTTGAAGTTTAAGACCACGGGACTATAAGAGGGAATTTGAGATGCTGAAAAAAATCTGCTTTCCACTGGCTCTTTGTGTCAGCACATTCAGTTCTGCTCAACTGGTTAGTTTAAATCAAGATGAACTGTTAAATACGGTCGGGCAGGGCGGTGCCGATTTAAGCTGGACGCTTTCTTTAAACCATAAATATGCCAATGACATGAGTCTCAAGAATATTTCCGAACTCAGTAATGGTGAGGTCACTACGGCAAATTATCAGTATGAATGTAGCAATGACGTGTTATGCCGTTTTGCTTTTTCTCCCAATAATCACCGTGATGAAAATGGTCAGAAGTGGCTGGTGTTTAAACAGATTCAGGGTACGATTCAGATTGATAAATTCTCTCTGGAAGGCACCACCATTATTAATAAGGATAAAAATCCACAAACAGCGATGCTGCTGAAGTTTTATGATCAGCATCCTCTGAAAATCAGGAATCTGGGTTTTGTGAGTCTGGCGGTTGAGTCAGGTAATGAAGGTTATTTAAACAATACCCGATATACCACCTATAACAATGGTTCTCAGGTTCCTTCATTTGATCAGGGACAGGAACAGGGATTTATGGGACTGAATGTTCATGGCAACTTGCATCTGTCAGGAGATATCAAAATTTTCAGTTATAACTGCTCAGGAGCTGCAACCAGCCGCTGTTAAGCGTTGGGATTTCAAAAGGACATTGAAATGAATAAAACAATAAAATTAAATGTACTTGCCTTATCTATCTGTTTAGCTCAGCAGGCATACGCACTACAGCCTATTTCTGATCGTAGTCTCAGTCAGGTGACAGGGCAGGATGGTATTTCCATTACCCATGAAGTTTCGAAGGTGACAATTGATCAATTGAACTGGGTGGACTATCACAATACCGGCAGTATGAAACTGGGGATGCATGATGTTGAAGTGCTCAGCTCGGGGGGGCAGAATATTAAAAGTACCCTTGATGTTGACGTTGGTACCACAGCAAATGGTGTCGGCATGCATATTCAGGCGAGTATTTCACCATTTAAATCTACGGTTCAGAACATCATGCTCATTTGTGAGCCGAACTGTGGTGATAGCCAAACAGATCAGAACCTGGGGGCTTTAAGCTTTCATACTATTTCACCACTACGTTTTAACTTAATTACCAGTAATGGATTATTTAACCGGAATGATCTGGCTCATTTAGATTTTGAGCTTAAAAATGCCAGTATTTCTTATGGTCTAAATGGCCAGAACCTGACCTTAAAAGATTTTAACTTTAACCTGTCTGCAGATGGATATATGTATCTGGATCAGGATGAAGGGATTGTGCTGGCAACTAAAAACAGTCCTACTGGCCAAGACCATATTGTAAATTTAGGGCGGGTAGAAGATCTGACCAATGTATCCGATAACCGGTCAGGAGCAACCAATCCAGGGGTGAATATCGATTTACGTTATGGTCCAGAGGGAAGCCAGAATAACCTGATTCGTATGGGGGCTTCTGGAGCAGTGACCAACGGTAAGCTCTTTATTAATGCTAACCAGGCTGGAATTGGAAAGTTTAATACGGTTAGTCGTAATTCAAGCGATTTGACCGAAACAACACGGCAAGCCGGTGGTTATGATATAGCCGGCCCGGGAGGTTTACATCTGGGTATGTCTGCCGAATTTACCCGAGAAGGCAACCCGCTACTCAATGGCAAGGCTCCGACTACACTCGAGATTGGGCATACAGGTACAGGCAGCTATGCAATTGAATTTTCTAATTTATCGCCACTTGCAGTACGTGATAGTAATAATGTTGATGATTTGACTAAACGCAACGCCTATATTGATTTTGGTGATATTTTTATTAATACCGTTCAGGCCAAATCTTTAAACTTTATTATTAATGAGAACATGCAAAAGGTGCTGGGCAGTAATACTCTAGAATTGATTTATAACATTAGCCCTGATCAGAATGCACAGAATTTAGCGCTTATTGCGGTGCGAGGCATGGACTTTCAGGCCATCGCGCGTAAGGCCAGATTCATTTCAGATAACTCGATTGATGCCATTACCGCGACTTCTGGCGAGTGGGGGATTGGTATTCCAATCTTTAACTTAAATACCAACCTGGCTTTGTATGCAAAAAATTATAGTCGTAATGGCGTTGACCGTTCTGGTTTAGGCTATAACCTGGCACTTTCGACGGAAGGCTATGGTATTGACCAGAAAACAGGCGCACCAAGTACAACCTCTATTCTGATTATTGATGGTGCGACCGGTAAATACAGTGGTGAAGAAGTCAACTATTATGCGGGCCTAAGAAATATAGATGCGTACCTGAAATCGGATGGGGTGATTGGTTTTGAAGAAGATGGCATTTATGTCAAGGCAGATAACTTGCTGCTGGCTGCAAAAGCTGAAATTGCAATTGGTCAGTTGCCTGGCTCTTTATATAACTGTGCTGAAGTGGAGTGCCAGAACCGAGTAGTTCCTATCGATAACTTTGCCAGAAAAGATGACATCTTGGCTTCTTTAGCCTTTAAGCTTGATGGTAAAGGTGAACTTATGATTATTCCTGGTCTTGAGTCCACGAATGCCACACCCGATACTAATTTTTTATCTTTAAAAGCAAATTTTGAATTTAATCCGATTGCGGAGACAGATAAAGATGATCCAAGTGTTTTGGGAAGTTATATCAGCCTGATTAATGAAGACCGGAATGGTGTTGGGACTAAAACTTCCAGTGTAAATTTAAACAAAATGCAAGGTCATGTTGGTTTAGATGCCCGTGTTCTAGTGAAACAAGATACGGTGGTCTTAGATAATCAGGTGAACTTTAATTATAAAGCGACAATTCAGCCTGGATTGGGACAAGCTTTTAAAGCAGAAATGGCGATGTCTCCATCTGGAACGATGCAAAAAATTGCTGATTTTGCCATTCCTGGTGGCAATATGCGTAGCACTTTAGGGATCACACCACGCTAAGTAGATGAAATTGGCTTAAGGATTTGAGTATGAAAAAAACAATAATGTGGGCTCTTATAGGTTCAGCTTTATCCATGACGAACACAAGTCATGCCTTATCTGTGCTTGAAGATGCTGAATTATCGGATGTGACAGGACAGGCTCTATTTTCTGTCGTGAAAGAAACAGATGCTAGTCAAGGTTTAGATTTTTTTAAACTGGGAATTGATGCTGAGTTATCACTAAATGCCAATATTAAATCCTTGCAACTTGGCTGTGGCGGTGAAAATGGTGCGGGTGCTTGTGATATTGATATCTCTGCACTGTCATTGGGCTGTGTGGTGGGCGCGAGTGGAAATTGTATTACCTTACCTACCAATATTGCAGGACAGCCCAAAGGCCAAGATTTTGATAACAGTTTAAGTAATCAAAAAGAGTTAAGAGATTTTGTCTTAACGAATCCCTTTTTCCAATTTGCGATCAAAGGAGGCGACCAAGCTGCAACTCGTGAAGTGGTCGGGGTAAGAGTGGGTGCGGATAAAGCCCAAGGCCCGATGAGCATTGGTGCTATGAATAATTTTAGTGGTTATTTAACTGGAATCAATAATTTATATATTCAGGCACAAACCAATGTGGCGGTTACCTGTAAGCAGGGAACAGCAAACTGTTCCGATGCAGATGCTTCAAAGTATTCTCAAGATTTCGTTGGTGATTATGGTCTTCTTGCTGGTGGGAAAAAGCAACAATATGAAGCAAGTGCATATTTAGGGGTTAAAAATGCTGAAATCCTTAATCTTCTTGGTGGTGTAACTGTGGAATATCGTGACCAGACGATTAATACAGCAGCAGCTCAACGGGAAAACTTAGGTATTGTCGCAAACGGAAATCGTATGACCCAAGTACAAATCCATGGTTTGCAATTAGGAAGCTTGGTCGATGAAGTTGTACAAAATCTGACAATTAACCAAATGTGTACCGGTCATGATCCTGGCAAGTGTAGTGCTATTGGTACAGAAACGATTGGAAATACGTTATTGCCTTTATTACGTACAGGAATTCAAATTTATATGAAACAGGAAACATTAAAAGGTTTAAATCTTCCTGTTCCTGAGCAAGGTACTGTGGAGCTGGATGGTGCTTATAGTACTAAACTCACCAATTTATTAAATGCCTATGTCTTGCCTTATAATTTAGGCAATGTACATCAAATTGATGTTGACTCTAACTTGTTTGGTATTGCCTTAACTTCTTTAGGGAATGGTATTCGTTTCCCTGGTTTTGCTGAGGATGCAAAAGCAACCAAGGGATGGTCAATGTATTTAGAAGATGCTTTTACGATTAATATTAATCAGCCTTTAACTACCTTAATGTCCAATATTGTACAAACCGGTTTGGCTGCTCAAGGGAATATTACAATGCTTGAGCAACCATACCGTAATTGCTATGGCAGTATGAAATTCTGCTAAGCCTTAAAACTAAAAAATCCCGCCGAAGCGGGATTTTTTATATACCAAGACTTATTATTTTGCGAGCTTCGCCAATAACTCATCTTTGCTTAAGTTGGTTGATTCAGCATCACGGCGACCTTTATATTCAAAAGTACCCGCATCTAAGCCTTTTTCACCAATCACAATACGGTGTGGAATACCGGTTAACTCCAGATCAGAGAATTTCACTCCTGGGCGTTCATTACGGTCGTCCAGGAGTACATCATAACCGGCAGCACTTAATTCTGCATATAAGGCTTCTGCAGCTTCTAATGTGCGCGGTGACTTGTGTGCATTCATTGGTACAATTGCGACTTCAAATGGAGCAATGGCAGCTGGCCAGATAATCCCTTTCTCATCATAATTCTGTTCAATTGCAGAAGCCACGACACGGGTCACACCAATACCATAACAACCCATGGTCACTACAAATGGTTTGCCATCTTCGCCTAACACTTTACAGTTCAGTGCTTCAGAATATTTTTGACCCAGCTGGAAAATATGGCCTACTTCAATTCCGCGTTTAATTTGAAGTACACCTTTACCATCTGGAGATGGATCGCCTTCTACCACATTTCGAAGATCATAAACTTCACTAAACTGAGCATCACGTTCCCAGTTCACACCCGTAGCGTGTTGATCTGCGGCATTGGCGCCTGCAACAAAGTCAGACAAGACAGAAGCAGCACGATCGACAATTACGGTCATGCCTTTTTCAACTAGACCTTGTGGGCCCACAAAACCAGCGGTCAGACCAAGCGCAGCAATTTGCTCTTCAGTGGCAAAAGTCAGTGGCGCTGCAATTAAAGGATGTTTTTCAGCTTTAATTTCATTCAGTTCATGGTCACCGCGCAGAAACAGGGCAATCACTGGAACATTGCCGTTTTCATCGGCAATGCCTTGTACCAGTAAAGCTTTAACAGAATGCGCAGGATCAGTACCGAGGAAGTTTGATACATCCGCGATGGTCTTTTGATTTGGAGTATCTACAACGGTTAAGGCTTGGCTTGGCGCTGCACGCTCACCGACCAGAATCGCTTCTGCCATTTCAATATTGGCTGCGTAATCCGATTCAGTCGAGAAGGCGATATCATCTTCACCGCTGTCTGCCAGAACGTGGAATTCATGGGAACCTGAACCACCAATTGAACCGGTATCGGCCTGTACCGGACGGAAATCCAGACCAAGACGGCTAAAGATGCGGCAGTAGGTGTCATACATGACATCATACGTTTCTTGCAAAGAAGCCTGATCGGCGTGGAAAGAATAGGCATCTTTCATGATGAATTCGCGTGAACGCATCACCCCGAAACGTGGACGGATTTCGTCACGGAATTTGGTCTGAATCTGATAGAAGTTCATTGGCAGCTGCTTGTAACTTTTCAGTTCAGTACGTGCCAGATCGGTAATCACTTCTTCATGGGTTGGACCCAGCACAAACGGGTTGTTGTGACGGTCGGTAAAACGCAGTAATTCTGGACCATATTGCACATAACGGCCCGATTCTTCCCATAATGAGGCAGGTTGGGTCACCGGCATAAAGGTTTCTAAAGCGCCAGCGCGGTTCATTTCTTCACGGACAATCGCTTCGACTTTATTTAATACGCGTACCCCCATCGGCAACCAGGTATACAGACCTGAAGCCAATTTACGGATCATCCCCGCACGTAACATGAGCTGATGTGAAATCACTTCAGCATCATTTGGGGTTTCTCTTAACGTAGCAAACAAAAAGCGACTCGCGCGCATGGAAACTGTCCTGATAATTAATCGTGAAAGCAGAGATTATACGATAAAAAAATGAGGTGAACATTCGGAATGTCACCTCATTGTGTTTTCTTCTGGCTCAAGACATCAGTTTGCGGCTTTGGTGCAGCATGAAATTCTTGAAATCATCCAGATAGGTGAAGATGACGGGCACCACCACCAGCGTGAGCAGGGTCGAGGTAATCACCCCGCCAATTACCGCATGGGCCATGGGCGCACTCTGTTCGCCGCCTTCACCCAGACCGAGTGCCAGTGGGACCATCCCCATCACCATGGCAGAGGTGGTCATCAGAATCGGGCGTAAACGGGTTTTACCGGCCTGAATAATCGCCTCATAACGCGGCTCACCTCTGTCCATGGCCTTTTTAATAAAGTCGATCAGCAGGATGGCGTTCTTGGTGACCAGTCCCATCAGCATGATAATCCCGATAATCGAGAACAGGTTCATGGTGGAGTTCAGCAGGAACAGCGCCAAAAACACCCCAATCAGCGACAGTGGCAACGAGGCCATAATCGCAGCTGGGTGAATAAAGCTGTTAAATTGCGAGCCCAGCACAATATAAATAAACACAATCGACAGGGTGATGGCGGTCAGTGCATAACCTGCGGACTCAGCCATATCGGCATTGGAACCCTGGGTGTCGAAACTGTAACCTGGTGGCAATTCAAAGTTGTTTTGAATGGCTTCAATGTCCCGGCCAATATCACCAGCTGGGCGACCTGCGGTATTGGCTTCGACCAGAACCTCACGGGCCAGATCACGACGGTTAATTTGTGAGGCACCAAGATTTTCTTCAAAGCTGGCCACACTGGCCAACGGCACCAGAATGGCTTGACCATTGGCATCGGTTTTTTGTGAGGTCAGCGACATTTGCTGGACATCACCCGGCAGGCTGCGGCGGTCTTCGGTCAGACGGACATTTACATCATAGGTTTCGCCGTTATCATCTTGCCAGGTGGTGACGTCATCGCCGGCAATCAGCGGACGAATCACGTTGGCAATCTGGTTCACAGACAGGCCTAAATCACTGGCCAGTACCCGGTTGATCTGCACTTCCAGTGTTGGTTTCGGTTCTTTCAAGGAGCTTTCCAGATCGACAATACCGTCTACCTGGGCAATTTCCAGCATAAAGCGGTCGGAAATCTGTTGCAGCTGGTTTAAATCCGGCCCTTTAATCGAAATCATCACCGGTTTTTGCCCGCCCGATACGGTTTCATCTGCCGAGGCCACCGAAGTAACGCGAATGCCAGCCACGGTTTGCAGGCGTTCACGGAATTCATTGTTCAGCTCGGTCAGGGTTTGTTCACGCTCATTTCGCGGTGTAACCCGCACGCGTAAATTGACATGGTTTTTACCGCGGTCAGTCAGGCTGTTGACCGAACCATAGGTAGAAATAACCTGTGGATGCTGGCGAATAATCTGATCGACCTGTTTCAGTTTGGCTTGTGAATATTCCAGCGAGGCATCCACCGGAGTTTCAAACTTAATCCGGATTTCACCTTTGTCCGGCACCGGTACAAATTCGGTACCAATCAGTTTGGATAAACCGAGTGCGCCAAATAACGAGGCCACCGCAATCAGCAGGGTAATCAGGCGGAAGCGTAAGGCCAGTTTCAGCAGCTTTTCATAGACATGACTAAGATTGTCCAGTTTGGTGGAAATCCAGTTCAGAAAACGTTTCACCCGGCCTGGCTGTTTGTTGGGATTTTTACGCTCGGCCCAGTGTGCCGACAGCATCGGATCCAGGGTAAAGCTGACAAACATGGAAATTAAAACTGCGGTACTGACCGTGACCCCAAACTGATAGAAGAAACGGCCAATAATCCCGCCCATAAAGGCCACCGGCAGGAATACCGCAACAATGGTCAGGGTGGTGGCCAGAACCGCCAGACCAATTTCTTTGGTGCCATCCAGCGCTGCGGTAACGTGGTCTTTGCCCATATCGGCATGGCGGACAATATTTTCCCGTACCACAATTGCGTCATCAATCAGCAGGCCAATACTTAAAGACAGGGCCAGCAGGGTCATCATGTTGATGGTAAAACCAAAGGCCCAGATAAAGGTCAGTGTGCCGAGCAGGGCAATTGGCAGGGTCAGGCCGGTAATGGCGGTGGAGCGGAAAGAGCCTAAAAACAGCAGGACGATCAGAACCGCCAGTGCTGCACCTTCAATAATGGTGCGGGCCACATCACGGATACTGCCGCGAATGCCTTTGGAACTGTCGACCACCACTTTGGCTGTGGTGCCCTCAGGCAACTGTTGCTGAAGGTCATCCAGCACTTTATAGGTATTATCGACCACCTCAATGACATTAGAATCCGAGCTGCGCAGAATATCCACCGCAACCGCAGTTTTGCCATCCAAAAAGGCGCTGGACTCCAGTTCGGTCTGGCTGTCCTGAATGTCAGCGACCTGTTTCAGATAAATCGGTGCACCATTTTTATTGGCAATAATCAGGTCCCCAAAGGCCAGCGGATGGATGACCTTGGAATTAATTTCAACCACCAGTTCGCTATTGGCCTGTTTCAGGGTGCCGCCCGGTACTTCAACATTTTCTGCTTTTAAGGTATTGATGACCTGATCTACGCCAATCCCGAAACTTTGCAGTTTTTCTGGTTGTACTTCAATCCGGATCTGGCGCTGTGCATCACCGAGTAAGTTGACCGTTCCCACTCCCGGTACGGTGCGCAGTTGTGGCACAATGCGCTGGTCCAGATAAGCACTTAAATCACGCAGCGACATCTGCTCGGATTCAAACACAATCGACATAATCGCGTTGGCGGTCGGGTCATAGCGCTCCACCACCGGGTCCTGGATTTCATCACGGAATTCGGCGGTGACGCTGGCAATTTTATCACGTACATCCTGCGCTGCTACGGCAGAAGATACATCCAAGTTGAACTCGGCAATAATGGTGGAGAGGCCTTCACTGGACTGGGAAATCACCTGTTTAAGACCGGAAATGGTATTGATCTGATCTTCCATTTTCTTGGTAATTTCAGATTCAACCGTTTCCGGCGAAGCGCCCGGATAGTTGGTATAGACCACCACAAACGGGAAATCGACATCCGGAAATTCTTCAACGCCCATACGCTGCCAGGAGGCCAGGCCCAGCACCATCAGACACAGCATCATCATGACTGTAAAAACGGGATATTTGACACTAATTCGGGTAAACCACATAGTTTTCTATCCTGAGGCGTTTTCGGCGGTCTGGCTGATGCTGACCGGTTGCTGTTCATTCTGCGGACTAAACTTGACTCGACTCACTAAATCGCCGGCCTGCAATCCGCTGACAATGGCGGTATTGTCACTATAGCGTTGCTCGAGCACGTGAATATCGACCCGGACAATCTTGTTCTGGCGAATGGCCCAGACATAAGGTTTGTTTTGTATATCCTGAATGGTGTCTAAAGGAATCAGCTGACCAGAAATCGAGTTGGACGAAACAATATTGCCTTCAACAAAGGCGCCGATGCTGAGCGAGTTGATGGATTCATTGGGTGTGGCAAAAAACTCGATCTGACGGCTGGCCAGATCGGCAATTGGGGATACCCGGCTTAAGGTGGCGGTCAGCTGGGCCGGATTGCCCTGAATTTTATATTCAATCTTTTGGCCGACCTTGAGCGCAGACTGCTGGTCACTGGGCAGTTTGGCCTGAATTTCCAGCCGGTCCGGATTGACTATTTCAAACAGGGTCTGGCCGGCAGAAACCGTCTGGCCAGGTTCGACCTGACGCTGGGTAATCACCCCGCTAATCGGGCTGAGAATGGTGCCATCGCGATCGGCTTTTTCGGCAATATCGACATTGGCCTGCTGGGCACGGACATTTTCCAGCTGGGCACGATAATCGACCTGACTTTGTTCATATTCAACTTTGGAAATAAAGCCCTGATTCAGCAGGCGACGTTTACGCTCCATCATCACCCGGGCCTGATTGGCTTGTGCCTGCGTGGAGGCAAGGTTGGCGCGTGCTTGCGCCAGACGCGCGGCATTATCCTGATTGTTTAAACGGACCAGCACCTGACCTTTGTTAACCCGCTGACCCACTTGCGCATTGACTGCACTGGCGGTGGCCGTGACCTGTGCCTGAATGCTGCTGTGTTGCACGGCACGAATGGTGCCGGTAAAGGCTGTTTTGGACACCGAGTCGCCGGTTTGTACGGCCACCACATCATCCTGAATCAGTTCAATGGTTTCTGCTTCACTACGGGCCTGTTCCGGTTCTGAGTTCTGGCAGGCGGTTAGCAGCAGGCACAGGCAAAGGGTACTGAGGCTCAGCAGGGGCGTGCGAAAACGGGTAGAAGTATGTGATATACGCGGTGCTGGTCGCATGCATATTTATCCTTATTTTTCTTGTCACATGACAATTCAATTAAAAACTTCACTTTATTCAAGTGCTTTTAAGCGAGTAATAATTCTGTCGTATTCTGCCTGTGTTTTTCGATAGCTCGTTTGTAACGATTGAATCTGCTGTCTTTTCTGATTTAAGTTGGTCAGATTGTTGTTTAAATTGTTTTTCAGCTGTTCCGGGACCGGTTTGACTTTGCGCAGATATTCCATTTCCTGACGTTTAAACACAATCCGGTCATTCTGTAATTGTTTTAACTGTTCCTGCTGAAAGGCAATCTGCTTTTTAATATGCGCCAGCGCATTGTCACGTTGCTGGGTGGCAATATGACTGTTGGTATAGGCCTGTTTTAGTTTTAAATCCTGCTCGCGCTGACGGGCCTGTGCGGCACGTTGTGGCGCCTGACGGGCGTCGGTTTCGCTATTATAGGGACGCGCACGCTGAATCACCTGCATGTTGCGGTCCAGTGCCTCATAGCCATAGCGGATATGGTTTGGCGTAACGTTACTGCTGATATTGGCTACGCCGTTTTTATCGTAGTAGCGATACCAGGCCGGCTTGTTATCGGTATTGGCAGACAGCTGTCCCATCTGTAAAGCCAGCAGCAAGCCCAGTAATGATTTACTGAACAATGATGTATGCGCCCTTTTTGTGAGAGCTTTTTGAAAAAAAGTACGCACAAGCTTCCCCGAGATAAAGTTGACTAAATTACTTATTTTTAAGTCTTTAAACTGTTATATTAGACCAGAATCAGAAATTTAAAAAATACAATAGACAAAAAAAAATCAATGGTCATGGAAAAGTGTGAAGTAGTTATACAAAGTTTCTATAAAGTGTAGGTTTGGGCAAAAACTGTTCATTGAAACCTAAAGTAAAGATATGTTAAAAATAACCATAATTATGTAAATAAAATTCTACTACACCGAATTGCTTGTACAAACAAAATGGGAAGGGTCATTAAATGGACGATAAACTCCAAAATCTAAAAGTCATGGTGATTGATGATTCAAAAACCATTCGTCGTACAGCTGAAACTTTATTACAGCGTGAAGGCTATGAAGTGGTCACTGCCGTCGACGGTTTTGAAGCATTGTCTAAAATTGCCGATGCAAATCCGGATATCGTTTTTGTTGACATCATGATGCCACGTCTAGATGGCTATCAAACCTGCGCATTAATTAAAAACTCACAAAACTACCAGAATATTCCAGTCATCATGCTGTCCAGTAAAGATGGTCTGTTCGATCAGGCCAAAGGCCGTGTGGTGGGTTCAGATGAATATTTAACCAAACCTTTTAGTAAAGATGAGCTTTTAAACGCGATTCGTAATCACGTAAGCGCATAACTCGGGGAATATAAAGATGGCACGTATTTTAATTGTAGATGATTCTCCAACAGAAACATTCCGCTTCAAAGAAATTCTGACCAAGCATGGTTTTGAAGTGCTTGAAGCAGCCAATGGTGCAGACGGGGTGACCATGGCACAGGCCGAGCTTCCTGACTTGGTGCTGATGGATGTGGTGATGCCGGGTGTAAACGGTTTCCAGGCGACCCGTCAAATTGCCCGTGGGGATACCACCAAGCATATTCCAATTGTGATCGTGAGTACCAAAGACCAAGCCACCGACCGCGTTTGGGGGAAACGTCAGGGTGCCAGCGATTATCTGACTAAACCTGTAGATGAACAACAATTAATAGACGTTATTAATCAACACCTGAATGCAGGATAACTTATGGCCGCAAATGGATTTATCGAATTACTTCGGTTGTCTAAACGGGGAAATAAAAACTACGTTACAACTGAAAATGAAGTAAACCGATGGTCTGGCATTGCGTTTGAGATGATGGGGCAATATTTCGTTGCCCCGTTGGGGGAAGTCACTGAGGTTATCTATCCACCAAAATATACGCCGGTACCCAACACCCAGAACTGGGTCATGGGACTGGCCAATATCCGGGGCCGATTACTCTCAGTTTCAGACTTGGCACATTATGTTTCTGGACATAGTAGTGCTTATTCACCAACTCAAAAAGTAATGTGTATTAGTCATCAAGACCATTATGTCGGTTTGGTTGTAGATCAAGTTTTGGGAATCCAACACTTTAATAAGAAAAGTTTCTTTTCTAAACACAATGATTTAGATAGTAATTTACAAGAATATTGTCAGGGGTATTTCCACCAGCATAACCAGCAATGGCATATTTTCTTATTTAGTCGTTTATTGCAAAACCCAAAATTTATGAACGCATCTATAAAATTTATAAATTAACTATCGCGTACGCATATATAAAGGCGAAAATCGGGGAGAAGCTGCATGGGCTTTAAACTTAAAAAGAAAAACTCAGGCGATGGAACCAACCGCAAAAGCGGTTCGGCATCAGTCGCAAAATTACAGACGCAAATTGACCAGTTTGCGCGTGTATTCGGTGATACCAATAAATCAAAGCCACTTATTTTCATTGCCGCAGTTGCGCTGTTGGTCTCGATTATCAGTCTTTTGTCTTTATTCTATAGCGTACCGCGTACCAACCAGTTAACCCAGAGTCTGGGTGAATTGCGTTTGTTATCGCAGACCATTTCACGTCAGGCCACTGAAGCCACTGCTTCAGGCACCAAAGAATCGATCCAGAAGCTGACCCAGTCACAACAAAGCTTTAAAGACAACCTGGAAACGGTAAAAGATATTGCCAGTAACTCGGCCGAGCTGGAAAAAGTCGAAGCTGACTGGGCCAAAGTTTCTCAGAATATTGATGCGATCAGCTCGCAACAGGCCATTATTAGCAAACTGTATGACACCAACATCGCGATCAGTGAAACCATTCCGGGTATTCAGGCCGAATATAACCTGATGGTTGACCAGATGGCACGTCAGGACATGCCAAGTAGCCAGGTGGTTATTGCCAAGAACCAGGTGTTCATTGCAGAACGTATCTTGCGTTCAATCAGCTCGGTATTAACCGGTTCAGAAAACTCGCGTGAATCTGCCGATGACTTCAGTGCCGATACCGAAACATTCGGTGCTTACTTGAATGCCCAGCTGAACGGTAGTGCAGAGCTCGGTGTACAGCGTATTGCTGACCCAGGCCTGCGTGAAGCTTTAGAAGGCATCCAGTTTGAATATGATGACGTTTTAAAATCTGCATCGGCAACGGTATTAAATAACTCGGCGCAGATTGTACGTGTACGTCAGGCTGCATCGGACATTTTCAGTCAGTCAGATGAGCTGTTAAACCAGTTAAATAAATTATCTAGCGGTGCAGGCCCGGCAGTCATTATTCCGGCCGTACTGTTAATTGCCAGCTTATTGGTCTTCCTGGTACTGGTATTCAAATTACTGACTTTACGTAGTCAATCCGATAAGCAACGTGTAACCCGTCTGCAAGACGAATATGACCGTAACCAGAACGCGATTTTACGTTTACTGGATGAAATTGCCGACCTGGCGGATGGTGACTTGCGTTCATACGCGACCGTATCGGAAGACTTTACCGGTGCGATTGCCGACTCGATTAACTTCGCAATTGACCAGTTACGTGACCTGGTATCGCGTATTCATGAAACTTCTCACGAAGTAGCGCGTTATACCGCCAATACTCAGGAAATTACCAACCAGCTGGCCGAAGCATCTGAGCACCAGGCGCAGGAAATTGCTGGTGCATCTGCCGCGATTAACGAAATGGCGATGTCGATTGACCAGGTATCTGCCAACGCCGAAGAATCTGCAGCGGTTGCGGAACGTTCAGTACAAATTGCATCGAATGGTGCGGAAGTCGTAAACCGTTCAATTCAGGGTATGGATATCATTCGTGAGCAGATTCAGGAAACCTCGAAACGTATTAAACGTCTGGGTGAATCTTCGCAGGAAATTGGTAACATCGTTGCCCTGATTAACGATATTGCTGACCAGACCAACATTCTGGCTTTAAACGCAGCAATTCAGGCGTCGATGGCCGGTGAAGCAGGTCGTGGTTTCGCGGTCGTAGCCGACGAAGTACAACGTCTTGCGGAACGTTCAGCATCTGCAACCAAGCAGATTGAAACCCTGGTTAAAACCATTCAGACCGATACCAACGAAGCGGTAATTTCGATGGAACAAACCACCTCTGAGGTTGTTCGTGGTGCGAACTTGACCAAGGATGCCGGTGTGGCACTGGATGAAATTCAGAACGTATCGAATAACCTGGCGAAACTGATTGCCAACATTTCTGACGCTGCGAAACTGCAGTCGGCTTCGGCGGGTCATATTGCGACCACGATGAACGTCGTACAGGAAATTACGTCGCAAACCACGACAGCAACCTTCGATACGGCACGTTCGGTTTCTGAACTGGCCAGTATGGCAGAATCATTACGTGAATCTGTAACCGACTTTAAACTTCCGGACTAAGGAAGCCACAGAGAGCTTTTTTCGGGAAGCTCTCTGTTTTAAACAGATCAAGCCAAGCATCGACAAGATCAGCTTAACTTCAGGGTTAGGTTACACGTGATGGTTACAATTAAGTTTGAGTGCCGCTGGGCGCTGAAAACATAAGAAGCCTTAGCTATGAAAGAAATATTAAAAAATTTAGTTGAAACGACTGCGCTTCCTGAAGATAGTTATCTTGATCAAGATGCAGAAATTCTAGAAATTTTTGTTGAAGAAATTGAAGAAATCTTCGTTGAGCTAAAAGACCTGTTGGCTCAATGGGCCACGCAGCCTAACGATCAGGAAACGCTAACCACCATTCGCCGTCATTTTCATACTTTAAAAGGTTCGGGACGTATGGTTGGGGCCAAGTCGGCAGGGGAGCTGGCCTGGACGGTTGAAGATACCTTAAACCGGGTCATTTCCGGTAGTTTGACCTTGTCAGCGCAGGTGCAGCAGTTTGCAACCACGGTGGCGAACGTCTTTGAATACAAACTTTATCCAAGCTTTAAACATGCTCAGCCGATGGCACTGGACCTGCGTCCATTGGTGCTGTTAGGACAACAATTACAACAAAATTTAAGTCCTGAACCGGCCTTAGAAGAACTTCTACAACTGGCGAGCAGCTTAACATCCAGCGACAGTATTACTGGTCTAGAGTTTAATACAGCAAGCACTGATGAGCAGGTTGCTGTAGACACCGAGCTGGCTGTGGCTGATAGTGTTGAAGAAGATCCGCTAGCAGCTGAAACACTGGCCATCTTTATTGAAGAAGCGGAAGAACACCTGTTAACGGTGGACCGCTTCCTGGCACACGATGAGCTGAAAACCCAGGATTACAATGGCCTGATTCGTGCCCTGCATACCTTGCGCGGCAGTTCATCCATGGCACACATCGAGCAGATTTTTGATGCTAGCTCCAAGGTCGAAAACCTGTTCAAGACCTTGTTGCAGGATGAAATTGAATCGACCTCCAAAGAAACCGCACTGTTATTGCAATATGCTGAATTTGTGCGAGATTATCTGCATCTGTTGCCACAGAATAACAGTACCGGCATGGACCGGATTTATCAGACCTTCAATACTGCATGGCAGAACTACGGCTTTAGCCTGGAAGATGTCGATGAGTCAGTGAATCCGCAAGGTTTGGTATCCAAGCTGATTGAACTGAATATTGATCAGTTACTCGATGCCGAGTTCGAATTTGACCAGCGTGCGCAGGCTGAATATCCGGAATATATCCAGACCCTGAGCCATCAGGCGAAGCTACTGGTAGAGCGTACCGATAACCGTGCCTCTCAGGGTATTTATGATTTTACCCAGGAATTACAACTGGCCTATGCAGCCTTGCTGGACAAGCCAAGCCTGCTGCATAGCGATTATGCCTTTGAATTATTTGGACAGGCGCATCAGGAATTTATCCATCTGTTTGATACCCTGGCTGCCGGGCAACGCGTCAGCTTAAGCGAGGATGCCCAGCAGATCATCAATAACCTGAGTGCCTTTGTACAGCAGGATATTGAAGCGCTAAGCCCAGAAACTGATACCACAGAAGCTGTAACCGAAACGGCTGAAGCCGGTGCAGGGCTGAATCTGGCTGTATTGTCACAGCGTCTGGAAGCTGACCGTCAATACATGGACAGCGCTGAGGCCAACAAGGACTTTGATCCAGACCTGCTGGACATTTTCCTGGAAGAGGCCGAAGAGTTACTCACGGGTATTGACCAGGATGTTAATAGCTGGAGCCAAGATCCGAGCAATACTGCTACGCTGAACAATCTGATGCGCCATCTGCACACCTTAAAAGGTGGCGCCAACATGATTGCGGCCAGCCATATTGGTCTGATTGCGCACCATTTAGAAACCATTTATGAGCGCATCATTAACCGTCAGATGAGCGCATCGATCCCATTGATTCAGATTATCCGTCTGGTTCAGGACAATATTGCGGACCGTATCCAGACCATCCGTGAACAGCAAGTCGATTATCCGGCGCAGGAATCACTGGCGATTCTGGAAAATATTAGCGAACTGGCCCAAGGTCAACTGGTTGAAGCTGAATCACTGGCAGTGGCGGCTGAAGCAACCTCTAGCGCAGATAGACAACAGTCTGATGCAGCTGTACTTGAATTTGAGCTGGAACCAGCACCTGCAGAAATAGCCTATGCTGCGCCTGAAGATGAGCAGCAGCCAGATATTAGCAGCGAACCGGTACTGGAAGATGTACCGACCCTGGCCGAGCAAACCATCCCTACAGACGCGGTATCTGCTACAAATGACAGCGAAGATAATCTGCATTCGATCGTGGAAGAAAGCTTCCTGGAAGAAGCCGAAGAGCTGCTCGACACTACAGAAAGCCTGTTAAAGCAGTGGTTTGACCATCGTAGTGACCGGAGCATTTTGCTGCAGTTACAACGTGCTGCGCACAGTCTGAAAGGCGGCGCGCGTATGGCCGAAATCGACCTGGTGGCCGTGATTGCCTATCAGCTGGAAAATACCTTTGAACAGTTCGCAGTGCATCAGTTTAATTCCAATGCCTATGATGCCTTGCTCAACACCACTGTGGCCTGGTTAAAAGAAGCCATCTTCCAGCGCGATTACAGCAACTTTGACAGCCTGAAAGCCAGCCTGGAGTCGATTGAATACGTCAATGCGACGGTACAGCTGCCAGAACGCTTTAATGCCACCGATTTGCTGGCACCAAGCAAAACCTTCGAATTTGTGCAGGGTGATGGTGCCGAGCCGCCATCCATGCAGGGCGAATGGAGCGAAACTGCACAGCTGGATAACAGCAATGAGATGATCCGTATTTCGGCTGATCTGGTTGAGAAGATGATTGACCTCTCGGGTGAAAACGCGATTAACCGTTCGCGAATCGAGATGGAGCTGGGGCAGCTGGGCGGTACCCTGAATGAAATGGAACTGGCGATTAAACGTCTGGCCGATCAGTTACGCCGAATGGAAGGCGAGCTGGAAAGCCAGATTATTGCCAAACATGGCGATGAACATTCACGCTATACCGACTTCGACCCGCTGGAGATGGACCAGTATTCATCCTTGAACCAGCTGTCGAAATCGTTGGCGGAATCGGCGTCGGACTTGGTGGATTTTAAGACCACGCTGGCGGACAAGATTCGTGATGCCGAAGGTCTGTTACTGCAACAGTCGCGGATTCAGGCAGAAATTCAGGAAAGCCTGATGCGCACCCGTCTGGTACCGTTCTCGCGCATGTTGCCACGTTTACAGCGGATTGTGCGTCAGACTTCATCGACCTTAAACCGTCCTGCCGAGCTGGTGGTGCACAATACCGAAGGCGAACTGGACCGGACCATTTTGGAACGCCTGATTTCGCCGTTTGAACACATGCTGCGTAATGCGGTGGACCATGGTCTGGAAGATGCTGCTGTACGTAAACAGGCTGCGAAGCCGGAAGTGGGCCAGATTGAGCTGAACATTGGCCGTCAGGGCACTGATGTACTGATTAGCTTTACCGATGATGGTAAAGGAATTGATGAAACCAAGATTCACGCCAAAGCCCTGAGCCTTGGCCTGATTCAGCCAGAACAGCAGCTGGACAAGAAAGAAATTCTGCAGCTGATTTTCCATCCGGGCTTTAGTACCGCACAAGCCGTGACCCAAATTTCGGGTCGTGGCGTCGGTCTGGACGTGGTGCAAAGCGAAATTAAGGCGCTGGGCGGCCATGTCGAGGTCGATTCTGAACTCGGTAAAGGCACTACTTTCAATATTCGCGTACCGACCACAGTGGCGGTATCCGATGCCCTGATGGTAAAAGTTGGCGATCAGCAGTTCGCGATTCCATTGGCGCAAATTGACCGTATTGTACGAATTTCGCCTTCTGCACTGGAAAGTTACTTCAGCAGTAAAGATGACTACTTCAAGATTGATCAGCAGAACTATAAGTTGCGCTATCTGTCCGAGTTTGTCGCCAACCAGCCATTGCCGCGTTTAAGCAATATCGCGCATTCATTGCCGGTGCTGCTGATTAAGGGCAATACCGGTCAGACCATTGCCTTATTGGTCGATCAGCTGATTGGTTCGCATGGCCAGATTGTGATGAAACCGATTGGTCAGCAGTTCTCCAGCGTGGGCTCGATTGCCGGCGCGACCATTCTCGGTGATGGTCAGGTCTGTCTGATTCTGGATGGTCAGAATATTGCCCGTCAGATTCAGGCCACCCAGCGCATCAAGCATGTGATGGAGCCGCGTGAAGTACAGCGTCGTGATACCCGTCGTCTGGTAATGATTGTGGATGACTCGGTGACCGTACGTAAGGTCACGTCACGTCTGCTCGAGCGTCAGGGCTTTGATGTCGTCACCGCCAAAGACGGTGTTGATGCGATTGAGCAGCTGGAAAATGTTAAACCGGATCTGATGCTGCTGGATATTGAAATGCCGCGTATGGATGGTTTTGAGGTGACCAACCTGGTACGCCACCATGACATCCATCGTGACTTGCCAATTATCATGATTACCTCGCGTACCGGTGAAAAACACCGCGAACGTGCCTTTAGCTTGGGGGTAACGCACTATATGGGTAAACCGTTCCAGGAAGCAGAATTGCTTGCCAATATTGAAAACATTTTGCATAGCAGTGAGGCTAAAGCATGAGTCAAAGCAACAGCACCAGCAAAATCGACCAGATTAGCCAGCAGGAACTGCAACATCTGATTACCGTTTCGACCGGTTTTATTGATGCCTATATTGTGGAATGTCATGATCAGGAAGATATGCTGATTCCGCAGAATATTGTCCTGTCGGCGCTGGACAGTTCCACCACAGTCGATCATGTCGAGTGGCATGATCTAAAACTGCCGGTATATCGTGTTACCCATCCAGAGCAAAATCAGGGCGTTGCCTTGGTCATTGAAGGTGATGAAATTGACCAGCGTTTTGCCCTGATGTGCAATGCCATGCCAAAAACCATGCGTCTGCGTATTTCGGAAGTGGTCGATGATGAGCGTGAAGGCCAGCATCCGGCGGTATTCCAGTATGTGCGTATGGGTGAGCAGGTATTCCATGTCCCAAATCTGGCACATATTCAGGCCAGTCTGGGTTTGAATAGCTAATTTAACAGTTGGCAACAAACACAAAAAAAGGAACTCTACGGAGTTCCTTTTTTATGCAACAGCAAGAAATTAAGTCAGCAGGCCTTCAAGAATCTGCTCATAAATTTCAGCCAGTGGTTCTAAATCATCAATATTCACGTGTTCATTGATCTGGTGAATGGTCGCGTTCAGCACACCCAGTTCCAGCACTTGCGCACCGGTTGGCGCAATAAAGCGGCCATCTGATGTTCCGCCCGAAGTCGACAGTTCAGTTTCGACACCAGTCACATTGCGAATCGCATTTTTGGCGGCATTGACCAGTTCACCAACTGGGGTCAGGAATGGTAAACCGGACAGTGTCCATTGAATGTCATAGTTCAGTTGATGACGGTCCAGAATTTCCAGTACCCGCGCTTTGAGCTGCTCTGCGGTCACTTCAGTCGAGTAACGGAAGTTAAAGGTCACGGTCATGCTACCCGGTACCACGTTGGTTGCACCGGTACCGGCCTGAATATTCGACACTTGGAAAGAGGTGGCCGGGAAGTATTCGTTGCCATTGTCCCAAACGGTTTCGCACAGTTCAGCCAGCGCTTTAGAGGCGGTATGAATCGGGTTAATTGCCAGATGCGGATAAGCCACATGGCCCTGTTTGCCTTTCACGGTTAATACCGCATTTAATGAACCGCGACGGCCATTTTTGACAATATCACCCAGACGATGGGTGCTTGATGGTTCACCGACCAGACACCAGTCCATTTTTTCATTGCGTGCTTCCAGGGTTTCAACCACCTTTACGGTGCCGTTAATGGATGGACCTTCTTCATCTGAGGTAATTAAGAACGCAATCGAGCCTTTATGATCTGGATGTTTGGCCACAAAGCGTTCTGAAGCCACCACCATCGCTGCCAATGCTGTTTTCATATCGGCACTGCCGCGGCCATAGAGCTTGCCATCACGAATTTCTGGAGCAAACGGGTCAGAATGCCAGGCATCTAAACTACCGGTAGGGACCACATCAGTATGGCCAGCAAAACAGAACACCGGAGCTTCTGTGCCTTTACGCGCCCAAAGATTATCGACATCTTCAAAACGCATTGATTCAATATTAAAGCCAATCTTTTTTAAGCGTTCCGCCATGATGTCTTGGCAGTTATGATCAACAGGTGTTACGGAAGGTTGACGTAATAACTGTAAGCTGAGCTCGAGCGTATCTGAGTGGTTCATGGCTTTGGAATCATGCAAAAAATTTGCCCCTATAATAGGGGAATCATGCCGAGAAGGGGAGTTTTTAATATAAAAAAACCTTATCAGGAGATAAGGTTTTTGCCGGGAATTTGCATTGAAATTTGATTATTGACGGATTTCGTCCTGAGTTTTTTCAGCCGTATTACTTACCGCATTACCTGCTGAAGAGACATCTTCACCTAGACCTTTTACTGTATTACAACCAGTCAGAACAAACATCATTAGTAATGAAGTCGCTAGAATTTTTTTCATCATCATCTCCGTATCATTAAGCATAAATTATTCTGATGTGAAAATTAGAGTAAGAAATATACAGCTAAAAAAATATAGTGCTTTGATTGTGGTTGAGTAATTAAATGTTGTTCAAAGATAGGCTTTTAGTCCAATAGTGCTGATAACACGTATCCATGAGCACCGGGTTGCGATACATATAAAATGCAGACTGCTCCTGATTCAGATATAAACCGTTGCTCCAGAATGCGTTGGCTGAACTGCTTGGACTGGCATGTGGGCAAATCCATTCGTGCCGTTGCAGCCGGTAAAAATCCTGATGATTGTGCGGCAAATGCTGGCTCCAGGTGCCGATTCTGCGCTCGGGATTGACCCAGTCGGGAAGAGCCTGTGCAGTGGTATGTTCAGGCAGATACAGCTGGCCTTTTAACACGGCAAAGCGCTGCTGAATGGTATGACCTTGCGCCTGCTGAAACTGAAACTGCTTTTGAGTAAAGTGGGTTAACTTGCGCAATAAGGTGTCGCTGCGGTTCAGCCCATACCAGTAGGGCAGGCTCAAATCACGTTCGGCCAGATAATATTTGAGTGCCACTTCCCAATGTTCAACCTGCTGGTGGTCATGGTTTAGCAGCAGAAAATCGAGTTCGCCCGTGGTGCGTGGTCCATCAATTATCTGAATACTATGCCCGAGCAATTCATAAGGATGATAGTCACGCTCGGTCAGCCAGAACCAGAGCAGCATTTCAAAACGCAGCCCCAGCCGGGTACTTTTGAGCTGGCTTAAAAAATCTTCCAGTGCGGCCGGATGCTGGTCTAAATGCTTCAGCCGGCTTTGATAATGATCAAAGTGCTGTAACCAGCAGTCTGTGGGATGAAAATCAAAGCCATAACGCTGCTCCAGTGCTGGTGGCAGCTGCTGTAAAATGTTGGGACTGGCCACGCTAAAGGCCAGTTGCCGCACCAGCGGATTGCGGAAATTTAACCAGGGTTCAGCAGAAATATCAGTAAAGGTGTTAGGCGACATCAGTAAATCCATGGTTAAACAGCAGAATTACAACGAAGAAAAGTTTAAAAACGCTTTATACTAGCGCAATTCGACGGGTAGGGTTGCGGTATGAGAGTATTGTTTTGGCGAAGTTTGGTGGTGATTTTTGTCATCCTCGGCTTCATTGGTGCAGTGTTGCCCGGTATGCCAACAACAGTCTTTCTGATTTTAGCGGCCTGGGCCGCGTCCAAAGGCTGGCCGCAAATGGATGCCTGGTTGTTGAGCCATCCCAAATATGGCCAGACCTTAAGAGACTGGCGTGCCAATGGCACCGTACCGCGTAAAGCCAAATGGTTTGCCACCATCATGATGCTGATCAGTGCCTGCATCATGTTATTTACCACGGCTCCGCTGGCTGTCAAAATTTTTACCAACCTGACCATGTTTGTGGTGGCAATCTGGTTATGGCTACGCCCTGAACCTGTTGTTGTCACTCCACCAAAGGTAAAGCAAGAATGATCTACCCTCTACATGCTGCGGATATTCTGGTCGATTTATCTGAGCAGACCTTATATCTGCCAAAACACAATAAACTGTATGTGGTGTCTACCGGTGAAAAGGGCATTGGTGAAGCAGAAAATAGTGGCAAAACCCCGCGTGGCTGGCATCAGGTGGCACTCAAGTTTGGTGCAGATGCGCCGGAAAATACCGTGTTTATTGCCCGTCAGCCAACGGGTGAAATTTATGATGATGAGCTGGCCGAACAGTTTCCTGAACGTGACTGGATTTTGTCCCGTATTTTATGGCTGTCAGGGCTGGAGGATGGTTTTAACCAGGGCGCTGGCTGTGACACCTTTAAACGTTATATTTATTTGCATGGCACGCCAGATACTGAACCGATGGGCATTCCCAAGTCACATGGCTGTATCCGGATGCGCAATCGCGACATTATCGAGCTGTTCGAGCTGATTCCAGAACAGGCATTGGTGTATTTGTCTGAAGAGCGGCTGGATTTTAGCCCCTTGGCCATTGAACCACAGCCATAAGACTTAAGCCTGAATTTTGCTGGCATTTTTCACAGGGAAAAATAAAAATGTGCAGGCAAGCAGGGGCGTAATTGCAAGAAATTTCTTCTATTCTCAAGTGGGCTAAAAATAAAATTTTTTGAATAAAGTCAAATAACATACAGAATTTGTTTGTTTTTCTAGCGAATCACTTATTTTTTAATCACTCAGTCATAAAAAAGTGAAAACTGGCAGAAAAGCGTTTGACAGGCGGTAAAGATTCTCTATAATGCACCTCACAAACGATGAAGACGTTAAGGGCGCTTAGCTCAGTTGGTAGAGCGTCTGCCTTACAAGCAGAATGTCGGCGGTTCGATCCCGTCAGCGCCCACCAAGCCTTTACGTTAAAGATTCTTACGTGCAGCGGTAGTTCAGTTGGTTAGAATACCGGCCTGTCACGCCGGGGGTCGCGGGTTCGAGCCCCGTCCGCTGCGCCACTTAAGCTTCTTTAATATTCGTTTGAACCACAATAGTGACTTTGTGTAAGTGCAGCGGTAGTTCAGTTGGTTAGAATACCGGCCTGTCACGCCGGGGGTCGCGGGTTCGAGCCCCGTCCGCTGCGCCATTTACATAAAACGCTTTTGAGGGCGCTTAGCTCAGTTGGTAGAGCGTCTGCCTTACAAGCAGAATGTCGGCGGTTCGATCCCGTCAGCGCCCACCATGATTCTTTTGCGATGCAGCGGTAGTTCAGTTGGTTAGAATACCGGCCTGTCACGCCGGGGGTCGCGGGTTCGAGCCCCGTCCGCTGCGCCATCTCAAAGAATAGCCCTATAAGTTTCCTGAGCTTATAGTGGACTC
>Ga0172372_10000988_pt1 | contig 44008 bp, 38 predicted proteins | sample LakKiv5m_2_FD_114544 | JGI IMG/M metagenome (GOLD analysis project Ga0172372, IMG submission 114544) | Freshwater microbial communities from Kabuno Bay, South-Kivu, Congo - kab_092012_9.5m | ecosystem: Environmental > Aquatic > Freshwater > Lake | place: Democratic Republic of the Congo...
CTCGCCGCCAACCCTGCAAAGATCAGCAATCGTCGGACTCTCAGCAGGTTGCTTTCCAAGGCGCTCGAGGTTCCATACGAAAGAATATCCGAGAAACTGGCCAGCAAAAAAGAGTTCATCTGGATCAAACGGCACTTGAGCGAATCCGAAATCGCGCGGCTGAGGAAATGGAATATCCTCAGTGCGAGTGATGAATTGGGTCCGGGACTCTGGATGGTGCGTGAGAGCAAACGCAGTTACCCTCATGGCGAAATGGCATCTCAGATCCTTGGCACGGTGAATCTCGACTCCCAGGGAATCGAGGGCATCGAAATGTGGAAGGAGGAGGTCCTGAAAGGAAAAGTTGCCAGTGTCTCGGCACTGCGTGACGGATTGGGACGTCCCACCTTCATCGATGCGGATGCAGCCAAGGAACTCGAAGACGGCAGCAGTGTGCAGTTGACCATCGATGCATCGTTGCAATTTTCGGTCGAGCAGGAGCTCAAAGCCGCAGTCACGCGGCACGGTGCCCTGGGTGGCTCGGTGATTGTGATGGACTCGGTGACCGGCGAAATCCTTGCGTTGGCGAACGAGCCTTCCTTCAATCCCGGCCAGGCGGGAGCCAATCCGGCCAAGCGTCGCAATCGCGCACTGACCGACGGGTACGAGCCGGGATCGATCATGAAGCCCATCGTCCTCGCGGGCGCTCTGTCAAACGGGTGGAAAGCGACGGATAAAATTCACGGCGAAAATGGTTCTTTCGTCGTTCAGGGGCATCGCATTTCCGAGGCCGAAGCGGATGAACAGTTCGAATGGATCCCGCTTTCCAAGATGATTCAGGTTTCCTCCAACGTGGTGGCCGCCAAATTGGCGCTCAAGCTCGGGCCCGAGAAGTTGAACTCGATCATCAGAAGCTTTGGATTCGGTCAGAAAAGCGGAATGGGATTCCCGGGTGAAATTTCAGGTATCATTCCCCCCAAGAAGGACTGGAAGCCGATCAATACGGCAAATATCGGCTTCGGCCACGGCGTGCTTGTCACTCCGATTCAGATGCTGAGGGCCTATGCGGCGTTCGCCAACGGCGGGCATCTCGTTCAACCCAGAATTGTCCGCAGGGTCCTCTCGCCCCGGGAGGAGCAGGGTACCGGCGCGGAGGGGCTCGATTCCGAACTTGCACCGACCGCCACGCGCATACTCTCCGAATCGGTGGTCCGGGACACGGTGCGGGCGATGTCGCTCGTCACGCTCGAGGGCGGAACCGGGATCAAAGCCCATCTGGATGGATATCAAGTCGCCGGAAAAACCGGTACCGCCCAGGTCGTCGATCCCAAGACCGGGCGTTATTCCCGTTCCAGGTACAATGCGTCTTTTGTCGGCTTTCCGGTGCAAGTGGAGCCGCGTATCGTGATCTTCGCCTCCGTGCAGGAACCCAAGGGAGTCTACTACGCATCCGAGACGGCGGCGCCGCTGTTCCGGAGTGTCCTGCAGGCGGCTGTGAACCGCTTCAGTATTCCGACCGACGAAAAATATATCAACACCCGGCTCGCCGCGAACCTGAAAGAAGGCACTTCGGAGCGCTTGAAGAAATCTGAAGCCGAGCCGGAATTCAGGCCGTCCGACCACCAGGACAGGGCGCCTGCACCCGAGGGCGTGGCAAAACTCGATACCGCCCGGGAGCTTCGGAGCGTGATTGCTGCCGAGCAACCGACGAGTCCCCTGACAGCCGATCCCATGGGCGAAGCCCCTCCAGAAGCCGGCCAAGCGAGAATGCCGTCCCTTTCAGGACTCACTTCGCGTGAGGCGCTCCGAGTGATGAGCGGGAAAAGGCTCAAATTGGAGATTCACGGGGCCGGCGTCGTGATCAAGCAATCACCCGAAGCGGGAGAGTGGGTGGCGCAGGGAGCAAGAATTCGGGTTGAGCTCGGGGAGCCGTGATTTGTCGGCAAATCCCTTTCACGACTGATTTGAATCTGTGTTAGCCCGATCTCAAGATGAAATCGCAAGCAGGATCAGGGATTCAAAACCGCAGTCTGCGTGGTTTACTGGGGGTGCTCGGTGCGAGCACGGGCGGCGGGGAGGACGCGAGGGTCTCGCGGATCACCGCTGATTCACGAGAAGTCGGGCCGGGCTCGATTTTTGTCGCAGTGTCGGGCGGATTCTTTGACGGCCATGATCATTGTCTCAAGGCGATCAACCAGGGCGCAGTCGCCCTGATCGTTCAACGGCCTGTCCTATTGCCGGCGGGTACAACCGTGGTTTGCGTGCCGGACACGCGTCGCGCTCTAGCCGCACTTGCTGCTGCTTACGAGGGGCATCCGTCGCAAGGCCTCAAGCTTGTCGGAATTACCGGTACGAGCGGCAAGACCACCACGAGTTACCTCTGCGAGGCGATGCTGCTGGCCGCTGGTGAAAAGGTCGGGGTGATCGGCACCGTCAATTTCAGGTTCGGTTCAAAAATATATCCCTCGACGCACACGACTCCCGGAGCGCCCGAGCTTCAGCGGCTCCTGCGGGAGATGAAACAGGACGGCTGCACGGCGGTCGTGATGGAAGTTTCGTCGCATGCGCTCAAGCAGCATCGGGTCCATGGATGTCTTTTTGACGCCATGATCTTCACCAACCTTTCGCGCGAGCACCTCGATTTTCATCCGGACATGGAGGACTATTTCCAATCCAAGGCGCTTCTCTTCACGGATTATGTCGAATCCGCCAGGTCTTCAGGCAAGGACCCGGTGGTGGTCATCAACGCGGATGACGAGTGGGGCCGAAGGTTGCTGGGGATGACCAAAGCCGCATCCGGACGCATATCATCCTATTCGACGCGATCTCCGGAGCCGGAGCTCTCCTTCCGGGGCGTCCGACTCCCGGTGGGTGATACGATCGTCCAATCCGGTCTGATCGGCGAGTTCAATGCAAGCAATCTGGCAGCAGCGGCCAAGGCGGGCGAGGGTATGGGTATATCAGCCGAGCGCATCGCGCGCGGACTGTCCGACCTCAAGGCCGTTCCGGGACGCCTCGAGCGCGTGGAGGTGCCGGGATCAGCCGGGCCGGTCGTGCTCGTGGACTATGCCCACAAGCCGGATGCACTCGAGAAGGTCCTCGAAACCCTCCGGCACATGATCCAACAGGAGGGACACGGGCGATTGATCTGTGTATTCGGATGCGGTGGGGATCGGGATCGGGGCAAGCGCCCGATCATGGGTGCCATTGCCGAGCGCCTTGCTCATCTGACTTGGATCACTTCCGATAACCCGAGGACCGAGGATCCCCAGGCCATCATCCGGGAAATCGTCATGGGCGTGGTGCACTCCAATGCCACCAGCATCCGTGTGGAAATGGATCGAGCCAAAGCCATCGAGGCGGCCCTGCAGGAGGCTCGGTCGGACGATGTGGTGCTGATTGCGGGCAAGGGCCACGAGGATTATCAAATTCTTCCGGATCCGGACTCTCCACCCGGTGGCCCCCAAAGGACCCGTAAAGTTCGCTTTGATGATCGCGAAGTGGCGGGCCAAGTCTTGAAGAAGATGCGCAAGTGTTGACTTTGATTTTTGAATTTCTGTAGCATCCGCGCATATGCTCTACGCACTGCTCTATCCGCTTCATCAGCAGTATTCGTTTTTCAACGTCTTCAAATACATCACTTTCAGAACTTTCGGCGCTTCGATCACCGCGGTTTTCCTGAGCATGCTGCTTGGTCCTGCGTTCATCCGCTTTCTTGGAAAAAAGCAGATGAAGCAGGCGATCCGAAACGACGGACCTCAGAGTCACCTTTCCAAAAAAGGTACCCCCACGATGGGCGGGGGATTGATTCTGATTTCAATTTTCATGAGCACTCTGCTTTGGGCCGACCTCTCGAACCTTTCGGTCTGGACCGTGCTGATTTCGACGTTGGGCTTCGGCTTGATCGGCTTCATCGACGACTACCGCAAAGTGATTCAAAAAAATCCGAAGGGTCTGCCCGGGCGCTACAAAATGCTGGGACAGATTTTGATCTCAAGCGTCGTCGCGTGGCTACTGTATCGGGATCCCATGTACTCGACCGTGTTGAAGTTTCCTTTTTTCAAGGATTTTTCGATCGAGCTGGGATGGTTTTTCATTCCTTTCGCAGTTTTTGTGATCGTTGGCGCATCCAATGCCGTGAATCTCACTGATGGTCTTGATGGTCTTGCAGTGGGCCCTACGATGACGACGTCCGGAACTTTCTTGATTCTAGCCTATTGTGCGGGTCACTCTCGAATTGCCGAGTACCTCGCCATTCCATATGTCCCGGGTGCCGGTGAGTTGGCCGTATTTCTCGGGACGCTCGCTTCCGCCTGCCTCGGATTCCTTTGGTACAACACGTATCCCGCGCAGGTTTTCATGGGGGATGTCGGTTCGCTTGCCCTGGGAGGTGCGCTCGGTGTCACAGCCGTGATGACCAAAAACGAGATCCTGCTTGCGATTTGTGGCGGCGTTTTCGTAATGGAAGCCCTCTCGGTGATGGCTCAAGTCGCGTCCTTCAAGATGACTGGAAAAAGGGTCTTGAAGATGGCGCCGATTCATCATCATTTCGAATTGAAGGGCTGGCCTGAGCCCAAGGTGATCGTTCGCTTCTGGATCATATCGATCCTGCTCGCGTTGTTCACTTTGTCCACGCTCAAGCTGCGATAAGGCGTGAACGTTTTGGACTTCTGGTCGAGCAATACTGGATTAGACGGAAATTTGAGGACCTCATGAGCAAGTACAAAGGCAAAAAGGTTTTGATTGTCGGTTTCGGGATTTCGGGCGTTTCCGCGGCCAAATACATGGCCAAGCGGGGGGCAAAGATTTTCGTCACGGATACCAAGCAGCGCACCGAGCTCGCGGAGTCCGTGAATGCCTGCGCCGATCTCAAGATCGAGTATGAACTGGGACGGCATAACAACAAAACTTTCACTTCCGTCGATTTGATCGTCGTGAGTCCCGGGGTGCCGCTGAATATCAAGCCCTTCGAGGAAGCGCGCGAGGCCAGGATTCCGATCACCAATGAGATCGAGCTTGCAGCCCAGGCCATCAAGGAACCCTTGATTGCCGTCACCGGTACGAATGGAAAGACCACTACCACCGCCTTGATCGGTGAAATGTTCAAGGCGGACGGGAAGGTGGCTTATGTGGGCGGCAACATTGGAAAGCCCCTTCTCGATTATGTGACGGAGGGGCAGAAGGCGGACGTAGTTGTCGCCGAGCTTTCGAGTTTTCAGCTGGAGCTTGCGCAACGATTGATTCCCGCAGTCGCCGTTTTCACCAACCTCGAGCCGGATCATCTTGATCGATATCCGGATTTTGATGCCTATGCTGCGGCCAAGAAGCGTCTCCTGACCGCCTGTGATCGCAACAGTTTTGTGGTGATGAACTACGACAGTCCCTCGATCGCAAAGTTCGCCGAAGAAAACCCTGGAAAGCTCATGTGGTTCACGCGGCAGGATCCGATGAAGGTCGGGGGAGAATTCTCCGAGAATTTCATCGGGAGTTATTACGATCCCTCGCAGAAGCGGGTCGTCAGCAAAGTGACAGGTCGTGAAGAGCTCTATGATTTGAGTCAGCTCAAAATCTTTGGCGATCACAACAAGGAAAACCTCATGGCGGCCATAAATGCGGCCCGTGCCATGGGGGTGAGCCAAAAGGCGATTCAAGCCGTCATCAACACGTTCAAAGGTGTTTCGCATCGTCTGGAGTTCGTGCGCCGCAAGGATGGAGTCTATTTCTTCAATGATTCCAAGGGCACCAACGTCATGAGCGTTCAAAGAAGTTTGAGCGCCTTTGGCACCAATCCCATCATCCTGATCGCGGGCGGCAAGGACAAGAATCAAGAGTTCGCCCCTCTGGTCGATCTCGTGAAAAAGAAGTGCAAGATCCTCATCCTGCTGGGCGAGGCCAAGGAAAAGATCAATCGCGCAATCGGCGATGTGGCTGAAACCTACCTCGTTGGTACTTTTGAAGAAGCGGTGCTCCTCGCGTACCAGAAATCACGAAGTGGCGATATCGTCCTTCTCAGTCCGGGCTGCGCAAGTTACGATATGTTCCGGAACTATGAGGAACGTGGGGAATACTTCAAAAAGATCGTCAACCAACTCTGAGTCCGTTCAACCTTCGCTCGCCCTGATTGCAAAGGGAAAGGGCCTGCTCCATCAAGCGCAAAGGACGGTGGAGCAGACTTGGGGAGAGTTTTGCGCTTGGCCCGTGCCCGCGGGCCAGCGATGGGTGGGGAGTCTTGATCTTCCCTTGCTGCTCACCGTGGGAGCGCTGGTCGCTTTCGGACTGCTCATGGTTTACAGCTCGTCGTTCATCCATGCGCAGGCACGGACCGGGGACGGGTTCAGTTTCATCAAGAAACAGCTGGTTTACGCTGTTATCGGGTTCGTGGCTCTCGTGCTCGGGACCCGGATTCACTACCGTCGTTGGTTCCGGTGGGCTTATCCGGCGTTGGGAGTGGCGACGTTCCTGCTTTTGGCCGTTCTGATTCCCGGAATCGGAGCCCGCGTGGGAGGAGCGCAACGTTGGCTCAGGCTGGGTGGCATCAATTTCCAGCCGGGCGAGCTCGCAAAATTCGCAGTGATCCTTTTTGCAGCAGTGCAACTTGAGAAGAAATTCGACCGGCTTTCCCGACCCATGGCGGGTCTTTTGTCGCCTTTTCTGGTTCCCCTTCCGGCACTTTTGCTTTTGCTCGCCCAACCGGATTTCGGCACAACCGTGATGATATCTTTGGTCCTGTTCTGCCTCATGTTTCTGGCCGGAGTGCCCAAGAAGCATCTGGCGCTTGGACTTGGCCTGGCTGGCGCCGTTGGAGCCGTCCTTGTTCTGGGAACCCCGTACCGCCGAATGCGGCTCATGACTTTTCTCGATCCTTGGAGCGATCCGGGTGGCAAGGGCTTCCAGATCCTGCAATCCCTGGTCGGTCTCCACCATGGGGGTATATCAGGGGTGGGTCTCGGAAACGGCAAGGAAAAACTCTTGTTTCTGCCGGAAGCGCACAATGATTTCATTTTTGCAGTGATCGGCGAGGAGTTGGGTCTCATCGGAGTTGCGGGTGTTGCGCTGACTTATCTTTACTTCGTCTATCGCGGGCTTCATGTGTCTTGGGAGGCCTACGGAAGGAGTCTGGATCGCTTTGCGCTGTTCCTTGGTACGGGGATCACTCTGGCGCTCGGGATCCAGGGTTTTGTGAACATGGCAGTGGCGATGGGGCTTTTGCCCACCAAGGGACTCACGCTGCCGTTGATCAGCTATGGGGGATCCGCATTGATCGTGGATCTCTTTGCGATCGGAGTACTTCTGGCGATCGGGCGCGGGACTCGCCCTGTCGGTGATTTTCGTACATAAGTCCCTGCAGGCGGAGATATCATTATCATGAAGGCAGCCAAGCCAACGTTGATTGTCGCGGGAGGCGGAACCGGTGGCCATGTCGCCGCTGGCCTTGCGATTGCGGACGAGTGGAAAAAGCGCCACGGCGAAGGATCCGTGGTTTTTGTCGGTGCCCGTGGGGGGATCGAAGAGCGCCTTGTTACGCGAGCGGGATACCCGCTCCGTCTCCTGCACCTCGGGAGCCTCAAGCGGGTGAGCCTTGCCAGGCGGTTGCGCACTTTGCTCCAGTTGCCCTTGAGCCTGATTCGCTCCAAACTCTGGTTGCTTGCGATCCGGCCCAAGGCGGTCGTCGGCGTGGGTGGATACGCTTCAGGCCCGTTGGTCTTGATGGCTCGGCTGACGGGTTTCCTGTGGGGCGTCCGCGTAGCAATCCTCGAGCAGAATGCGGTGCCGGGTCTGACCAACCGGATTCTTGGGTATTTTGCCCATGAGGTTTTTGCAGCCTTTCCCGGCCTGGAACGGAGTTTTGGTTCGCAGAAGCTTGTCCTCACCGGAAATCCGGTCCGCGAATCCATGCGATTTCAGAGTCCCCCTTCACTCAAACCGTTCGGACTCTTCATTTTCGGCGGAAGTCAGGGGGCTCAGGCGATCAACACCTTGGTGATCGAAGCGCTCCCTCACCTCAAGGAGCGGGCCGCAGAAATCCGTTTTGTCCATCAGACGGGAGAGCGGGACCACGAGCGAGTGGCCGAAGCCTACCGGAATGGCGGTCTTGAGGCGCGGGTCGAGAAATTCATTTATGATATGCCAGAGTGCTATCAGGCGGCGTCTCTGGTGATCTGTCGTTCGGGCAGTTCCACGCTTTCTGAGGTGGCGGCAGTCGGTCGACCGGCCATTCTCATCCCTTTTCCCTTCGCAGCGGACAACCACCAGGAGCACAACGCTCGTATTTTTGAAAAAGCCGGAGCGGGAATCGTGATGTTGCAATCCGAGGCGAGTGGAAAAATGCTTGCGGATCTAATCCTGGGGCTCATGAGCGGCCGGTCGGGGGACTTGTCGCTCATGAGCGAAAAAGCCCGGGGACTCCATCACGATCGCTGTGCTGCTCTCATCGTGGACAGGCTGTCGGTCTAGCTCCCAGGATCCGGCAGCGAGATCACAAACCGCGTATGCGGTGAATGCGGATCGAGATCCATTTTACCGTGGTGCCGCTCGATGATCTTCTGCGAGATGCCCAAGCCAAGTCCGGTGCCCTGACCAACCGGTTTGGTCGTGAAGAAGGGCTCAAAGAGGCGCCCTTGGATTTCCGGCGGTATCCCGGCCCCACTGTCGGTTACCGACAAAATGACCGACTTTTGCTCCGCGTCCCGCCGACACTCGATTCGAATCCAACGCGAAGGCAGGGATGTGAGAGCATCCCGTGAATTGCTGATGAGATTCAGGAGGACCTGTGAAATCTCCACCGGGCGTCCGTGCAGTCGGACTCCGGGCTCGATATCGACCGTGAGCTTGATCTGCCGGGCTTTGATACTCTCCGAGCAAAGCGAGAGCGTATCGTCGATCGCTTCCTTCAATTCAAAAGTGACTTCCGGGTCTTTGCTTCCATCGCGGGAAAAAACACGCATGCCGCGGATGATCTGACCGATTCGGCGCGCCGTATTCTCGATCGTGCTGGAGTGGCCGAGCACGAGCTCGGCGGAGAAATCCGCCGAACCCGGCGACTGGATCGATTCCTCGGCGACCTCTGCAAGTTGCCCCGAAAGAGTGGATATCACCGCAAGAGGAGTGTTGATCTCGTGGGCGATTCCTCCAGCCATTTCGCCAAGACTCGCCATCTTGGACGAGTGGATGCCCCGCAGCCTTTCGGCTGCAAGCTGCCGCTCGGTCAACTCGATCTGCTGCTTGAGTTCGATATCCTTGGTGATATCTTGGTAGTTCCAGAGAATCCCCTTGAACTTGCCTTCCGCCACCACGGGAATGAAGTCACGCTCAAGAGTCCTGCCGTCCTTGAGTTTGAGTCGATCGCCTTGGACCTTGCTCCTCAGCCTCAGGAGTTCATAAACGCGAGAGACAAATTCCTCCGGGGCCTCGAAGAGGCTCTTGAACTGATGAAGTCCGACCTCGCAATCCGAGCCCACGAGGTGCGGGGCGGCTTCTTCGGGGATGCCAAAAATGATCCGAAATTGTGAATTTGCGTGCAGCACCTTTCGACTTTCGTCTTCCATCAGAACGCCGGCGTGGGTCGAGTCGATCACATGAAGCATTCTGGACAGCGATTCATTCGCCGTAGCGGAGTGAATGATCTGAGCGTGCGTGACCGCAGCCACCGAGGCGATAAACTCGATGATCGCAACATGAGATTCATCGAATGCATCCGGGCGTGAGCTGGCAATCCCGAGTGTCCCCGTGCAGAAATCTTTATGGATGATCGGACAATAGACCCGAGAAGCGATGCGATGTCGGGTTGTGTATGCAGTTTTCCACTGACTCCTGGGCTCGCCGTCACTGGTGGAAAAATAAGTCTTTCGGGATCGAACCACCTCGCCCGGGTGCCGTTCGGATGCTGTGCTCTCCGCTTTCTTGCGTTCCTCCTCGCTCAATCCTTTTGCGATCAAGAGCTGTAGTGTTTGTGTCGCAGGCTCGAGAAAATAGAATCCCGTGAATTCTACATCGACAACTGCTTCGAGAGCATCCAGTGAAGCCGATGCCAGGTCCTGCACCGTCGCAGCGCGAGCGATTTTTTCTACAAGCGGCTTGAGGGTTCCGAAGACGGAAGTGATTGCGGACTTGGCAGCTGGGGGTTGGATCGGCAGAGCCGTTCTCTGATTCGGACTCATGACTGGAGGGACTGCAGTGCGGCGGCGACGATCTCTTCGTCTTGCCTGTAGTGTCCCCCACTCACGCCGATTGCTCCCACCATGGAGTCGGCGAGGCGGATCGGAGAGCCGCCTCCGAGCAAAATGAAATCCGGAAGATCGCGGGCGCCCTGAAGCAGGATCGGGTCTTTCTCGATGAATTTGAACCACGTCTCACCGGTGGGCATCCCGAAACCCAATGCCATTTTGGCTTTTTTCTGGGCGGTTTCGTGGCTGATGGCAGGCGCTCCATCCATGGCGTGAAAGGCTTTCAGGCGTCCTGAGGCGTCGAGGATGCAGATCGAAGCATTGAGCCCGATTTCGCGGGCTCTCTTGATCGATGCGGCGAGCGCCTTTTCCGCGGCCACACTGGAGAGGGTGCGAGCTGAGATTGTGAAGTCTGTCGAATGGCTCATGGATTCATCCTCCTTCCTGGATGGTTTGATTGAAGCATGAATTTCAATTCGACGGTTGTGAATTTGTTCTGGAAAGACGCTTTGCTCTCAAGGCAAGAGTCTTAGGATAATGAGCAAGATCATCAAAGCAGCATCTCAGAGTGTCAGTGAACGGCGGGCGCACGAGCCTGCAAAGACCGCTCTCCATTTTGTGGGCATCGGCGGCATCGGCATGAGCGGGATTGCCGAGGTTTTTTTGACGCAAGGATATCCGGTGTCAGGCACGGATCAGAACGACTCGGACACGGTTCGCAGATTGCGTTCGCTGGGAGCGCGCATCACCTTGGGACACACACCGGAGGCGGTTCGGGGCGCAAGCGTCGTGATCATCAGTTCCGCCGTGCGGCCAGACAATCCGGAGGTCGTCGAGGCGCGCAGGCTGAGGATTCCGATCATTCCGAGGGCGGAGATGCTGGGTGAGCTCATGCGCGGGCGCACGGGCATTGCCGTGGCGGGAACCCACGGGAAGACGACGACCACCTCATTGCTTTCGATGATTCTGACAGATGCCGGTCTTGATCCCACTCTCGTGATCGGAGGCAAAGTGGATCTTCTCGGCGGTAATGCCAAACTGGGACAGGGCAGTTTGCTCGTCGCAGAAGCGGACGAAAGCGACGGCTCTTTTCTTCATCTTCCCGCTACTTTCGGTATCATCACCAATATCGATAACGACCACCTCGATCACTATCAAAGCCTTCAGGCAATCGAGGAGGCCTTTGTCCAATTTGTGGGCAAGCTCCCGTTCTACGGCCTTGCGGTAGTTTGCGGGGAGGATGCCGGAGTGCAACGTATTCTCTCCCGACTGACCAAGCCGGCGTGCACTTACGGTTTTGCCGAGGATTGGGATCTGATTGCAAAAAACGTCGAGAGTGAAAACGGCGGCTCATCTTTTGAGGTTTGGCGACGAGCGACTCCGGGCTCCGCCCACGAGAGGCTCGGACTCATGAAGATATCAGTACCGGGGCGCCACAATGTACTCAATTCGCTGGCTGCGACGGCGATCGCGCTCCGGCTCGGGGTTGAGTTTGAGGCGATCGTGCGCGGAATCGCCCGCTATGCCGGAGTCAAGCGGCGTTTCGAACTCCGTTGGGAGGATAAGTCCGCGAATCAGCGGATCATCGATGATTACGGTCATCATCCCACCGAGATTGCGGCGACCCTTGCCGCGGCACGGAGCATCTGGAGCGGTAAAATCACCTGTGTCTTCCAGCCCCATCGCTACACCCGCACTTTGCATTGTCGGGAAGGCTTTCTTTCCGCCTTTCACCATGCGGACCGCGTGTTCCTTACTGATATTTATTCCGCAGGCGAGGCGCCCATCGAGGGGGTGACCGCCGAGCGGCTCGTTGATGATATCAAGAAAGTCAGCCATCCGGGACAGCAAGTCGAACATCAGTCCGATCTGGCGGCACTGGCCGGCAGGCTCGCCGGGGAGTTCGCCAATAACGAGCTCATCATTTGCATGGGTGCCGGGTCGATCACCCGCTTGCCGGATCAATTGATCGCTGAGATCCAAAAAGTCCGGGGTCACGGATGAACAACCGGTCCGCTTGGTTTCTCGATCCATCCCGCAGAAGCGGTTTTTCCGGCGAATTCAAGGAAAATGAGCCTCTTGCGCGGCACAACTATTATCGAATCGGAGGACCGGCACGTCTATTTGCGATTCCCCGCAGCGTCGATGATCTCCAATGGATAGCGCGTGGAATCAGCGAGACCTCCATACCTTTTCATGTCATCGGTCTTGGTTCCAACTATCTGGTTTCGGACCAAGGTTTTGACGGACTTGTGATCAAGTTGACCCGGATCGATCTTGGAATCGAGCGGACCTCCTCGGGAAACCTCCGGACCGGCGCTTCGGTAGCTGTCTCAAGCCTTCTCAGGCGTGCAGCTCAGGAGGGATGGGGGGGCTTGGAATTCCTTGCCGGTATTCCTGGTTCCGTGGGTGGTGTCATCGCCATGAATGCGGGCACACATCTCGGAGAGGCCAAGGATCGGGTCCGCGAGGTGGAGGCGATTCAAGTCTTCGGGGATGATTTTGGTAAACGTCTGGTTTTTGGTCAGTCCGAGCTTCGGTTTGAATACCGGAAAAATCTGTTTCTGCCTGAAGGAGCACTGGTTACTTCCTGCATCTGGGATATCACGCCTCGGGACGCCTCGGCAGTGAGGGCGGATCTTGATATTACTCTTGCCAGACGGAAAGCCACGCAGCCGGTGGATTTTCCCTCGTGCGGAAGTGTTTTTAAAAATCCCAAAGCGCACGGAGTGCATGCTTGGCAGGTCCTCGACCGGGTTGGCCTGCGGGGGCATCGCATCGGAGACGCACAGGTTGCCGAGAAACACTCCAATTTCATCATCAACCACGGTAATGCCACGGCAAGCGAGGTCCGAGCTCTGATCGAACTCGCAAAAAGCCGGGCACGCGAGCAGCTGGGCATCGAACTTGAGGAGGAGGTCAGATATCTCGGGCGGTTTTGAGTTCGGCTTCAGCGAACCTCTTCGGTGTATTTGACGATTCTGATTTCCTTCTCCGGGATACCTGCTGCATCGGCGATGTCCTTGAGAAGTGCGGGAGTGGCGGTGCCAAGGACCACGATGGAATAGTCCGCGGGAGACATATAAGTTTTCAATGCGGCGCTGATCTCGTTTTTTTCAAGCTTTTTAAGCTCCCCCTGCCAACTGTTCATGAAACCTGATGGCAATCCCAGAGTCACTTCAAGAATTCTATTTTCCACGCGTTTCTCAGGGGTATTGGCCATGAAGGCCGAGCCATTGACGAGGCTGCTGCGCGCCAGTTTGAATTCCTCGTCCGTGATCCCGCTTGTCCTCAGTTCATCCGCCAAGCGAATAGCTTCCTTCAAGGCGGGCGCCGTGTCCCCGGTTTTTGGCATCAGGCTCATTCCCCAGGAGCGGGGCCGGGTACCATATCTGAAATTGCTTCCGGCGCCGTAGCTCCAGCCTCGTTTGACCCTGATTTCCTTCATGAGGCGTGAACTGAAACCACCTCCGCCGAAAATGAAGTTACCCGTGTGTAATTCAAAGAATCTTGGATCCTGAAAAGTGATTCCAGTCTGTCCGATCAGCACCTGGGTCTGGGAGCGATCGGGCTTGTCGATGAAAAGCACTCGCCGGCCCCTCTGGACGACCGGTGTTTCGACTGGCTTTAAAGTCTGCACGGGTGCAATCCTTTCAAGCTTTGCGCTCACTGCCGCCATCCAGCCTTCGAGCTTCTCCCTGCTGGCATCTCCGCTTCCGATCAGGACCAAGTTGGCCGGATTCATGACGAGTCCGAAATGTTTTCGAACGTCATCACGGGAGGCTCTTCTGATATCTGACTCCCGACCCAGAATCGGATTGCCGTAAGGATGACCTTGGAACAGAAAATGATGGAACCACTCGGACGCGAGCTTGGAGTCACGATTCCGAGTCTCGGCTATTCCCGAAAGCAGCTCGTTTTTCAGCTTATCCAGTTCTTTCTCCGCGAAAACCTGCTGAGTGATGGCCTGATCCAGAAGATCAAGAAACTCGTCGAGCTTTGAGGCGAGGACCGCGCCTCTAAGGATTACCGCTTCTGCGCGAACTTCCACCTCGAGTTGGGCACCCAAGGAGTCGATGCGCGCATCAAAATCCTCCTTGGAGAGGTTCTTGGTACCCCGCAAGAGCATCTCGCCTACGATGTTGGTGAGGCCGGCCCGGTCACGAGGATCGTCGACTGCTCCCCGCCTGCTTGCGAGAGCGAGATTCACGAGAGGAACAGTCCGGTCCGTTTCAAAGGAGACCTGGAATCCCTTTTGAGGGTCCGGATTCGCGTCCGCCTGACAGATACCGATCCAGGATAAGAGAAGGCCAAGGACAGCAATGCGGCGGAATTTGCGTGTTGGAATCATGATCGCACCTCGGATTTATGGTTTCGGTGTGAATTACTTTTTGGGCTTGCCCACAAGGGTGACGCGGCTTTCGGGGCTTAGCCATTTCCGGGCTGCGGCCTGAACTTGCTCGGGAGTGACCTTTCGAAGCGAATCCCTGAACTCGAACTCCTTTTCGAAACGTCCAAGATCGGTTTCTCCTTCGCCCAGGAAGTTCGCGATTCCCGCGTGAGTACTCAACTGGCTGTAAAATGCGAATTCGAGCTGATTCAATGCGCGAGACATTTCAGCCTTGCTCGGAGCTTTTCCTGCGAGCAGTGATATCTCCCGCAGGATGCGTTGCTCCGCGTCTCCGGCCTTGCGACCTGGCTGCAGGGTCGCCCCGACCAAGTAAAGCGAAGGAGCGACGTTCATGAGCGGATAGCCGTATGCGACGCTTGCGATACCTGTCTCGACGAGCGCCCGGCTGAGTCGTGAGCTTTTTCCGGCCGCCAGCACAGCGTCGAGCATGAGGATTGCCGGAGTGTCGGCATGATCCGCCTCGGGAGCGCGATACCCGAGCATGAGCTTCTCGCTCTGAATATTGAGCCTCAGTTCCTTCTTTCTGGGTTTAAGGATCGGAGGGTCCAGTGTCGTATTGCGGGGGGCCGCCTGACCTGCCTCGAGTTTCCCATATTTCTTGCGGACAAGTTCAAGGACTCGAGCGGGCTGAACATCTCCGACGACGACGATCGTGGCATTGTTGGGGCGATACCAGCGATCGTAAAACTCGCGCGCATCTTCGGCCTTCATGGAAGAGAGGTCCGCCTCGTAACCGATCACGGGCCAATGGTAAGCCTGCTTGTCGAATGCGAGCCCGAAAAGCTCCTGATAGATCGTGCCGTCCGGGCTGTTCTCCGTTCTCATGCGGCGCTCGTTTTGAACCACCTCGCGCTCGGTTGAGAATGCGGCCTCGTCGACGATCAGGTCCCGCATGCGCTCGCTCTCGAGCGAGGCGATCAGCTCGAGCGACTCCACCGGAAGGTCTTGGATATAGGCCGTATGATCCTGCGAGGTGAATGCGTTCTCACCCTCCGCACCCGCCTCGTCGAGCAGTCTGGAGAACTCGCCATCCTTCCTGAATCGCGTTCCCTTGAACATCATGTGTTCAAAAAGGTGGGCGAGTCCGGTTTTACCCGGTGATTCATCGCGCGAGCCCACGCGGAACCAGGTCTGCCAGGCAAAGGTGGGTGAAGAATGGTTCTCGAGCACGATGAGTTTGAGGCCGTTTGGGAGAGTCCAGCGGTGGACCGGCATCCCGGGTGATATCCAAGGGATGGTCTCATGGCGCTCGAGGGAGTCGGAGCCCGGTCCCGTGGCGCATGCCGGGGTCAGGATTAGGACGGCAAGGAGCGCGAAAATCGGTTTTTTGAGCGTGTTTCGGCGGAAGAGTGTCGGAATCTTGACGTTCATGAGGCGTGGTTCCCGGAGGGTTGGATCAAAGATCGTCGTTTCCAGAAAGAATATCAGCAGGCCACTGGAAAATCCAAGTTCATATCAGTACGCTGTGTGCGCAGGAGGGATTCTCGATGACCGCTTTCGGTGCGCTGGATCGGAGTCGGAAGAACGGACGGGCGGCCCGTTTCGGTTTCTTCCTGCTGGTTCTCGTTTTCCTGGCCGTTGGCGTTTCGGCTGTACGTTCGCCCCTTTTCGCGATCCGCCTCATCGAGGTGAGAGATCTGCCCGAGGGCGCGCCTTTCGACTCCGATTCTCTCATCGCCCGCTCCGGTATCGAACTCGGACGCGAGAATATCTACGCGATTTCACTCGCCCGGATCGAACGGAAGCTTCTTGAAGAGCCTTGGTTGAGGAGTGTTCGAATCGAGCGGCAACCTCCGCAATCCTTGGTGTTCGCAGTCGAGCTTCGCCGACCGGTAGCGATCTACCAGAGTGAGCAGGGGCTCCGCTGGCTGGATCAGGATGGAAAGATCTTCGGGGAGCTGGACGTTTCTTCCGAGAACTCTCCTTATTTGGCTCAGGACCTGCCGACGATTTCGGGGGACCTCGCAATTCCCGATACCCAAGGTGCGACTGCATGGGGTGAGGAGCTGGCCTCGTTTCTCGCGACCTGGAACCAGAAGTTCGTGGCCCCCCGGGGCGTCGGCTTTGAGATCGCATCGTTCTCGCATTCAAAAGCTCGGGGCTGGCGGGCTTGGGTCACATTCAGGGCATCGGCCCGCTCTTCGCTGGCGGGCACCATATCGCGGGTGAGCATTGATCTGGGTTCAAGCCTCAAGTCGGGCGTGCCCGGGGGAATCGAGACCTCGCGACTCGACCGCATCGGGTCCGTTCTCAACCATATCAAGAACAACGGGATCCCCGCTCGTCATCTTTTTGCCGACGGGGACAAAAAAATAGTTGTGAAGTTGACGGCTGGTTCTTAGAATTCCTTAGAAGGAAGTTTTTGCCGGGTGATTGCCCGCCAAAGACGGCTTGAGCCGGATGCTCAAGCGCGGGTCTCCCAGGGAGGGATGCAAGAATGAACGGCAGCAAGGCAACCAGGGTTTCCGCTCGCAAGGACATTGTGGTCGGACTCGACATCGGAACAACCAAGATCTGCTGCATTGTCGGCGAAATCGCGGAATCCGGCCCGCAGAACATCATTGATATCGTTGGCATCGGTACAGCGCCGTCCTCCGGACTCCGCAAGGGAGTTGTGATCAACATTGACAGCACGGTTGAAAGCATCGGCAAGGCGATCGAGGAAGCCGAGTTGATGGCCGGTGTGGAAATCGGGTCGGTTTTCACCGGAATCGCCGGTGGGCATATCAAGTCATTCAATTCCAACGGGATCGTGGCAATCAAGGACAAGGAAATCACCGCTCAGGATGTTCAGCGGGTGATCGATGCCGCAAAGGCTGTGGCAATTCCCCTGGATCGCGAAGTGATCCATATTATTCCTCAGGAATACGTGATCGACGATCAGGACGGGATTCGCGACCCAATCGGCATGAACGGTGTCCGGCTCGAGGCGAAGGTTCATATTGTGACGGGAGCGGTTTCCTCCGCCCAGAACATCATCAAGTGTGCCAACCGCGCGGGCCTCAATGTGGCGGAGATCTGCCTGGAGCCGATTGCCTCGGCCGAGGCTGTGCTCTCGCAGGACGAAAAAGAACTCGGTGTCATTCTGGTCGATATTGGCGGCGGGACGAGTGATATTGCGATTTTCCGCGAGGGCGCATTGGTTCATACGGGAGTCCTTGCTGTAGGTGGCAATCACATCACGAACGACATAGCGGTCGGACTGCGCACTCCGATGAACGAGGCGGAGCGGGTCAAGATTCAGCATGGCTGCGCCATGGCATCTCTGGTCAATCCGGAGGAGACGATTGAAGTCCCTGGCGTGGGCGGGCGCAAGTCCCGTGTGGTTTCGCGCCGGTTGCTTGCCGAGATCATCGAGCCACGCGTCGAAGAAATGTTCTCGCTCATTCATCGGGAAGTCCAGAAGACCGGACATATCGACCTCCTGAGCGGGGGCGTCGTCATTACGGGCGGGACGACTCTGCTGGAAGGCATGCCGGAGATGGCCGAATTCATTTTCGAGATGCCGGTCAAGCGCGGAATTCCCCAGGGAATCGGCGGTCTGCGTGATGTGGTGAACTCACCCAAGTTTGCGACGGCCGTGGGTCTGCTCAAGTACGGAGCGCGCAATTCCGCGAGAAGCAGGTTCGCCATTCGTGACAAGAATATTTACGACAAAGTTCGCGGGTCGATGAAGTCCTGGATCCGCGATCTTTTCTGAGACGGAGTTGGAAAACAGGTGTTCAGGCCGGGAGAAACCCCGGAATGGACGGAAGTGAAACATATCCTGGAGACAGGATGTGATTCGATCGGGGGGCTCCCATTCGAGGGATTCGCCCCGTGAACTCAAGGACGAAAAAAGGAAGAGGATCTTCTGAGTATGTTTGAAATTGAACAGGCGGTTTCCCAAGGGGCGAAGATCAAAGTTGTGGGCGTGGGCGGCAGCGGATGCAATGCTGTCAACACCATGATTCGCATGGGTCTTCAGGGTGTGGAATTCATCACGGCCAATACGGACCGTCAGGCCCTCGAGGCTTCTCTGGCGCCGACCAAATTGGCGATCGGCGGCGAGCTGACCAAGGGGCTCGGAGCCGGAGCCAATCCGGAGGTGGGTCGTAAGGCAGCGCTCGAAGATTACGCCAAGATCTCGGAAATCCTCTCCGGCGCGGACATGGTCTTCGTGACCGCGGGCATGGGCGGTGGCACCGGGACCGGGGCTGCTCCTGTTTTTGCCAAAATCGCAAAGGAGATCGGTGCCCTGACCGTGGGGGTCGTCACCAAGCCGTTCACGTTCGAAGGCAAAAAGCGCATGAAACATGCGCTTCACGGGATCCAGGGTCTCCGGGAAAACGTGGACTCCCTGATCATGATCCCGAACCAGCGGCTGCTGGCAATTTCGGGTTCCACTCTCTCAATGCTCGATGCGTTCAAGCGCGCTGACGAGGTGCTTCTCAATGCCGTTCAGGGGATCTCGGACCTGATCAACAACACAGGTCATATCAACAGCGACTTCGCCGATGTCCGCACGATCATGCAGAACAAGGGACTGGCCCTCATGGGGATCGGGTACGGGGACGGGGAGCATCGCGCTGTCGAGGCTGCCACCAACGCCATCTCGAGCCCTTTGCTCGAAGACATCTCCATCAATGGTGCGACCGGTATCATCATCAATATCACCGGGGGCTCCACCCTCACCATTCATGAGGTCAACGAAGCGACCACCCTCATCATGGAAGCCGCCCACGAGGACGCGGAAATCATTTTCGGCACGGTCATCGACGAGGCGCTCAAAGAGCAAGTCAAGGTGACCGTGATTGCCACAGGACTCGGACCGCGCGAGCAAATGGTCCAGGTCAACGACACGATCGTCCAGCAGGCTGCGGCGCCCATGGTTGCTCATGTGGACCAGCAGGCGCTCCAAGCTGCGCTTGCTCCTTCGCAGCCTTGGGCGGCCGCTCCCGCTGTGCAGGTGCAGCAGTCGGTTCCGCCGCAGCCCAACTCGCAGATGCTGGCCGCAGCGGCCGCTTTCGTCAACGGGCAGCCTGCTATGACATCGCACTTGGACCTTTCCCGCGAGCCGGTGGCAGCTGAAGCAGTGGAAGCCGTGAGTCGTGCCCCGGTGCAGGCGACGGTTCAGGCGCACAACGTAGTTTCCGCGCGCCCGGCCAATGAAGCCCATGATCTCGCCCGAGCCAAGACGATTGCCCAGCAGTTGGGGATCACGAATTTGGCCGACGATGAGTACGATATCCCGACCTATATTCGCCGTCAGCAGGAGCGCGAGCTCTGATGAACGTCCTTCGGGAGATTCGAGGCCTTTCCAAGTGACTGGCTTCGATCAACGGAAAGCCTCTGGAACATGGATGTTCCAGAGGCTTTTTTTTGGCGGCGAATTGCCCCAATCTGGCGAGTGCGAAGTTTACGCGATATCCTGACAAAATGAATCTGCTATCAAATTTTCTTTGAAGCAATGCCGCAGCCCCCGGAGTCCTTTTCCTTCGTGTCAAGAACAAGGTCTTTTCTGGTTATATCACCGGTTTGAATTTTGAGTCGAGACGTCGGAAATGTCTCTAAAACAGCAGCCAAACAGTTCTTTATTGATATCTTTTTATGGTCTTCAGGGGTGCGGGTCGCGGGTGCCGCGGAAAGATCGGACACGATAGCTGGGATTCAATCAATTGCAACACCCCCGATAAAAAAAATACTTCTGGGTCAAATTTGCAAAAAGGTCGGTCGCCGCTAGACTCCGGTGAATCGACGTAGGTCGGTCGCCTGATGAGAAGAGTCCCAACAGGAGGGGGCTCCATCAGGATCGATGGGTACGTCGGAAATGGTGAAACCGCGTAAGCGAGAAAGATCCGGGGGGATAGCATGTTGTTCAAACTGGCAAAGATCACAGGAGCGGCAGCCCTGGCCGCAGTAGTGTCGGTCGCAGTCGTGCAAGCCGCCGAATATCGGCCGGGCGAGTTGATTGTGAAATATCGGGACGGGGCTCTGCGCACTCGTACTTCGATGAATGCGCTCTATGAGACGTCGGGCGTCAATAAGGTGCGTCGATTCCGTGGAATGATGAACGGCTTCGAGCAGCTGACTCTTTCCTCCGGGGTTCGGATCGAAACGGCGATGGCGATTCTTCGGAATGATCCGGCTGTTGAATATGTTCAGCCCAACTACATCCTTCGCGCGCAGCCGGTCAAAGCTCTGGATCAGGCTCCTGCCGAGGGCGGAATTCCCTGCATTCCTGGATTTGATATTCCTGGTTGCGATCCGGATGCAAAGCTTCCCTGTTTGATTCCCGGGATTCCTTTCCCTCCGGGATGTGAAGATGGCGGTGGCGGTGGCTGGCCGGGACAACCTGGAGAGCCAGGACAACCAGGACAGCCGGGACCGAGTGAGCCCGAGCTTCAGCCTCCTCCGGCCGAAGTCAATCCGCCCGTTGCCGATCCGGACCTCGCAAAAGCATATGGTATCTCCAAAATCGGAGCGACCGATGCCTGGGCTAACCACAAAGGTTCCAAGGAATTCGTCGTAGCGGTGATCGATACGGGCATCGACTACAACCACGAAGACCTCGCGTTTAACGTGTGGCGCAATCCGAATCCGACGCAGAATGACGTGACGGGCTTTGACTTCGTCCACAATGATGGCGTTCCGTTTGATGATAACATGCATGGAACGCACTGCGCTGGTACCATCGGAGCGACCGGTGGCAACGGCAAAGGCGTTTCGGGTGTGAGCCAGCGAGTTTCGATCATGGGTCTCAAGTTCCTCTCCGGCGAAGGGAGTGGAACCACTGCAGATGCCATTCGCGCAATCGACTATGCGATCGAGCATGGTGCGAAAGTTCTCAGCAACAGCTGGGGCGGCAAAGGCGACGATGGCAACAAGGCTCTTTACGAGGCCATTGAACGCGCAAAAGCAAAAGATGTGCTTTTTATTGCAGCTGCCGGGAACGACAGCTCCAGCAATGATAGCAGCAATCCGAGCTATCCTGCTGCTTTCGACAACGACAACCTGATCGCTGTCGCTGCAACGGACAAAGATGACAAACTTGCGTACTTCTCCAACTACGGAAAACGCACGACTCATCTGGCTGCTCCCGGGAACGCTGTCTACAGCACGACTCCGGGTAACACTTACAAGCAGCTATCCGGAACATCGATGGCCTGCCCTCACGTAGCAGGTGCCGCGGCCCTCGTTTGGTCCAAGAATCCAAATATGACCTACAAGCAAGTCAAAGGCTTGCTCTTGGATTCGGTCGACAAGATTCCTGCCCTCGCGGAGAAGACCGCAACCGGCGGCAGGCTCAACGTCCTCAAGGCGTTGCGCTCGATGGAGTGACCGATGGCTCGTCCCTCCTCACGGAGGGATCAGACTGGAGGCCAGGGATTGGCCAGCAGAAGGGGCCCCTGAAAAGGGGCCCCTTTTTATTCCCCCTGTTACCCACCGTCTCACTCGCTCCTTGAGTGCAACGGTCTCACCCCGTCCATGGTGATTCCATCCGGCGCCTTCCGTCGCGCCGATATATATTGATATCAGGCAAAACGCATCTTCACGCCCAAGCTCTTGGATTTCCGTCCATCGATATGGGCCGCTTCCAATCGTTCATTCTCTTCCTTGCAGGCTACGCAATGCGTGGTCGTGGGCCGCGCTTCAAGGCGGCGTGCCTCGATGGTCTCGCCGCAGTCCTCGCATTCGCCGAAAGTTCCCATGCGGATCCGTTCCAAGGCATCATCGATCTTCTTCATGTAGAGGGCTTCGCGATTCCGCAGTCTCATGCGCATGGATTGCTCCATTTCGGTCGCTGTATGGTCGACTTCGTCCATCAGGTCCTCGCTTTGCACGGCAAACGACGCATTGGTCAGGCCCATGGCCGTGTAGAGCAGGTTGGCTTTTTGTTCTTCGAAGAGTTTTTTGAACTGGGTGATCTTTTGCGAGGTCATCATAAAATTTCTCCTGATGTGGCCGTCCGTGGCCGGAAAGCCGGAGTTCCGTCTCCGGCGATTGTTTTGGTTTTGAGGGTTTGCATGCCGCGCGAGAGTGGAGCCGCAGTCGGAGTCCGGTGGTTTTCACCCTTCAGTCTCTGGAAACCGCCGTGAAGAAACGATCCGGCTAGCCGCTCGATGAACTTCTGGAAAACTTCTGTCGGCGTTCGTTTCTTGCGAACGGTTCCCGCTGAACTCTCCGGTCCTTTGGTGTTGCGAGCTTCCGACCCATCCTGGGCGGGCAGCCACCTCACCAGCCGCTTCCTTGCGGCATTGCGGGCTCGGGTACAGAAATCATCCGATCGTTTTCGATCAGTCCGGCGCGGGGCCTTTGTCCGGAAGTTCACTCTCGTCCTGAGAGTATCGGCTTCCCTGGCTTCCGCATCGTTCCTTCAGGTGATCTCCCACGAAACGTGCTCGGTGATATCATCACCGGACTCCGAAACTTGTCAGATCGACCTTGAGGCTTTGACCATTCTCACATGGGTTTATATCAAGGGCGGAACCGCCCGGATCCTACCGGATCAGCGTCGCCAGGCTTGTGACCAGGTACGCTTCCAGTTCCATCCCCAATTCCACGTCTTGCTCCAGTTCCAGCCGCGCTCGATTGCGTGCCAGCGGTTCCAGAGGTTTCCGGCGGCATTGCGCCACCAGGCGGAGGGGACGACAAAGGCCCACCGAGACTCCAGATTAGATTGGCTTGCCATGTTCAGTCTTGCAGTTGTTTTCGTTTTCATGACTTTCAACCTCCTCCTTTCGTTCCGGTGCCCGAAGACAGCAGGCGGAGTGCCTCGTTTCGTTCGGGTTTCGGAGAGGAGGACTCCCTTGGGGGGTCCCTTCCTCTCGCGCCTTCTGGGTCTGTATGTAGCGAGGAGTGTGCCAACGCTTTGGGCAGCGTTTGGGCTGCATTTTGAGTCAAATGGGGTCATTTTGGAACCATCGAGCCGGGTCAGGTCCCCTTCCAGGCCTTAAACCTGGGTGCATTTTTCACCCACCCACCCCTCATGGTCCTTTTTTGACTCCACTCAACGCACCACCTGGCCTTGCCACGCCGGTGGAAGGCCCGGATAATCGAAAAATATGGGAATGATATCCAGAACATTGGGTGTGTTGGCCTGGTTGAAGACCACTTCGGGAGGGCGCTCCAGCTGGATCCTGGGCACCTTAGTCCTTTTCTGGGCTATGGAAGTTCTCAAGGTCGTCGGTTTCTCCCGGCTCAGCGCGAATGGCATCCGACCCCGGAACCTCGAGGGACTTTGGGGCATTCTCTACGCTCCATTTTTACATGCTGACTTCGGACATCTCCTAGCCAACTCGGTGGCGTTTGTTCCACTGGCCCTTTTGGTCAGCGCGCGGAAGGCGCACCATTTCTTCTCGGTCTCATTGATCGTGTTGCTCTGCGGGGGAGCCGCAGTGTGGTTGCTTGGAAGGAACGCGAATCATATCGGTGCAAGTGGATTGATCTTTGGCTATCTGGGGTTTCTCCTGGGCGCGGGCGTGTTCGCGAGGGAATTCTCCGCAGTGGCGATCGCCGCGGTCGCTGCTTTCTTTTATGGCGGTATCCTTTGGGGAGTTTTGCCGGGGCGTCCCGGTGTTTCTTGGGAAGCACACTTGTTCGGTGCGCTCGCAGGGCTACTTGCAGCCAAGATGTTGAAGTAGCGCAGCTGGGAGCTCAGCTCGTTTCAGTAAGAAAGCAAGGGTCCGAGAAATGCGCCAACCGTCGCAGTGTGGCCATGGCCGGACTGGATGAATCCAATTCGATTATCCTTGAAGACCTCCGGATCCCTGACGTCAGCGCTCGGCCCCGCTTCGGTGTAGGCCGGGATGCCACGAAGGGCGAGGCCTCTTTGGATTGCAAGGCTTTGGCTTTCGGTCGGGCTCGAAGGGATATAGGCACTCCAAAATCGACGGGTGGGTTCTGCCGACGTCCAGTCGAGGAAAGCCTGTGCTTCTCCGTAGGAGGCATCCAGGAGGACCACGCTACGGATGAGCTCCTTCCAATTCTTGGGGTCGGAACCGGAATTTGAAGTCAGTAGTCTGGCTATCGGAAGATAGGCACCGCTGTGACCGGCAAGCGTCAAGCGGTCAATCCGTGCGGAGTTGAAGTTGATATTACGCTCCCGGGCAATCTCATTCGCCTCTGAGAACGCCTCCTCCAGAAAACGATTCAGCCCCTGCGAAGAACTCAAGTGCGATCGGAATTCAGTGCACCTGCCTGTGCTGTGCGGGATGACCACAACCCTGTTGCCGGGGATCGAACTGATACTCCGTTCGAGATTAGCGGTAGGACGCTCGAGGATCGCCTCCAGCGGGAGCGAGTCCGGATTATGCCCGTGCAAGTAGAGCGCGGCTTCGGGTGTCTGACTCGGTTCGAAACCAACGGGAATGAGGATCGCCACCGCCTTGGGGTAATTCTGCAACCCGCCTTGACAGCGCAGCCACCGGGAATCCGCCTTGAATGGCTTGCATTCAAACGAAGATGCGCTTGCTGCAGGCGCAAGGAGTGCGGTGAGCCCGAGGCAAATAGATATTAAAAGGATATGCATTTGAATTGCAAAAAACGCCCTGCGGCGGGGTCCGAGTGCGGATCGCCGCAGGGCTTGAGTCATTGCAGAAATCAGGCGGTTCTGCGGGAGAAGGCCTGGCCGAGGGACTTGTGCTGCCGACCGGCGGCAGTGAGGCCCTCTTTACGTTCCTGCTCTTCTTTGCAGGAGACACAGAGAGTTGCAGTGGGACGCGCTTCGAGACGGCGGAATTCAATGTCCTCCCCGCACTCGTCGCATTCACCAAAGCTGCCGTCCTCGATCCGGCGAAGAGCCTCTTCCACCTTTTTGAGGTAGAGCGTTTCGCGATTGCAAAGTCGCATGCGCATCTCTTTGTCGATGTCGGTTGCCGCCTGATCGATTTCGTCCAAGCGATCATCCGGATTGATCAAAAAGTCCTCGCGGATGATACCTCCGCCTTTCTGTGCAATCTGGTCGCGTTGTTTTTCGAAGATTCGCTTGAATTTCTTCAGCTTATCCTTGGTCATGCTCGTGTTTCCCCCCCTTTGAGATCACGGATGATCCACTGACTGATGGCTTGGAGCGTTTCCATTACGCCCGAGCCGCGATGGGCGATGGCTTCAAAGTAAGGCCTTCGCATCGCATTGAAAGTGGACTCCAGTTCCTTCACACTCACGGCACCCGGCACGTCCCGCTTGTTGTATTGCACGACAAGCGGGATGCGACTGGTGTCGTACCCCTGTTGCTCCAGACTCTTCTTCAATCCCTCGTAGGCCTCGATGTTCGCCTCCATGCGCTCGGCCTGGCTGTCGACGACAAACACAATGCCGTCCACACCCTTGAGGATGAATTGTCTGGAAATCTCGTAAAATGTCTGTCCGGGAATCGTGTAGAGGTGGAAACGCGTCTTGAAACCGCGCACTTCACCCACCGACAAGGGCAGAAAATCAAAAAACAGCGTCCGCTCGTTCTCGGTACTGAGCGTAACGAGCTTGCCCTTTTGATCGGGCTGGGTCTGTTCGTAGATATATTGAACGTTGGTGGTCTTGCCGCCGAGACCGGCGCCCACGTAGACGATTTTGCAGTGGATCTCTTTTTTGGCGTAGTTGATGAAGCTCATGAATCAACCCACCTCCACCCGGTTTTGCAGGGCGCGTCCCAAAGTCTGGCGATCCGTGTATTCGAGCTGGCCGCCGACCGGGATGCCGTGTGCCAGCTGCGTGACCCGGATTCCGGAGGGTTTGATCAGCTTCCCGATATAGAGGGCGGTCGCCTCACCCTCGACGGTCGGGTTCATGGCGAGGATGACTTCCCTGACTGGATGTTTCTGCAGCCGCATCAGCAGTTCACGGATCTTGATATCGCCGGGTCCGATACCGTCCAAAGGAGAGATCAGTCCATGGAGCACGTGATAGAGTCCACGGTGGGCACTCGCCTGCTCCAAGGTGAATACATCGGCGGGACGTTCCACCACACAGAGGGTCTCCGCGGCGCGTTCAGGGCTGGAACAGATGCGGCAGACTTCCTGATCGGTGAACGTCGCACACTCGGAACAAAGGCCGATCTTCTGTTTGGCGGCCATCAAGGCTTCCGAGAGGCCCCTGGCAAAGCTGATATCTTGCTTGAGGACAAAATAGGCGAGCCGCGTTGCGGTTTTCCCGCCAATGCCCGGGAGCTTGGAAAGTTCGAAAATCAGGCGGGATACGGGATCGGCACCGGCCGAGTCCCCCGATCCCAACTGCCAATCCTGATCAACCCGCGGCGCCATTCGCAGCCTCCTTTGCAGGTTCATCCTTGATGACTAAATTGGTGATCTCTCCGCCGAAAAGGGAACGAGCTTCAGCGATGATCGGATGGTTTCTCGCCGCAAGACGTGCTTCTTCCTCCCGGGACACTTTGGCCTTGGCCTTTTTTTCCGCAAGGGTCTCGCCGGTCTCCTGGAGTTCGATCCTGAAGCGGACCTGCTGGCCGAAGTATTCCCGTCCGAGCGCGAGAAGCTGTTCGGCATAGGCACGAGTCTGAAGCTGATCCTTGTAAAAAGATTCCGCCGGGCGAAAGGCAAGGACGAGTTCCCCATCCGGCGCGGGCATGAACCCGCCATGGATGGGTGAGCCATTTTCAAGGATGGAGGCCAAAAGCGGCCTCATTTGACGTACGTGCGCAACGAAACCGAGCCAGGGATCCGTTCCGGCGCGATGGAGCGCAGGCGCTGCGGGAGTGTTGACCGCCGGAGTCTGGGTGGGAGAAGTTGTTTGAACCGGCTTTGGAGTCGAAAAGTCCGCCGATGAGGCATGAAAAGAATCCAGAAGCAGGGCGTCCGCATCGCTCAGCCCGTGCGAAGCTGACGTGTTTCGTGTGGCTGAAGAAGGTGCCGCGGCAGCCTGCGCTGGTGCAGGTGCCGGCTGAGATACCATTGGTCTTTGGGGGGCCTGCGCGAGGGGTTGTGGTTGAATGGGTGCCGCTGATGGTGCCGCACCCTCGGTCCGAAGTGCCGCAGGACGGGCCCAAGTCTTTTGAACCGGAGCCGATGGGGCAGCATTCCTGCCGCCGCCGGATCCGGCAGTCCCGCCGGTGCTCCCTTGAAACACCAGCATCTTGGCGGTGGCGCACTTGATGATCAGCACGTCGAGTACGATCCGAGGCTGACTGGCGCGCGCGATCCAGTCGATTCCATGGTGCAGGACCTGGAATATCATCTCGATTTCTTCGATGGGCCGAAGCGCTGCAAGTTCCCTGAGCTCCTCCCATTCGACTTCCGATATCTCGAGCGAAGCCGGGAGAGCTCCGTCCACCTTGGATATCAATGCCGCGTGAAGGTACTCGATGAGAGTCCGTGCCAGAACGCGCAAGTCGTGGCCTTCGGCATAGGCGCGATCCACAAGTTCCAGCGCCGACTTGGGCTCGCGCGAGAAAATACTTTTCATGATCCCGATGACTGCTTGGCCGTTCATCAAGCCGATGCTCTCACGGACCGCCTGCGCTGTGATCTTCTCGCTCGAATATGCGAGCACCTGGTCGAGCAGCGAAAGCGAGTCCCGCATTCCTCCCTCGGCGGCTCGGGCAATCAGCGCGAGTGCGGCGGGTTCAAAGCCCACGCCCTCGGCATCGAGGATCTCGGTCAGGCGGGTTTGAATTTGCGAAGTGGTGACCCGCTTGAGGTCGAACCTCTGGCAGCGGGAAAGAATCGTACCCGGGATTTTGTGAGGCTCGGTCGTAGCGAAAAGAAAAAGCACGTGCGGAGGGGGCTCTTCCAGCGTCTTGAGCAGAGCATTGAAGGCCTGCGTGGTGAGCATGTGGACTTCATCGATAATATATATCTTTCGGGAGCCGGTCGCAGGCAGGAATTTGGCGTTCTCCCGAATCTCGCGGATCTCGTCGACGCCATTGTTGGAGGCGCCATCGATCTCCTGAACATCGACGCTCGTGGTTGAAGCGATCTCATGGCAGCTCGCGCACTGGTCACAGGAGCGGAGATATCCCTCGGCTGTCCACTGCGAGGTCTCGCAGCGGAGGGCTTTGGCAAAAATTCGGGCGATTGAGGTCTTTCCGATCCCGCGGGAACCGGTGAGCAGATAGGCATGGTGGACGCGGTTGGAACGAATGGCGTTCATCAGGGTGCGCACGATATGCCCCTGTCCCACGATATCCGAGAACTGTGAGGGTCGCCATTTTCTGGCGAGAACGACGTACGAGCTCACGCGATAAAACCATTTCCCCCCTGCTCCGGATCCTGCTTCCCCATCGCGGGATCCGAGGCAAACCGATTCAATTGGCTCGGCAACCTACCCGTCCAAAAGATCTTAAACAAGCGGAAATCTTGGCCTTTTGTCGGTCGTCAGTGATGCCGCGCGCTAGCATGGGGTGTCGTGATGTCCGAATTTCAGGTCGGTCGCTTTGTAACAAACTCAAATCCGGCGCGCACGAGTGCGTCCATCAGCCGACGATTGAAAAGGGAAATAGCCTCCTGTTCCTGCTCCGAGGAGTGGATCCAGAAATGGACCGTGAACAGGAGGTGGGTCTCGGTGAGTGCGCTGAACCGAATTCCTCTGGGCTCTGATTTCAAGACCAGGGACTCATTTTCCAAGATCGCTGCTGCAAGGGGTTCAATCGATGAGAACGAGCACTGAGGGGGGGTGCGAATCGGGACGGTGACTGCAAACCTCTCCGAGGGTTGCGAAAGATTCAAAATACGCGTGTTGACGAGCTCGGAGTTGGGGACGATGAGCGTGCTGCCTTGCGGGGTGCGGATCCGGGTGCTTCTGAGGCCGATTTGTTCAACTTGGCCTCCATTTCCCGCCAGCTGAATCCGGTCTCCCGGAATCAAGTTGCGATCCATGAGGAGGGTGAACCCCGAGATCATGTTGGAAAGCGTGTCCTTGGCTGCGAGTCCCACAGCAAGTGAGCCCACACCGAGAGCTGCGAGCAGAGACATGACATCGTAGTCGAGCTTCTTGAGAATCGCGATTGCAGCCGATGCCAGGACAAAAAGTGTAATGAGATTTCGAATAATCGGGAAAAATCCTTTCTGCAGGATTTCCGAAGAGCGCGTTCTGCGGGCAAAAACCGCAAGCCCCAAGGTAAGTGCGTGATGGGACAGCGAGGCGAGGAAGATCGCGACCAGGATGAAGGTGACGCGCTCGCTCCAGACCAGAGCCTTGCCCTGCAGCGGAAGAGTGTCGATCAGCGCCTGAACTCCGAGCAGAAGCACGAATCGGGTGAGTGGTCGCAGAATCGCTTCAAGTTCCGGAGTTCCCCATCGACGAATGGAGAGTCGGATCGCGCTGCGGATGGCCCCATTTATGACGACCGTGGTCAGAGCAATGAGAGTGACACTCATGAGGAACTGTTTTGAGGTCAATTGTTCGAGAAATAGGGTTTGATTCATGAGGTGTGTCCGGTGCTCCAAGTCAGGAGTAGGTGCCTGATCTCGTTCGTGAGATTAGCTTTTCCAGTTACCCCATGGTAACGCAAAAAAAATTTCTGAAGTGTCGGCCGGAGTGTGGGTTGGCATTTTTGTGGGGGACGCGTTTCGGGTGAATCACCTTCAACTGCAAGTCGCTGCGGGCATTTTTGCGGTGACTTGGAATTCAAAGGGTCTTCTGACGAGGATTGATTGGTATGACAATCCTCCGAAGTCGGCTGCGAATTCGAATACTTCGAATTCGTGGAGCGTGCTTTCGCGCGTGGGGATTCCCTCGGTCCTTTGCGAACTTCTGATTCGCTTTCAGAGCTATTTCGAGAGCGGCACGCCGATTGGCGAGCTGCCTTGGGAAGTCATCGACACCTCTCAATGGACCGATTTTCAGATGGGCGTATATCGAGCAATCGCCCAGATCCCGCACGGGGAGACCCGGACCTACTCGTGGGTGGCCAAGCGGGTCGGGCAGGGATTGGCAACCCGCGCGGTTGGTCAGGCCTTGAGAAAAAATCCCCTGCCGATCCTCATTCCGTGTCACCGGGTGGTCTCCAGCGGCACGATAGGTGGCTTCATGGGCGCGGTCCATCCGGACGATCCGGAGGTCCGCCTCAAGTGCTGGTTGATTGAGGTGGAAAGCAGCTGGCTCAATCCCAAATTCGGGTTCCTTGGGGAGTCGATCGAATTTCCCAAGTCCCTTTCGATCGGTAATCCCGCAGTCGAAGAAGATCCGGATTGCGAATTTGCTTGAGTTTCATCCCCGCCTCACCCAAAGGCCTATCTTTTTTCATTAAAAAATATTAAGTGTGGCTTCAATCTTCACAGGAGGAGTTTTCGATGAACTCAACCCAGGCGGTCGATAAGACCGCAGTCAAATATGATATCCCAGCGCTCGTGTTCATTCCCGGTCTCCACGTGGCGTCGCTCTTCGCGATTCCGTACTTCAGCTGGGATGCCCTCGCCGTTTGTCTCTTCGGCCTCTTCATCGTCACTCCATTTGGCGTGAATCTCGGGTTTCATCGTCTGATCAGCCACCGTTCTTTGAAGACCCCGCAGTGGCTGGAGTACGTGCTGGTCACGATCGGCGCAGTCATGGCGGGTGGTCCTCCGATCTTCTGGGCTGCGGCTCACCGCGCTCACCACAAATATTCGGACACCCCCAAGGATCCGCACGATTCCGGACGTGGATTTTGGTATGCCCACATGACGCATTTGTTTCACGGCAAGTCCCAAGCCGAGCTTGATATGTGGCTCAAGCTCGTGCCGGATCTGCGGGATGACCGCTACTACAAATTCCTCAATGCCGCGTGGATTCCGCTCTCCGCGTTGATGCTGGTCCCGCTCTATTACTGGGGTGGCGTCTCCTACGTCATGTGGGGTGGGATTGTCCGGGTGACGCTCATGCTGCATTTTACGTGGACCGTCAATTCGATCGCCCACATGTGGGGATATCGGAATTATGAGTCGGCTGATCGAGCCCGCAACAGCTGGTTGGTGGCGATCCTTGCCGCAGGTGAGGGCTGGCACAACAACCATCACGCACATCCCTACTCTGCGACCAACCGGCATCGGTGGTGGGAGTTTGATTTCACTTACGGGATCATCTGGTGCCTGGAGAAGGTGGGGCTGGCCACTCGAGTTCGCAGGCCGCGAGGTTTGATGCAGCAGGATTCCGGAGTCGAACTGGGTGACGAGCTTCAGCTCGAACCAAGTTCAACCTGATTTCGAAGCGCAAGAACGAAAAAAAGGGAGGCTCGGAACGAGAAACCGGGCCTCCCTTTCTTATATCAACTGTTCAATCATTCATTCAATCGTCCCAGCCGTCACCGGAGCCGGGATTGTTTGCACCGGCACCGCAGGCCATCGAGTAGACCCGGTCGCTTTCGGGCCGGACTTCTGATGAAAGAAATGAGAGAAGATCCCGCGAGGCGAATTCGGCACCGCCCAGATCTCCGGTCTCAGCCAGGCGGCACAGCTTCTGCGCCCTCTCGAAAGTGAGATCCAGATTGCGCGAGAGTTCCACCGCCTCGCGGTATCCCGGCTCTTCGATCAAGTCCGTGTCATATGCCGCGCAATAACTGTAGGGTTCCCACCTGCAGCGACGGTAACGCGAGTAGGGTCCGCCATAATAGCGACAGACATATCGGTCTGCACGTTCCCAGCGGATGCAGCGGCTCTCGGTGTGGCTGAATCGCTCATCGGCGATCCGTTTGATGGTGGCCGCCCCCACTGGGAGGCGTTCGAACTCGGAAAGAATGAGCGTGCAACCAGCGTTGGCAAGTTCCTCGCCGCTCGGCCGAGTGGTGAGGTACTGTACTACGCGGTCGGTGGGTTCGAGGATCGATTCTCTGGCTTCACGACACTGTTTGGCGCAGGCGCTTCCATAAAAAGCCAATACCACGGTGGGCAGGATGATCCGCCAATTCTGATTCAGGATAGATATCATGCGATTTCGCCTCCGGCTGATGGCCAATTTTCCCAGCCGTTTGCATCAGCGGCTCCGTGGAGTCAATGGCCATACCTCCGCGTGAGACAGGTCGGGGGCCATTCAACGGACGATATTCCTTAGTCCTGCTTGAGATCCCGCCAGCTCTTGCCCTCCCGGGCTCTCGCATTCAGTTGATATCGCCTTACAGCGGCCAAGTGGTCCTCGTAAGTGTTCGTAAACTCATGGGTGCCGTCGTTTTTCGAGACAAAGTACAAGGCCTCCGACTGCGCGGGGTGGAGTGCGGCATCGATCGCAGCGGAGCCCGGGTTTCCGATGGGACCGAGCGGGAGGGCGGGAATGGCATAGGTGTTCCAAGGGGTCTTTTCCTGGAGATCGCTCCGCTTGAGATTTCCCGTCCACCTCTCCCAAATTCCGTAAATTGTGGTTGGGTCGCTTTGAAGGGGCATCCCTTTCTTGAGGCGATTGTGGAAAACGCTGCTGATCCGGGGGCGTTCCTTGGTGGCTCCGGTCTCTTTTTCGATCATCGAAGCAAGAATCACGATTTCGTACTGGCTCCTTCCGAGCTCTTGGGCGCGAATGCGCCATTCTGGCAGCCAAGCCTGCTGAAATCTGCGGGTAAAAACGTCGATCACCTCGTCCGGCGTCATGACCCGGGTCAGAAGGTAAGTGTCCGGAAACAAATATCCTTCGATTGACGGGGCGGAGCCCACCCCGACTTTTTTCCGCCAGATCTCGGATCGGAAGCGCTCCAGGTAGGTTTGCTTGGGGTGAAACCCCATTTTATCCAGGGATTCGGCGAGTTCAAACATGTTCTGGCCCTCACGCAAAGTGAGGCTGTGGCGGATGCTTTCTCCAGAAGTGAGCCTCTCGGTCACCTGCCAAGGCGTCAGGGTCGATTGAATCTTGTATTCGCCGATTTTCATGCGGGGCCACTGTCGGGTGAGACGACCCAGCCAATGGAGCGCCCGAGCAGATGGAATGACCCTTGCTGTTTCCAGCTCCTGGAGCACCGACAGAGCTGACCGCCCGTTTTGCACCAGGACAGTGGCCTCGGCCGCCGGTAAATCCGCGGGCGAATTCGCCCAGAAGCCAATGCCCCCTCCGAGTAGAAGGGATGAAAAAAAAGCGATGCCAATCAGTGTTTTTAGTCCGGAAACGAAGCCTTTTTGATCAGAAGCGTGCGTCGGGCTGCGGGGGATGGATTCAAGTTTCACAATGGTTCCAGTATTGGGTGAGGCAGGGTGCTCTGGAAAGAATCAAATTTTGCCTTGCTCGCCCGGACCCGTTTCGGCTAGATATAAAGGAGCGGTACGGTCAGGTTTCGAGTGGACCCCACAAAAGACGTTGGCCTCTTTAAGTCGCCGCTGTCCAAACAAGCTGATCATTTCAAATGACTGTAGAAGGTTTCGCCAGTGCGCTGTTCTGGCGATTTGGGGAGTCGGATCCGACTCCCGAGACCCCACGCGGGGCGGCCTTTAACCAAGTAACTCTCAACCCATTTCCTCAAACACAAAAGAAGTAAAGGTCGACTATGGAGAATCAGGAAGGCAAATCCCCAGACAAGAAGCCCCACCACCGTGGAGGCGGGCACCGTCGCCAGGGAGGCGGAGGGGGCGGCCATCGCCACGGGGGCCATCGTCACGGTCGAGGGGGTCAGCATCGTGGAGGTCAGCCGGGTCAATCTGCAGCCGGCATGCACGACATGGATGATGACGCTCTGTATGCGGCCCCGGCCTCAGGAGAAGCGGGTGCAGTGGCTCCAAGTATGGACTCTCCGATGCCTCAGGTTCAAGAGGGCGGGGCCCCCGGCGATGCTTCTGATCAGGTCTTTATTCCGATTCACCTGCGGGCTTTGAAGGAAAAAAAGATTGGCGATCTCGTTGAGTTAGGTCGTGAGCTTGCGATTGAAAACGCAGCAGGCTTGAGAAAACAGGACCTGATTTTTGGAATTCTTCAGAAAAAAGCGGAACGCAACGAACACATCTACGCAGATGGCGTGCTCGAGTGCCTTCCGGATGGTTTCGGGTTCCTGCGCGCACCGGATTACAACTACCTGCCGGGTCCCGATGATGTTTACGTTTCGCCCTCGCAGATCCGCCGTTTTGGACTTCGGACTGGCGATACCATCAGTGGATCGGTCCGTGCTCCTAAAGAAGGAGAGCGCTATTTCGCTCTGCTTAAAGTGGAGCAGGTCAACTTCCAAACCCCTGAGATGAATGCGGAAAAGGTGCTTTTTGACAACCTGACCCCGCTCTATCCCAACAAGCGCATCAATCTTGAGTATCAGCCGACCAATTACAGCACTCGGATCATCGACATGATGGTTCCATTGGGCAAAGGGCAGCGTTGCCTGATTGTCGCTCCTCCCCGTGCTGGTAAAACTGTACTCCTTCAAGATCTCGCTAATGCGATCACTTCAAACCACCCAGAGATCAAGTTGATCGTTCTTCTGATCGACGAGCGTCCCGAAGAAGTGACCGACATGCAGCGTTCGGTGAAGGGCGAAGTCGTCAGTTCCACTTTTGATGAGCAAGCCGCTCGTCACGTTCAAGTTGCTGAAATGGTTATCGAAAAAGCAAAACGCTTGGTCGAGAACAAGTACGACGTTGTCATTCTGCTGGATTCGATCACCCGCTTGGCCCGCGCCTACAACTCGGTTGTTCCTCCCTCGGGCAAGATCCTTTCCGGCGGTGTGGATTCCAACGCGCTCCATAAGCCCAAGAGGTTCTTTGGCGCCGCCCGGAATATCGAAGAGGGCGGTTCACTCACGATCATTGCAACTTCTCTCGTTGAGACAGGGTCCCGCATGGACGAGGTCATTTTCGAGGAGTTCAAAGGTACGGGCAACTCGGAGATCCACTTGGATCGCAAGTTGATGGAAAAGCGGATTTTCCCATGCTTGGACATCAACAAGTCGGCGACCCGCAAGGAAGAGCACTTGATCCCATCGGATACGCTCAATCGCCTCTGGATTTTGCGGAAAGTCCTTCATCCGATGAACACGCTCGACGCCATGGAGTTCCTGCTCGACAAGGTCGCCCACACCAAGACCAACACCGAGTTTGTGAAGTCGATGAGCGGCTGATTCCTGGTCCGCAAAAGGAGCGGTTGACCGCTCCTTTTGCCTTTGGTAACCGACGGCATCCGCGACCTGTGAATAGGGAAAGGGTCTCGGAGCTTTTCGCTCCATTCATGGAGCTTATTTGATCTTGAAGGAAGTGTTTTATGAAACAGGAACTGCACCCTGAATACGTTGAGACGACCGTCAGCTGCGCATGCGGCAGCGTGATCGAAACCCGCGCCACCAAAGCTGATATCAAAGTTGAAATCTGCGCCATGTGCCATCCGTTCTACACGGGCAAAGCAAAGCTCGTGGACACCGAAGGCCGCGTTGAGCGCTTCATGAACAAGTACAAGAAGAAGTAATGCGCTTGTTCATCCAAGGCCTTTAGTAAAGCTTGGAATTTTGAAAGAGGCAGGGGCTCCCTTATCGGGAAGTCCTTGCCTCTTTGCTTTTCGGGCATCCGGTGTACCTGGAAACTGCGGGTGAAAAATGGCTGAAAATTATTTGGATCGCCTGAAGTCAGTGGAAGGACGGTTCGTCGAACTCGAGGCAAGGCTTGCGGACCCCGATCTGGGAAGCCACCCGGGTGAGTTTCGAAAGCTTTCGCTCGAGCATGCCGGTCTTCGTGAACTTGTCGAAGTGTTCCGAGAACATCGAGATCGAGAGAGGGAGCTCCTCGATAACAAGAACTTGCTTGAGACCGAGCGGGATCCAGAACTTTGCGCAATGGCAAAAGACGAGCTTCGACGTTTGGAGCCCGAAGTCGAAGCCTTGCTTCATCGGATTCAGATCCTGCTCCTGCCCAAGGATCCGAATGACGAGAAAAATATTCTACTCGAAGTGCGGGCTGGGGCCGGTGGCGAAGAGGCTGCCCTGTTCGCAGGCGAGCTTTTTCGAATGTATCAACGCTTTGCCGAGGCTCAGGGCTGGCGGGTCGAACTCATGTCGATGAACCCCACTGGTCTGGGAGGATATCGCGAAGTCATTGCGATGGTGGTCGGTGACCGGGTTTATTCCAGGCTCAAGTGGGAAGCAGGGGTTCATCGTGTGCAGCGCGTGCCCGAAACCGAGACGCAGGGGCGCGTTCACACTTCCACAGTCACAGTCGCGATATTGCCCGAAGCGGAGGAAGTGGACGTTTTGATCAATCCTGTTGATCTCAGGATCGACGTATTTCGATCCGGGGGGGCCGGCGGTCAGGGCGTCAATACCACGGACTCAGCAGTGCGGATCACACACATCCCAACTGGAGAAGTGGTGGTCTGTCAGGATGAGCGGTCGCAGCTCAAAAACAAGGATAAGGCGATGAAAATCCTTCGGTCGAGGCTGCTTGAAGCGGAGAGGGAGCGTTCGGCCGCTGCGCATTCGGAACAACGGCGCACTATGGTGGGGACCGGCGATCGTAGCGAGCGCATCCGGACCTATAATTTTCCACAGAGCAGGCTGACCGACCATCGGATCGGACTCACGCTTCATCAGCTCCCGGCCATCATGGAGGGGGATATCACCGAAGTGCTGCAGGCCCTTCAGAATCACTACCAGACCGAGTCGCTCAAGGCGCAAGGAATGAGGGCTACTTGAGTCTCGCGCAGTTGAATCGGGAAATCCTGGAGAAGCTCGGCCAATCCGAACTGCTCAGTCGGAGGGGCCCGCTTGCTCACGAAGTGGATCTGATTGTGCAGACGGCTTGGGGCCGTGTGGCTTTCCAGGGAAATGCGCCCTCGCCGCCGAGCATTGTGCAGTGTCGACTCGATTCCACATCAATATCAGTCCCGGAAAAGGTTCGAGAACTGGCCCTGGATTGGACTGAACGCCGTGTTCGCGGGGTCCTGCTTCAGCACGTCCTTGGCGAGTGGCACTTCTTGGATCATACCTACACTGTGGGACCGGAAGTTCTCGTGCCGCGCCCGGAGACAGAAATTCTGGTGGAGGAGCTCGCCCGCGAACTCGCCCGCAACCCTGGGGCGGATCAAGTCTTTCTGGGTGCTGAAATTGGCCTGGGTTCCGGGATCATATCCACCGAGCTCCTTTCGCGCTTCAAAGGGCTGTCGATGGTGGCGACCGAAATCAGCGTTCCGGCTCTGGAGATTGCACGTGGGAACGCAGCCAAAATCCTGGGTGAGTCTCGTCTTACCCGTGATTGGGACGCCCGATTGACGGATCCGGAAGAGTCCCCGTGTCAGGCGCTCGAAGCGATTCTTGCAGGCAGACGGCCTCATTTTCTTGTGAGTAACCCTCCCTATCTGGATCCTGGGGTTTCGTCCCCTGAGGTGGAGGACGAGGTGAGAGCTCAAGAGCCGCATGCCGCGCTTTTTGCTCCCGCCGAAGATCTGCTCTACTTTTATGGCGACATCGCCGAGCACGCGCCCTATCTTTTGGCGAAAGAGGGTTTGATTGCGCTCGAGATCCCCCATGAGAGGTCTCCGCAGCTGCGCGACCTATTCGAAACATTCGGATATCAGGTGAGGTTGGTTCAGGATCTCACCGGAAGAGATCGGGTCTTAATGGCACGCCCGAAGCAGGAGTAGGTGAATTATGGATCAGTTGATCATTCAAGGGGGTAAGGCCCTCCACGGAGTCGTTCCCGTCAGCGGAGCCAAGAATGCGGCCCTTCCGCTGTTAATATCTTCATTATTGACCGGAGAACGTTGCACCTGGCAACGCGTCCCCGCGCTTCAGGACATCAAAACCACCGTCAAGCTCCTCAAGGGGATGGGCGCCGAGGTGGATTGGAATGAGCAGACTGGCACAGTCAGTATCAGCGCCGCTCGACTCACATCCCGCGAAGCGGATTACGATCTTGTACGCACCATGCGGGCTTCGGTGGTTGTCCTCGGGCCGTTGCTTGCACGATTCGGAGAAGCCAAGGTCAGCTTGCCCGGAGGATGTGCGATCGGAACACGTCCGATCGACCTGCATCTCTTCGGTTTTGAGCGCCTCGGAGCGGAAATCGAGCTTGAGAATGGATACGTTGTGGCTCGTGCGAAAAAACTCAAAGGTGCACGTATTCCGTTCAGCTTCCCGAGCGTGGGAGCGACGGAGAATGTGTTGATGGCCGCCGTCATGGCCGAGGGCGGGACGGTGATGGAAAATTGCGCACGCGAGCCGGAAATCGTGGATCTCGCACGCGCCCTTCGGGCGATGGGCGCCGAGATATCAGGCGAAGGTACCGAGACCATCCGGGTCAAAGGGGTGGGCGGTCTCAAGGGTTGCACTCATGAGGTGATGCCCGACCGGATCGAAGCCGGGACCTACCTTGCCGTCGGCCACGCAACCGGCGGGGATGTAACAGTGGAAGGCATCGATCCGGATGATCTCGGAGTCGTGCTTGAAAAATTCGAAGAGGCCGGAGCCACCCTTCGGCGGGGCGAAAAGTCCATCCGCCTCATCGCGAACGGACGGCCCGTGGGATCGGATATCACAACCCAGCCTTTCCCCGGCTTCCCGACAGATATGCAAGCGCAATTCATGTCCGTGATGACTCTGGCGGAGGGCGCGTCTGTCATCAGCGAGACCATCTTTGAAAATCGCTTCATGCATGTCCCGGAATTGTGCCGGATGGGTGCGGATATCACTGTCCGTGGCAACACGGCCATGGTCCGGGGTGTTGCCGGGCTGACCGGAGCCCCTGTGATGGCGACGGATCTCCGTGCCAGCGCAAGTCTGGTCATTTGCGCTTTGGCCGCCAAGGGTGAGTCCCGCGTGAGGCGCATCTATCACCTGGACCGAGGTTACGAGAAGATCGAGGAAAAGCTTGCCCGCCTTGGTGGCAGGGTGGAGCGCCAGAAAGAGTCCTGAAGTGAACAAAGAGGCCGAAATCATGGTCGATTCCTGCATTTTTTGTAAAATCATCGACGGTCGCATTCCTTCGGGCAGGATCCACGAGGATGACGAACTGATCATCATCAAGGACATCAATCCTCAGGCCAAGGTGCATTGGCTGGTGATTCCCAAAGTCCATGTCGCCCATCTGGACGAGCTTTCTCTGCGTCCGGAGGGTTCGGCGATGCTGGGCAGATTGCTTGAGCGGGCGGCTTATCTTGCGCGCGTGCAGGGACTGATGCCCGCCGGTTATCGAGTCGTGATCAATACCAATCCGGCAGGGGGGCAAACTGTGTATCACCTGCATGCCCATGTCCTCGGAGGGGAGAGCCTCGCGGGTTCGTTCGGAGTCTGAGTCGTTTGATGTTCAGTCAAGCGGCCTTGACACTTATTTTGCATTCCGATTGGCGCAAGGCGGCTACACTGCTCAGACTATGAAACGCGTCCTGATCATCGATGACGAACCCGAAGGTGCGCTGCTGGTTGCTGATCTCCTCAAAGAGCATTTTGAAGCTCGTATCTGCCACTCAGGACGCGATGGTTTGAAACAGGCGGTGCGCGAGACGCCCAATCTGGTGATTCTTGATATTCACATGCCCGAGATGGACGGTTATGAAGTCTGTCGCAGGCTTCGGGAACAGCCGTCGACCCGACACATTCCGATCATCCTTCTCACCCATCATGCGAGCCTGGAAGAGAAACTCCGGGGTTTTGATGTCGGAGCCGACGACTATATCACCAAGCCGTTCGAGGGGCGCGAGGTGCTCGCCCGAGCGCTTGCACGCGTACGTCGGTTCGAGCAGGGACAGATGGGTGACACGGAAGTCAAAGTGGCCAACTTGCGGTTGTCACCGAAAGCCTGTCAGGTCTGGGTGGACAATGAGTCGTTGCATCTGACCCAGCTTGAGTTCGAACTTCTGCGGTATTTTCTGGAACACCCGAACGAAGTGGTGGGGCGATCCAAGCTGCTCGGGGATCTCTGGCCGGATTCGGTCGTCACGGACCGGACGGTCGACACCCATATCGCCAACCTCCGCAAAAAGATCAAAGGGTTCAAGTACCCGCTCACGACCATTTACGGCGCTGGATACATTCTCAAAGTGGAGTGATCCGAGCGGCCTCGACATGATTGGCTTCAAGCCGCCTTCTTGTCAAAAACCGTACCTTTTCCGAGAGAGAGGCCTTTCTGGCTCTTGCGTCCCGCACTCTGATATTCTTCACGTCCCTTTTGCTTTTTATTGAGCGCATCCGTCGTCACGATTCGCTTGATCAGCTGCAGCAGCTCATTCGGATTCCAGAGGGCGAGCTTAGCTTTCGGATTCTGAACCGGTTCGGAAGCCTCCCGCTCATCGGGTGAGGCTTGCTCCGATGGGAGTGCCATTTCGCCGGGATCCTCTCGGAGGTCCTCACGTGAAGCTGAATGATCCAGAGCCCCAGAGAGCGAGGGTTTCTCCTCCGCCTCCGCCTCCGGAGCCGGAGCCGGAGCCGGAGATGGCACGAGCGGCTTCTCCTGGTTCAGGGAGGATGAACCCTGATTTGGAGGGCCGATCGGACGTACGAATTGACGCAAAGCCAGGTGAATCCTGGGGAGCACTTGGGCCTCGAACGCCAGTGGGACTTGGGGTGCGCCGCACGGTCCCACCACTTCATCAGCCTGTGCCGAACAGGCGTTGAAGACACTTTTGCGTTCTAGGGATCTTTTCGGCGGAAATTGCGCAAAACTTGAGAGAAAAAAATTCTTTTTTTGTCAATTACAGTCCACTCGCGGGCATCCTTCGGGACTTCTACGTTGACCCCAAAGAGGCTGCAGTGGTACCGGTCTTCGAATAGAAAAGTGAGCTTTTAAGATAAAGTCCTTAGTTTTCAAGCCCTTGGGAGTGCTAACGCTATGAGTTCCAATTCCGATCTTTTTGCCAAGTGCATGAGCTTTGAAGATGCCAAGCGCGTTCAAGCTGCTGGCGTCTATCCTTTTTTCAGGCCAATCGAAGCCACGTCGGGTGCAACGGTTGTCACCCATGGCAAGCGCCGGGTCATGATTGGCTCGAACAATTATCTCGGGCTCACCCACCACCCGCGCGTCCGCGAGGCGGCTAAAAAGGCAATTGATAAGTACGGCACGGGTTGCACCGGATCCCGGTTCCTGAACGGCAATCTCGCATTGCATGAGGAGCTCGAGCATCGTTTGGCTCGATATCTCGGTAAAGAGGCATGCCTCGTTTTTGCGACTGGCTTTCTTTCCAATCAAGGCGCGCTCTCTTGTCTGGTTGGGCGCAAGGACGCCATTTACTCGGACCGTGAGAATCACGCATCGATTGTTGAAGGCACCCGCGTGGCGATCGGTGAAACAGTCAAGTTCCGCCACAATGATATGGAGGATCTCGAGCGCCTCCTCAAGATGACCCGCAATGACTACGAAGGCGCTCTGATCGTTGCCGACGGCGTGTTTTCAATGTCCGGGGACATCCTGAATCTGCCCCGTGTGATTGAGCTCGCCAAACAGTACAACTGCCGCGTCTACGTGGATGATGCCCATGCTCTCGGTGTATTGGGGCCCGCAGGGCAGGGAACCGAATGGCATTTCGGGATGCCCAACAGCGCCGACCTCGTGATGGGAACGTTCTCCAAGTCCTTCGCCTCGATCGGCGGACTTGTGGCAGGTACTGCGGACGTCATTCATTATATCAAGCACAAGGCTCGCACATTCATCTTCAGTGCCGCGATGCCGCCTGCAGCGGCTGCAACGGTGCTCGAGTGTCTCAATATCGTGGAAAGCGAACCCGAGCATCACGCACGACTCTGGAAGAATGCGCGCAGAATGCAGAAAGAACTGACTGGAATGGGTTACAGCACCCTGAATAGTCAGACGCCGATCATCCCGCTTCTGATTGGAGACGATCTCGAAGCTTTCGGTTTTGCACAAAAGCTCTATGAAAGTGGAGTTTTTGCCACCCCGGTGGTCAAACCCGCTGTGCCGGACGGTTGTGCGCTGATCCGCACTAGTTACATGGCGTCCCACTCGGATGAAGATCTGGACTACGTCCTGGATGTCCTCCAGAAGTTGGGCCGTGAGTTCGGCGTGATCGGGCCGGGTAGCCGTCAAGACGATCTGGCGGCGTTGGCTCAACACCATTTCGGACAGAAGAAACACTCTCGCACACTGAGCGGTAGTGCTTCCGAACATGCTTCGGCTCATTCGCACTGAGAAGAAATCCGACTGGGATCTTTTTCATGAAGTGCCTCGCTCTTCGCGGGGCGCACGGAGCTCGTTTTTGAATCGGGGCGCTTCATCGAAAGAAGAGGCGCCCCTTTTTCAATTTTTGGAGCACTCCTTTTATCGGCATGCTCTCGTGCAGGGTTTTGTCGCCGTCCTCGAAGATCGCCCGGTAGCCCGTCTTGCAGCATTTGTTGATTTCGAGTTTGTCCGGGAGAGGAAAGAGAAGGTCGGGTTCCTTGGCTTTTTCTCCCATGCTCCCGATGCTCCGCCAGAGGCTGCAGGTTTGATTTTCGAGGGTGCTCGGGAGTGGCTGTCTTCGGAGGGAATGACTGCGTTTTTGGCTCCGGTCGAGCAGTCATTCTGGTCAGGTTGGGGTTGGACAGTGGAGGAGGAGCGGTTTTGGGAGTCAGCACTGCAGGGTTTGGGCGCCCGGGAAGTTCTGAGCGTGGCGGACTACCCTGTGCAGTTGGATGAATTCATGTGGCCGATTGAAATTGAATCGCGAGCGGAAATCGTCGCTCAGGCCACGCGGGCAAAGCTGCTCGAGTCCAACGGTAGCTCACGATTGGCCGGTTTCTTCAGTCCGGCTGAACGTATTCTGGCTCCATCCGCACGGGAGAAGCTGGTTCGCAAGGACCTTGGCACGTATGAGCTGATTCGCGAGAGTTTTGTGACCTGTCAGGATGGCGTGCGCACCCTGCCATGGGAAGGAATACCGAATCCCTCCGATTGGCTCGCTTGGAGGGAGCACACACGGAGCACCCACTTGGATTTGGATATCGAGGTTGCGGGCGTGCGTGCGGGTTGGGTCGGCCTGTGGAAATCGGAGAATCGAGGAGGAAAGCTTGCAAGGGTCGAGCACCTCGAGTTGATGGATTCATACCGGGATTTCGATTTGCTCCCGTGGATTCTGGTTTCTGTTTCCAAATGGGCGTCCGAGAATGGAATCCATTCTTTGCTGTGGCGAGGGGCTGATGAAAAAAGTCCGGTGGGGAGGTTGTTCAATACGGCTTTTCCAAGAATCGCTCCCGCAAAGCGCTCTTTGGTCGGTGGCGTGTTGAATCGACAGCCGGTTCGGCGAGGCTGATAATTCAGCCATGATGAAGCGCTGCAAAAGGCTTCGGTAATTGCGGTAAGCGCCACTTGCAGTCTACTCTCTGGGTCAGATGTCAGCTTCATCCTTGGCCAAAGCAGTCGATCTCGACGCGCCCGTTCGGATTCTGGGAATTGATCCGGGCTCGCGTCTCTGCGGGTACGGCATCGTGGATTGCCAGCCAAGTCTCAAGAAGATTTTGCATATCACTCATGGTACGCTTCGCCTTTCCAACACGGGAGGCAAAGCGGTTATTCCGCTCGAGCAGCGCCTGCTTTCGATTCACAATGGACTTGCCGGGATCATTGAAGCATTTCGCCCGCAGATCATGTCGGTTGAACGGGTTTTCTTTGCAAAAAATGCCGTTTCGGCCCTCAAGCTTGGACAGGCTCGTGGCGCGGTCATTCTTTCCGGGGCCATTCATGGACTC
>Ga0172372_10000989_pt1 | contig 44007 bp, 36 predicted proteins | sample LakKiv5m_2_FD_114544 | JGI IMG/M metagenome (GOLD analysis project Ga0172372, IMG submission 114544) | Freshwater microbial communities from Kabuno Bay, South-Kivu, Congo - kab_092012_9.5m | ecosystem: Environmental > Aquatic > Freshwater > Lake | place: Democratic Republic of the Congo...
GGTGGCTGAGCTCAGCCGCGGCCACGATGGCCGGGTCGGTGATCTCCACGCCGTGGTGCACCTCGTACTTCTCCTGCAGGCCGCGCAGGATGGCGATGGTCGCCTCGACGCTGGGCTCTTCGACCAGCACCTTCTGGAAGCGGCGCTCGAGCGCGGCGTCCTTCTCGACGTACTTGCGGTACTCGTTGAGCGTGGTCGCGCCGATGCAGTGCAGCTCGCCACGCGCCAGCGCGGGCTTGAGCATGTTGCCGGCGTCGATGGCGCCCTCGGCCTTGCCGGCGCCCACCATGGTGTGCAGCTCGTCGATGAACAGGATGATGCGGCCCTCGTCGGCGGCCACCTCCTTGAGCACGGCCTTCAGCCGCTCCTCGAACTCGCCGCGGTACTTGGCGCCGGCCAGCAGGCCGGCCATGTCGAGCACGAGCACGCGCTTGTCGCGCAGCGTGTCGGGCACCTCGCCGTTGACGATGCGCTGCGCCAGGCCCTCGACGATGGCGGTCTTGCCGACACCGGGCTCGCCGATCAGCACCGGGTTGTTCTTGCTGCGCCGCTGCAGCACCTGGATCGCGCGGCGGATCTCGTCGTCGCGGCCGATCACCGGGTCGAGCTTGCCGCTGCGGGCGCGCTCGGTCAGGTCCAGCGTGTACTTCTTCAGCGCCTCGCGCTGGCCTTCGGCCTCGGCCGAGTCCACCTTCTGGCCGCCGCGCACCGCCTCGATCGCGGCCTCCAGCGCCTTGCGCGTGAGGCCGTGGCCGCGCACCACGCCGCCCAGGTCGGTCTTGCTGTCGGCCAGCGCCAGCAGGAACATCTCGCTGGCGATGAAGTTGTCGCCACGTTTGCCGGCCTCCTTCTCGGCTGCCTGCAGCAGCGTGACGAGGTCGCGTCCGGGCTGCACCTGCCCGCCGCCCTGCACGCTCGGCAGCGCGCCGATGGCGGTATCCATGGCGGTCTTCAGCGCCGCGGTGTTGGCGCCGGCACGGTCGAGCAGCGCCTTCGGGCCGTCGGGTTGCTGCAGCATCGCCGCCAGCACGTGGGCCGGCTCGATGTAGGGGTTGTCGCGCGCCAGCGCCAGGCTCTGCGATTCGGCCAGGGCCTGCTGGAAGGCGGTGGTCAGCTTGTCGATGCGCATGGGGTGAACTCCTGAAGACTGCAATGAAAGTGAGGAGATCGCATCGGTTTTCAAGAAAGCGCGAACCCGTCGGGTGACGGTCGGCAAGAAAGCCTGCGGCTTCCTAGAATCGACCCATGGACATCCACCAGATCCAGGTCAAGTACGAGCCCGTGGCCGACCGGCTGCTCATGCAGGTGCGCACCCGCGACGAGCAGTTGTTCGCGCTGTGGCTGACGCGGCGGATGGTGATGCGGCTGTGGCCGCACTTCCGTCAGCTCGTCACCGACCTGGCCGTCGCCCGCACCGCGCCGGCGGCGATGCCGGTGCCGGAGGCGCGCGAGATGCTGGCACAGGCCGCGCGCGAGAAGGCGCTGCAGAGCACCGACTTCAAGACCAAGTTCACCCCGGCGCCTGCGGCCAAGCTGCCGCTCGGGCCCGAGCCCATGCTGCCCGCGGCCATCGACCTGGGCAAGGCACCCGGCGGTGCCGTCATCCTGGCCGTGCGCGACACGCAGGGCCGCAGCCTGGAGCTGCGCCTGGGCGAAGACCTGGCCAATGGCTGGATGAAGCTGGTGGAGAACGCGATGGCCGTCTCCGAATGGGGCCTGGTCGCCCCCCCGGCACCGCCGGAGCCCGCCGCGACCAAGCCGGCGCGGGTGCTGAACTGAGGCCGAACTGAAGCTCAGGCGCCGGGTGGCGCCACGGCATTGGTCGCCTGGATACCCCAGCGCTCCAAGGCAGCGTCGTCGCTGACACGGGCGTCGACCCAGCAGGCGCCTTCCGGGCGCGTTTCCTTCTTCCAGAACGGCGCCTGGGTCTTCAGGTAGTCCATCAGGAACTCACAGGCCTGGAAGGCCTGGCCGCGATGGGCCGAGGTCACCGCGACGAGCACGATCTGCTCCAGCGGCTTCAGCACCCCGACGCGGTGCACGACGCGCGCGGCGCGAATGTCGAAGCGACGGAAGGCATCGTCGATCATGGCTTCGATCGACGCTTCGGTCATGCCGGGGTAGTGCTCGAGCTCGAGCGACGAGATGCCGGCGCAATCGCCCTCGCGGTCGCGCACCGTGCCGATGAAGGTGACCACCGCGCCGGTGCCGCCGTCGCCCTCGCGCAGCGCGGCAACCTCGCGGCCGAGGTCGAAGTCCTCGTGGCGGATCTCGACGCGCGCAGCCATATCGGTCACCCCCCGGTCACGGGCGGGAAGAAGGCGACCTCGGCGCCGTCGCGCAAGGCCGCATCATCACCGCACAGACGCTGGTCCAGCGCCTGCCGGACGGCCCGGCCGCGTGCCAGACCCACCGCGTGAGCCCCGCCGCGGGCCACGAGATGGTCGCGCAGCGCACCGACCGTCGCCAGGCCGTCGGCCTCGACCGTCTCCTCCGCGCCGAGCGCCTCGCGCAGCGAGGCGAAGTAACGCACCCTGACTCGCATGTCGAATGGGCTCCTCAGCCGCGCGGCCTCTTCACCGTCATGACATCAGGTCGCGCAGCGGAAGGAAGCGCACCACTTCCCCACGCCGCACGGCCTGGCCTGCTGGCACATCCACCAGGCCCTGGGCCCAGACGGTGGAGGTCAACACGCCGGAGCTCTGGTTGGGGAAGATCTCCACACCGCCGTCGGCATCCAGCCGCGCGCGCAGGAACTCGCGTCGCCGGTCGGGACGCAGCCAGTCGAAGTGCGCCGGCAGGCGCAGGCCGGCCGCGGGGTCGGTGGCCCCGCCGGGCTCGCGCCCCTGCATCACGCGCAGCACCGGGGCGACCGCCAGCAGGAAGGTGACGAAGCTCGACACCGGGTTGCCCGGCAGCCCCATGAACAGGGCCTCGCCGCCCTCCGGGCGACGTACCGCGCCGAAGGCCAGCGGCTTGCCCGGCTTGATCGCCACCTGCCACAGGTCCAGCCGGCCCTCGGCCTGCATCGCCGGTTTCAGGTGGTCCTCCTCGCCGACCGACACGCCGCCCGAGGTGAGGATCAGGTCACTCCCCGCCGCGGCCTCGCGCAGCGCCTGGCGCGTGGTGTCCAGGCGGTCGGGGACGATGCCCAGATCCAGCACCTCGCAGCCGGCCGCCTGCAGCAGGCCGGCGAGCGTGAAGCGGTTGGAGTTGTAGATGGCCCCGGGCTTGAGCGGCTCGCCCGGCATGGCGAGTTCGTCACCGGTGGAGAACAGCGCCACCCGGGGGCGGGCGAGCACCGGCAGTTGCGCACAGCCCACCGACGCGGCCAGGCCCAGCGCCTGCGGCGTGAGCATCGCGCCGCGCGCCAGCACGACGGCGCCAGCGGCGATGTCCTCGCCACGGCGGCGGATCCACTGCCCGACGGTGGGCACGGTCTCGACGCGCACGGCGCCCCCGTCGAGCGCGACGCACTGCTCCTGCATCACCACCGCGTCGGCACCGGCCGGGATCTGCGCGCCGGTGAAGATCCGCGCCGCCGAACCCGGGGCCAACGCCGCCCCGACCACACCGGCCGGGATGCGCTGCGACACCGGCAGCACAGCCCCCGGCGTGGCGACGTCGGCACAGCGCAGCGCATAGCCGTCCATCGAGGTGTTGTCCGCCGGCGGCACGTCCAGGCCGGAGCGCACATCGTCGGCCAGGACGCGGCCCAGCGCCGCCATCGTCGGCACGGTCTCGGCGCGGGTGAGCGTCCGCTCACGTGCGACATCGACCAGCCGCGTCAGTGCCTCGTCGAGGCTGAGCATCGGGGGGCGGGCCTCAGGCATGGTCGGCAATGTAGTGCTTGACGCGCTGCACATCCACCGGCACGCGCACGAAGCGCCGCGGCAGGTCCTCGATATGCTCGAGCCCTGCGGGCCGGTCCGGCTCGCGGCCGATGGCCTCGCGGATGGTGGCGGCAAACTTCGCCGGCAAGGCCGTCTCGAGCACGAGCATCGGCTCCCCGGGATGCAGGTGCTCACGCGCCACCTTCAAGCCGTCGGCGGTGTGGGTGTCGATGATCGTGCCGTGGCGCTCCCAGGCCTGGCGGATGGTGGCCAGACGGTCGGCATGGGTGCTGCGCCCGGAGACGAAGCCGAAGCCGGCCAGACGGGCGATCTCGTCTTCCGCCAGCGTGAAGCCGCCGTCGCGTGCCAGCGTCGGGCCGAACAGCGCCGCCGTGCGGGCGCCGTCGCGGCCCAGCAGGTCGAAGACGAAGCGCTCGAAGTTGCTCGCCTTGCTGATGTCCATCGACGGGCTCGACGTCTCGAAGGTCTCGGCGCTGGCGCGCACCCGGTAGGTGCCGGTGCGGAAGAACTCGTCGAGCACGTCGTTCTCGTTCGTGGCGAGCACCAGTTGCGCGATCGGCAGTCCCATCATGCGGGCCACGTGGCCGGCGCAGATGTTGCCGAAATTGCCCGACGGCACGGCGAAGCTCACACGGGGCAGGTCCACCTGCGCGCCCTGTGCCGCCGCCGGCGTGGCATCGGCCCAGGCCTGCGTGGCCTGGAACCAGCCCGCGAAGTAGTACACGACCTGGGCCAGCATCCGCGCCCAGTTGATCGAGTTCACCGTGCCGATGTGCCAGCGCCGCTTGAAGTCTAGATCGGCGCTGACGGCCTTGACGATGTCCTGGCAGTCGTCGAACACGCCCTCGACCGCCAGGTTGTGGATATTGGCGTCCTGCAGGCCGTACATCTGCGCCTGCTGGAAGGGGCTCATGCGGCCATGCGGCGACAGCATGAAGACGCGGATGCCGCGCTTGCCGCGCATCGCATACTCGGCCGCGCTGCCGGTGTCGCCCGAGGTCGCGCCCAGGATGTTCAGCGTCTGACCGCGGCGGCCGAGTTCGTACTCGAACAGCGCGCCCAGCAGTTGCATCGCCATGTCCTTGAAGGCCAGCGTCGGGCCGTTGGACAGCGCCTGGATCCAGACCCCGGGCTCGAGCGGGCGGAGCGGCACGATCTGCGGCGTGCCGAAGACGGCCTCGGTGTAGGTCTGGCGCAGCAGGCGGCGCAGGTCGTCTGCCGGGATGTCGTCGATGTACAGCGACAGGATCTCGAAGGCCAGGTCGGCATATGACAGCCCGCGCCAGCGCGCCAGCGTGGCGGCGTCGACGCGCGGGTAGCGCACCGGCATGTACAGGCCGCCGTCCGGGGCCAGGCCCTCGAGCAGGATCTCGCAGAAACGGCGCGGCGTGTCGTCGCCGCGGGTGCTGATGTACTTCATCGCGGTCAGGCCAGTTCTTCCTTGCGCAGGCTGACGATGGGCGCCAGCACCGTGGGCAGGGCCTGCATGGCGGCGATCGCTTCGCGCATGCGGCCCTCGATGGTGCGGTGCGTCAGGATGATCACGTCGGTCTGGTTCTCGTCGGCGCCGCTCTCGCGCTGCAGCAGGGCGTCGATCGAGATGTCGCGCTCGGCTAGCAGCGCCGTCACGCGGGCCAGCACACCGGGGCGGTCGGCCACGCGCAGACGCAGGTAGAAGGCCGTCTCGACGGCCTCGATCGGCAGCACCGGCGTGTCGGCCAGTTCACCCGGCTGGAAGGCCAGAGAGGGCACGCGATGCGCCGGGTCGGCCGTGTGCAGCCGCGCGATGTCCACCAGGTCGGCGATCACCGCGCTGGCCGTGGGCTCGGAGCCCGCGCCCTTGCCGTAGTACAGCGTCGTGCCGACCGCGTCGGCCTGCACGACGACGGCGTTCATCGCGCCCTCGACATTGGCGATGAGGCGGCTGGCCGGCACCAGCGTGGGGTGCACACGCAACTCGATGCCCTCCTCACGGCGACGCGTGATGCCCAGCAGCTTGATGCGGTAGCCCAGTTGCTCGGCGTAGCGGATGTCGGCCGCCTGCAGCCGCGTGATGCCCTCGACGTGCGCGCGGTCGAAGCGCACCGGCGTGCCGAAGGCGATGGCACTCATCAGCGTGGCCTTGTGCGCCGCATCGACCCCCTCGATGTCGAAGGTCGGGTCGGCCTCGGCATAGCCCAGGCGCTGCGCCTCCTTCAACACCACGTCGAAGTCCAACCCCTTGCTGCGCATCTCCGACAGGATGAAGTTGGTCGTGCCGTTGATGATGCCGGCGATCCACTCGATGCGGTTGGCCGTCAGGCCCTCGCGCAGCGCCTTGATGATGGGGATGCCGCCGGCCACCGCGGCCTCGAAGGCCACGACCACGCCGCGCTCGCGTGCGGCGGCGAAGATCTCGGTGCCGTGCACGGCCAGCAAGGCCTTGTTGGCGGTGACGACGTGCTTGCCGGCGGCGATTGCCTCCAGCACCAACGCGCGGGCGATGCCGTACCCACCGATGAGCTCGACCACGACATCGATCGTCGGGTCGGCGATCACGGCACGCGCGTCGGCCACCACCCGGGTCGCATCGCCGACGATGCCGCGCGCACGCTCGACATCGAGGTCCGCCACCACGGCAATCTCGATGCCGCGCCCGGCGCGGCGGCGGATCTCGGCCTGGTTGCGCTGCAGGACCCGGAAGGTGCCACTGCCGACGGTGCCGATGCCGAGCAGGCCGACCTGGATGGGATTCATGGATGCGATCTCGAGTAGGAAAGGGCGATGCGGTGCACGGGGGGCGCGCCGGCCAGCCTCCGCGGCCGGCGGCATGCCCGCGACTTCAACTGGCGTGGCGCCGGCGGTAGTGCGCGAGGAAACGTTCGATGCGACCGAGCGCGTCGGTCAGGTCGTCGACATTGGGCAGGAAGACGACGCGGAAGTGATCGGGCTCGGGCCAGTTGAAGCCCGTGCCCTGCACGACCAGCACCTTCTTCTCCTCGAGCAGCTCGTAGGCCAGGGCCTGGTCGTCGACCACCGGATAGACCTTGGGGTCCAGCCGCGGGAACATGTACAGCGCCCCGCGCGGCTTGACCACGCTGACCCCGGGGATGGAGGACAGCATGTCGTGGGCGAGATTGCGCTGTCGGGTCAGGCGGCCCTGCGGCGCGACCAGGTCGCGGATGCTCTGGTAGCCGCCCAGCGCCGTCTGGATCGCCATCTGGCCGGGCGTGTTGGCGCACAGACGCATCGACGCCAGCATGTTCAGGCCCTCGATGTAGTCCCGGGCATGACGCTTCTCGCCCGACACCACCATCCAGCCCGCGCGGTAGCCGCAGGAGCGGTAGTTCTTGGACAGGCCGTTGAAGGTGACGAACAGCACGTCGTCGGCCAGCGAGGCGATGCTGGTGTGCGTGGCGCCGTCGTAGAGCGTCTTGTCGTAGATCTCGTCGGCGAAGACGATCAGTTGGTGCTTGCGGGCGATCTCGACGATGTCGCGAAGCAGGTCGTCCGGGTAGAGCGCGCCGGTGGGGTTGTTGGGGTTGATCACCACCAGCGCCTTGGTGCGGGGTGTGACCTTGGCGCGCAGATCATCCAGATCCGGCAACCAGCCCGCGCCCTCGTCACAACGGTAATGCACCGGCGTGCCGCCCGACAGGGACACCACGGCGGTGTGCAGCGGATAGTCAGGTGCCGGGATCAGCACCTCATCCCCGGCGTCGAGCAGGGCGTTCATGCTCATGGCGATGAGCTCGGACGCGCCATTGCCCAGATACACGTCGTCGACGGACACCCCTGCGATGCCCTTTTCCTGCGTGTAGTGCACGACCGCCTTGCGCGGCGCGAACAGCCCCTTGCTGTCGGTGTACCCTGCAGCCACCTGCGACGGCAGGTTGCGGATCATGTCCTGGACAATCTCGTCCGGAGGCATCAAGCCGAAGGCGGCGACGTTGCCGATGTTCAGCTTGATGATCTTGTGACCTTCCTCCTCCATCTGCCGGGCCCGATCGAGGACCGGGCCCCGGATGTCGTAGCCGACGTTGGCGAGCTTGGCGGACTTGGCGATGGTCTTCAAGAGAGGCTCCGGCGGCACGGACGGGCAAGCCGGACCGCAAAACCTGGGAATTTGAACACATGAAGTTCCAGCCAGACCACGCCGAAGGCGTCAACCTGATCGCCCGTCACGAGCCCGGACGGCTGTGGGTGGCGGGCAGGATGCACGAGGGGGGCGTCATCGTCCCCTGGCACGGCGACGTGCAGCCTTGGCCGGTGGACGACGTCGGTGCGCTGGCGCCCGAGCACCTCGATCCGCTGCTGGCCCTGAAGCCCGAGCTGGTCATCCTGGGCAGCGGGGCGAGGCTGCGCTTCGCTGCGCCGCGCGTGCTGGCCGGCTTGATGCGAGCGCGCGTGGGCGTCGAGACCATGGACACCGCGGCGGCCTGTCGCACCTACAACGTGCTCGCCTCCGAGCGGCGCGAGGTGGTGGCGGCCCTGATCGCCGCTGCCCGTTGACGCATCGCCTTCCTGCGCGCGGGTGACGACGCGGGACGGTCAGGAAGCCGCCTGGACAGGGCCCTTTATAATCCCTGCGCTTTGCCGGGCTGCTCCGGCGCCCGCTCACCATACGGCACGCCCATGACACCTTCGGTCAACAAAGCCCTCCCCGACTTCGAATCTCCGGCCACCGGCGGCGTCAAGGTGACGCCGCAGTCCCTGCTGGGAAAGACGGTCGTGCTGTACTTCTACCCCAAGGACGCCACGCCGGGTTGTACCACCGAAGCGATGCAGTTCCGCGATCGCCACCATGAGTTCACCGAAGCAGGCGCCGTGGTCCTGGGGGTCTCGCGCGACAACATGCTGTCGCACGAGCGCTTCAAGAAGAACCTGAATCTGCCCTTCGAACTCGTGGCCGACACCGAGGAGAAGCTGTGCCACATGTTCGGTGTCGTGAAGAACAAGATCATGTACGGCAAGAAGGTCAAGGGCATCGAGCGCAGCACCTTCCTGATCGACGCCGAGGGCATCTTGCGCATGGAGTGGCGCGGCATCAAGGTCGCCGGCCATGTCGATGAGGTCCTCGAGGCCGTCCAGAGCCTCAAGGCCACGGCCTGAGCACCCGGGTGCGGGACGCTCCCCCACGCGGGCCGCGCTGCACAGCGCGGCCCTTTTCATTTGATGCCCTGCCTGTGCAGCGCCCGCCAGGCGCGCCCTGCCCTGCGCCTGCGCAAGCCCGCCGCCCCGGGACCTGACGAAATCACGCCATGCCATTGCCCAGACCCCCTGCCCGCAAGGGCGACCGCATCGACCTCGACGCACCGGCCGGCACGACCGACCGTGCACCCGTGGCGACAGCCCAGGCCCCTCAACGCCTCGCTTCCGAAGCCGAGGTGTCCGCGGCCGTGCCCGCGCCGCGCACGGCCGCCGCCCGCAGCCGCAAGCCGGCGGCGCTGACGCATGCGCCTGCGGCGGCCGCCGCAGGCGAGGTGGCCGCCGCACCGGCCTCACCGGCCTCACCGGCCGCCCCGGCCGCGCCCGCGCCGTCGCCGGCCCCCGCGAGCCCCGTTGCCGCCGCGACGAGAGCCACGGGTGGCGCCAGGACGAAGACGCCGGCGGCACCGCTCCCCAAGCGGCCGGCGCCGAAGGGCGCCCCGACGAGGGCGCCGCGGCCGGGCGCGGACACGCGTGTCGGCGTTGTGCGTCCGACCACGGGTGCGGGTGCGGATGCAGGGGCCGGGGCGGGAGCAAGAGCGGCCGGTGCGGGCAAGATGTTCGTGCTCGACACGAACGTGCTGATGCACGATCCGATGAGCCTGTTCCGCTTCGAGGAGCACGATGTCTTCCTGCCGATGATCACGCTGGAGGAACTCGACGGACACAAGAAGGGCATGAGCGAGGTCGCGCGCAACGCACGTCAGGTCAGCCGCGACCTGGATGCGCTGGCCAGCGACGGCAGTCTGGACCCGGGCGAAGGCGTCCCGCTGGCCAAGACGGGGCACCGCGAGGCGCAGGGCCGGTTGTTCTTCCAGACCACCCTGCTCGACATCCGCCTGCCTGCCGGACTGCCCCAGGGCAAGGCCGACAACCAGATCCTCGGCGTGGTGCAGGCCCTGCGCGCCCAGCACCCGGGACGCGAGATCGTGCTGGTGTCCAAGGACATCAACATGCGCGTCAAGGCGCGCGCCCTCGGCCTGCCGGCCGAGGACTACTTCAACGACAAGACACTCGAGGACGGCGACCTGCTCTACACCGGCGTGCAGGCGCTGCCCGACGATTTCTGGGAGCGGCACGGCAAGTCCATCGAGACCTGGCAGCAAGGGGGTCAGACCTGCTACCGTCTCAGCGGGCCACTGGTGCCCACCCTGCGGGTCAACGAGTTCGTCTATTTCGAGTCGCCCGGTGCGCCCTCGCTGCACGCGAGGGTCAGCGAGATCACCGGCCGCACGGCCGTGCTGCGCACCTTGCGCGACTACACCAGCCCGCGCAATGCGGTCTGGGGTGTCACGGCACGCAACCGCGAGCAGAACTTCGCGCTCAACCTGCTGATGGACCCGGAGTGCGACTTCATCACCCTGGCCGGCACTGCAGGCACGGGCAAGACGCTGCTGACGCTGGCGGCCGCGCTCGCGCAGGTGCTGGATGAGCGGCGGTATGGCGAGATCATCGTCACCCGGGTGACCGTGCCGGTGGGCGAGGACATCGGCTTCCTGCCCGGTACCGAGGAAGAGAAGATGAGCCCGTGGATGGGCGCGCTCGACGACAACCTCGAGGTGCTGGCGCGCAGCGACCGTGGTGCCGGCGAATGGGGGCGCGCCGCCACGCAGGACCTTGTGCGCAGCAAGATCCGCATCAAGAGCCTGAACTTCATGCGCGGTCGCACCTTCCTGAACAAGTTCGTCCTCATCGACGAGGCGCAGAACCTGACGCCCAAGCAGATGAAGACGCTGATCACCCGCGCCGGGCCGGGCACGAAGATCGTCTGCCTGGGCAACCTGGCGCAGATCGACACGCCCTACCTGACGGAGGGATCGTCGGGCCTGACCTACGCCGTGGACCGGTTCAAGGGTTGGGCGCATTCCGGCCACGTCACGCTGGCACGCGGCGAGCGCTCGCGCCTGGCGGACTTCGCGTCGGAAGCCTTGTAGACGCCTCGAAGGGCCGGGCCTTGCCTCAGGGCTCGTCTCGCACGCGCTTGAAGCTCGCGAACCGCGGCAGACCGGTGCCGGTGCGGCCGCGGTAGGTGTAGGTGACGGTTGCCCCGAGCGGCACTGGGTTCTCGCGTTGCGCATCGGTGAAACCGGTGCCGATCTCGAACACCCGTCCCTGCGCATCGCGCACGCGCAGGGCACCGAGCCGGCGCGCATGACGGCCCTGCCCGGGCTGGTGACCGATCACCCACGCCTCCTCGTCCTGCTCGGGCTTGAGCTTGAGCAGCACCGGCTGACGGCCCGTGACATAGGGCGCATCGGCCCGGTGCAGCATCAGGCCCTCCCCGCCGGCGGCGACGACCTGCTCGAGCAGGACGCGCAGCGCAGCCGCGTCACCGACCGCACGCTGAGGCACCACCTGGAAGCCCGGCGCCGTCTGCCCGAGCATCAGGGCGTGCAGGCGCCCGACACGCGCCTCGAACGGGCCGTCGGCGCCCGGCGCTTCGAACACCATGTAGCGGATCGAGCGCCACTCGGCCTCCTGCGGCTGTTGTCGGCGCACCGCCGCCGACAAGGCATCGAAGCGCCCACGGCCCATCCACAACTCGCCATCGAGCGGGACGGCTGGCAGCCGATCGAGGAACCACGCCGGCGCAGCGACGCGGCGGCCGCTGCGCGTGCGCAGCACGCAACCATCCCAGAAGCCGCGCACACCGTCGAGCTTCTCGCTGACGAGCCAACCCCGCGGATCGAGATCGGCCGGCGCCGTCCGGGCTTGCAGCAAGGCGGGCGGAACCGCCGCGTCGCCCGCATCGCCATCGGCCGGCACGCCGCCGGAACACCCGGACACCGCGCGGGCCGCACCCGCGGCCAGCATCGACGCCGAGCCCACCAACAGCCGTCTCCTGGCACCGGACGGTCCTGCGGTGCTCGGCAGGCGGCCACCCGCACCGGCGGTCAGGGTTCGCACCACCCCCACGGGCCATGAGACGCTCGCCAGAGACGCGAGAAACGCGAGGAACGCACCGAGAGCCGCAGGGCGCCTGGCCCGTTCTGCGCGGACGTCGGGCACACGCGGAGCGCCCGACAGGGGGCCCGGGTGTCCGGTGGCGGGGTCGAGGGCAGGCGCATGCGACATCTGAGGCTCCATCGGCAAGGATGGCGCCAGTGTCATCCCCTGCGCGGCGGGTGTGCACCCCCTTGCGGGGGATCCCTGCGGGGGATGCGGCCCCCGTGCGCCTGGAGCGCCCGGTGCGTTTGGTGCGCCCGGTGCGTCTGGTGTGCCTGGTGCGCCCGATGGGCCTCGCCTGCCCCGACAGCGACGGTCGGACGGGTCAGCGCGCCGGCGCCACGAGGTCCCGGATCTGCTGCAGGGCGGTCGGGTCCTCGATCGTGGTGAGGTCCCCCGGATCGCGGTGCTCGCACACGGCCTGGATGGCGCGCCGCAGCAGCTTGCCGGAGCGCGTCTTGGGCAGGACGGTGACGAAGCGCACGCGGGCCGGCCGGGCGACCGCGCCGAGTTGGCTGTCGACGACCTTCATGATCTCGCCTTCCAGCTTCAGCGCCTGCGCATCGGTGGCGACCGCCGACGCGTCCTTGAGCACCGCAAAGGCCATCGCGACCTGCCCCTTGAGGTTGTCGGCCACGCCCACCACCGCCACCTCGGCCACGTTCGGATGGCTGGAGATGCTCTCCTCGATCTCGCGCGTGCCCAGGCGGTGCCCGGCCACGTTGATCACGTCGTCGGTGCGGCCGAGGATGAAGAAGTAGCCGTCCTCGTCGCGGATGCCCCAGTCGAAGGTGCTGTAGAGTTGCTGACCCGGGATGCTGGACCAGTAGGTCTTGACGAAGCGCTCGTCGTCGCGCCAGACAGTCTGCATGCAGCCCGGCGGGAGCGGGCCCTCGATGACGACCACGCCCTTCTGATGGGGTTGCGTGAGTTCCTCACCGGTGTGCTCGTCGACAAGCTTGACGTCGTAGCCGTACACCGCCTTGCCCGGCGAGCCGAACTTGCTCGGCGCGGGCTCCACACCGTTGCAGATCGTCAGGATGGGCCAGCCGGTCTCGGTCTGCCAGTAGTTGTCGATGATGGGCTTGCCCAGCGCATCGGCGATCCAGCGCGCCGTCGGCTCGTCCAGCGGCTCGCCCGCCAGGAACAGCGCGCGCAGCGAGCTCAGGTCGTGCCGCGACAGGGCGGAGGGGTCCTGCTTCTTCAGCACGCGCACCGCGGTGGGCGCGCTGAACATCGAGGTGACCTGGTATTTCTCGACGAGTTTCCACCACACGGCCGCATCGGGCCGGGTCGGCAGGCCTTCGTACAGGATGGTCGCCATCCCGGCGATCAGCGGCCCGTAGACGATGTAGCTGTGCCCCACCACCCAGCCGATGTCACTGGTGGAGAAATAGGTCTCCCCGGGCTGGCCGAGGAAGATGTGCTTCATGCTGGCCGCCAGCGCCACCGCATAGCCCCCGGTGTCGCGCTGCACGCCCTTGGGCTTGCCGGTGGTGCCGCTGGTGTAGAGCGTGTAGCTGGGGTGGGTCGAATCGACCCAGACGCACGGCACCTGCGCATCGAGGTGCTGCTGGCGCGCCGTGGCGTAGTCCACGTCTCGGCCCGCCACCATCGGCATCGGGCTCAGCCCCCGATCGACCATCAGGACGCGCGCGGGCTTGTGCGCCGCCAGCGCGATGGCCTCGTCCAGCAGGCCCTTGTAGGGCACCACCTTGCCGCCACGGCTGCCGGCATCGGCACTGACGATGACCGTGGGCTGCGCATCGTCGATGCGACTGGCCAGGCTGACGCTGGCAAAGCCGCCGAAGACCACCGAATGCAGGGCACCGATGCGGGCGCAGGCCAGCATCGCGAAGGCGGCCTCGGGGATCATCGGCATGTACACGAGCACCCGGTCGCCCTGCCGGACGCCCAGGGACTGCAGGATGGCCGCCATCCGCTCGACCTCGGCCTGCAACTCGGCGAAGGTGTAGACGACTTCCCGGTCCACCTCGGTGGAGACCCAGATCAGCGCCCGGCGATCAGGGTGGGCGGCCGCGTGACGGTCGACGGCGTTGTGGCACAGGTTGGTCGTGCCACCGACGAACCAGCGCGAGAACGGCGGCTGGCTGGCATCGCAGACCTGCGTGAACGGCGTGTGCCAGTCGATCAGTGCGGCCTGCTCGGTCCAGAACGCCTCGCGGTCCTGCAGCGAACGGCGGTGGAAGTCCTCGTAGCCCATGCCCGTCTCCTGTGTCGAACGATCCCGAACGTATGCCCCTGTGAGCGCGGGCGCACTTTGCGTCAGAGGTCTTGCGGGCCGCTGACGCGCCGGCGCCCGGGCCGGGCGGCTTGATGCAGGTCAAGTCAGGGTCCCGACCGTCGACCCCAGGCGCACGGCTGTCCGGCCCCGGTCGCCCAGACGGCCGCGCTCAATCGATGCGCACGAGCAGACGGCCGCGCACCTGGCCGGCCATCAACCGCTGCGCCGCGTCCAGCACCTGGGACAGGTCGATCTCCTCGACCATGCGTTCGAGCACGGCCGGGGACAGCTCACGCGCCAGCCGCTCCCAGGCCTGCAGGCGCACCGCGCGCGGCGCCATCACGCTGTCCACGCCCAGCAGCGCCACGCCGCGCAGGATGAAGGGCATGACGGTGGCCGGCAGATCCGCGCCCTGCGCCAGCCCGCACACCGCCACCGCCCCGCCGTAGCGCACCTGCGCGCAGGCGTTGGCCAGGGTGTGGCTGCCCACGGCGTCGACCACGGCGGCCCAGCGCTCCTTCTGCAACGGCCGCCCCGGCGCGGCCAGTTCGGCCCGGTCGATCACGCCGGAGGCCCCCAGGCCACGAAGGTACTCGACCTCCTGGGCCTTCCCGGTGGCGGCGACGACACGGTGCCCCAGGCCCGCCAGCAGCGCCACCGCCACCGAACCGACCCCGCCGGTGGCGCCGGTGACCAGCACCTCACCGTCACCCGGCTTCAGGCCATGGCGCTCCAGCGCCATGACGCACAACATGGCGGTGTAGCCGGCCGTCCCGATCGCCATCGCCTGCCGGGGCGTGAAGGCCGCGGGCAGCGGTACCAGCCAATCGCCGCGCAGACGCGCGCGCTGCGACAGGCAGCCCCAATGGGTCTCGCCCACACCCCAGCCGTTGAGCACGAAGCGGTCGCCGGGCGCCCACGCGGGATGCTCACTGGCCAGGACCGTGCCGGCACCGTCGATGCCGGGCACCATGGGCCACAGGCGCACCACCGGTGAACGGTTCGTCAGGGCCAGTGCGTCCTTGTAGTTCAGCGTCGACCACTGCGGGCGCACGAGCACCCCGCCAGACTCGACGGCTGGCAGCCGCGTCTCCTCGAGTTCGGTCACCTCGGCCCGGAAACCCGCCTCATCCTTGTGCAGCAGCACGGCCTTGAACATCGATACCTCCTCCAGCAGCGCCGGCAGCACGGTTGCGGCCAGCCCCTGCATTGTCGGGCTCTGCCCCTTCAGCGGCAAAATGAGCGAATGGGCGACAACGTCATTCCACTGGCCGACCTGCGCTACGCCGCCGCGACACCCCGCGTGCCGGAGGTGCTGCATCCGCCCTCCGGGCTGTTGTCGGACCGCATGGGCCGGCCGCTGCGCGACCTGCGCATCTCGGTGACCGACCGCTGCAACTTCCGCTGCAGCTACTGCATGCCCAAGGAAGTCTTCGACCGCGACTATCGCTTCCTGCCGCAGACCTCCTTGCTGACCTTCGAGGAGATCACGCGCACCGCGCGGCTGTTCGTCGCCCACGGCGTGCGCAAGCTGCGCCTGACCGGCGGCGAACCGCTGCTGCGCAAGCATCTCGAGACCCTGGTGGCGATGCTGGCCGAGTTGCGTGACGACGCCGGCCAGCTGCTGGATCTGACACTGACGACCAATGGATCGCTGCTGGAACGCAAGGCCCCTGCCTTGGCCGCGGCCGGGTTGAAGCGGGTGACGGTGAGCCTGGACGCGCTGGACGACGCCATCTTCCGCCGCATGAACGATGTCGACTTCCCCGTCGCCGACGTGCTGCGCGGCATCGACGCCGCGATCGCCTCGGGTCTCGGCCCGGTCAAGGTCAACATGGTGGTCAAGCGCGGCACCAACGACCAGGAGATCGTACCGATGGCGCGTCACTTCCGGGACCGTCATGGTCCGGCGGTCGTGCTGCGCTTCATCGAATACATGGACGTGGGCGCGACCAACGGCTGGCGCATGGACGAGGTGCTGCCCTCGGCGGACCTGGTGCGCCGGCTGTCAGAGGTCTTCCCGCTCGAGCCGCTGCCGCCCAGCCAGCCGGGCGAGACCGCGCAGCGCTGGCGCTACCGCGACGGCGGCGGCGAGATCGGCGTCATCTCGTCGGTAACGCAGGCCTTCTGCGGCGACTGCAACCGGGCGCGTCTGTCCACCGAGGGCAAACTCTTCCTGTGCCTGTTCGCCTCCCGCGGCCACGACCTGCGCGCACTCCTGCGCGGGCGCTCGGCGCACGGCCTGCCCTGGTCGGACGCGCAGATCGCCGCGGCGATCGGGCTGATCTGGGCGGAGCGGGGCGACCGCTACTCGGAGCTGCGGGGTGCGATGGCAGCCGACACCGCAGCGGGTGCCCGTCGGATCGAGATGCACTACATCGGCGGGTGAAGCCGGGGCGTTGGCAGGAACCGGCAGCGCAAACACCGCACCTGGGCAGGAGCGTCCACGACTGGCGCTCGCCCCGCCGCCGGTGCGGCGGCCGCGTGCGCCCGAGGGTCAGTCGTCCGTGTCTCGATGCAGACGCCGCCTGGCCTTGCGCAGGGCCAGGTAGACGGCCAAGGCGACAAAGGGCACGGCCACGCCGGTGGCCAGATCCGGGTCCAACGGCAACCCGGCGGCCTCGAACGCCTTTGCGCCGTAGCCGATGAGTCCCGCGACGTAATAGGCGATGGCGGCCACGGACAAGCCCTCCACCGTCTGCTGCAGCCGCAGCTGCAACCTGGCACGGCGGTCCATCGACGCGAGCAGGTCCTGGTTCTGGCGCTCGCGCGCGATCTCGACCCGGGTGCGCAGCAGCCCGCTGGCTTGCGAGATGCGCTCGGACAGGTCATGCAGACGCTGGCTGACCGTCAGGCAGGTGGCGACCGCGGGGCGGAAACGACGGGTCATGAACTCGTCGATGGTCTGCAGCCCCGGGATGCGTCGCTCGCGCAGCTCGGCAATGCGTGCCGTCACCAGGTCGGCGTAGGCGCTGCAGGCACCAAAGCGGAACTGGCTGGCCGACAGACCGCTCTCGGTCTCGGCCGCCAGCCGGGTCAGGTCGTGCAGCAGCGCTTCGTCGCGCTGCGCGTCATGATTGGCCGAACCGATGCCATCGGTCAGCGAGGCGAGCGAGCGCTCGATCACCAGCAGGCGGGGCGACTGGCGCCGCGCGATCGGCAGCGCCAGCAACGCCATCATCCGATAGGCTTCGATCTCGAACAGCCGCTGCATCATCCGTCCGGCCTGGTTGCGCGTGAGCCGGCGGTCCAGCAGCAGCACTCGGCCGTAGCCGTCAGCATGGACCTGGAAGTCGGTGAACGCCAGACCGGCGCCCTCCGCCACCTCGGAACCGACGACGGCGTGGCCCCCGAAGATCGCCGTCAGCGTCTGCGGATCGGGCATCGGCTCCTGCGCGCCGAGCCGCAGCACGGTGCCGTGCAGCGCCGCCATGGTCGCGCCCGGGATCGCTGCCAGCCAGCCCTGTGGCAGGGTGGCCACCGCCGGCGCATCGAAGACCGCCCCCTGCGCCCCGTCGGCGAAGAAGGTGTAGCTCGAGAACTCGCCGTGTCGCTCCCACTTCAGGCGCAGGCCGCCCAGCACGGCGCGGAAGTGGGTCGCGCCGACAGCCGGCGGGGTGACGCCGTGACGCTCGCACAGTTCGGTCAGGTGCAGCCGCTCTCGCTCGCGCTCGCCCGCGTCGACGAGCAAGGCTAGATGCGTGGCTCGCGCCGGTGTGTCGATCGGCTCGGGTGGTCGGGCGTGGACCTCCCCGGCCAGCGCGAGCCGCTCAGGATGGTCGGTCGGCAGGCGCATCAAGCCCCTCGGGTCAATCGCCCGCCGCGCCGACGGCGGGGGTGGGCGTGACCTCGGCGACATGTGTCACACCCACGGCCGCGGTGGCCGTGGCGGCGGCCGCGGCCGCCGCCATCGCAGGCGCCGCCTGGGGAACCGCAGGGGCGACCTCGGAGCCGTCCTCGGGCACCCGGATCTCCCCCGGCACCCGGCTGCGGGCGAACAGGGTGTAGATCGTGGGCACGACGAAGATGGTCAGCAGCGTGCCGAGCGACATGCCGCCGACGATGACCCAGCCGATCTGCCGGCGGCTCTCGGCCCCGGCGCCGGACGCCAGCGCCAGCGGCAGTGCGCCGAGCACCATCGCCCCGGTGGTCATCAGGATGGGCCGCAGGCGCAAGCTGGCCGCCTCCACCGTGGCCTCGATCACGGCGCGCCCCTGCTGACGCAACTGGTTCGAGAACTCGACGATCAGGATGCCGTGCTTGGTGATCAGGCCGACCAGGGTGACCAGACCGATCTGTGAATACACGTTCAAGGTGCCGCCCGACCACTGCAGCGCCGCCAGCGCCCCGACCATGGACAGCGGCACGGCCAGCAGGATCACGAAGGGGTCGATGAAACTCTCGAACTGCGCCGCGAGCACCAGGAAGATGAACAACAGCGCCAGCAGGAAGACGATGGCCAGCGCACCGCTGGCGGCGCGGAACTCCCGACTCTCGCCGCTGAGCTCCGTCGCGTAGCCGGGCTGAAGCACGCGGCCCGCGGCGGCCTCCATGAAGTCCAGCGCCTCGCCAAGCGAGTAGTCGGGTGCCAGGTTGGCGGTGATCGATACAGAGCGACGCTGGTTGAAGTGCCTCAGCTCGCGCGGACTGACCGTCTCGCGCACCTTCACGATCGACGCCAGTGGCACCATCGTGTCGCCGCGCCCCCGCACGAACAGCCGCTCGATGTCGTCCGGCGTGGCCCGACCGCTGGCGGTCGTCTGCACCAGCACGTCGTACTGCTCGGCGTCGCGCTTGTAGCGCGTGACGGCGCGGCCACCGAGCATGGTCTCCACCATCCGCGCCACCTGGTCGATGTTGACCCCCGCATCGGCGGCGCGCTCGCGGTCGACCTCCAGGAAGATCTCCGGGCTGTCCATGCGCAGGTCGACGTCAGGAGCGACCAACCCGGGATTGCGCGCCATCTCCGCGACCAGGGCCTGCGCCGCCTTGGCCAGGTTCTCGTAGCTCTCGCTCGAGACGATGACGAAGTTCACCGGACGCGAGCGGAAACCCTGCCCCAGGCTGGGCGGCGTGATCGGAAAGGCGCTCACCCCGGGCAAGCCGGCGATGCGTCCTTGCAGTTCGCGCGCGAGTTGCTGGGTGGTGCGCTCACGCTCCTCCCAGTCGACGGCTCGCAGCACCACCGAGCCCTGCGAGACCGTCGGGTTGCCGGCGACGACGAAGTTGCGGTCGAACTCCTTGTAGCCGCCGGCGATGCGCTCGATGGCCTGGATGTAGCGCCCGGTGTACTGCAGCGTGGAGCCGTCGGGCGCGCTGACGTTGACCAGCACGACACCGCGGTCCTCCATCGGTGCGAGCTCGCTCTTAGTCGTCGTGTAGAGCCACCAGCTGCCCGCGCCGGAGGCCGCCATCAGCAGCACGACGATCCAGCGTTGCGACAGCACCGCGCGCAGCACGACCGTGTAGCCGCCGGTGAGCCTGACCAGCACGTGCTCCATCAGCCGGTCGAAGCGGCCGGGGTTGGGCTCGTGCCTGAGCAGCTTGCTGCACATCATCGGTGTGAGGGTCAGCGCGACGAAGCCCGAGACGATCACGGCGCCGGCCAGCGTCAGCGCGAACTCGATGAACAACCGCCCGGTGCGGCCCGGCGTGAAAGCCAGCGGCGCGAACACCGCGGCCAGCGTCAGCGTCATCGCCACGACGGCGAAGGAGATCTCGCGCGCGCCCTTGAGGGCCGCCTTGATCGGTGTGAGCCCCTCCTCGATGTGGCGGAAGATGTTCTCGAGCACGACGATGGAATCGTCGACCACCAGGCCGATCGCCAGCACCAGCGACAGCAGCGTCAGCGTGTTGATGCTGAAGCCGGCAAACGCCATCATCGAGAACACGCCGATCAGGCTGACCGGGATGGTCACGAGCGGGATCACCGACGCCCGCAGCGTGCGCAGGAAGACGAAGACCACGAGCGCGACGAGCACCACCGCCTCGGCCGCCGTGGTGTAGACCGCCTTGACCGATCGGTCGATGAAGACCGAGTTGTCGTTGGCGATCACGAAGTCCATGCCCGGCGGCAGGTCCTGCCGCACCTTGGGCAGCAACTCCCGCACTTCCGCCGAGATCGTCAGCGGGTTGGCGGTGGCGTTGCGGATGATCCCGGCCGACACCGAGGGCACGCCATTCAGGCGGACGATGGAGCGGTCGTTGGCCGGCGCCTGCTCGATGCGCGCCACATCGCGCAGACGCACGGTGTAGCCGTTGACCACCCGCAGGGCAATCTGGCCGAACTGGCGCTCGGTGTTCAGGTCGGTGCGAGAGGTGACGTTGAACTCGCGCTGGGCACTTTCGATCCGCCCGGCGGGCACCTCGAGGTTCTGGCGCCGCAGGGCGTCCTCGACATCCTGGACGGTCAGTCGGTAGGACGCCAGGCGCTCGGCATCCAGCCACACGCGCATTGCAAAACGCCGGTCGCCGAAGACCTGCACGTCGGCCACACCCTGCACCGTCTGCAGCCGCGGCTTGACGATGCGGTTGATGGCATCGGTGATCTCCAGCGACGACATCGTCGGGCTCGTGAACGCGAGCCAGATCACGGGGAAGGCATCGGCCTCGACCTTGGCGATCACCGGCTCGTCGACCGAGTCGGGCAGCCGGCCGCGGATGCGCGAGACGCGGTCGCGCACGTCGGCCGCGGCGTTGTCCGGGTCCTTGCTGAGCTTGAAGCGCGCCGTGATCTGGCTGCGCTCGGCGCGCGAGATCGACGTCAGGATGTCGATGCCGTCGATGCCGGCGATCGAATCCTCCAGCGGCTTGGTCACCTGCGACTCGATGATCTCGGCCGACGCACCGGCCAGCCGCGTGTTCACCGTGACCACCGGCTCGTCGATGCGCGGATATTCGCGCACCGACAGGTCATTGAAGGACACCACCCCCAGCAGGATGATCAGCAGCGACATCACGGTCGCGAAGACCGGACGCCGGATCGACAACTCGGACAGCACCATGGCTCAACCCCCCGAAGGACGGGAACCGGACTCCACGCCCGCCGGACGGCCACCGCCCTCCGGCCGGCCTGCGCCGCCTGGACGCTCGGCCCCATCAGGTCGCCCGCCCATGCCCGGGCCCCGCGCACCGCCCTCGGGTCGACCGCCGCCATCGCCCGCCCGCGGCGCGCCCTCGGGCCGACCCTGTCCGCCCGCTGCTGGACCTCGCTCACCCGGCGGACCCTGTCGCCCCGCGCCATCGGGTCGCCCGCCTCCCCCGGCACCCGGACGCCCTGCGCCGATGCGATCGACATCGACCACGCGCACCGGCATGGTCTCGCCACGCGTCAGACGGGCCTGCCCCGCGATCACGACCTGATCCTGGGCCGACACCCCTTCGAGGATCTCGACCTTGCCGGGCATCCGCATGCCGATGGTCACCGGTGTGCGACGGGCCAGCTTGCCCCCATCCGGGCCGTCCTCGACGCGGAAGACCACCTGGCGGCCGCCCGAAGGCACCAGCGCCTCTTCAGGAACGACCACAGCGGCTTCGCGGACGGCGAGCACGGTGCGCGCACGGGCGAACATCCCGCCGCGCAGCACGCCATCGGGGTTGGACACCCGGGCCCGGACCAGGATGGAGCGACCGTTGGCGTCGAGTTGCGCGTCGAGGGCCTCGACCCGCGCCGAGAAGGGCTTGCCCGGCATCGAATCCAGTTGGAGTTCCACCGCCTGGCCCGCCTTCAGTCGCGGCAAGTAGCGTTCGGGAAGACGGAAATCGACCACGAGCGCGGACAGGTCTTCGATCGCCACGACCTCGGCGCCGTCCTTGACGTAATCGCCGACGTTGACGCTTCGGATCCCGGCGATGCCATCGAAGGGTGCCGTCACACGCATCCGCCCGACCTGGGCCTGCGCCAGCGCCACCTGCGCCATCGCCACCTCCAGCGCGGCGGCGTTCTGGTCGACAGCGCTCTGGCTGACGAAGTTCTGCACGGCCAACTCCCGGCTGCGTTGCAGATTCGTGCGGGCGATCCCGGCGGCCGCCTCGGCCTGCTTGAGCTGCGCCTGCTGCAGCGTATCGTCGAGTTGCAGCAGCAACTGGCCCTTGCGCACGCGCTGACCATCGACAAAGCCGAGCTCGCGAATGCGCCCGCTGACCTCAGGACGCAGCGTCACACTCTGGCGCGCCCTGAGGGTGCCGACCGCCTCGGAATCGTCCTCCAGGCGCTGGAGCTCGGCGCGCGCCACCTCGACCGCAGGCGGGCCACCCGGCCCGCGCGGCCCGCCCGCCGCGGGAGCGCCCGCGCCCCCGGGCGCACCGCCACCGGCCTGCGGTCGCCCACCGCCGGGGCCCCATGAACCCGCAGACCCACCGCCACCCCCGGGCGCGGCAGCGCCACCGCCACCCGAGCCGGGCCCGGCACCGCCACCCGGGCCGGGACCGCCCGAGGGCGCTGCGCCGACCGCGGGCGCGGTGTACATGTTCTGGTACCACCATGCGCCACCGCCGGCCACACCGATGCCGACGATCGCCACGATCAGATATTTCTTGACAGCCATGAGAGCACGCTCCAACGCGCAATGTAGCGCCGGAAGATCGCGCCGCCGTCGTCGACATCGATACCCGATCAGGACACTTCGCCGAGTGCGGCGTCCACGCCACGGTTGGCCAGCAGATCGGCACGCTCGTTGCCCGGATCGCCGGCGTGGCCCCGCACCCAGCGCCAGTCGATGTCGTGTCCTCCGGTCACGCTCTCGAGCCTCTGCCACAGCTCGACGTTCTTCACCGGCTTGTTGTCGGCCGTGCGCCAGCCGCGGCGCTTCCAGTTGTGGATCCAGCTCGTGATGCCGTTGCGGACGTACTCACTGTCCAGGTGCAGCGTCACGCGGCAGGGCTGGCGCAGCACGGCCAGCGCCTCGATGACGGCGGTGAGCTCCATCCGGTTGTTGGTGGTCTGCCGCTCGCCGCCCCAGATCTCGCGCTCCAGCTCGCCACTGCGCAGCCACGCGCCCCAGCCTCCCGGCCCCGGATTGCCCTTGCAAGCGCCGTCGGTGTAGATGACCACATGTTTTCGTTCGATGGACATGGACAGGATCCGGTGTCGTTGGAAATCTTGGGCGGAGGACCCGACATCCGGGCTCCGGTGTCCGGGCGCTGGCATCCGGGCGCTGACATCCGGGAGCGGGCCGGTGTCTCGCACCCCTCGGCGCGCTCAGCGCGGGCCTGGGGCATCGGCTTGCGGCGGCCCGAGCCGATGCGTCTTGCCGACCGCCACCGCGGGTCTGGAGGCCGCCGCGTAGCGCGCCTGCCGCCTGGCCAGACCGACCAGACGCATGCCTCGCACCCGCTTGACGGCTTCGAGCGCATAGACCGCACCCAGGACCGGCCACCAGCGTTGCCCGACGGCATCGAGCCAGCGCAGGCGGTCCAGCCAGTGACGCTGCGCCAGCGGCGGGGTGAAACAGCCGAAGCGCGCCCCTTCGACCTCGAAACCGAGCAGGCGCAACCAGTCGCGCAAGCGACGGTAGGCGATCGCCTCGGCGACCGGGCCGCCCGATGTCGCACGCCCCCCGAGTGAGCGCCGCGCCGCCAGGCGCCAAGCCGGACGCAGGCACCACAAGCTCACCGGATTGAAACCGAAGATGAGCACACGTCCCTCGGGCACCAGCACCCGTTCGACCTCGCGCAGGGCCAGATGCGGGTCACGCGCCGTCTCGAGAACATGTGCAAGCACCACCAGGTCCAGGCTCTGCCCGGCGAAGGGCAGGGCGTCGAAGTCACAGCGCAGATGGATCCGGTCGTCACGCGTGAGCCCTGCGCCCGAGACCGAGACCGGGGGCCCGGAGCCTTCGACCCCGAGCCAGCGATGCGGCATGCGATTGGCGTGCAGCGCGTCGAGGGCGGGCAGCCCCAGTTGCAGCGCATGGAAGCCGAAGGCGTCATCCAGCAGCACCTGCGCACACTGCCGCTCCCAGGCCAGTACGTCAGCCCCGGCGGGGCTGCTCCACCAAGCGTCCGTTCCTATAATTTGCCCGGAACCTGCCATGCGCCTGACCCTCACGGCCCTCCCCGCTTTCGCGGACAACTACATCTGGATGATCGATGACGGCCAGCGCGCGGTGGTCGTCGATCCAGGCGACGCGGGCCCCGTGCTCGAGGCGCTCTCCGAGCGTCGTCTCTCGCTGGAGGGAATTCTAGTGACGCACCACCACCGTGACCATACGGGCGGCCTGGCGGCGCTGCGTCCCTGGCTGCAAGGCCAGATCTGGGGCCCGGCACGCGAGGCCATCGGCGACCCCTTCGTGCCCTGCCGGGCGGGCGACCGCATCGACCTGCCGGGCGGCCCCTGGCAGGTCATCGACGTGCCGGGGCACACGGCGGGCCACATCGCCTTCTTCAGCGACGCCGCACCCGAAGATCCGATCCTTTTCTGCGGCGACACCCTGTTCTCGGCCGGCTGCGGTCGGGTGTTCGAGGGCACCCCGGTGCAGATGCACGCGTCGCTGGGTCGCCTGGCCGCACTGCCCGACGACACGCGGGTGTGCTGCGCCCACGAGTACACGCTGTCCAACCTGCGGTTCGCGGCGCAGGTGGAGCCCTACAACGAGGCATTGGCGCAACACCTGGCGTGGTGCACGCGTCAGCGTGAAATGGGCCTGCCGACACTGCCCTCGCGCATCGGGCTCGAGCGCGCCATCAACCCCTTCCTGCGCTGTGACGCGCCCGCCGTGTGCGCGGCAGCGGCCGCGCACGGTCCGGTCGCGCAGGCGAGCGACGTCTTCGCCCGGCTGCGCGAGTGGAAGAACCGCGCATGAAGCGCTGCATCGCGCAGACCGTCTGCGTCTGGCTCGCGGGGGCGGCCACCGTCACGGCGATGAGCGCCTGCGCCGGCACACCCACGCCAGCGCCCGAGGCGCACGATACCCTGGCCGTTTGGGCTTCGCCGGCCGCACCGATGGCGCCGGCCGTGGTCGCGACTGGAGCGGTCGACGGGGCGGCCACGCAGGACGGCGCCGGCCAGGAGACGGCCGCCCTGCGCAGCGCCGGCGTGGCGAATGAGGTGGAAGCAGAGGCCGGCCCCCCAGCCGAAGGCCCGAGCGAGACGGTGCAGACGCAGGCCAGCGCCGCACAAGGGCCAGCCAGCATCCTGCCAGTGTCGCTGCGGCCCGGCGAGTCCATCGATCCTTCGTGGATGGCCCCCCCTGCGCTGCCCGCCCTGCCCCAGGACGCGCAAGGACCGACGGGCCCCTCGGCGATCGACGCGCCTGCGACGCTGGAACCCGGCCTCACCCCGTCGGCCCAGGAGGGCACCGCTCAAGCCGAGACGCCCCCGCCTGCGGACCTCTGGAGCCGGATACGCGCCGGCCTCACGATGGCCGATCTCGACGGCCCCCTGGTGCGCAACTGGGAGCGTTGGTACGCCGACCGACCGGATTACGTCCAGCGCATGGCCGAACGCGCGTCACGCTACCTCTTCCACATCGTCGAGGAGGTCGAGCGCCGCGGCCTGCCTGCCGAACTGGCCCTGTTGCCCTTCATCGAGAGTGCCTTCAACCCGCAGGCCCTGTCGGTCGCCAAGGCCTCCGGCATCTGGCAGTTCATGCCCGCCACCGGCAAGGATTTCGACCTGACGCAGAACCTTTTCCGGGACGACCGGCGCCACGTCCTCGCCTCGACGGACGCGGCACTGAATTACCTGCAGATGCTGCACGGCATGTTCGGCGACTGGCATCTGGCCCTGGCGGCCTACAACTGGGGGCAGGGCAACGTCCAGCGAGCCCTGGACCGGCAGGTGCGGGCAGGCACGAGCCGCCCGGGCTACGAGCAGCTGTCCATGCCGGCGGAGACGCGCAACTACGTCCCCAAGCTGCAGGCGGTGAAGAACATCCTGCGCGATCCGGCGGCGTTCGGCCTGCGTCTGCCGCCGCTGGAAAACCACCCGTATTTCGCCGCGGTGGCGATCGACAGGGACATCGACGTCGATCTGGTGGCCAGACTGGCGGGGCTGTCGACCGAAGACTTCCACGCGCTGAATCCTCAACTCAACAAGCCGGTGATCCTGGCAGCGGGCACGCCCGAGATCCTGCTGCCCTACGACAACGCCAGGCAGTTCGAGGCGGCACTGGCCGCCCATCCGGGGCCGCGCGCCAGTTGGACGGCCTGGATCGCGCCCCGCACGCTCCACCCGCGCGATGCAGCCAAACAGGCCGGCGTGAGCGAGGCGCGCCTGAGAGAGATCAACCGGATCCCCAAGGGCATGCTGATCCGGGTGGGCTCGACGCTGCTGGTGCCGCGTCCGCAGGGCAGGCTGTCGGACGTCAGCCCGGTGGTCGCGGACACGGCACGCATCTCCCTCGCACCGGACGGACCGCGACTGCAGCGCAAGGTGGTGCGTGCGAAGGCGCAAGGCGAGCGCCTGAGCGCGTTGGCCAGGCGCCATGGCGTTTCCGCACGCAATGTCGCAGCCTGGAACGGCCTGCCCCCCGAGGCGATGTTGCGGCCCCGTCAGGCAGTCGTGCTGATGGTGCCGAGCCGGCCGGCGAGCAAGACCTCCAAGCAGGCACCGGCACCGGCGCCGGCCGCGAAGAAACCCGCCGCCACGGCGGTCGCCAAGCGCTGAATCGGCCGCGGCAAACTTCGCGCGGTTAGCGCCGAGCGGCGGCTGCAGTGCGCCGGGTCAGGCCCACACCGGGGTCAGGAACAGGGCCACGCAGGTCAGGTAGGCCAGCAGCCAGACGACGGTGCGCGTCGAAGGACGGTCGGACAGGTAGGCCGCGATGTACAGCACCCGCAGCCCGATGAAGGCCCAGGCCAGCCCGTCGACCCAGGCCTGCGCGGCACCCAGCGAGTGGGCCACGAGGACGGCGGCGATGAACAGCGGCAAGGCCTCGAAGCTGTTGGCCTGCGCGGCATTGGCGCGAGCGCGCCTGCCTGACTGTCGCGCAAGCCAGGCGCGGGGATCGGCGTTGTCGTATCCCCCCTGAGACGCGGGCGCCGAGAACCGGCCCGCCTTGGCCAGGCCCGCGCAGACCACCGGCAGCAAGCAGGCCACGAGCAGGCTGTAGTGTGCAAGTGTCATGGGTTCCATCCTCCGTTCATCATCGGTGGGGCTCGGGCCTGCAACTGCGGGCCCGGGGATCTGCCGGTGTCGGCGGGATGCGCATCCGCGGGGGCTTCCGGTGGCATGCCCGAGCGGTCACCGACGATCGGCCAGCGCATGCGCGATCGTGCTGAGGTCGACGTACTCGAGATCGCTGCCCGCGGGCACGCCGCGCGCCAGCCGCGTGACCTTCAGGCCACGGGCTCGCAGCAGTTCTGCCAGCGCATGTGCCGTCACCTCGCCCTCGGCACTGAAACCGGTGGCGATGATGACTTCCTCGACGGTGCCGTCAGTCGCCCGTTGCAGCAGCGCCGGCAGGCCGATCGCATCCGGGCCGATGCCGTCGAGCGGGCTCATGCGCCCCATCAGCACGAAGTACAGGCCCCGATAGCCGCCGGTGCGCTCGAGCGCCGCCTGGTCCGCCGGCATCTCGACCACGCACAACAGACGCGCATCTCGCGTGGCGTCGACACAGGTGTCACACACCTGCTGCTCGGTGAAAGTCCGGCAGCGCTCGCACCGCCCGATGCGCTGCAGCGCTCCGGTCAACGCGAGAGCAAGTCGGCCCGCGCCGACGCGGTCGTGCTGCAGCAGGTGAAAGGCCATCCGCTGGGCCGATTTCGCACCCACACCCGGAAGCCCGCGCAGCGCGCCGATCAATTCATCGAGGGCACTGTGGTCCTTGCTCATTCCAGCCACCCCGGACCTGGGCGCACGGCTCGCACAGCCGGACCGCGACGACGCACGAGCCGCACGCTGACCTGTCCGTCGACGTCGCGATGGCCGCCGGCGCTCAGAAGGGCAGCTTCATGCCGGGCGGCAGGGGCAGGCCCGCCGTCAGGCGCGACATCTTCTCGCTGCTGACCTGCTCGGCTCGTCGCACGGCATCATTGAAGGCGGCGGCCACGAGATCCTCGAGCATGTCACGGTCTTCGCCGAGCAGGCTCGGGTCGATGGCCACGCGGCGCACGTCGTGCTTGCAGGTCATCGTGACCTTCACCAGGCCGGCGCCGGACTGGCCTTCGACCTCGAGCTGAGCCAGTTCGTCCTGAGCACGCTTCAGGTTGTCCTGCATCGCCTGCGCCTGCTTCATCAGGCCGGCCAGTTGGCCTTTCATCATCGGGGGATCTCCTGCGGAAGGGAAAGGAACTTGGTCCGGGTGGATTCAAACCGGTCGGATCGAGCCAGGGACGATGCGGGCCGAGGCGAAGCGGGCCAGCAGATCCTGCACGAGTGGGTCTTCGCGGATGGCTTGCTCGGCTTCCTGCTGGCGCCGTGCTCGCGCCGTCGCATCGCGCTGCGCCGGGGTGTCGAAGGGCTCACCCACATCGACGTCGATCCGCAGCCGGCCGGCCTCGACGACAGCGAGCGTCTGTTCCAGCTTGCTGCGCAGGGCCTGCCCGCGCAGCGACTCATGCCCGACCCGCAGCCGCCACACAGGCGGGTCACCGGACTCGATCGCGACGAGCGCACTCTGCCACGCAAGCTCGCGCACCAGGCCGGACAGCAGGCCTTCGGCCGACATCCTGCGTGCCAATGCGTCCCATCGATCCGCCAGCGCGCCATCGACACCGGGTGGGTCTGCGGGAGGGGTCGACGGTGCGGGCATCGCCTGGCTCGGTCCGCGGCCGTCGCTGCCCTCGACGGCGACGGCCGTCCGATCATCACGGGCTGCGAAGGCCGGCGGCGTGGAAAACGGGGCATCCGTGGCCCGGTCGGCGGCGACGTTCGTCTCAGGCGGGCCGGCGGCGCCGCGATGCAGCTGGGCGGTGCCCTGACGGCCGGGCGACAGGTCTGCCGACCGTTGCCGCTGCACGGCCAAGGCGGTCGTCGGCACGGCGGCGCGCGCCTCGGTCAGCGCATCGAGGGGGATGGCCCCCGCCGTGACCGTGGCGCGCGGTGGTGGGACTTCGATGCGCAGGGCCGCCGCACGCGGCGCAGGCGAGGCGGGCGGGGTTGGCGCTACCGAAGGCAGCGCACGCGATCCGGCTCGACCGACAAGGGCCTCGCCTGCACCTTCCGGACCAGGCCCAGGCCCGGCCCCCGGGAACGCCAGGTATCTGAGCAGCACCATCGTGAAGGCCGCATGCTCGTCCGACATGAGGGAGAGCTCCGCACGGCCATGCAGCACGATGCTGTAGAGCAGCTGCACCTCATCGGGCGCAAAGGCTTCGGCCAACGCCCGGGCCAGATCCTCCTGCGGCCCCTGCAAATCCACGGTGTCGGGCGCGATCTGCGCCAGCGCGACCTGCTGGAGCCACTGAGCCATCTGCTCGAGCGCCGACGCGGGCGGGACTCCGGCTTCACGCAGCGCCTGGGCACAGCGCACCACCTCGGCGCCATCACGTCGCGCGAGCGCGCGCAGCACGTCGTCACAGGCTTCGCCCCCGGCCAGGCCGAGCATGGCCGCCACGCCGGACTCGAGCAGCTGGCCGGCGCCGTAGGCGATCGCCTGGTCCGTCAACGACAGGGCGTCTCGCATCGAGCCGCGGGCGGCGCGCCCGATCAGCCGGAGCGACCCCTCGTCGAAGGACACGCTCTCGGCCTGCAGGACGCGCTCGAGATGCTCTCGGACCACCTCCGGGGGCATGGGCCTGAGGTTGAACTGCAGACATCGGCTGAGCACCGTCGGCAGCATCCGCTCCGGATCGGTCGTCGCGAGCACGAACTTCAGGTACTCGGGCGGCTCCTCCAGCGTCTTCAGAAGGGCGTTGAAGGCGTCCTTGGTGAGCTGGTGAGCCTCGTCGATCATGAAAACCTTGTAGCGGCCGACCGTCGGCTTGTAGGCCGCGCGCTCGATCAGGTCGCGGATCTCGTCGATGCTGCGGTTGGAGGCCGCGTCGAGCTCGATGTAGTCGACATGGCGATCGGCATCGATCTCCCGGCACGGGGCGCAGACGCCGCAGGGGGTCGGGGTGACCTCGCCGTGGCCATCGGGTCCGATGCAGTTCAGGCTCTTGGCCAGGATGCGCGAGACGGTGGTCTTGCCGATGCCCCGCGTGCCGGTGAACAGGTAGGCATGGTGCAGACGCCGCTGCTCGAGGGCGTGGGTCAGCGCACGCACGACGTGATCCTGCCCCGCCATCTGCGCAAAACTGCGCGGCCGGTACTTGCGGGCGAGGACGAGATACGACACCCACGGATTCTAGGAGGCTGCCGGACCTGGGAATCGCCGGCTGCAAATCGGCCGCAGCGGTCCATTTCTCACCGTGCCGGACTCGATGCCCGGGCAGTGGAGGCCGCCCGATAATCCGGACGATGGACAAGAACCCAGGCGACTCCCTCACCTACGAACAAGCCGGCGTGCAGTACGACCTCATCGATCCGCTGAAGGTGGCGGCACAGCGCGCGGCGGCGTCGACGGCACGGCATCTCGGTCAGCACGGCTTCCACGAGATCCCGGCATCGCGCGGCGAGTCGGCGTACGTCATCGATGTCGGCCCCTTTCTGCTCGCCACCATCGTCGAGTGCCTGGGCACCAAGGTGCTCGTGGCCGATGAGATGCAGCGTCTGACGGGTCAGTGTCACCACGACCGCATCGCGCAGGACACCATCGCGATGGCGGTCAACGACCTGATCACGGTCGGCGCCACGCCACTGGCGATCCAGGCCTACTGGGCAGCAGGTGGCAGCGAATGGTTCGCCGACACGAAGCGTGGTCAGGCCCTCATCGAGGGTTGGCGCCGCGCCTGCGAAGCATGTGGTGTGGCCTGGGGCGGTGGCGAGACGCCAGCACTGGCCGGCATCGTCGAGCCGGGGCGCATCGATCTGGCGGCGAGTTGCACCGGCATCATCCAACCGAAATCGCGCTTGTCGGTCGGCGACGGGCTGCGAGCGGGGGACGCCATCATCCTGTTGGCCGCGAGCGGCATCCACGCCAACGGGGTGAGTCTGGCGCGCGCACTGGCCGACCGGCTCCCCGACGGCTACCTGACCGCCCTGCCCTCCGGTCGGAGCTACGGCGACGCGCTGCTCGATCCGACGCCCTTGTATGCGGGTGTCACGCGTGCGCTCCACGACGCGGGGGTCGACATCCACTATTGCGCCAACATCACGGGGCACGGCTGGAGAAAGCTGCTGCGCCACCCGGCGGCTTTCACCTACCGCATCGATCGTCTGCCGCGCGTGCCCGAGGTCGTCGACTTCATCTGCCGGCACGCCCGGCTCGATGAGCAGGAAGCCTACGGCACCTTCAACATGGGCGCCGGATTCGCCTTGTTCGTCGGGGCCGAGGACCGCGAGAAGACCCTTGCGCTGGCGGCCGCGCAGGGCATCGTCGCTCTTTGGGCGGGGCAGGTCGAAGCCGGGCCGAAGCAGTTGTTGATCGAACCACTGGGCCTGCGCTTCGGCAGCGACGCCTTGGCCCTGCGATGACGGACATGCAGTGATCGCGCCCGTGGCGCGGCGTGCCGCCTCCGGCGCGCCCTACAATCGTCGGTGACGGGCCTCCCCGCATGGAAGCGCGGCCAACCGGGTCAGGTGGGGAACCAAGCAGCCCTAACCGTGGCGACCAGTGCCGGGGTCGGGCTCGTCACCAATCGTCGTCCGGCTCGTCCTGGATCTGCCCGGGCGCCGTGCGCGTCCAGGCTCTCGAGGTTTCGTCCGACAGCCCGTTGGGGATCAACGCGTCCTTCAGGTCACGCACGCTCAGGCGCATGCCTCGGCCGTAGCGGGTGACGATGGACGACAGCGCCAGTGCCGCGCGTTCCGCAGGGAGTTCGAGCGCGTCGATGCAGTCGTTGGCGCAACTGGCCGTGATACGCAAGACGTCTTCGTCGCTGCGGCCCGGCTGGATCATCGTCTTCGGGGGCACCCGCTTGAGCGCAGCCAGCGTGTCGTTGCCCAAGCCGAGGAAGCGGCCGATGGCCATGCTGAGCGAGCCCAGGTCGATCCCGATCACCGAATAGGCGGCCATGTCCTCGGCGATGCCGGTCGTCTCGGGGTCGATGGTGCCGCTGCCCAGCGGTTCGAGATTCATGAGCGCACGGATCTGCGCCGCCTGCTCGGGCATGTGGTACTGCAGCGCCAGCCGTCCCAGGTTCTGCATCACCGTCACGAGATAGACGACCTCGGTGTCATACCCCTGGGGCCGCAGGAACCGCGCCACCCGCCCGGCGCAGCGGCAACGCTCCATCAACGCGTCGAGGCCCTCGATCGCATCGCCACGCAGGTGTCCGGGCCAGGGCCGCAGGGCGAGTGCCGAACGCCGAACACCGTCCAGGCCGATCATCGCCACCGCTCGACGCAGGGTCAGGACGTCACCGGTCCCCGCCTTGCGCGCGTCGCGCTGGCCCGCTGTGTTGACGACCCGCAGGAGTTCGAGCCCGATCGCCAGATCGCCGAGCAGCAGCTCGGCCATCTCAGCCGTCGTCTCGTTCTCCATCTGCCGAAGGCTGGCCATGCGATCGCGCGATTCGATCGCGGCCGGCAGCAGGCCGTCGGAACGGATCTTGTCGATCAGCACCTTGACCAGACCGTCACCGGTGGGCGCGTCGCCCTTGATCCAACCCTCGATGGCGGTGGAGTACGCCTTGGCATGGGGATAGCGATGCGACGCCACCGGACTGGTGGCCCGGCTCAGGATGGCACGAAGAGGCTCAGGCAGCCCGCTGGCGGCTGTCGAGGACAGCTTGAACCGCTCGCCACCCTTGGGCGGCATGCGCGCAAGCACGACACCGATGTCCGGCTCATCGAGCGCCGGCCGACCGGAGAGCATCCAGTGCATCAGGACGCCGAGCGATTGCACGTCATCGTCGATCGGCTCTGCAAGCCTGACAGCGCGCTGTGCATCGGACTCTGGCACGGCCGGCGCGGTCGCCGCGGCAACACCCGCCACTTCCAGACCGGCCAGCTTGACCTGACCCGCACTGGAGAGGCAGATCATGTACGGCTGCAGGTCGCCATGGACCACACCCCCGTCATGCGAGAACGCAAGCACCCGGCTGACCTGCGCCAGGATGGCGGCGCTCTCACGGGCCGTCAGCGGTGCGCCGCCGGCCAGTCGCGCCGCAAGCGTGCCGCCGTCGAAGTCGTAGGCCACGTAGGGAAAGCGCTCGTGGACGCCCACCTCCACCGCATGGGCTGCGAGGGGGTGTCCCACCCTGGAGGCACGCCGCGCAGTCGTCTCCCACGCCCTCAAGGCATCGTCCGCGGTCAAGGGTGCGCGGGGCAGCACGAGGAGGAGATCCTGCTCGACCCGGGGGTCGAACACACGCCAGGCCATGGTGCGCTGGCTTCGCCCGAGCAGTTGGCGCAGTTCGAAACGGCCGAGCCGCCGCACGGCTGCCGGCCGTGCAGCGCCCACCCTACCCCCGGAATCGTTCTCAGCCATCCGCTAGTCGTCTCCTGAGTTCATGGTCGTGCCCACGGGGCACACCGTCATCACGCCGAGCGGTCACTCGGCAAGGCGGCAAGGCGGCAAGGCGGCAGAGGCGAACCCCGACAGGCCTCCGTCTCGCCAGCGCACCTGCGCCCCGGCAATGGTCGGTGCCGATGGGTCGGAGCCGATCAGGCTGCACAAGCCCTGGAACGTGATCGGTCCGCCACCGGCAAACTGACTGGATTATCTTCCATCGCCGCCGAACGCCCCGAGGCATGGGCCTGCTCGGCGCACAAGGACCGGATGCCCGCCATCGCACGGCTTCGATGCCGGTCGCCACGGGGTCTGCGTCGGCCGTGCCGAGCCGCCCGTCTCAGCCCCTCATCGCTGCGAGTGGGCAAGTGAGCGACGAACCGCTATGCCAAAATCTGCCGCCCGCGACGACGGTGCCGGAAGACCTCTGGCCGGAGGTGGGCGGATGGTTGGAGATCGAGATGAGCGGTGAAAAGATCAAGCACGTGAGCGATGCGTCATTCGATGACGATGTGCTGCAGTCGGATCGTCCGGTACTGATCGACTACTGGGCGGAATGGTGCGGGCCCTGCCGGATGATCGCTCCGATCCTGGAGGAGGTCTCGCAAGACTACGGTGAGCGGCTGCAGGTTGCGAAGATGAATGTCGACGAGAACCAGCAGGTCCCGGCCAGATTCGGCATCCGGGGCATCCCGACCTTAATGCTCTTCAAGGGCGGGCAACTCGTCGCAACCAAGGTCGGCGCTCTGCCGAAAGCCCAATTGACGGCGTTCATCGACGGACACCTATAATCCATATTTGCACGGCTCGCTTTCGAGCCCTGCACGTTCGTGCTCCGCCTCGATCGGGCGAGCGTACGCGAGTCGCCAGCTGTACGACCTGGACCGCGCCCCGATCAGCTGACCTGCGCACCGCCGGGTCCTGGCTGCATACCCACCCTCTCCTGGTTCCCGTCGCGAACGACGGGGTCACGCGCCCCTCCTGCGGCACGCCCTGCCGCCGAGCCCGTCCATGCATCTTTCCGAACTGAAGGCCCTGCACGTCTCTGCGCTCATCAAGATGGGCGAGGCGCTGGAGATCGACAACGTCAGTCGTCTGCGCAAGCAGGAGTTGATGTTCGCGATCATGAAGAAGCGCGCCAAGGCCGGCGAGCAGGTGTTCGGCGATGGCGTCCTCGAAGTGCTTCCAGACGGCTTCGGCTTCCTGCGCTCGCCCGACACGAGCTACATGGCGAGCACCGACGACATCTATCTGTCCCCGAGCCAGGTTCGGCGCTTCAATCTCCACACGGGAGACATGATCGAGGGCGAGGTGCGCGTGCCCAAGGACGGCGAGCGATATTTCGCGCTGGTCAAGGTGGACCGCGTCAACGGCCTGACGCCCGAGGAGAACAAGCACAAGATCATGTTCGACAACCTGACACCGCTGTTCCCGAAGGAACAGTTCAGGCTCGAGCGTGAGATCAAGAGCGAGGAGAACCTCACCAGCCGCATCATCGACCTGGTAGCGCCCATCGGCAAGGGTCAACGTGCGCTGCTCGTCGCGCAGCCGAAGACCGGCAAGACGATGATGATGCAGCACATCGCCCACGCGCTGGCGGCCAACCATCCCGACGCACACCTGATGGTGCTGCTCGTGGACGAGCGACCCGAAGAAGTCACCGAGATGCAGCGCACCGTGCGCGGCGAAGTCATCAGTTCGACCTTCGACGAGCCGGCTGCACGACACGTTCAGGTCGCCGAAATGGTGATCGAGCGGGCCAAGCGCCTGGTGGAGTTGAAGAAGGACGTGGTGATCCTGCTCGACTCCATCACCCGACTGGCACGTGCCTACAACAACGTCCTGCCATCGTCCGGCAAGGTGCTGACGGGTGGCGTCGATGCCAACGCGCTGCAGCGACCGAAGCGCTTCTTCGGTGCCGCACGAAACGTCGAGGAAGGTGGCTCGCTCACGATCATCGGCACGGCACTGATCGACACCGGCAGCCGCATGGACGAGGTGATCTACGAGGAGTTCAAGGGCACGGGCAACTGCGAGATCCATCTCGACCGCCGGATGGCGGAAAAGCGCGTGTATCCGTCGATCCTGATCAACAAGTCTGGCACGCGGCGCGAGGAACTGCTCCTGAAGCCCGAGATCCTCCAGAAGACCTGGATCCTGCGCAAGCTGCTGTACCCCATGGACGAGATCGAGGCGATGGAGTTCATGCTCGACAAGATGAAGGCGAGCAAGAACAACCTCGACTTCTTCGACATGATGAGACGGGGCGGCTGACGCCGCACCGATACAATGATGGGTTTGATCCGGTTCGTGTGCGTCGCGATGGTGCGGCGTGGCTGGGCTACATGACATTGCGAGGTGCGCTGTGAAAGAAGGTATCCACCCGGCCTACCGGGACGTCTGTTTCGTCGATCTGTCGAACGGCTTCAAGTTCGTGACCCGCTCCTGCCTGCAGACCAAGGAGAAGATCACGATGGACGACGGCCGGGAACTGCCGCTGATGAAGCTCGAGACCACCAGCGAGTCGCACCCGTTCTACACCGGCACGCAGAAGAGCGTCGACAACCTGGGCGGTCGCGTCGAGAAGTTCCGCAACAAGTTCGCGCACCTCAGCCGCAAGTGACCGGACCGGAGCTCCGTCTTCAAAGGGCAGCAGGCGCTGCCCTTTTTGCCGTCTGCGCCACCTGCAATCGGTCCGCTGGGGCGGGCCACCGCCCGCGGTGATCAGCACCCACCCTGCCCTCGTCACGCGCGAGCAGACCAGACGCCTGCCTCGGCTGGCACTGATCAGCCTGTGCCTCGCCTGGCTGCTGCCCGGCGTGCTCGGTCGGGACCCGTGGCGCGGCGCCGAACTCAGCGCCTATGGCGTGATGGCGGCGATGGCTGAGGGCAGGACCTCCTGGTGGGCGCCCACCCTGGGCGGCGTCCCTGTCGACACGGCCCTGCTGCCCCACTGGCTCGGAGCGCTCGCCATCGCCCTCCTGAGTCCCTGGCTCGATGCGGCGCTGGCCGCCCGGCTTCCGTTCACGCTGGTCCTCGCCGCCACCCTGGCCCTGATCTGGCAGGCCACCTTCCGACTGTCCTGTTCGGATGCGGCACGCCCGCTCCCGCTGGCCTTCGGAGGCGAGGCGGAGCCCATCGCCTATGCGCGGGTGCTGGCAGACGGTGCCGTGCTCGCCATGGTCGCCACACTCGGTCTGCTGCAACTCGGCCACGAGACGACGCCCGAACTCCTGCAACTGCTGGCGACAGCGCTGCTGTTGTGGGCGGTCTCGGCCGCGGGATGGCGACCGATACGCGCCAGAGCGGCAGCGGTGCTCGGACTGTCGCTGCTGACGGCCAGTGGCGCACCCACCCTGTGTCTGGCCTTCGGCCTCGCGACGGCGCTGATCTGCGCCCGGTCGGCCGACAGGCGGCATCGCGCCCTGGCGCCCTGGGTGCTCGTCGGGACGACACTGGCCGCAGGGATCGCCTTGACGCTCGGATTGTGGAGCTGGCGTTGGAACCCGCCGTCCACAGGACCCGAGATCCTCGCGATCGCCAGGCAGTGGACCTGGTTCATGTGGCCCGGCTGGCTGCTCGCCGCCTGGGCCGTGTGGCAATGGCGCGGCCATGTCCTGCGAAGACATCTCGCGCTGCCGATGGGCATCAGCGTCTGTGCATTGACGGGCAGCATCGTCAGCGGTGGGGCGGACCGTGTCCTGCTCCTGGCGACCCCGGGCCTGGCCATCCTCTCGGCCTTTGCGCTGCCGACCATGCGTCGCGCGATCTCGGCGGCCGTCGACTGGTTCTCGGTCTGCTTCTTCACCGTCTGTGTGCTCTTCGTCTGGTTCATGTACGGCGCCATGCACACAGGCCTGCCGGCCAAGCCGGCCGCCAACATCGCGAAGCTGGCGGTCGGCTTCGAGCCGGTCTTCTCCTGGCCCGCGCTGATCCTGGCGGCGGCAGCGACCCTGGGCTGGTTCGCGCTCGTGCACTGGCGAACCGGCCGCCATCGAATGGCCCTCTGGAAGAGCCTGATGCTGCCCGCGGGAGGCGTGGCCACCTGCTGGCTGTTGCTGATGACCCTCTGGCTCCCGCTGCTGGACTATGGCCGCAGCGCACGTCCCGTGGTCGAGTCGCTGCGCCCCATGATCGGCAAGGCCGATTGCGTGGCCGCGCCCGGCGTCGGTTCGTCGTGGACTGCCGCGCTCGAAGCCCTGGGCGGCTGGCGCGTCGACGCGGGTGCCGACGCCGCCCGGTCAACCGAGTGCACGGTGCTCCTGCACATCTCGAGGCAGCGAGCCTCGGCGCCAGACACCGCCTGGGTGCTCGTCGGCCAGGTCCGCCGGCCCACCGAGCAGGACGAAGTCTTCAGCGTCTACCGACGCTGACCTGCATCATCCGACCGGAGCCGGTCATCACGCCCGCGTCGAGACGTCCAGTCCCGCGCCGGACCACCGTGCGCCGATGTCAGACGGGTGCAGTCGCCGCCTCGACCAGGCGGTTCGCCGCGTCTCGAGCGACGGCATCCTCGCGTGCTTCGACCATGACGCGCAGCAGGGGCTCGGTGCCCGACGGGCGTATCAACACACGTCCGATGCCCGACAGGGCCGCCTCCACCGCTGACCGCTCCGCCTGGAGGCGGGGGTTGCTCTGCCAGGATGCATCGGCCGGCAGCCGCACGTTGACGAGCACCTGCGGGAACAGTTCGACGCCGTCGAGCAACTCGGCCAGCGACCGGCCGCTGCGACGCACGGCCTGCAGCACCTGCAGCGCGCTGACGATCCCGTCACCCGTCGTGTGGCGATCCAGCGCGATGAGGTGACCGGAGCCCTCGCCGCCCAGTTGCCAGCGCCGGCGGATGAGTTCCTCCAGCACATAGCGGTCCCCCACGCGGGCACGGACCAGTTCCACCTGCCGCCGCAGAAGCGCCTGCTCGACGGCCATGTTGGTCATCAGCGTGCCGACGACACCGGGCACGGCCTCCCCGACCGCCAGGCGATCCATCGCGAGCACGTACAGGAGCTGATCGCCGTTGTACAGGCGGCCCTGGCTGTCGACCAGTTGGAGACGATCGGCGTCGCCATCGAGCGCGATCCCGTAATCGGCGCCCCGGACGCGAACGGCTTCGATCAACGCCTGCGGTGCGGTGGCGCCGACGCCTTCGTTGATGTTGAGACCGTTGGGTCGACAACCGATGGAGGTGACGGTCGCACCAAGTTCGTGGAACACGTCCGGCGCAACGTGGTAGGCCGCACCATGTGCAGCATCGACCACGAGGTCCAGGCCACGGAGGGACAGGTCCGGACCGAAGGTCGACTTGCAGAATTCGATGTAGCGGCCGCCGGCATCGTCGACACGTCTCGCCTTGCCCAAGCCGGCGGAATCGGCCCAGTGAGCGGGCTCCTGCAGCGCGGCCTCGACCTCGGTCTCCCAATGGTCAGGCAGCTTCTCGCCCCTTGCGGAGAAGAACTTGACGCCGTTGTCCTGGTAAGGGTTGTGCGACGCACTGATCACGACCCCCAGATCCAGCCGCAGGGCGCGCGTTAGGTAGGCCACGGCCGGGGTTGGCAAGGGCCCGCTCAGCAGCACGTCAACCCCGGCCGACACGAAGCCCGCCTCCAGCGCCGACTCGATCATGTAGCCGGAGATCCGCGTGTCCTTGCCAATCAACACGCGAGGGGACGCCGTGGTGCGCGCGAGGACACGTCCGATGGCGTGACCGAGCCGCAGCATGAAATCCGCCGTGATCGGTGACTGCCCGACGGTGCCCCGGATCCCGTCGGTGCCGAAATACATCCTGCTCATCGTCGAATCAACTCCCTGGCGTGATTGTCGCGCAGCGACGCCTCAGGTCCCTGACAACGACGAAGGGGCCGCGAGGCCCCTTCCGATGCGACATCGCCGAGGACTCAGGCAGCCGCGGGTGCGCTGTCGGGCGACACCGTGGGAGATGCGCCGCCCCCGCCAGACCGCGGCGGCTGCGGAGTCCAGTCCTTGGGCGCCCGCGGCGGCTTGCCCGCCATGATGTCGTCGATCTGCTCGCTGTCGATCGTCTCCCACTCGAGCAGTGCCCGCGCCATGGCGTGCATCTTGTCCTTGTGGTCTTCGATCAACTGACGCGCGATCGAGTACTGCTGATCGATGATCTTGCGGATCTCACGGTCGACCTTCTGCATGGTCTGCTCGGAGACGTTGACCTGCTTGGTGACCGAACGACCGAGGAAAACCTCACCCTCGTTCTCGGCGTAGACCATGGGGCCGAGCTCATCGGTCATGCCGTACCGGGTGACCATGTCGCGCGCGATCTGGGTGGCACGCTCGAAATCGTTGCTGGCGCCGGTGGTCATCTGATTCATGAACACCTCCTCGGCGATGCGCCCACCGAAGAGCACGGAGATGGTCGACAGCATGCGCTCCTTGTCCATGCTGTAGCGGTCGCCCTCGGGCAGTTGCATCGTCACACCCAGGGCACGGCCGCGGGGGATGACGGTGACCTTGTGCACCGGGTCGGTCTTGGGCATCAGACGCGCGACCAAGGCATGCCCCGCCTCGTGGTAGGCGGTGTTCCGACGCTCCTCCTCGGGCATGACCATGGACTTCCGCTCGGGGCCCATCATGATCTTGTCCTTGGCCTTCTCGAAGTCGACCATCTCGACCGTGCGTGCGTTGCGACGCGCCGCGAAGAGCGCAGCCTCGTTGACCAGGTTGGCCAGATCGGCGCCCGAGAACCCGGGGGTGCCGCGCGCCAGGATGTCGGCGCGGATGTCCTGACCGACCGGCACCTTGCGCATGTGCACGTTGAGGATCTGCTCGCGCCCGCGCACATCGGGCAAGGTGACATAGACCTGGCGGTCGAAGCGGCCCGGACGCAGCAGCGCCGGGTCGAGGATGTCAGGCCGGTTGGTGGCGGCCATGACGATCACACCGAGATTGGTCTCGAAGCCATCCATCTCGACCAGCATCTGATTCAAGGTCTGCTCGCGCTCGTCATTGCCGCCGCCGAGCCCGGCGCCACGGTGACGGCCGACCGCATCGATCTCGTCGATGAAGATGATGCAAGGCGCGCTCTTCTTGGCCTGCTCGAACATATCGCGCACGCGCGCGGCGCCCACGCCGACGAACATCTCGACGAAATCCGAACCCGAGATGCTGAAGAACGGCACCTTGGCCTCGCCGGCGATCGCCTTGGCCAACAGGGTCTTGCCCGTGCCGGGCGGACCGACCAGCAGCACGCCGCGCGGGATGCGACCGCCGAGCTTCTGGAACTTCTGCGGGTCCTTCAGGAAGTCAACCAGTTCCTTGACCTCTTCCTTGGCCTCGTCGCAACCGGCGACGTCCGCAAAGGTGGTCGAGTTGTTGGCCTCGTCGAGCATGCGGGCCTTGCTCTTGCCGAAACTGAACGCGCCCCCTCTGCCACCACCCTGCATCTGGCGCATGAAATAGATCCACACCCCGATCAACAGGAGCATCGGCCCCCAGCTGACCAGTATGCTCATCAGCAGGGAAGGCTCCTCCCGCGGCTTGACGTCAAAACGCACGCCGTTGTTCAGGAGGTCGCCGACCAGACCGCGGTCGAGATAGGTCGCCGTCGACCGCAGGCGCCGGTCATCCACCGTGACAGCCAGGATCTCGGTGCCCCCCCCCGGGTTCTCCTGCAGGGTCACGGACTTGATCCGCTTGGCGCGCACCTCGTCCAGGAAATCGGAGTAGCCGATCTGATTGCCCTGCATCACCCCACGGTCGAACTGCTTGAAGACGGTGAACAGCACGAGGGCGATCACCAGCCATACAGCGACCTTGGAGAACCATTGATTGTTCACCGTGGCTCCTTGCTTGCGCAAAAAGAAAAGAGGGTGGCGCACGCCGCCCCTGTGTCCGATATGGGGACGAGTGTAGAGCAGACAAGAGGCGAGGACGCAGACGCGCAGCCCAAGACGGCCCCGGGATCAGGGCTCATGAACTCGCACGGTTTGGTCAGCCGGCGGCCATCGGCCCGGCAGTCGGCAGGCGGCACGCCAGAGGCCCTGTCCCGCGTCCGCCGAAGGCCGGCCAGGCGATGTCAACCCACCTTCGGCCCGATCCCGATCAGGAAGGTCTCCGCCGACTTGTCGCGCGAGGCCTTGGGCTTCAAGGGCTTGACGATGCGGAAGCTGTCCTTGAACAACTTGACAAGCTGGCTGTAGCCGCTGCCATGGAAGGCCTTGCAAACCAGTGCACCGGTCGGGCGCCTCAGGTGTGCCATCGCGAAGGCGACGGCCAGTTCGACGAGGTGCGTCATCCTCGCCGCATCAGACGCCGCGACGCCGGACAGATTGGGCGCCATGTCGGAGACGACCAGATCCACCGCCCTGCCCTGCAGCGTGGTCTCCAAAGCAGCCAGGACACCGTCCTCGCGGAAATCCCCTCTCAGGAACTGCACGCCCTCGATGGGCTCGAACTCGAGCAGGTCCAGGGCGATCAGCGTGCCCTCCAACTGGCCCACGGCGGCACCCTGCGGTGCCAGCCGACGACGCAGGTACTGGCTCCACGCACCGGGCGCCGCACCCAGGTCGACGATGACCTGACCGGGACGGACGAGGCCGAGCGCTTCGTCGATCTCGGCGAGCTTGTAGGCCGCCCTCGCGCGGTAGCCCTCCTGCTGGGCGCGCCTGACGTAGGGATCGGTCAGGTGATCGTGCAGCCAGGCCCGGTTGACGCGCTTGTTCTTCTTCGACATGGGGCGCGGATAATACGTCGATGACAGCACTCGTCCTGACACCCAACGAACGCCGCGCGCACCGCGCGGCAGCGCATCATCTCGCTCCGGTCGTGACGGTCGGCAGCGACGGCCTGACAGCGGCCGTCGAACGCGAGGTCGACGGCGCGTTGAATGCCCACGGGTTGATCAAGGTGAGGGTCTTCTCCGACGACCGAGTGGCGCGCGAGCACATGCTCGCCCACCTCACGTCCGCCCTCTCGGCGGCCGCGGTGCAGCACATCGGCAAGTTGCTGGTGCTGTGGCGGCCGGTACCCCCGAAGGCAGCGACGGAGCGCGAAGGGCGCTCTCCCGGCCCGCGGACCGTCAAGGTCGTTTCCTTCTCCAAGACCGGCAACCACCGTGCCACGGTGCGCAAGGTGCGCGTCATGGGCAACGAGCGCATCACGCCCAGCGGCAAGATCAAGCGGCGCGAGGCGCGGTCGGTCAGTCCGAAGAAGACGGCTGCGGATTGACATCCCCGCGGCTCGCAAGCCGCCCGGCGCTGGCACGCCAGGCCAGCGCCGCCACGCAGCAGGCCTTGATCAGGTAGCAGGCGCTGCTGGCCACGTGCAGTTGCGCGAAGGAAAAGCGCCCGGACCCTGTCCGAGCCATGTCCATCAGGGGAAGCACGGCGTAGTACCCGATCACGGTCATGAACACGCCACAAAGGGCCAGACCGAAATCGAGGTTGAACTGGACACGGGGGGCGTCCTCGGCCTGTCGGACACGCACGCGCATCAGCGCCAGCGTCACCGCGCCGAGGAAAAGGCTGGCCGCGGCCTCGCTTGCGAGCACCCGCGCGACCACCAGGCCCGCCTGCGGGGAGGGCAGGGCCGCAAAGGCCGCCGGTGTCGCGACGGCAGCCACGGTCAGCAACAGACCCAGCCAGACAGCCGAGAACAGCCGCAACCAGCGTGACACGTCGCGCATCGCCGGCGATTCCTTGCGTGCGGTCGCGCTCGCCGAGGGTCAGAGGTAGCGGACCTGCACGATCTCGTAGCTCCGAACACCACCGGGTGCACGCACCTCCGCGACATCGCCTTCGCTCTTGCCGATCAGCGCGCGTGCGATGGGGCTGGAGATCGACACCAGGCCCAGCTTCAGGTCGGCCTCGTCGTCCCCGACGATCTGGTAGGTCACACGCGCGCCCGAGTCCTCGTCCTCGAGGTCGACGGTCGAGCCGAAGACCACCCGCCCCTCTGCGTCCAGCGTCGACGGGTCGATGATCTGGGCGGCTGACAACTTGGCCTCGATCTCCAGGATCCGCCCCTCGATGAAACCCTGCTTGTCCTTGGCAGCGTCGTACTCGGCGTTTTCAGAAAGATCACCCTGGGCACGCGCCTCGGCGATCGCCTGGATCACCGCATGGCGCTCGACCGACTTCAGGCGGTGCAGTTCTTCCTTCAGCTTGTCGGCGCCGCGGCGCGTCAACGGGATCGTGGCCATCGTCGGTGTACTCAATGAACGTTGAAAGCGACGCAGCGCGCCGGAGAGCGCGCTGCGAGACCTGATTGATCGCGAAGTGTAGTTCAGGCACCACACCCCGAGCCGGAACACCCCGAGCAGGGAGAGGAGGATCGCGAGCCTGCCGCGCGACGGCGGGACGCCATCAAA
>Ga0172372_10000991_pt1 | contig 43897 bp, 34 predicted proteins | sample LakKiv5m_2_FD_114544 | JGI IMG/M metagenome (GOLD analysis project Ga0172372, IMG submission 114544) | Freshwater microbial communities from Kabuno Bay, South-Kivu, Congo - kab_092012_9.5m | ecosystem: Environmental > Aquatic > Freshwater > Lake | place: Democratic Republic of the Congo...
CGGCGGTCGCCTGCTCATCCCACCACTGATGCGGCGCGTGGCGCGGACGGGCCTCCGCGAGATGTTCACCGCGGCGGCGCTCGCGCTGGTGTTCGCCGTCACCGTGCTGATGTCCATGGTGGGCCTCTCGCCCGCGCTCGGCACCTTCCTGGCCGGGGTGGTGCTGGCCAACAGCGAGTACCGCCACGAGCTCGAGAGCGACATCGACCCCTTCAAGGGCCTGCTCCTGGGGCTCTTCTTCATCTCGGTCGGCGCCTCGATCAACTTCGGCCTCGTCGCGGAGGCCCCGGGGCGCATCCTCTCCGTCCTGGTGGGCGTGACGCTGGTGAAGGTGCTCGTGCTCGTCGGGCTGGCGCGCCTCTTCAAGACCGCCGCCGACCAGACCGCGGTCTTCGCGGTGGCGCTCTCCCAGGTGGGCGAGTTCGCCTTCGTGTTGTTCAGCTTCGCCCAGGCGAGCGGCGTGCTCCCCGGCGAGGTGGCCGAGCCCATGGTCGCGGTGACCGCCCTGTCCATGGCGGCGAGCCCCCTCCTGCTCGCGCTCAACGAGCGGGTGATCGTGCCGCGCCTGCGGCCCTCCGCCCGCGCCGACAGGCCCTCCGACGTGGAGGACGAGGGCGCCTCCGTCATCGTGGCCGGGTACGGCCGCTTCGGGCAGATCTGCGCCCGCTTCCTCCGCGCCAACGGCTTCCCCTGCACTCTGCTCGACGTGGACTCCGAGCAGATCGAGGTCATGGCCCGATTCGGGGCGCGGGTCTTCTTCGGCGACGCCTCGCGGCTCGACCTGCTCCGCGCCGCCGGGGCCGCCAAGGCCCGGCTCCTGATCGTGGCGGTGGACGACCCGGCGAAGGTGAAGGAGATCGTGCACCTGGCCCGGACCCACTTCCCCCACCTGGCGGTCCTCGCGCGGGCGCGGGGCCGGGGGGACGCGATGGATCTCGTGGAGATCGGGGTGGAGGGGGTCTACCGGGAGACCTTCGACGCCTCGCTCCGGACCGGGGTGGACGCGCTCCGCCTGCTCGGGGTGCACGCCCATCGTGCCGAGCGCTCGGCGCGCACCTTCCGCCGCCACGACGAGGCGGCGATGGTGGAGATGGCCTCGCGGCGCGGCGACCAGGCGAGCTTCGTGCAGAGCGCCCGCGAGCGCCTGCGCATGCTGGAGGAGGCGCTCCAGGCCGACCTCGGCCGGGCCGATCGCTTCGGGGAGTCGGGGTGGGACTCGGAGGACGTCCGGCGGGCCAGCACCGAGCGCCGCTGAGGCGTCTAGCGCACCGCCGAGGGCTCGCGGGGTCCACGGAGCGTGAATTCCCCGGGCGACCCTTTGCGCGGCCCGCGGCGCCGGGCAAGGTGGGCCCATGCGCTTGACCCTCGCCTTCGTCCTCGCCCTCGCCGCCTGCTCCGACAAGGGAGACGACACCGGGCTCACCTCCGCCGAGTGCACCGCCACCGTGGTCTCCACCTTCCCCGCCGCGGGCGAGGAGCACTTCTACCGCGACCCCTTCGGATTCGTGCTGAGCGCGCCGGACGCCGGGGCCAGCATCACCACGGACGTGCCCGGGAGCCTCTCGGTGTCCGAGGACGGCCTCACCCTCTCCTGGGTGCCGTCCTCGCCGCTGTCCCCGTCCACCTCCTACCTGGCCACCCTGAACAGCTGCGGCGGGACCACGGAGCTCGCCTTCAGCACCTCCGTCCTGGGCACGCCGTTGGCGGACCCCACCTCCATCCTCGGGAACGTGTACGAGCTCGACCTCCCCAACGCCAACGTGGTCCAGCCCGAGGGCATCGGCCCGGTCCTCTCCACGCTCCTGGAGGTGGTGCTCACCGAGGTCGTGGCGGTCACCGCCAGCGAGGTGGACGTGCTCGGCGCGGTCGCCGTCCCCAACAGCAACCCGGCCACCGAGGACTACTGCGTCCCCACCATCGACTTCCCGGCCGCCGACTTCGCCGAGCAGCCCTTCCTCCACCTCGGCCCGGCCGACGTGGACCTCGTCGTCTCCGGCGCGATCGTCACCGTGGGCGACCTCGAGCTGACCGGCGCCTTCGCCTCCGACGGGTCCTACCTGGGCAACGGCGTGCTCACCGGCCTGGTGGACACCCGGCCCCTCGCGCTGGTGGAGAACCCCGAGGGCGACGGGAGCGACATCTGCGAGCTCGTCGGGAGCTTCAACGTGGAGTGTCAGCCCTGCCCGAGCGACGGGGCCGCCTTCTGCCTGGACCTGCGCGCGGAGGACATCGTGGCGCAGCTCCGGGCCGACATCGACCTGGTCGAGGTCACCGGGTACAACTGCGAAGGCTGCGAGAGCGGGCCCCCCGCCGACGGCGCCGTCTGCGAGGGCTGATCAGCGCCGGTACAGCTCGTCGATGAGCTCCCGGTGCCGCTCGGCGATCACGCGGCGCTTCAGCTTCATGGTCGGGGTCAGGCAACCGTTCTCCACCGTGAGCGGCTCGCCCAGCCACGCCCAACGCTTCACCTGCTCGAAGCTCGCCAGCCCGGCGTTGACCTCGGCCACCCGGGCGGCGGCGGCCGCGTCCCGCTCGGCGGGGGTACCCGAGCGCTCCGGGTCCGGGGCGAACAGCGCGACGAGGTAGGGCCGCGCGTCGCCGATCACCACCGCCTGGCCCACGAGGCCGCCCTCGAGCCGCTTCTCGATGTTCACCGGGGGGATGTTCTTCCCGCCGGCGGTCACCAGGATCTCCTTCTTGCGGTCGATGATGCGGAGGAAGCCGTCGGCGTCGATCTGCCCGATGTCGCCGGTGCGGAACCAGCCGTCCTCGGTGAAGGCGGCCGCGGTGGCCACGGGGTCCTCCCAGTAGCCGGCGAACATGCCCGGCTGGCGCACCAGCACCTCCCCGTCGGCCTCCAGCCGGAGCTCGGTGCCGGCGAGCGGCTTGCCCACCGTGCCGAAGCGGAAGTCGTCACGGCGGTTCTGCGTGGCCGGGGCGCAGGTCTCGGTGAGCCCCCAACCCTCGATCACCCCGATTCCCAGGGCGTGGAAGAAGCGCGCCACCTCCGGGTTGAGCGCCGCCCCTCCCACCGCGAGGATCTCGAGCGAGCCGCCCAGGCGGCCCCGTACGGTGCGGAGCACGAGCCGCTCGGCGAGCGCGTGCTGCAGGGCGAGCAGGGCCGGAACCGGCGCGCCCCGCTCGCTGGCGTCCGAGACCCGTCGCCCGACCTCGAAGGCCCAGCCCACGATGCGCTGGCGACGCGCCGGCTGCTCGGCGATACCCGCCTCGATTCTCGCCTTCATCTTCTCGAGCACCCGGGGCACGGCGAGGATCACGTGGGGCCGGGCCACCGGGATGAGGGCGGGCATCCCGTCCAGGGTGGGGCACCACCACGCCTCGATGTCCTCGAGCAGCGCCCGGTAGGCGGCCATGCGCTGGAGCGAGTGGGCCAGCGGGAGGTAGACGATGCTGCGCGCGCCGGGAGGGAGCGGCAGCGCGGCGACGCTCGCGACGCACACCGCGTGGAAGGCGCCGTGGGTGATGGCCGCCCCCTTCGGGTTCCCGGTCGTCCCGGAGGTGTAGATGAGCGTGCACAGGTCCTCCGGGCGGACCTCGGCGGCCCGGGCGCGGAATGCGGCGAGATCGGCCGGCGGGGCCTCGTCGGCGAAGTCCCACCGGAGGGCGACGGTGCCGTCGGGGATGTGCCCGGCCAACTGGGACAGGCGCCCCGGGTCCTGCACCAGGAGGACGCGGGCGCGCGAGTGCCGGAGCTGCCAGCCCACCGCCTCGGGGGTGAGGGTGGGGTAGATGCCGACCGTCACCCCCCCGAGCGACAGGGTGGCGAAGTCGGACTCGAGCCAGTGCGGGTCGGGGTCCCCCAGGATGGCCACCCGGTCGCCCTTGCCCACGCCCAGCGCGGCGAGCGCCGCCGCGGTGCGCGCCACCGCCGCCTCGCTCTCCCGCCAGGTCCGGCTTCCCCAGGCTTCCCCCGCGCGCACGTGCATCGCGGTCGCGTCGGGAGCGCGCGCCACTCGGTCGAGGAAGAGCTGCGGGATGGTGGGCATCGGCGGCAGGGTATCGCGTCGGCCGGGGCTCACGGGCGGCGCCTGTGGCGGGTGGACTGGGGTAGCATCCGACCGTGTGGTCGCGGGTCGAGCAGGCGAGCGGACACTGGGTCGGCCGGTTGGGCCTGACGGTGGGGATGATGCTCGTCGGCCTGGGTGGCTACCTCGCGGTGAACGGGCGGGTACCGCCGCGCCTGGCGTTGTTCACCCCGCTGGACGAGGCCATCCCCTTCCTCCCCTGGACGCTCCTCCTCTACCACTCCTACTACGTGCTCCCGCTCGCGATCGCGATGCGCGCCCCGCCCGAGGACTACCTTCGCATGGTGCGAGCGGCGGTACCCGTCCTGGTCGTCACCTTCACCTGCTTCCTCTTGCTCCCCGCCACGTTCCCGCGCCCCGGCTGGGAGGCGGCCGGCGACCTGTGGGGCCCGGCCTTCCGCTGGCTGCACCAGGTGGACGGTCCGGCGAACACCTTCCCCAGCTTCCACGTGCAGATCACCGTGCTCGCCTGGTACCGGAGCCGCGGGTGGCCCTCGCGCTGGCTCTGGACGGCGTGGGCGTTGCTGGTCATCCTCTCCACGATGACGACCAAGCAGCACTTCGTGGCCGACGTGGTGGCCGGCGTGGTGATCGCCTGGGTCGCCTGCCGCTGGGCGGATCGCGCGTGAGCGCGACCGCCTTCGTCCTCGCCGCGGGCCTGGGCACCCGGCTCCGGCCCCTCACCCTCGGCACGCCCAAGCCGCTCCTGCCCGTGGCCGGTCGCCCGATCCTGGACCACGTGCTCGACCAGCTCCGGGCCGCGGGCCACGAAGAGGTCGTGGTCAACGCCTTCTGGCTGCCCGAGCAGATCGTGGCGTGGGGGGCGGGGAAGCCGGGGGTGACGGTGGCGGTGGAGGCGCCCGCCATCCTCGGGACCGGCGGCGGGCTCCGGGCGGCTCGCCACCTCCTGGCCGAGCGCTTCCTCGTGCTCAACGGCGACGTGCTCTCCGACGTGGACCTCGCCGCCCTCTGGGCGGTGGACGCGCCGGCGGTCATGGCGCTCCGCCCGCAGGACGCCCCGGTCCACACGCCGGTGGCGATGCGCGACGGGGTGGTCGCCGGCATCCGGGGGGTGGTGGGCGAGCCCGACGGCGCCTACCACTTCACCGGGATCCACGCGCTGCGCCGGGAGGTGCTGGAGCTCGTGCCTCCCGATGGGGAGCGGTGCATCGTCCGGACGGCCTACCGGGCGCTCGTGCCCACCGGCGTGGTGCGCGCGATCGTGCACCGGGGCCGGTGGGACGACATCGGCACGCCCGAGGCCTACGCCGCGGCCGTGGCGGCCCGAGCGCCCTGAACCCCGGTCCGCTAGCAGTCCGGCAGGCTGCTCGCGAGTTGCGTACCTCTTGGACCTCTTGGGATTTGTTGGCGAATAATCAAGCTTGAAGGCCATTGTGCAGCCGAAATTTCTGCGGTAGGCTCCTGCCATGGACCGCAGCGACCGCGGCGAGAACGAGCCAGGCGACACCCCCTCGGGAGGGGGTGGGGGCTCGGACTCGGGAGGGTCCCGGCGGCGGTCGGGCGCGAGGGACACCGGCGAGACCGAGGCGCAGCGGCAGGAGGCGTTCCTCACCGCCATCGTCGAGAACGTCCCGAACATGCTGTTCGTGAAGGAGGCCAACGGGCTCCGGTTCGTGCGGTTCAACCGCGCCGGCGAAGAGCTCCTCGGCTACTCGCGCGACGATCTGCTGGGTCGGAGCGACCACGACTTCTTCCCGAAGGATGAGGCCGATTTCTTCGCCGAGAAGGACCGTGAGGTGCTCCGCGGCGGGGTGGTGGTGGACATCCCGGAGGAGCCCATCCACACCCGGGGGGGGCTGCGCTGGCTCCACACCCGGAAGGTGCCGGTGGTCGACGCCGCCGGGAAGCCGCTCTACCTCCTCGGCATCTCCGAGGACATCACCGCCCGCAAGCTCGTCGAGGAGGAGCGCGACCGGCTCATCGGGGAGCTGCGCCGGTCGAACACCGATCTCGAGCAGTTCGCCACCGTGGTCAGCCACGACCTCGCGGAGCCCCTGCGCAAGATCCAGATGTTCGGGCAGCGGCTGAAGGCGTCCATGGGCGCCGAGCTCAACGCCGAGGCGGAGGACAGCCTCCGGCGCATCGACGGCGCCTCGGCGCGCATGCAGGAGCTCCTCACGGGCCTGCTCACCTGGTCGCGTATCGCCACCCGGGGGCGGCCGTTCGAGCGCGTGCCCCTGGACGAGGTGCTCGACGAGGTCGTCGGAGACCTCGCCGCCCGGCTCGAGCAGTCGGGAGGGACGGTCCAGGTGGACCCCCTGCCGACCGTGCTGGGCGACCGTCCGCAGCTCCGGCAGCTCTTCCAGAACCTCGTCGCGAACGGGCTGAAGTTCCACGCGCCCGGGGAGCGTCCCGCCGTCCGCGTCTCGGCCGGACCGGCGCGCCCGGGGCGGGTGGAGATCCAGGTGTGCGACACCGGGATCGGGTTCACCGCGGAGGACGCGGCTGTGCTCTTCCAGCCCTTCCAGCGGCTGAACGGGCGGGACCAGTTCGAGGGCACCGGCATGGGCCTCGCGATCTGCCGGCGCATCGTCGAGCGCCACGGGGGGACCATCCGGGCCACCGCGCAGCCCGGGAAGGGCGCCTGCTTCGCGGTGGATCTGACCGCCGGCTGAGCCGGCTCAGTCCGCGGCGGCCAGCTCGGGGGCGGCCTCGTCGTCCAGATCGGAGCGGAGCGACGCGTTCCAGCTCTCCACCGCGTCGTCGACCTGGCTCGGGGTGTAAGCGTGGCCCACCGAACGCTGGAGGCGTGGCACCCCCACGGCCCAGCCGACCCCGCCGCCTGCGGCGAGGCCCCCCGCGGCGAGGAGCACGGCCGGCGCCACCGGGTCGTCCGCCCCGGCGAGGCTGACGCCCGCGAGGCCCAGGAGCGCGCCCGACACCAGCAGCGCGCCGCCGCCGACCAGCGACCCCCGCCGTTGGTCGCGTAGACGGTCCACGGTGGGGAGGTCGCCGATGGTCTGCGCGAATTCCACGGCACCGAGGGGGAGCCCGTCGCCGCGCACCACCTCCCAGCGGGTCAGGCTGGAGCCCTCGCGGGCGAGGGGGCGGGGGTCGGGCTGGGTGTGGATCACGCGGGTCAGGCGGGCCCCGTCGTAGACCGCCACCGGCTCGGGCGGCTCGGCCGGCTCGGGCGGCTCGGCCGGCGCCGGCGCGGGCGGCGGAGCGGTGAGCAGGCCCGACACGGCGGCGGACACGGTGTCGACGGCGTCCGGCGGGGCCACCACGAGGGGTGGGGCGAAGGCGAGCAGCGGGGCCGGCGGGGCCACCAGGAGGGGCGGCGCCGGGACCACTTCCGCGGTCGGCGGGGTGGCCTCCCGTGCGGGCGGGCCGACCACGACCGCGGGCGCCGGAGCGGACGGGGGAGGCGCCGTCGGCGCGACCACGGTGGGGAACGGGGGATCGCCGCCGGCAGCCGCGGCGCGGAGCGCCTCCGCCCGGGCGCCGGGGTCGTCACCGAGCGAGGCGCGCAGGAAGAGGCGGACCACGGTGGGGTCGGTCCGCCCCTGGTCTTCGAGGTGCGTGAGCACCGCGAGCGTCTGCGCAGCGCGGGGGGTGGAGGCGGGGTCCAGCGCGGCGAACTCGCCCGCCAGCCACGAGCGCCGCGCGGCGTGGTCGGGGAGGGCGAGGAGGTGCGCGAGGGCGGACTGTTCCCAGGGCGGGGGTGGGGGCGGCGGGGCCGCCGGCTCGGGCGTCGGCGCCGGGGCCGGGCTCGGGCTCGGGCGCGGGCGCGCGCGCGCCGTGGAGGAGGCCGCCCGCACCGGCGTAGGGGCCGCCGCGACCGTGGCATCCGGCTTTGTGGGGGGGGCCTCGCTCCGGCACGTGCCCGAGCGGGTGACGCTCCACCGACCGTCGTCCGCCACCGTGACCCCGATCGCGCACGCGACCCCCGCGTTGGCGCGGCTCCGGGCCAGCGCCGACTCGCCGAGCCCGGTCCCGCGCAGCAGGCGGACCAGCGGGAGGAGGTTGGCGGCGACCGCTTCGCGGACCAGCTCCTCGTCGTCGCCGGTGGTGACCACCACGACGAGGCCGCCCTCGGTGGCGGCGCGGGTGCGGACCAGCGTGTCGGCGAGCGCGGGGGTCGAGAGGGTCTCGGCCCAGGCGGAGGCGAGGAGCCACAACATGGCCTCGCATCGGTCGACCGCGCCCGGGCTTTAGCGAACCCTCAGGGGTTTCGGCCCTCGTCGCGCGCCCTCACCGACTCGCGAGCTCACGCGCCTGGGCGAGCCACTCGGCGGCGGGACGGGGGGTGGTCGTCCCCGGCTGGAAGACCTCGATGGGGCGGCGCGCCCCGTCCGACCGGACCACGAAGGCGGCGGGCACGGTGGTGACGCCGAAGCGGTCGGCGATGGACTGGTTGTCGGGGGTGGCCGCCGGGGCGACCCGCACCCGGATGCCCTGGGCCAGCCAGCCCCGCACGTCCCGGTCGGCGAAGATCGCCTGCTCGACGGCGACACACTCGGGGCAGGCCTCGTCCCGGGCGAACCAGACGAGCATCGGGACCTTGCGCTCCTGCTGGTCCTGCACGGCGTGCTTGAAGCCGACGGCGCCGCTGCTCCAGAACTCGTCCATCACGTGGTCGGCGGCGGTGCTGGTGATCGTCGAGCCCGCGATCGGTTCGGGCTCCGGCGCTTCGGGCTGGGCCTGGACCATGACCACCACGAGCAGCACCAGGCCGAGCGCACCCAGCACGAGGAGCGCGCCGATGCCCGCCTGCCGGACGCGGGGGCCGCGGTCCTTGCCCGGCTTCCACTTGCCCACCACCACGCCGCAGTTGGCGCACTCCTTGGCCCGCGTCTGCTCGATCCCGCAGCGCGGGCAGATCATCCTGGCCGTTCCGTGCCGATCTTCGCTGTTCACCCCGCCCGCATATCTCACGGCCCGGCGGTCGCGAGGGCTACCCGCCGACCTTGGCGAGCCGCGCCTCGAGGTCGCACCCCGGTTGATGACCGGCCCCGCACGCGGCCCGGGCGTCCTGCCGGGCGGCGGCGCCGTCCCCGAGTCGGAACGCGGCGTTGGCCCGATCCACCAGCGCCTTGCCGTCCCCCGGGCGACGCTTCAGCAGCTCGTCCAGCGCCTTGATCGCCCCCGGGTCGTCCCCGCTGCGGGCGCGCACCCAGGCGAGCCCCTCCCACCCCTCCAGCAGCGACGGGTCCATGGCCACCGCCGTCTCGAAGTCGACCACCGCGGCGACCGAGTCCCCCGCCCGCGCGTGGGCCCGGCCGCGCAGGTTGAGCGCATCGGCCCGGCGGGGGTCGCGCTCGAGCGCGCGGGTGCACAGGTCCACCGCGTCGCCGTCCTGGCCCGCGTCGTACGCTGCCAGGGCCTCGGCCACGAGCCGGTCCGGGTCCGCGGCGGGACCGGACTCCGTGCCCACGCCGCCGCTCTCGCCCAGCGCGATGGGAACCGGCCGCCCGGCTTCGTCGAAGGACGCCGCCTCGATGCGCCAGGCGCCGTCCTGCGCCACGAGCCGGGTGCGCACGGCCGCCTCGCCCTTGGGCCCGCTCACCGAGTGGCTGAACTGGGCGGCCTCCTCGTCCACGTGCCCCTGGGGCAGCCACCCCAACTGCACCGGGTCCCCCACCCGTGCGCGCACCTCGGCGTTCTCCTTGACCCAGGCGCCCGAAGCGAGCCACGCGGGCTCAGAACGCAGCGACTGGAGGTACCAGACCCCGGCCCCGACGGCGGCGACACCGAGGCTGAGCACCAGCCCACCGCAACCCGCGCCGATCCACACTCCGGTCCGGGAGCTCATGCGCGCGTTGTATCACCGCGCCGGGCGGACCCGGGCGCCGCGACGGTGCACAGCGCGGAGGGGAAGACCCGACGCACCCGCACCGGGAGGGGACGGACCAGCGCGGCGAGCTCGTCCCGGGTGACGGCGCGGCGCACCGAGGCGATGCCGTCGTGCCGGGTGTCGGGGCCGAAGCCGAGGAGCGCGCAGGCGAGGGGCCAGCCGAGGACCCCGCTGATGCTCGGCTCCACGTCGAAGAGGTAGGCGGAGCGGGCCACGCGAGCCAGCTCGGCCACCAGGGCCGTCCGCGCCCCGGAGCTCAGGTGGTGGAGCATGAGCGTGCTGGTGGCGAGGTGGACCTCGCCGTCGCCGAAGGGGAGGGCGGTGGCGTCGCCCACGAAGACGGTGGCGGCGCCGCCGAGGCGGGCCTGGGCCATCGCCACGTAGGCCTCGGAGCGGTCCACTCCGTGCAGCTGCACCGGCAGATCGGAGCGGGCCAGCGCCTCGAGGAGGCCCCCGGGGCCCGTGCCCACGTCCAGGATCCGGAACGGGGTGGGACGGCCCTGGGCCTCCCAGTGCGCGCGCACCTGGCGCAGGTGGAAGCGCGTCCACCCGAAGAGGTGGTTGAAGCGGTCCAGGTCGGAGAGGATGGCGCGGCCGCGCTCGCTCGTGCCCTCGCGGTCGATGATCTCCTCGCGATCGGCCCGCAGCCCGGGGACGATCACCGGGGAGGCCCGGCCAGGAAACGTCCGAGGGGGAGCACGCAGAAGCCCTGGTCCGCGGCGTCGGCCCACTCGACGGCGTAGAGCGCCAGCGGGGTCGCGCCTTCCCCCACCGTTCCGCAGCCCGTCCACCCGCGCGCGCGGAGCCAGGCCGGCTTCCGCGCCTTCGCGCACCGGTTGAGGCCGTCCAGCGCCCCCTCGCCCTCCACCGGGCGGCAGAGCTCGGCCCGCTCCACGTCGAACACGGTGACCTTCCACTCGCCCGCCGGCCGCTTCGCGCCGAGCGCGGTGAGGACCGCCGTGGCGTCGCCCCCGTGGGCCTCGGCCAGCGCCAGGAGCGCCCGGGTGCTGACCACGGGGAGCAGCTCGTGGGCGCCGGCCCGCTCCCGCTCGGGGCTCAACCAGGCCACCTGCACGCGCTCGGGTGGCACCTCCAACGGCGGGCACACCTCCTGGGCGAGGGCGAGGCCCAGGGCGAGGATCACGCCATCCCCATGGCGCGGGCGCGCAGCGCGAGCTCCTCGTGGGCCGGGCAGCCCAGCAGGTCGAGGCGAGGCGCCTGCTCCCGCGTCTTGAGGAAGCGGGCCCGCAGCGCGCGGAGCCGGGCCACCGCGTCCACCGCGAGGTCCTCCTGCCCCTTGTCCTCCTCCTGCAGGCGGATCAGGTGCTCCCAGGCGGCCACCTGTAGGTCGGGTTCCTTGCAGGCCAGGAACACGTCCACGGTGGCCGCGGTGGCGGCCCGGAGCTGCTCCTCGAGCGGGAAGCGACCGCGGACCGCCTTCATCTCCAGGTCGTCGGAGACGACGAGCCCCTCGAAGCCGAGGCGCCCCCGCAGGATGCCGCGCAGGATGGGGGTGGACATGGTCGCGGGGACCTTCTCGTCCCAGGCCGGGTACACCACGTGCGCGGTCATGACCGTGCCCACCCCGGCCCGGATCGCGGCCTCGAACGGGCGGAGCTCCACGTGCTCGAGCTCGTCCCGGTCCTTGTCCACCACCGGGAGCTCCAGGTGGGAGTCCGTGGCGGTGTCGCCGTGGCCCGGGAAGTGCTTGGCGCAGGCGATGCACCCCGCGTCCTGCATGCCGTCCACGAACGCGGCCGCGTGCCGCGCCACCGCGTCCACCGCCCGGCCGAAGGCGCGGTCGCCGATGACCGGGTTCTTCGGGTTCGAGTCCACGTCCACGTCCGGGGCGAAGTCGAGGTCGAAGTCCATGGCCCGGAGCTCGCGCCCCATCGCGCGCCCGACCGCGCGCGTGAAGGCCGGCTCGCCCACGTTCCCCACCCAGCGCATCGGCGGCCACACCGTGGCGGGCGCCTTCACCCGCTGCACCCGACCGCCCTCCTGGTCCACCGAGCGCAGGGGGGGCAGGTCGCGGGGGAGCAGGGAGGCGAGCTCCCGGTTCAGCTCGCGGACCTGGGCGGGGTCCTCCACGTTGCGCGCGAAGAGGACGAAGCCCCCGGGCCGGCAGGCGCGGATCCAGGTCCGCTCGGTGTCGGTGAGCGCCGTCCCCGCGATGCCCACGATGAGCCGCTGGCCGGCGCGCAGCTTCCGGTCCGCGGTGGAGGTGGTGAGCCCGACGACGTGCATGGGCCCTTGTATCGTCAGTGGCCCCGGGCCGGCGGGTGCTCGGCGAGCTCGATGAGCACGCCGTCGAACCCCTTGGGATGGACGAAGATCACGCGGGTGCCGTGCGCGCCGGGGGTGGGACCCTCGGTGAGGAAGGGGTAGCCGAGCGCGCGCAGGCGGGCGACGTCAGCGTCGAGGTCGTCGGTCTCGAAGCAGAGGTGGTGCAGCCCGCCCGCCGGCTTCTTCTCGAGGAACTTCGCGATGGGTCCCTGGCCGTCCAGGGGGTTGACCAGCTCGATGCGGGTCCGGTCCACCGGCAGGAAGGCGGTGCGGGTGAGCGCGGAGGGGACGTCCTCCCGCCCGGCGAGCGTGAGTCCGAGGTCCTCGCAGAAGCGGCGGATCGCGGCGTCCAGGTCGGGGACGGCGATGGCGATGTGGTCGAGGCGGCGGATCATGCCGGACAGCTATCCACCGGGCGGACGGCGGGCAGGCGGCGATTGCCCGGGAGCTGCGGCCCGCGTAGTACGCTGCGGCGATCGTCGGAGCGCCCCCGTGCACCTCGCCCTGTTCCTCCTCGCCTGCACCGGCGCCGCCTCGAAGGTGGACCCCGTGGACTCGGCGCCGCCCACCGACTCGGCCGACGGGGACCCGATCGACGCGACGGACCCGACCGACACCGACACCGACCCCACCGACACGGACACCGATCCGACCGACTCCGGCCCCACCGACACCGACACCACCCCCACCGAGCCCCCGCCCCCCCCCGTGGTCCGGTTCGTGGTGTTGGGGGACGGCGGGGAGGGGAACGACGCCCAGTACGAGGTCGCCGACCGCGTGGGCGAGGTGTGCGCGGCCAAGACCGACGATCGGCCCGGTTGCGACTTCGCGCTCTACCTCGGCGACAACTTCTACGACGACGGCGTGGACGGCGTGGACGACGAGCAGTTCGAGGAGAAGTTCGAGCTCCCCTACGCCGACCTGCACTTCCCCTTCTACGTGGTGCTGGGCAACCACGACTACGGCGAGTGGTCCATCCTCGAGTACAAGGCCGAGTACGAGGTGGAGTACACGGCCTACTCCGACAAGTGGACGATGCCGGACCGGTACTACTCCTTCGTCGCCGAGCACGTGCTGTTCCTGGGCCTGGACACGAACCAGATCATGCTCGAGGACCTCTGGGGTGACGCGGGCCAGCCGGACTGGTTCGCGTCCGAGCTGGCGACCACCTCGGCCGACTGGGTCATCGCCTACGGCCACCACCCCTTCCGCTCCAACGGCGCCCACGGCAACGCCGGGGAGTACGAGGGCTACGACTGGCTCCCCATCGCCAACGGCGCCACCATCGAGGCGTTCATGGAGGAGCAGTTCTGCGGGAAGGTGGACCTCTACTTCGCCGGTCACGACCACAACCGGCAGTGGCTCGAGCCCTACTGCGGCGTGAACCTCGTGGTGAGCGGCGCCGCCGCCAAGACCACGGACCTGGAGGGGCGGGGGAACGCCACGAGCTTCGAGGACGACACCGAGGAGGGGTTCCTCTGGGTGGAGATCCGGGGCGACGTGCTGCGTGGTGAGTTCTGGAACCGCAGCGGGACCCTGGATCACGCGCAGGAAATCACGCGCTGAGGGCGTCGTCGCCGGTCTCCGGTGTCGCAAGTCGTCGCCGTGCCTACCATCCTCGGTCGTCCGGCATAGGCCAAGGCCCGCGAGGTCCGCATGATCGTCTGGTTGCTTTCGCTCGCGCTCCTCGGCTGCGCCGGGGGCGACGGCGAGGGGAAGGGCCCCGAGGGCGAGGAGAAGGAGGAGTTCCAGCCTGATCCCCGCTCCCTGGTCGAGGTCGCCGCGGTGGCCACCGGCTCGGTGGGCAGCCACCTCGTCGGGGCGGCCACGGTGGAGAGCGAGGCCCAGGCCACCATCGTCCCGGAGGCCACCGGCGTGGTCACCGAGCTCCTGGTCGAGGAGGGGGACACGGTGCGGAAGGGGCAGGTGCTCGCGGTGCTCTCGAGCCCCACGCTGGAGGGGAGCTACGCGCAGGCCAAGGGGGAGCTGGAGCGCGCCGAGCGCGACGCGGACTCGGCCCGGCGCCTCTACGCGCAGGGAGCGCTCTCGCGGGCCGAGCTGGACGTCGCCGAGGGGACGCTCCGCGCCGCCAAGACCGCCTTCTCCCAGGCGTCGGACACGCGCGGCTTCACCCGGCTCACGAGCCCCATCGCGGGGACCGTGGCCCAGCGCAACCTGCGCTTCGGCGAGCTGGCCGGGCCCCAGGCGGCGTTCACGGTCGTGGACCTGGACCGGCTGCGGGTGGTCGTCTCCCTGCCCGAGCGCGATGCGCGCCGGGTGCGCGCCGGCCTGCCCGTCGAGCTGGTGAGCGCCTACGACGCCGCGGTGAAGGCCACCGGCAAGGTGCTCCGCGTCGCCCCGGTCATCGACGCCGCCTCGGGCACCTTCCGCACCACGGTGGCGGTGGAGCCCGGGCAGGCGCTGCGGCCCGGCCAGTTCGTCTCGGTGCGCATCGAGGTGGACCGCCACGAGGACGTGCTCACCGTCTCGCGCCGGGCGCTCGTCTGGGAGGAGGGCAAGCCCTACGTGTACCGGGTGACGGAGCTCACCCCGGAAGAGGTGGCCAAGGAGGAGGAAGAGAAGAAGAAGAAGGAGGAGGAGGCCGCGAAGGAGGGCCCTGGGGGCGGCCTGAGCTTCTCCTTCGGCGGGGGGAAGGAGGAGGAGGAGAAGCCGCCCGAGATCCCCGGACCCAAGCGGAAGGCCACCCGGGTGTCGGTGGAGGTGGGCTACGAGGACAACGAGCTGGCCGAGGTGGTGAAGGGGCTCGCGGTGGGCGACCAGGTGGTGGTCGTGGGGAACGAGGCGCTCCGGGACGGCGCCCGCGTGCGGCTGCCGGGCGATCCGACCGTGGCCACCAAGGTGGAGGAGGCCGAGGCGCCCGCCCCGCCCTCCGCGGAAGCCGGGTAGCCCCGCCGTGAGCTTCTACCGCTGGGTCGTGACCCACCCCATCGCCGTCTCCATGGTGACCGTCGCGGTCATCGTGTTCGGCGTGGTGAGCTACTTCCAGCTCCCGCTGAACCTCATGCCCGACATCTCCTACCCCACCCTCACGGTGCGCACGGAGTACCCGGGGGCCGCGCCCGAGGAGGTGGAGAGCCAGATCTCCCGCCCCATCGAGGAGGCGCTGTCCACGGTCGAGGGGCTGGTGGAGATCGAATCCCGGTCGCGGGCCGGCGTGTCCGACGTGGTCCTCGAGTTCGACTGGGACACGTCGATGAACGGCGCCTCGCAGGACGTGCGGGAGCGCATGCAGACCACGTTCCTGCCCGACGGGGCGGACCGTCCGCTGATCCTCCGCTACGACCCCTCGCTCGACCCCATCCTGCGGGTCGCCCTCTCCGGCGAGGACGGCGCCAGCCTGCTGGTGCTCCGCGAGTACGCCGAGAAGGAGCTGAAGCGGAAGCTCGAGGCGGTGGACGGGGTGGCGGCGGTCAGCGTGCGGGGCGGGCTCGAGCGCCAGGTGGTGGTGGAGCCCCGGGAAGACTGGCTCGCGGCCCGCGGGGTGACCCTGGACGCGCTCGCGGCCGTGCTCGGCGCCGAGAACGTGAACCTGGCGGGCGGCATCGTCCGCGAGGGCGAGAACGAGTACCTCATCCGCACGCTCAACGAGCTCCGCGGGCTCGACGAGGTCCGCGAGCTGGGCATCCGTCGCCCCGACGGGACCGTGGTGCGGGTGGGCGAGGTGGCCACCGTGAGCGAAGGCGCCGCCGACCGGGAGGTCGTGACGCGGCTGGACGGCGCCGACGCGGTGGAGCTCGAGGTCTACAAGGAGGCCGACGCGAACCTCGTGTCGGTGGCACGGGCGGTGAAGGCGGAGCTCGAGGGCGCGGCCCTGGGCACCGGCATGCAGACCCACGTGCTGGACGACCAGGCGGCGTTCATCGAGGCCGCGCTGGGGGACCTCTTCTGGAACGCGCTCCTGGGCGGCATCCTCGCCATCCTCATCACCTTCGTCTTCCTGCGCGACTGGCTCACCACCGCCATCATCTCGAGCGCCATCCCCATCTGCCTCCTCGTCACCTTCGCGGTGATGTACGGGGGCGGCACCTCGCTGAACCTCATGTCCCTGGGCGGCATCGCGCTCGGGATCAGCATGGTCATCGACGCCGGCACCGTGGTGCTCGAGAACATCCAGAACCACCTGGACGCCGGGAAGAGCCGTCGTGAGGCGGCGGTGCTCGGCACCTCCGAGGTGGCCGCGGCCGTCTTCGCCTCCGTGTTGACCTCGATGGCGGTGTTCTTCCCCATCGTCTTCGTGGAGGGCATCGCCGGCCAGATCTTCGCCGACCTGGCCCTGACGGTGGTGTTCTCCCTCCTCGCGTCCCTCGCCGTCGCGCTGCTCCTCATCCCGATGCTCGGCTCGCTGGCGTTCTCGGTCGAGGACGCCCCCGGTCGCGCCCGCGACGTGGTGCCGTGGACCACCCGCGAGGCGGTCTGGCTCCCGCTGCGCCAGAAGCGCGCGTGGTGGGCCTGGCCCTGGGCGCTCGGCCGGGCGCTCTTCACGTTCCTCACGCTCGGGCTCTGGCGCCTCGGCGTGACCGTCCAGAGCTGGCTCGGGCGCCCGATCCTCCGGCTCCTCGGAGGTCTCCTCCACCTCCTGAACCGGCTCACCCTCTGGTTCGCGGACCGCTTCCTCGCCGGCTACGGGCGCGTGGAGGGGCTCTTCGCGCGCTGGCTCGCCGGCGCCCTGCGCCACCCCGGCGCCATCCTGGTCGTCGCCTCGGCGCTCTTCCTGGCCTCCGTGCTGGCCTTCGGCCGCATCGGCTCGGAGCTCATCCCGCAGGTGCACCAGGGGCGCTTCACCGTGGAGGCCTCGCTCCCGGTGGGGACTCCGCTCTCCCGCACCGACGCGGTGATGCGGCAGATCGAACAGGAGCTGGTGGCCGTTCCGGGGGTGGAGACGGTCTGGAGCGTGGTGGGGACCGAGCGCGGCGCGGAGGCCAAGGCCGACGAAGGGGAACACAGCGCCCGCATCCTGGTGGAGCTCGCCCCGGGTGGGGACCTCGAGGCGCGCGAGGCGCAGGTGATGCAGGACATCCGGGACCGGCTCTCGGCCTGGCCCCGGGTCTCGGTGCGCTTCGCCCGGCCGTCGCTCTTCTCCTTCCGCACCCCCATCGAGGTGGTGCTGCACGCCAACGAGCTCGCGACCCTGCGCGAGGCGTCCCGACGCGGGCTCGCCGCCCTGCAGGGCGTCCCCGGGCTGACCGACCTGCGCTCCTCGCTCACCGACGGCTACCCCGAGGTGCGGGTGCGCTACGACCGCCTGCGGCTCGACGCGCTGGGCCTCGGCGTGGGCGACGTGGCCCGCGCGGTGCGGAACAAGGTCCAGGGGGTCGAGGCGACCCGGCTGGCGCGGGGCGAGCGCCGGGTGGACCTGCTGGTCCGCCTCGCCGAGCAGGACCGCGCCTCGGTGGACGACGTGGGCGGGATCAACGTCAACCCCGCGCTCGTGCCCCCCATCCGGCTCGACACCGTGGCCACCCTGGAGGAGGCGACCGGTCCGTCCGAGATCCGCCGCATCGATCAGCAGCGCGCGGTGGTGCTCTCCGCCAACCTGGTGGGCTTCGACCTCTCGGGTACGGCGGACCGGGTGGGGCAGGCTCTGGCTGGCGCCGGCCTCCCCGCCGGAGTCCAGGTGGACCTCGCGGGGCAGAACCGCGAGATGGAGCGGTCGGTGAGCTCCCTCTGGGGGGCCCTGGCCCTCGCGATCTTCCTGGTCTACGTCATCATGGCCAGCACCTTCGAGTCGGTGCGGGATCCCTTCGTGATCCTGTTCTCGGTGCCGCTCGCGCTGGTGGGGGTGGCGGCCGGGTTGTGGCTCACCGGGACCCCCATCTCGGTGGTGGTGTTCATCGGGCTCATCGTGCTCGCCGGCGTCGTGGTGGCGAACGCCATCGTGCTGGTGGACGCCATCAACCGGCTGCGCGACGCGGGGCGGGACATGGACGCCGCCATCCAGGAGGCGGCCGCGCTCCGCCTGCGCCCCATCCTCATCACCGCGCTGAACTCGGTGCTCGGGCTCCTCCCGCTTGCGCTGGGCTTCGGGGAGGGGGCCGAGATGCAGCGCCCCCTCGCGATCACCGTGATCTTCGGCCTGGCCAGCTCCACCGTCCTGACCCTGGTGGTGGTGCCGGTGGTCTACCGGCTGGTGAGCGGGCGGCGTCGCGCACGGGCGCCCGAGGAGGAGGCGCCCGGCCTGGACGGCACCCCCGGGCTGGCCACGTGAACCGCTGGATCCCCTCGTTCTCCGTCCACCGGCCCGTCACGGTGGTCACGGCGTTCCTGGTGATCTTGGTGGTCGGGCTCATCACCGCCTACCGCATCCCGGTCCAGATGATGCCCTCGGGCTGGACCCCGCCCTACCTCTGGATCTGGGTTCCCTACGAGGACTCCACCCCCATCGAGACCGAGGCCCGGATCGTGAAGCCGCTCGAGGAGCAGCTCGCGACCATGCCGGGGCTCAAGTCCATCGGCAGCTCCTCGCGCTCGGACAACGGCAGCATCGAGCTCGAGTTCCACGGCTCGGTGGACATGGACGAGGCCTACAACGGCGCCTCCGACCGCATCGAACGCACCATGCCCGACCTGCCCGACGACGTCGAGCGCGCCTTCATCTGGCGCTTCGACCCCTCGGACGAGCCGGTGATCTGGGCCGGGATCTCGGTGCCGGAAGGCGCGGAGGACGTCCACTACCTCGTCACCCGCCTCATCCAGAAGCGGCTCGAGCGCATCCCCGGGGTGGGCCGGGTGGACGTGTGGGGGGTGGACGAGGCGATCGTCTGGATCGAGTTCGACCGCGAGGCCGTGATGGCCCACGGGGTGGACCTGCTGGCGCTCATGAACCGACTGGGGGCCGACAACTTCCAGCTCGCGTCAGGGCGCGTGGAGGACCGCGGCCAGGTCCGGTACGTACGTGCGCTCGCGCGCTTCGAGGACCTCGAGGACATCCGCGGCTGGCCGGTGGCGGAGGGCGTCCGGCTGGAGGACGTCGCCAAGGTCAGCTACCGCGCCGCCGCGAGCGCGGACATCAACCGCATCGACGGGCAGGACGGGGCGGCCCTGGCCATCAACAAGGAGTCGAGCGCCAACACGGTGGAGGTGTGCGACGCGGTGCGCGAGGCCTTCGCCGAGCTGGAGGCGGACCCCCGCCTCGCCGGGTTCGAGTTCCCGGTCTTCTTCGACCAGGGCGCGCTCATCAGCGACTCGATGGACGCGCTGGAGGAGAGCGCGCTGGAGGGGGGGCTCCTGGCCATCCTCGTGCTGGTGCTCTTCCTACGGGAGTGGCGGATCACGGCGCTCATCGCCGCGACCATCCCCAGCTCCATCCTCCTGGCGCTGGGGGTCATGTACTTCAGCGGGAGCTCGCTCAACCTGCTCTCGATGCTCGGGCTGATGCTCGCCACCGGCATGATCGTGGACAACGCCGTCGTGGTTGTGGAGGCCATCTACCGGCGGCGGCAGGCGGGCGAGTCCGCGGTCCACGCCGCCGTGGAGGGCACCGCGGAGATGCTGCTCCCCATCGTGGCCAGCACGCTGACCTCGGTGGTGGTGTTCCTCCCGATGCTCCTCATGAGCGAGGACGCCACCTTCACCTTCTTCATGGGCGCCCTGGCCCTGCCCATCATCTATCTCCAGGTGGGCGCGCTGCTCATCACGCTGCTCTTCACCCCCCTCTCCACCGTCTGGCTGGCCCGCACCCAGGTGCGTGACGAGGCCCGGTGGATCGCGGCCCTGGGCCGCTGGGTGGACCGCGGGGTGCACTGGACCCTCTGCAACCGGGTGGACGCCGCGATGTGGGCGCTGGCCGCGCTCTTCCTCACCGTCGTGCTCCCCATGGAGTCGGTCGGCTGCTCGGACGAGTCCGAGTCCAACCTCAACGACTTCACCGTCCGCTACGAGGTCCCTGCCGCCTACACCTACACCGAGCGGCTCGAGGTGGTGAAGGCCTTCGAGGCCATGGCGGAGGAGAACGAGGCGCGCTGGGGCGTGCGCGTGTACCGCTCGCGGCTCTCGTCGAGCAGCCGGAACGGTCGGCTCTTCGTCTACCTGGACGAGAACGCCGAGGGGGCGATGCCCCGCGAGGAGGTGCTCGCCGAGGTGAAGCGGGGCCTGCCGGACCTCCCGGGGGTGACCGCGACCGTCGGTTGGGGCGAGTCGGGGCAGCAGGGGAACAGCAGCATCTCGGTCAACCTGGTGGGCGAGGACACCGAGCGCCTGCGCGAGCTCTCGGGCGAGGTGCTGCGCCGGATCCGGGCGGTGGAGGGGGTCCTGGGCGCCCACTCGGACGTGGAGACCGAGGGGCAGGACGAGATCCAGCTCGGCGTACGCCGGCAGATCGCGCTCACCCAGGGGATCAGCGCCGAGGCGGTGGGCCGCCTCATCTCCTTCGCGATGCGCGGCATGCCGCTCTCCCCCTGGTACGAGGGCGAGAAGGAGGTCCGGGTCTACTCGCGGTTCACGGTGGAGGACCGCGAGAGCGTCGATCAGTTGCTCGCCTTCCAGATGGGCGGGGCGGGGGGCCCGGTCCCGCTGCGCAACGTGCTCGAGCCCACCGTGGCCAAGGGCTGGGGCAGCATCGATCGGCAGGACCGGCAGACCTCGCTCAACCTCACCGTGGATCTCGGGCCCGACCTCTCCAAGGAGGACGCCTACCTGCGGGTGGAGGACGCGCTCGGCCAGATGGAATGGCCGCGCGGCTACGGTGTGGACCGCGGGAACGAGTGGGAGGAGCAGCAGGCGAGCGACGACGCCCGGACCTTCGCGCTCGTGCTCTCGGCCACCTTCGTGGTGCTGATCATGGGGGTGGTCTTCGAGAGCCTCTTCCTGCCGGTCGTCGTGATGAGCACCATCCCCATGGCCTTCTTCGGGGTCTGGTGGGGCCTCTGGCTCTCCGGCACGCCCTTCGACGCCATGGCCGGGGTGGGGGTGGTGATCCTGATGGGCATCGTGGTCAACAACGGCATCGTGCTCGTGGACGTGGTGGTGGAGCTCGAGAAGACTGGGCTCTCGCGCGACGAGGCGCTGCGGAAGGCCGTGAGCCTGCGCCTCCGCCCCATCCTGATGACCGCGCTCACCGCGAGCATGGGGGTCGTGCCCATGGCCTTCGGCAGCGACACCTTCATCGGGATCCCCTACGCCCCGCTCGGCCGGGTGGTGCTGGCCGGCATGCTGGTGGCGACCGTGCTCACCCTCTTCTTCGTCCCGCTCGTCTACACCGTGGTGGACGACTGGCGGCACATCCTCTGGCGCCGGCTGGCCTACGTCTGGCCCCGGTCGAGGCCCACATGATCGCGCTCCTCCTCTCCGTCGCCCACGCCCAGACCGTCGCGCTCTCCTACGAGGAGGCGCTGGGCCGCGCCGCCGACCGGAACCAGGGCCTGCGGCAGGCGGAGGCGGACGTCTCCGCGGGCGAGGCGCGGCTCCTGGCCGCCCGGGGCGCGTTCGACCCCTCGCTGGCGGCGTCCGGGACCTGGTTCTCCGATCAACAGGAGGGCTACGCCCAGAACTTCGGCTCCGCCTTCTACTCGGACGCCGGCGGCTGGAACGCCGAGGCGTCGGTGAGCGAGTGGCTGCCCACCGGGACCTCGGGATCGGTCACCTTCCGCACCAGCAACGACCGCTACCTCTACCGGCTCACCGATCTGGACCTGGAGTTCGACTCCGACCCCACGTTCAACACCACCCTCAGCCTCGGCCTGACCCAGTCGCTGCTCCAGGGGGCCCGGATGGCCTACAACCTGCGCGGGGTGCGCGCCGCCGCCTCGGCGCTCACGGTGGCGGAGGCGCAGGCGCGGGCCGCCCGGCAGACCACCCTCGCGGACACCGCGACCGCCTACTGGAACCTCCACTACCTGCAGGCGCTCGTGGCGATCGCCGAGGGCACCACCGCGCTCCAGCGCGAGCAGCAGCGGGTGGTCGCGGCGCTGGTGGAGGCGGGCAAGCTCGCCGCGGTGGAGGGGACGCGGATCGACGCCGCGGTGGCGCAGGCGGATCGGGCGCTCCTCGACGCCCGGAACGCCGCAGCGGGGGCGGAAGACCAGCTGGCCGCGCTGATCGGCGGGACCCTGGGTGAGCGCTACGAGCTCACCACCCCGCTGGCCGAGGCCCCGGCCGGTGCTCTGGACCCCGGGCCGGTGGTGGAGGCCGTGCTGGCGGGGAGCCCCGAGCTCGCCGTCCTCCGTGCCGCGCGCGACGAGGCGGCGGCGGGGTGGAAGGACGCTCGCCATGGGCTCCTGCCCGACCTCTCGGTCACGGGCGGGGTGTCGCTCTACGGCTTCGACTACAGCGTCGGCGGGGCGCTCGGGAACCTGGGCAGCCTGGACTACCGGGGGCTCTCGGTGGGGGCGAACCTGACCGTGCCGCTGGGCAACCGGGCCGACCGCGGCGCGGTGGGGGAGGCGCAGGCGGCGCTCGTGAAGGCCGAGAGCCAGGTGACCGATCTCGAGCAGCAGCTCGCGGTGCAGGTCCGCGCCCAGCTCCGCAACATCGAGTCCGCCCGGGAGGCGGTGCGGCTCTCCGAGCTCAACGTGACGCTGGCCGAGCAGACCCTCGCGGTCGAGCAGGCCCGGCTGACCGAGGGACGCTCGCTCCAGAAGGACGTGATCCAGGCGGTCAAGGATCTCGACGCCGCGCGGGTGGAGGCCCAGAACGCGCGGGCGCAGTACCAGCTCGCCCTGCTGGCGCTGGAGCGGATGAAGGGGGGGCTGTAGCGGACCAACCCTTCTTGTTCCCAGCTCCCGGCACCGGTCCCCGCCCCGAAGCGGGCGTGGTGTACTCGGCGACGCTGCCGCGGAATGAGAGGTAGGCCCGGCTTGACGCGCTTTCGGCCAGAATTTGGCGAAAGTATGGGCAAGGCTTGCGGGAGCTGCCCGGCTCGGCGTAGGTGGAGAGATGCTGCTACGGTTCGCGGTCGAGAACTTCCGCTCGGTGCGGAAGTACACCCAGCTCTCCTTCCTGGCGACGAGTCAGAAGGATGAACCGGCGTTTCGCCTGCCATGTCCGGCAGCGCGGTACGGCGTCCTGCCGGTGGTCGGTGTGTTCGGCGGGAACGCATCGGGCAAGTCGAACCTGCTCCACGCCTTGACTACCCTCGGTGATCTCGTGAACCACTCCGCGGCCCGGGCCGGCCCGCAGGAGCCTATTCCCTGGACGCCGTTCCGAATGGAGACGAAGACGGGGGCGCAGCCGACCCAGTTCGACGCCGATTTCGTCGCCGACGGCGTCCTCCACCACTACGGGTTCTCCTACACCGCGAGCGCCGTCCATGAGGAGTGGCTCTACCGTTGGCCCGGGCGCTCCCGCCAGCGGGTGTTCCACAGGTCCGACAGCGACGGGCGGAACCCCTGGTCCTTCGGCCCCACCCTTGGGGGCGCCCGCCGGCTCATCGCGGAGGCGACCCGACCGAACGCGCTCTTCCTGTCCACCGCCGCACTCCTGAACCACGATTCCCTCGGGCAGGTTGCGCGGACCCTCGGCTCGCTGACGCGGACAGCGCGTCGGCTCCAGGGTGACGACTTCCGGCTCGCGCCGAATGATGCCGTGGTGCAGCCCGGAAATCGAGGCGCGGTGGAGGCGTTCCTCCAGGCGGCAGACCTGGGGATCCACGGGTTCGAGCTCCGTGAGGACCCTGATTTGGCGGACATCCGCCGTCGGCTCGCCGAGGATCCCCCAACCGCCCACCTGGCGTCCAAGCTGGCCCGTTCGCTGCAGGTCGAGTTCCACCACCGCGACGAGCGTGGTGGGACCTGGATCCTGCCGTCGATGGCGGAGAGTGAGGGGACACGCGCCGTGGTCCTGCGACTCAACGAGGTCCTTCCCGTACTCGCCGACGCCGGGCTTCTCGTCGTAGATGAGATCGACACCTCCCTACACCCGGATCTCTGCGCGGCGCTGGTTGGCCTGTTCACCTCGGAGCGCACGAACCCTCACGGCGCCCAGCTCCTTTTCTCGTCTCATGACCGCGGCCTCCTCCAGCGACTTCGACGCGACGAGATCGTCTTCACCGACAAGGGTGCGGACGGGGCCACCAGCGTCCGGAGCGCGTCGGATTTCAGAGGCGTCCGGGGGCGCGAAGATCTCCGGCGGCTCCACGAACAGGGGCGGCTGGGCGGGGTGCCGGTGCTGGGAGATTTCCGAGTCGCCCTCCGGCAAGATTTCACGGATGGCTGAAAGGCGCCTCCGGCGGTCTAGTCATTCCCAGGACCTCCCGCGTCCGGTGGTGATCGTCTGCGAAGGGGAGACCGAGAGACAGATCCTGACCCAACTGCGTCAGCATTGGCGAGTAGCGAGCGCCCGCGTCGAAATCGTCGGGTCTGTTGGCGACCCGAAGCGCATCGTCGAGGAGGCGAAGCGGAAGGCGAAAGAGTTCTATCGTGGCGACCGACCCATCGTGGTCGTCGTTTTCGACAGGGACTCACACACCCGTTGGGCGGAGGCGTTGGACCAGGCGCGCGCGCTGGGCTTCGTAGTCGCCGTCAGCAACCCCTGCGTCGAGCTGTGGGGACTCCTGCTACACCGGGATCACACTGCATCGATCGAACCCGCTGCCGCGCAGGCTGCCTTGGCGCAGGTCCACCCCCGGTACCACCACAGGCGCCATCCCTACTTCGATCTCGGGGTGGTCTTGGAGGGCCTGGCGGCCGCGCGGGCCCGGGCCGAGTTGCTGGCAAAGCTCGCTCGCGAAGGGCAGGACCCGTGGAGGAACCCGACCACGTGGTTCGGCCTTGCGGTGGACGCCTTGCACCCTCGACCGGTCGAGGGCTGGGACTCTGGAGGTGCTGTGGAGCACTCTCCGCGCGGCGGCAACTCCCGCCCACGCGGCTGACGGCCGCGTTGAGGACGGCGGGGACGGTACGGCGGCGGCGGCCAGAGCGGAACCGAAGGACGAGCGAGACGGGCCGCATGCGGCGTCGGCTACGGCCTCCGCCCGTGGTCCCCTTGGCGGGGACGGAGGCCACAGGTCCGACCCGGCCGACAAGGGGATCTTCGACCGCGCCAAGGCGGAGGCGGCGAAGCAGGCGCCCTCGGCGGCGGTCGACGGGGCGGTCGCGGCGACCGGGAAGGCGGGCGACGACGCGCTCGACGCCGTCGAGAAGCTCCTCTTCGGCCGGGTGGGCGCCGCCGCGGAGGCGGTGAAGCGGGAGGCGAGGCCGATCCGATCGCGCGCCTCTCGACGCCGCGCGGGTGGAGGCCCAGAACGTGCGGGCGCAGTACCAGCTCGCCCTGCTGGCGCTGGAGCGGATGAACGGGGGGCTGTAGGCCGCGGCCTCCGCGACCGGGCCGGCGGGGCGAGCCCCGAGCTCAGGGGCCCAGCGGGAGGGCGCGCCCGATGGTCGGGTCGGGGTCCACGAGGCGCGCGTACACGACCGGATCCCCGGCGTGCAGGGCGGCCGTCAGCGCGGCCAGGCCGCGGCGCGAACCGTAGTAGTTCGACGCGTCGTGGTCGGCGGCGGTGTTGTGAGCGCGGATCGAGCTGCGGGAGAGGTCGGGCAGGTTCAAGAGCCGGAGCGCCGCGCTCCAGAGGGCGTCGATGCGGTTCTGGTCGGCCGGGTAGTCCAGGAGGCCCGCCAGCGTGAGGAGGAGCATGCCGCGGCGCGCCAGCGGGGTGCCCACGCCGGCGGCGTCGAGGTGGCCGAGGTCGGCGAGGCGGTTCAGGCACTCCGCGGCGACCAGGAGCCGCTTGAGCTCGCGCCCGGCGTGGGCCAACCGGGCGTGGAAGAGCACCTCCACCGAGATGGCGTCGGGACCGGGCACCCGGGTGACCCGGGCCACCGCGGGGAGCCGGGCCAGGTCCTCGGCGAGCGGACCGACCGCCACGTCCAGGGGCGGGTGGGCGGGGTCGAAGAAGCCGCCGGAGCGGAAGGGGTAGAGGAGCTCGCCGCGGCCCGGGAGGGCCGCCCAGAGATCGGAGTACTGCGCGACGCGGTTCATGCTGCCCACCGCCCAGCCGAGGCCGTCGGCGGCCTCGCCCGAGATGGCGGACGGCGGCACCCCCGGGTCCCGGGAGGAGGACCCGGCCGACACGTCCTCGGCGATGGCGGCGAGCTCCAGGTCGAGGAAGCCGTCGTAGGCGTCGGCGCGTCCGTCGCGGTTCACGTCGTCGAAGCGGGCCAGCACGAGCGGGTGCGCGGGACCGAGGAACTGCACGAAGCCGGGCGTGGCCGCCGCCTGGGGGTGGTGCCACTGCGCGGCGCGGACCCGGTCGGAGAGCCGGGCGTGGTCTTCGCGCGCGCACATGCCGCGGAGCAGCGCCACGAAGCAGTCGAGGCCTTCGGAGGCGACCAGGACCTTGTCCGCGTCGGTGCGGAAGTACGTGGAGTCCCAGGAGGACCACACGTCGGCGTCGGGGAACAGCCGGGTGATCGCGAAGCGCGTGGTGAGGCCGGCGCACTGGCAGTTCATCATCAGCTTGTACCCCTCCTGCCGGATCTGCAGGGTGGCGGCCCGCATGTCGAAGGCGCCGAGCTGGGCGTGCCGGTTCACCAGGAGCCCCTGGAAGCGCGGGTCGCCCATCTCCCGGTGCTCGTCGGCGGGGTCGGCGCGGCGGGCGTGGATCTGCACCGACCCGCCGGCGGGGGTGCGGAAGGGAGCCTCGAACACCCGGTAGGGGCCCTCCTCCGCGCGTTCGGTGAACCCGTGCGTGCGGACCAGGGTCTGGCACTCCCCGTCGTGGAAGTCCCACGCCGAGCACATCGCGAACCGCCAGTCGCCCGGGAGGGCATCGTAGGGCGGGGCGGGGCGGACCAGCGCGCGCACGAGCGCACGGGCGCGCTCCTGCTGGGCCGGGGCGAGCGCCGGTCCGCGGAGCTGCAGGAGGTGGACCAGGTGGCCGCGCAGCGCTCCGACGGGTTCGGCCTCGGCGAGGGCGAGGAGCCGGTCGGCGGCGCGGGTGGCGGCGTCCCGGAGCGCGCTGGCCCGGGGGCCGGTGGCGACGAGGTGGGCCAGCACGGTGGCGGCGGCGGAGCGCAGCTGCGCATGGGCGGGGTCGACGGCGGCCTCGAGCGCCCGTTCGAGCTGGCCGAGGAGCCCGTCGGCCTGGACCGGGGTGAGCGCGTCGGTGCGCGCGGGGCGTTCGGGGTGGAAGGGGTCGGCGGGGAAGAGGCGCTCGAAGCGGGTGGTCCGGCGGGACGAGACCCAGCGGGCCGCGGTGACCAGGGTGTCGCGCGCGTCCAGCCCCTCCGGGACGGCATCCGGGCCGGTGGAGAGGCGACCGTCGGCGTGCAGCCACAGCGGCGCCGCGCCGTCCAGGCCCTCGTTGAGGTGCACGGCCGAGGCGGGGCCGGGGACCGGGGTGCCGGTCGAGGCCGGGACGCCGGTGGCGAGGCCCGCCAGCGTGCGGCGCAGCGCCTGACCGGAGGCGAAGCTCGCGAGGACGCTGCGACCCACCCGGCGCTCCAGGCGGGCGCGCGTGTCCGCGTCGGGCGCGGGGTCGAGCCAGACCGCGTAGTCGGGGAAGCCCGCCAGCAGCGCATAGGTGCGCCCGATGGGCACCGCGTCGAGCGCGGGTGCGGCCTCGGCGTCCGAGGCGATGAGGACGGCGGGGACGGTGCGGCGGCGGCGGCCGGAGCGGAAGCGCAGGACGAGCGAGACGGGCGGCATGCGGCGTCGGATAGCGCGTCCGGACCTGGTCGGCCTCGGGGCTCCCTTCACCCCTGCGAGCGACGCCCGTGGACCGGGCCCGCCACTGACTCACCGGTCCCGGTTCGGGTCGGCGACGGCCGGCGGCGACCCGAGGGGTTGGCATGGGGCTTGCTCTCCAGGTTGGCACCCACCCAGTGTCCCCGGAGGACGTCACCGCGTGCCCCCAGTTCAGCGAGTCCGCGGCGGCGGCGTGCCTCGCGACCTACGAAGCTTGGACCTGCACGCAGGTGAGGGAGGACTACCTCCCCGACGAGTGCGCGACGGTGTGCTCGGGTTCCTGAACCCGGTCGGCGGACGCGCGAGGATCTGAGTGGGCACACCCCGTGGTTACCTTTGCGGGGACGGAGGCCACATGTCCGACCCCGCCGACAAGGGGATCCTCGACCGCGCCAAGGCGGAGGCGGCGAAGCAGGCGGCCTCGGCGGCGGTCGATGGCGCGGTAGCCGCGATCGGGAAGGCGGCCGACGGCGCGCTCGACGCGGTCGAGAAGCTCCTCTTCGGCCGCGTGGGCGCCGCCGAGGAGGCCGTGAAGCGGGAGGCCGAGGCCGATCCGATCGCGCGCCTGCGGGCCCAGCATGGGCTCGGCGAGCGTCCCGAGGCGGCGCCGGCTCCCCCCGTCGAGGGCACCGGCGGCACCGTACGCGCGCGCTCCCGGCGCGAGCTCGCCGAAGACGAGGCCCGCCGCCAGCTCGAGGCGCTCAAGGCCGCGCGCGCCGGCCGCGCCGAACCCGCCGCCGGAGAGCCCGTCGCCGGACCCGGCGATGTCGGCCGCGACGGCGTACCCGTGGAGCGGAAACGCACGTTGTGACGGAGGGACCGGGAGGTCAGCCACCCAGCCGGACCACGCCCCGACTGCCGTCCACCGTGATGCGCTGCCCGTCGACGATGCGAGCCGTCGCGGTCGCCGTCCCCACCACAGCCGGGATGCCGTACTCCCGGGCGACGATGCTGGCGTGCGACGCCACGCTGCCGGTGTCGGTGACCACCGCGAGGGCGCGCCCGAAGGCGAGCGTCCAGAGCGGGGTGGTGACGGGCGCCACCAGGACTTCCCCCGGCTGGAGGCGATCGAGCTCCTCCACCGAGCGGACCACGCGCGCCGGACCGCTGACCCGCCCGGGACTCCCCGGCATCCCGGGCAGCGCATCCACCTCGTCGTGTTCCGGGTGGTGCAGCAGGCGGTCGATCTCGGTGAACACCTTCTTGAACAGGCCCTCGAACTCGCCCACCACCAGCGGCGGCGCCAGGCGTCGTTGCCGCTCCCAGCGGGCCCGTCGCCCCCCGACGTCGGGGGCGGCCTGCCCCCGCAACGCCGCGTCCAACTCGGCGCGGGTGAGGAACCAGACGTCCTCGGGACCGGCGAGCCACCCGCCGGCCGCGAGCGACGCCCCGAGCCTCCCCAGCGCGCGGCGGAGCACCGGGTGGCCGCGCGTGAAGTGCGCCGTCTGTTCGACGCGGATCGCGTGGGCTCGCCGGGCCTCGGCCACCAACCGGGCGAAGGCCGGACGGCTCGACGCCGGAAGGGCGTCCCGCACGCGCGCCTCGGCGGCGTCGCGCCGCGCGACGGCCTCCCCCCGCCGCTGGGTGGAGGGTCCGGCGGGCACTTCGCCACGCTCGCCGAGGGTGGGGAACACCCAGTCCAACCCCTCCACATCGTGGGCGGACGGCGTGACCTCCGCACCCACGATCAGCTCGTTCGCCCCTGCGTCGACGTCATGCTTCCGCAGGAAGGCGATGAGCGCCGCCTCCGCTTTCGCGGCGTACCCCGCCACCCCGACGATGGAGGCGAGCTGCGCGCCCGAGTGGTCGACGAGTCGCTGGACGAGGTCCGGCAGCTCGGCCACCCCGACCACCCCCACGTCGCGCTCCGCCTCCGCCACCGTGTCGCGCCACGCCGGCAGGAGCGTTTCGCGCCAACGCTCGGTCTCGGCGTCGAAGCCCAGGTGCGCCAGCGGGGGCGTCACCGCGCACATCCGCCGCCACTGCCCCGGCAGGTTGCGGAGGATGCGCCACGCCGAGCCGAGTGTCGAGCGGGGGACCCTCGGGCCGTAGAAGTACCAGCCGTTCACCAGGACGTGGAGCGGACCGTCGGTTGTCACCCCGAAGAGCTCGTCGAACTCGTCGTGCATCCGGCGCTCGACGCCGGTCAGGTACCAGCTCTCGAAGAGCGGGGTGACCGGAGCCCCGATCCACTCCCCGAGCCTGAAGTTCCGCACCCAGCCTCCGGGGAGCGGCGCGTCCCAGCGGACCTCGTCCGGCACCGCGGTCATCGGCCGGGCCTGGAGCAGGTGCAGCTCGCCGTCGTGTAACGCCCACTCGATGTCCGTCGGTCCGTCCTCCACCGCGCGCGCCAACGCCGCGACCCGAGCGACCTCCTCCGCGGTGAGCACGGGGTTGACCGACCGGCGGCGCACGGGCGTCTCCCGGACCTCCCACTCCTCCGCGTCGGAGGTGCCGGACACCAGGGCCTCGCCCACCCCGCGCACCGCGCTGATCCCCACCACGCCGCGCTCGCCGGTGACCGGGTGTGCCGTGAACGCCACGCCGGCCGCGCGCGCGGGTACGAAGCGCTGCACGAGCACCGCCATCGGCGCCGGCCCGAGGCCCTTCGACTCCCGATACGCGCGGACCCGCTCGCTGGACGCCGATCGCAGGCAGCGCTGCACCGCGTCGAGGACCGCCCCCGCCCCGCGGACGTCGAGCACGGTTTCGTACTGCCCCGCGAAGGACGCCCCCTCCAGGTCCTCCGCGACCCCCGAGGACCGCACCGCCACGACACCTCCGAGGGCGTCGAGGGCGGCCTCCAGCCCCGCGTACGGATCGTCGGAGGCGAACGCTGCAGTGGTCAGGACGAACCCTGGCGGGACCGGGTGCCCGGCCTGCAGCGCCGCGGCGAGCCGCGCGGCCTTGCCTCCGGTGAGGCCCGGGTCGGTGGCGCGGGGGTCGGTGAGGGGGAGCACGGCGGGGGCCGGTGTAGACGGCATCGCGTTCATGGGGACTCCTCGGTGGGCGTTGAAGGCACCTTCGCGAGCGCTGCGGCGTGCGCGAAGAGAGCGTCGATGGCGAGGCCGACCCGGTCGGCCGTCTCGGCTCCCGACCGGTCGAGGTACCCCCGCATGGCCTCGGCCATTGCCGATGAGGCGAGCACCACGCCCAGGTCCACGATCCAGGTGCGCTCGGGCTCGCGGAGCCCGGGGGCGTGCTCGTCCAGCAGCTCCTCGAAGGCGCGGCGCCGGATGGGCACGGTGATCGTGCGGCTGAACTCCCAGTGTGCGCTCAGTCGGCCGGCCACCGCGTGGGGCCCCCCCGGAGCGTCGTACCGTCCGAAGAAGCGGCGGAGCGCCTCGTTCCACTCCGTCGCCGTGCGCGGCAGATCACCCGCCTGCGCCCCCTCCAGGCGGAGGTAGTACGCCTCGTAGAGGTCCTTCCGGGTCGGGAAGTTGCGGTAGACCGTGGGCGTGGAGACGCGAGCCGCGCGCGCGATGCTGACGTAGGTCAGCTCCGCGTCGCCGGCGCGGAGGAGGGCGGCCACCGCGTCGAGGATGCGCTCCCTGGTGGCCCGGGCCTGGTCCTCCCGAAGCTCGCTGCGATAGGTCCGCTCTTTCATATTTCATATGAAACATGAATAGAGTCGTGCGTCAAGAAAAATGATCCGTCCGCGGATGTCCCGCCGCTGGGCTCCCGTGCTCAGTCGCCGGGGAGGGGTGCCTTTCTTGGCGGTCTTCCGCCAAGAAAAGCGGGAGAGGACCTTCAGGGTTCCCCCTTCGCCCGTCTCGCTCCCCCTCACCGCCGCCCCTCTCGCGCGCCCTCACCGCCTCCCCGCCCCTCATGGGTCGTGCTCAGTCGCCGGAGGGGGTGCTCTTCTTGGCGGTCCGCCGCCAAGAAATGCAGGGAGGACCTGCAGGGGGCCCCCCTCAGCAAGTTCAGTACATTTCCATCCAGCTCACCGTCGCCGTTCCCAGGAAGGGGTCGGTGACGGAGGTGATGGTCTCCAGGGCGGCGGCGGAGCCGTCCACCGTGGGGTTGGCCGAGCCGACGTAGATGGTGCCTTCACCCGGGTACACGCCCGAGACGTAGTTGTTCACCGCGACGGCGGCGTCGTCGTTCCCGTCGGCGTCGCCGTCGCCGTCGGTGTCCATGCCGGGCGAGCAGTCATCCCACCGGAGGCCGTAGATGCGCCCGGTGCCGATGTCGCAGCGGTCCGCCGCGGGCTCGTAGGTGGTGAAGTAGACCACCCCCGCGTAGACGATCGGGTCGGAGGTGAGGCCCTCGGAGGTCTCCAGCTCGTACCAGCCGTCGTTCTCGGTCGTGCCGTCTTCGGCCACGCACGCGATGGGCTGGGCGGTGCTGGAGCACTCGCTGGGATCCGCGTCGTACATCGCGAAGAAGTAGCCGCGGTTCGTGACCTCGCGCGCGAACGGGGTGCCGGAGCCCCAGTACACGCCGAGCGAACCGTCGGGCAGCCAGGCGGTCGTGGCCGAGTAGTAGACCTCGGGACGGATGCCGCCGGGAATGCCGTTGCTGCCGTCGGTGCCGTTCCGCGGGTCGTACCAGTGGCACCACTCGAGCTCGTCCGGGTTCGCGGTGTCGATGACCGCCTTGTACATCCAGGAGGAGCCGGGCACCTCGACGTCGGCCGAGCCCGAGCCCGACTCGTCGTACGGCTTGTAGGCCGTGGTGACGGGGAAGTAGAGGACGTCGCCGTCGCCGTCGCCGTCCACGTCCACCGCCGCCAGCGCCGCCGCGATGTAGGAGTTCTCGAGTGGGGCGTCCGCGTCGTAGTCCAGGTCGCCCCAGGACTCGCCGCCGCCGTTGCTGGTGAGGTCGGGGTGGGTGCCGCTGACGTTGTTGCCGGCGTCCGAGTACCCGACCGACTGGGTGCCCCACACGTCGTCACCGACGTTCCACATGTAGAGGCTGGCCTCGGTGGAGCGGAAGTAGTCGGTCCCGGTGGAGGTGCTGGCGTAGCCGACGGCCTGCCCGCCGCCCCACATCGCGACCCAGCGGTCGTGCGGATCGGAGGAGTCCGACGCGTCGTACACGTTGAAGATGACCGGGCGGCCGACCGTGTAGCCCATGGCGGACCAGTCGGTCTCGTTGGTCTGCTCCCAGAGGAAGACCGGCGACTGCGGGTCGGTGATGTCGAGCGCGAGGGTCGTGGTTCCGCCCATGCCCTGCTGCACCACCACCACGCGGTGCCACTCGTCCGCTTCCTTGACGTTGTAGTTCGCGCTCGACGGGGAGTCGTCGTCGATCCACACGTCCTCGACCACGGGCGTCCCGTCGAAGAGGAAGGTGCGCCCGTACCACATCAGGTCGGTCAGGCTGGACGCCCACTCGGTCGGCTTGTCGCGGAGCAGCAGCGAGCCCGGGATCCAGGCCCACAGCTCCTGGCCGGCCTCGTCCGAGCCGGTGGTGGAGGCGTCGTCCTCGAGGCGGAACGCGTGCAGCATCCCGTCGTTGGCGGGGACGAGCACGATGCTCGGGTAGTCCTGGAACTCCAGGTCCTCGAGGAACTGGCGGTAGCTCGTGTCCGTCGAGTAGTTGTTGTTTCGGGGGGTGACGATGACCGGCACCGAGTACGGCGAGTCACCGAGCTTCCAGGACCCGCGCGCCACGTCCAGGTACTTGAACTGCGAGGTGGGGAGACCGCGGACGAAGTCCACCAGCTCCTGCAGGTCGTCGGAGTTGACGTTGCAGTCCTTGGTGAAGTCGTAGGGGTAGTCGTCCGAGGAGCAGGACGAAGGCGGGGCCGTCGTGTCGAAGTAGGTCGAGAACACGGTCGGACTGCCGCCGACCGCGTTGACGAACTCACGGTCGAAGCCGATGCGCCGCGTGGAGGAGAGCTCGGCGGCCAGGAGCCCCGCCGCGCCGTCCTCGTAGAAGTAGATGTCGCGCTGACCGATACCGTCCCGGTCCTCCGGGTTGGACTCGGCGTGAACGACGGGGCGGCTGACGAGGAGATCGCCACCGTCCCAGAGCGCGCCGCCGTACTCGGTCGGGCCCTCGTACATCACCGTGCCGTAGGTGGCCGAGGTGGGGTCGTTGTCGATCTGGTAGTTGCGGACGTGCCCCTGGGCGAGGGGGTTGTCGCCGACCACCTCGTAGAAGGTGTAGATGAGGTAGTTGCCGTCGGCGGAGACCACCGGCGTGGAGCGGGTGTAGATGCCGCTGGCGATCTCGCCCAGGATGCCGAGGATGCCCGAGAGCACCTCGCCGTCGGAGCTGGCGTTGGTGTAGATGCCCTCGCCCGCGGTCTGGTCGGCCGCGTTGGCGAAGAGCTGGTCCTCTTCGCTGCCGGAGGTGATCCCCAGGCCCACGGTGTGGACCACGGCCCGCTGGGTGCCGGAGTACGCCGAGAAGTCGAAGTTGTACATCGACGCCGAGACGTTGTCGTAGAAGCAGTCGTCCCCGTAGTGCATCGCGCCGGTCGAGCAGTCGATGTCGGGGGAGATCGAGGCGCCGCCGTAGCCGCTAAGGCTGACCTGGTCGTCGTCCTCGGGGTGCCCGCGGGTGAGCACGATGACGTGCGTGGCGGTGCACTCGTAGGCCACCGGGCTCTCGCCCCAGTCGCCGGTGTAGGTGTCGAAGTCGTCGTCGGTCCAGTTCTCGAGCGTGCTCTGGTTGAGGTAGTCCTCACCGAGGCTCTCGAGGGTCTCGGACATGTTCCGGACGTTGGTGCTGTTCAGGCTCACGGCGGTGAGCGCGGACGCGATCTCCGCGTAGGAACTGCCCGCCGGAACGATCCGGACGAAGTCGGTGGTGCTCGGGTCGCCGTTGTTGCCGATGACGGCGAAGTTGGCCCAGTCGAAGTGACGGACCACCTGCAGGATGGCGTCGCGGGCGACGTCGATGCAGGGCGTGGACGACGTGCTGTTGCACGGGCTGGCCATGTCCGCGGACAGGTCCAGCACGAACACCACCGTGGGCGGCACGCGTTCGAGGTCGCTCGTGAGCTCGTCCGTGCCGTAGCTGGACCAGCTGCTCCCCGCGAGCGCGGCGGGAGCGTAGAGAGCGGACAGGAGGAGGGCGGGGACGGTGCGGATCATTCGGACCTCACCGGATCTTGCAGGAGCCGCGGACCACGTGTCGAAGCGTGGCGACGACGGTGGCCTGCGTGGGGTTGGTTTCGGAGTAGCTGGCGTCCACGTACTCGCTGCGCGAGCGCATGTCCCAGAAGTCGGAGCGGTACTGCGTGCGGCCGGCCTCGGTGCTGTAGCCGGGGGGCGGGTTCGAGCACTTCTGGTAGACGGCGTCGACCGCGTAGACGCCCTGGGACATCGGGAAACCGATGCCGGCGAACTGGGATTCGCCGTCGGTGCGGGCGACGAAGTTGCTGCCGGTGTCGGCGGTGTCCCAGCCTTCGTCCACCGGGTCCTCCGTCTGGAGCTGGTACCGGGCGTGCTGCGTGCCGGCGTCGGCGGTGTTCAGGATGATCATGTGGCGGCGGTTGTGCGTGGCCACACGCTGATCCACGCCGGCCACCGACAGCGAGGTGGCGCCGATGATCGCGATGACCGCGAGCAGGATCAGCGCGATGAGCATCGCGTAGCCGTCGCGGCGATCGCCGCGGACCCGCAGGGAAGGGGGAAGGTGCGGCATGGGGGGCCTCACAGCTGCGCCTGGGTGCGGAGGTTGCGGACGACGACCTCGGTGCTGACGATCTGCCGGAAGTAGCGGTCGGTGCTCCCCGCCCCCGGGTTGTCCTCCAGCGCGGGGCGCTGACCGACGAAGGTGTCGCTCAGGTCCTCGCGGCTGGAACGGATGACCAGCGAGATTCGAAGCATGTAGACGTCGTCGACGTCGGCGGAGGAGATCGAGTCCTGCCAGGCGGCCGGGGAGGTGCAGTCGGTCGTGCCGGCCGCGCCCTGGAGGCAGTAGGCGATCTGCAGATCCTCGACGTTGTCCACCACCGGGATGTCGTCCGCGTCGGGCGACTCGAAGTCCAGGTCCATCATCAGGACCGGGTGCTCGGCCGAGCCGGGGCCGCGGCCGTCCGTCTCGTCGGCGTCGATGTAGAAGGTGGCCACCTCGGCCCGGGAGCAGGACATGATGAGCGGCAGGTTGTCGATGGAGCCGCCGCACTCGGCGATGTAGTCGCCTTGGGAGTTCGCCGCGACCGTCAGGTCCCCCGAGGTCGCGTTGCCCGCGGCGGAGAGCTGCCAGAGGTAGCTGCGGAAGGCGCCGATCCCGGCGTAGTCGTAGCAGAGCAGGAGCTCGCCCGACTGGAACTGAGCGATCCGGGAGGCGTTGTGGAGGACCAGCGGGTCGGCGTGGAGCACCGTGGTGTCGCAGCCCGGGGGGCTCGTGGCCGCGGTGTTGAAGACCAGCGCGGGGTCCATCGACACGAGAGTGACGGCGTCGGAGCCGTTCGGGCCCGTCCCGTTGTAGCTGATCACCGCGGGGAGGGTGGCGTCGGGGCTGCCGCCCGAGCCGAAGACGCCGCGGATCTCGCCGCTCGAGCTGCCGTAGCCCGCCATCCGGGCCGTCCGGCTGAGGATGTCCAGGGCCATCCGGCCGTTCTGGTGCATCTCCATCTGGAGGTCCTGGGTCACGAACTGCCGCATCTGCATCCGGAACAGCGAGTAGAGCCCGGTGACCACGATCGCGCCGATGGCGATCGCGAACATGAGCTCGACGAGCGTGAAGCCACGACGGAGGGAGCGCCGGCGCATCACGAGTCCCGGAACCGGTACGAGGAGATGGTCGTACCGTGGAAGGTGTTGAAGGTGGAGTCGGGGTAGGTGCAGCGGACCCGCAGACGGATCCAGGTGGCGTCGGCGTCCATGTCCGCCACGTCCCAGGTGACCGTGTAGAGCAGCGGCCCCTGAGCGGGGTCGGTCCCGTAGAGCGCGTTCACCGCGGTGGCGGAGGCCGGCCACTCGAGGTTGTCCCACATCGACAGCGTGGACGGGTCCGGCCCGACGGCGTCGGTGATGTCGGTGGGGCGGGCGGTGGAGGTCCAGTCCATCGCCAGGAGCCGCTCCATCTGGGTCTGCGCCAGGTAGGTGCAGTCGGTCAGGCGGCGGGCGTTCATGTTCGACCGCACCGCCTGGCTGTGGAAGCCGAACATCACCACGAGCGACATGCCCACCAGCGCGGAGGCGACGAGCACCTCGACGAGGGTGAAGCCGCCACGGCCCGAACGGGTGCGGAGCGGGCTCATGGGTTCCCCGTGCCGACCGAGCCGGAGGCGACGGTGTTGGCTTCGCTCGTCTCCAGGCGGACCAGGCCCCCGCGCGAGAGCCGCACGGCGACGCGCTTGTCCCCGCCGTCGTCGACCCCGAGCTTGTTGACCAGCTCCAGCACGATGTACCCGTCGGTGAAGTCAGAGGCGGGGTTGTCCACCCAGCCTCGCGGGGAGAAGACGATGGCGTCGGCGTTCCCGGTGCCCGGGCCCGTGAGCGGCGGCCAGGGAGCCAGGCTGATGCCCTTGCTCTCGTTGGCCCCGTCCTCGGCCAGCGAGCGCTCGCCCTGGGTGTCGTCCACGACCTCGCCCTTGTTGATGGGCAGGGTGTCCCACTCGGTCGACGCCGAAGAGCGGTTCCCGACCTGGCACAGCCACTCGCCCTGCTGGGCCTCGTACGGGTCCAGCGCGGCGTCCGCCTCGAGCAGGACGAGCCGGGTCTGCCGGTTCGTGGCGATCGCCATCGACCGGAGGCCCTGGATGTCGCTGTGGAGGAGGCGGGCGGACTGCATGAGGCGGAACTGGGTGACCTGCCCCCGGGAGGTGGTGTAGCCGAGGGCGACGAGGACGCTGACGATCATGATGGCCGCCAGCAGTTCGACCAGGGTGTGACCAGGGGCGCGTCTTCTTATTGCAAGAAGCGTACCTCGCGACGAGGCCCATCCCATCGCTGTCGACGCGCCGCGCATTGGGAAAAACTTACCCATCTGGGAAAGCCTTGCCCCTCGCGCCGGTCCGGAGCCCGGGGCAGAGGTCGTCGACGTGGCCCCGTCGCCGGAGGACCGTCTGGCGGGCGCTGGTCAGCTCGGGCGTACCGGCCTGGAGCGCGACGGCCTCGTCCAGCATGCGGTCGGCCTCCTCGAGCCACGCATAAACCGGCGGGGCGGTGCCCGCGCAGTCCGCCGGGTCCACCCGCCCTCCGGCCAGAGAGAGGAGCACGCGTGCCCGCGTCAGGCGCGCCAGCGCCGACGAGCGCGGGGTCTCGGAGCGGGCCAGCGCGAGGTCGGCGGCGGCGAGCGCGTCCTCCCCTCGGTCCACGAGCAGGAGGGCCTCGGCCCGCGCCTGGTGCAGCTCGCCCCGTTCGGGCACCTCGGCGCACAGCGCTTCGAGCGCCTGGGCGGCGGCTTCCCCGTTCCGGGCGGAGAGGTCCACCAGCGCGAGGCTGTGACGGATCTCGAGGTCTCCCGGGGCGCGTTCCAGGGCGGCCTGGAAGCTCCGGCGGGCCGCCGGCAGGTTGCCTTCGGCCATCGCCACGCTGCCGAGCCCCCGGTAGCCGAGCGGGCTCTCCGGGTGCGCCACCCGGAGCTGCTCGAAGGCGGTGCGGGCCTCGTCGGTCTGGCCGGCGAGGTGCCAGGTCCAACCGAGCCCGTAGAGCGCCTCGGGGTGGCCCGGCTCGCGGTCCAGCGCGGCGCGGAAGGCCGCTTCGGCCCGGACCATGTCTCCCTCGTCCAGAGCCGCCCGCCCGCGGGTCACGTCGCGCTCCGCGCCGCAGCCGACCAGCAGGAGGAGGAGGGGGAGCACGCTCATGCCTCGATCCCGTAGTCTCGGATCTTGTACAGGAGCGCCTTGTAGGAGAGCTCCAACGAGCGGGACGCCGCGGCCTTGTTCCCCCCGTGCTGCGCCAGCGCCCGCAGGATCAGGCTGCGTTCGAGGAGCGCCGTCTGTCGAGGGATGGAGAGGTCGGCCTCCGACGGCGGCGCCGGGCTGTTCAGCGCGCCCATCAGCTCACGGGGCAGGTCCTCCACGCGGATCGCCTCGCCGTCGCAGACCAGGAGCGCCCGCTCGATGGCGTTCTCCAGTTGCCGCACGTTCCCCGGCCAGGGGTGACCCACGAGCACGCGCATCACCTCCTCGGCCACCTGCGGGGACGGCAGCCGGAGCCGCCGCGACTGGGCCCCGACCAGGTGCTCCACGAGGAGCGGGATGTCCTCGGGGCGCTCGCGCAGGGGGGGGAGCTGGAGGTGGACCACCGCGAGGCGGTAGAAGAGGTCCTCCCGGAAGCGCGGGGGTGTGAGCGGCTGGGCGGAGGCGGCCACGATGCGGACGTCCACCCGCTGGGGGGCGCGGCTCCCGAGGCGACGGACCGCGCCATCCTCCAGCACCCGCAGGAGCTTCGACTGCAGCGCCGAGGGGAGGTCGCCGATCTCGTCGAGGAAGAGCGTGCCGCCGTCGGCCTGCTCGAAGAGCCCCGGGTGCGCGGAAACCGCGCCGGTGAAGGCGCCCCGGTTGTACCCGAAGAGCTCGCCCTCCAGCAGGCTCTCGGGGATCGCCGCGCAGTTCACGGCCACCCAGGGCCCGTCCCGGCGCCGGGAGAGCTGGTGCAGCGCCCGGGCGAGGACCTCCTTCCCCGTGCCGCTCTCCCCGGTGAGGAGGACCGTGGTGTCGTGCGGGGCGACCCGGGAGAGGATCCGCAGGACGTCCAGCACGGGCGGCGAGCGCCCCACGAAGCCCTCCACCGGCTCGCCGGTGCGCTCGGCCAGCCGGGCGTTCTCCACCGCGAGCCGGCCCCGCTCGGTGAGGAGCTGCTCCCGCTCCTCCAGCTTCCGGAGGGTGAGCACGATCTCGTCGCTCTTGAACGGCTTGGAGACGTAGTCGTAGGCCCCTCGTCGCATCGCCTGCAGCGCGGTGTCCACCGTCCCGTAGGCCGACATCATCACCACCGGCGGGGCGCCCTCGGGGAGCGCGTCCAGGAAGGCGAGGCCGTCCATCTCGGGCATGCGGATGTCGCACAGGACCACGTCCGCCTCGCCCAGCCGGCCCAGGGCCTCCTTCCCGTTCGCGGCGGCCACCACCTGGTAGCCGGCCCGGCCCAGCATCAGGCCGAGCATGTGGCGCAGGTTCTCCTCGTCGTCGACGACGAGCACGCGGACGGGGGCGGTCACGGGCGCAGCATACCGCAGACCGCCCCCGGGGCCGGCGTGTCAAGATGCGGCGTGCCCACCGTCCTGCAGCTCGTCCACGGCTACCCGCCCCGGGAGAACGCCGGCGTGGAGCACTACACCGCGCGGCTGGGAGCGGGCCTGCGGGCCCGGGGGTGGACGGTTCACGTCCTCGCGGCCACCCTCGAGCCGGGCCGACCCATGTACGAGCGGATCGAGGAGGAGGGGGTCACGCGGGTGGTGAACAACGCGCCCTACGCGGCGCTGCGGCGGGGACCGGCCGACTCCGCGATCGACGCCGTGGTGGCCGAGGTGGCCGCGAAGGTCCGACCCGACGTGGTGCACGTGCAGCACCTCCACGGCCTCTCCACCTCGCTGCCCCGGGTCGCCCCGACGGTGTGGACCCTCCACGACGGGTGGGGCTGGTGCGCCGCGGGCGGGCTCCTCCTCCGCGACGGCGCGCCATGCGCGGGGCCGGGCCCGGCCTGCGCGGCCTGCGCGGGCGCCTGGGTTCGCGATCCGCCCTTCCTGGCGCGCTCCCTCGCGCTGGCGGGGCGGCTCTCCGCGGTGGTCCCCCCGGAGCGCCTGCACCGCGCCTGGAAGCGCCTCCCGGCAGGGCTCCGGCGCCGCGCCCTCGCCGGCCCGGTCGCCCCGGTGGACGCCCAGGCCATCGCGCGCCGCCACGACGCCTTTCGCGCCTTCGCCGCCCGGGTGGATCGGGTGGTCTGCGCCAGCCGATGGTTCGCGGGCGAGGCCGAGCGGCACCTCGGGGTCCGGCCCCTGGTGGTGCCGCAGGGGCGCGACCCCACCCCCTCCGGGGACCCGGGCCCGGACGCGCCCTTCCTCTTCCTCGGCACCCTCGCCTTCCACAAGGGCCCCGACCTGGTGCGCGCCGCGTGGGAGCTCGCCGGTCGGCCGGCTCCGCTCCGGGTCCACGGACCCCCGGGCCCCGACCCTTCGTTCACCGTCCCCAACGACGGCCCGGTGGCCGTCGCGGAGGTGCCCGGGCTCCTCGCCGGTGCCCGCGCCCTCGTGCTCGGCTCGCGCTGGCCGGAGAACGCCCCGCTGGTCATCGAGGAGGCCCGGGCGGCCGGCTGTCCCGTGGTCGCCCCCGACCTGGGCGGCGTGCCCGAGGTGGTGCAGCACGGGGTGGACGGCTGGCTCTACCCGCCCGGCGACGCCGGCGCGCTCGCGGCCTGCCTGCGGGAGGCCGCGCTCCATCGGCCGACTCCTCGGCCTCCTCCGCCGCTCTCGGCCCACCTCGACGCGGTCGAGGCCCTTTACGGGCGCCTGGTCGGGTAGCATTTTGCACGTCTCCCGAGTGCCCCTTGTCCGACCGCCTCGTCACGCTCGCCGATCGGGTGAGCGACTACCTCCTCCGCCTCGACCTCGATCCGGATCGCAACGCGGAGGGTTTCTACCTGCTGCGCTACGGCAGCACCGTCGTCGTGGTGTCCCTCTTCGAGGACGGCGAGCACCGCTTCGTGCGCTTCGCCTCCACCGTGCTGGCCGGCGTCACCCCCAAGCTCGACCTGGTCACCCGCCTGCTGCGGCTGAACACCGAGGTCATCTACGGCTCCTTCCTCCTCTTCGAGGACGACACCCTCTCCTTCACCCACACCCTCCTGGCCGACGAGCTGGGCTTCGACGCCTTCTCCCACGCGCTGCTCTACGTGGCGCGCGTCAGCGACGACCACGACGAGCTCCTGCAGTCCATCGCCGGCGGCCAGCGCGCCGAGGACGTGCTGATCGAGGAGGGATGAGCCCCGGCCGGTCCCGGGCGGGTCGGACCTGACGGTGCCGCCGCTGCGGGTGCTGCACGTGGCCCACGGTTGGCCGCCCGGCGCCACCGGGGGCACCGAGCGGTACGCGGCGCTGCTCGTGCGCGAGCAGGCGGCCTTGGGGGCGCAGGTCGGGGTGTACGCGCCGGGGGCGCCCGGGTGGCAACCGCTGCCGTCGGCCCGAGGGTTCGCCGCCACCTGGGACCACCCGGGGGTGACCGACGGCTTCCGGGCGCGGGTGCGCGGCGTGGACGTGGTGCACGTGCACCACCTCGCGGGGCTCGCCCTGGGCCTCCCGGCCGAGGCGCGCGCCGCCGGCGCGCGGGTGGTGCTGACCCTCCACGACTACTGGCTCCGCTGCGCCCGCGGGCAGCTCGTGGACCACCGGCTCCGAAGCTGCGAGGGCCCCACCCCGGCGCGCTGCGCGCGCTGCCTCGCCCCCGCCATCCGGGGGCCGATCCCGGGGGTACGCGCCCTTCCCCCCGCCGTCGAAGCCGTCACGCGGCGCGACGCCGCCGTCGACGACGCCCTCCGGCACGTGGACCTGCTCCTCTCGCCCTCCCCGCACCTCCCGGCGCGCCTGGGCCTGGACGCCGAGGTGCTCCCCCTGCCGGTGGACGCGCCCCCGCCGGCGGCGGAGGGCCCGCCCGGTCCGGTCCGCTTCGCGTTCGTCGGCGCGCTCCTCCCCACCAAGGGGCCCGACCGCGTGGTGGAGGCCTTCGCCGGGCTGCCCGCGGGGGCGGGGACGCTCGACCTCTACGGCGCCACCGGGGTCTGGGACGGCGCGCCCTGGGGCGCCGGGCTCGGTGAGGGCGTCCCCGGGGTGGCGCGGCGCGGCCACGTGGACCCCGTCCCCTGGGACGAGGTGGACGTGCTCGTGTTCGCGTCGATCTGGGACGAGAACCACCCCCTCGTGCTCGCGGAGGCGCGGGCCGCCGGGGTGCGCGTGGTCGCCGCCGACGTGCCGGGCGCCCGGCTGGTCGCGCCCGAGGCCCGGTTCTTCGCGCGCGGATCCGTGCCCGGGCTGCGCGCCGCGCTCGCCGCGGAGGTGCGCTGGGGCCAGGTCCGGCGCTCGCCACAGCATGGACCGGCGCCGGCGGCGCACGCCGCCGAGCTGCTCCGGCGCTATGAGCGGCTGCGTTCCGGTGCGTGAACCCCCGGATCGGAGATATCAGGCTCCTGGACCCCGGAGCTCGGCGCCTTCATGTGGATCCTGCTCGTCGCCCTGACCCAAGCGGGCGAACGTGACTGCCTCTCCTGCTGCGACTCGGCCGGCGTCGCCGACTGCGAGACCACCCTGCGGGTGTACGGTCCGGAGTCCAAGCAGGGCCGCGAGCGCGGCGGGGTGCGGGTGGACGGCCTCTACGTCCTGGGCTGCGACGGTCGGGGCTGGTTCGACAACTCCCGCGTCGCCTACCTGATGGACCCGCCGGTGGACGGGGAGCTCGCGATGCCCGAGTCGGATCCCCGCGCCGTCGAGTGCTTCGCGCGGTCCTGCGCGCTCCCTCGCGACCTCACCCTCATCACCGCCGCGGACGGCTCCCGCCAGCTCCGTACGCCCTCGGGGGTCGCCCCCACCGCGATGGAGTACCGTCGCGCTCCGACCGCCGTCACGGTCGCGGCCACCACGGTCCGCCCTTCGGGCGCCGCCACCGCCGTTCCCGCCACGTCGGCCGCCGCCGCGGTCGTGCCGGCGTCCTCGACGGCCCCGACCGCCGCCCAGACCACCGTCACCGGGTCGGCGGCCACCGTCGTGGTCATCGAGGGGAGAACCATCTACGCCCAGCGGGCTCCGACACCTCCGGTGGCGGCGGCCAGCCCCCCCGTGGCCGTGGCCAGCCCCCCCGTGGCCGTGGCCAGCCCGCCGGTGGCGGTGGCCAGCCCGCCGGTGGTCGTGGCCAGCCCCTCCGTGGTGGGCTCCGCCGCCTCCGCCGAACCCGCGGTGCGCATCCAGCCCCCCGCGATGTCCGGCGGGGCCTCCTCCGCGCCCGCGGTGTCCGCCTCCCCCGCCGACCCCTTCGGCGGCGCGCTCCCGGCCGACCCCCCGGCCGAGTGCTACGCGTCGGAGGGCGCCCGCGGGGTCGAGGCGCGCGCCCAGGTGATGTCGGGCGACGACAAGCGGGTGGCGGGGGACAGCGCCGGGGCGGTGGCCGCTTACCGGGCCGCGGTCTCCCTGGACCCCTGCAGCGCCTACGGGTGGCTCGGGATGGGCCAGAGCGCCCTGGCGCTCTCGCGGCCGGACATCGCGGTCCGGGCGCTGCGGA